>Ga0164296_1000073_pt1 | contig 123973 bp, 121 predicted proteins | sample GEODES057metaG_FD_113533 | JGI IMG/M metagenome (GOLD analysis project Ga0164296, IMG submission 113533) | Dystrophic lake water microbial communities from Trout Bog Lake, Wisconsin, USA - GEODES057 metaG | ecosystem: Environmental > Aquatic > Freshwater > Lake | place: USA: Trout Bog Lake...
GCTCACGCTCGAGGGCCGTGCAAGGTCACCGCTGCCGTCACTGCCATTGGCCAATGCCAGCGACGGCACAGGACTTACAAGGGCCTCCAGGCCCTTGGCCGGCGGAGCCTCTTTCCTTGCCTTAGCCCCCTTTGAGCCAGGCCGCGCATTCAGGCCCGAGTTTCTCGATCGCCATGGCTTCGTAGCGGCGGTTGTCGTCGGCGGTGAGGATGTCGCGCCAGCGGCCGTTGGTGCCTTTGTTGATGAAGGTTTCGCCGCCGCCTTCCCAGAGGGCGCCGCCGAGGGGGGCGGTGATGCTGGCGTGGGATTTCATCCAGGCGAAGGTGCAGTGTTCGACCTGGGTGGGGAAGATGGTTTCGTCGATGGGGGTGTCGAGGAAGGCGGCGATGCCGCGCATGGTGAGGGCGAGGTCGCGCTTGAGGTCGTCGTAGTGGAGGATTTTGACGTTTGGCAGGGTTCGGATGGCCCACCAGGAGGCGATGTTGTCCCAGAAGGACCAGAACGGATAGCCGTCGCCTTCGAGCCATTTGAGGAAGTATTGGCGGATGTCGGGGTTGGGTTTGCCGATGGGGGGGCCGACGCGGCCGGGGGTGTCGTTCATGGCGCCGTACCAGAGGTGGTTGGCGTGGAGGTGGTGGTGGTGGAGGGACCAGGCGACGTCGCGGCCGTCACGGGCGATGAAGAGGTATTTGGCGCGGGGGGAGAAGACGAGGGCGTCGACGGGGAGGTGGGTTTTGATGAAGCGGCGGGTGGTTTGCGCTTCGAGGGCGGCGAGTTTGACGGGATTGGGAGGGACGCGGAGGTCGAGCCAGGGGGAGAGGGTGTCGATGGGGAGGTCGGGCTGGCCGTTGAAGAGGAGCTGGCCGACGACCTGCTGGAGCCAGGTGGTGCCGGATTTGCCGTAGGTGGCGATGACGATGTCGTCGTCGCGGAAGGGGAAGTCGTTCCAGACGGTGCTGTCGTGGTGGTGGTTGCGCAGTTCGCGCGTTTTCACGGGCCAGGTTGTCATGGCTGTTTTCCCCCAGGTCAGGAGGGATTTGTGAACCCGTTGCGGGTTTGCTTCAAGTGCGGTCGAGCTGGCGGGCGAGGCGGCGGGCGAGGAGGTAGCCGAGGAGGCCGGCGGCGGGGGCGGCGGGGAGGAGGAGGAGCCAGCCGATGTTGGCGCCAGCCATGATGAGGTTCATGCCGATGCCGAGCATGAGGCCGCCGAGGAGGGAGCCTGAGACGCCGGCGCTGAGGCCGAGCATGAGGATGTCGCCGCGGTTGATCATGGGGCGAAGAGGTAGGGGGGGCGGTTTGGTTTGACAAGCGGGGAGGGGGGCGACTATACGCCCGGCATTGCCGGGAACGTGGACGGGCCTTCGGGGCTCGCGCCCGCTTTTTGTCGTTTGGCTTGGATTGCGTGCGACAGGGAGCCTACCGGTGCAACAAGCGGATGTCAGCCGAGCCGGAAACCGGCCGCGCGGCGCCGCGCCTGAGAAGAAGGATACCGCGCATGACCAAGCGCGCTGAAAGCAAGTACAAGATCAATCGCCGCCTTGGCGTGAACCTGTGGGGCCGTCCGAAGTCGCCGCTGTCGAAGCGCGATTACGGTCCTGGCCAGCACGGCCAGCGCCGCAAGGGCAAGCCGACGGACTTCGGCGTGCAGCTGATGGCCAAGCAGAAGCTCAAGGGCTACTACGGCAACATCAGCGAGAAGCAGTTCCGCAAGTATTATGACGAGGCGGTGCGCCGCAAGGGCGACACCTCGGAGAACCTGATCGAGCTGCTCGAGCGCCGCCTGGATGCGGTGATCTACCGCATGAAGTTCGCGATTACGCCGTTCGCCGCGCGCCAGTTCGTAAACCATGGGCATATCCAGGTGAACGGCAAGCGGGTCAACATTCCGTCCTACCAGGTGCGGGACAACGACGTGATCGAGGTGAAGGAGAAGTCCAAGCAGCTCGCCGTCGTGCTCGATGCCGCGCAGAGCGCGGAGCGGGATGTGCCGGAGTATGTTGAAGTGGATCATCGCGCGATGAAGGGCCGGTTTGCCCGCGCGCCGAAGCTGTCTGACGTGCCGTATCCGGTGCAGATGGAACCGAACCTGGTGGTCGAGTTCTACTCGCGCTAACCGGCTTCAGGATCGAGAGACTGGGAACCCGCTGCGCCTTGTGCGCGGCGGGTTTTTCTTTGGGGGGGTAGGCATGGAAGAGGCGGCGATGCGTGCGGTGGGGATGTTGTACCACCGGTATTTCACTGGGCTGCTGCTGACGGTGGCTTCACGGCGGGGGGCGGCGGCGGCGGGGGAGTTCGTGTTCCGGCTGTTCCGGCGGCAGCATGAGGAGAAGTTCCTCCCGGGGGTGGAGAAGCTGGGGCTTGGGGGGGAGCCGGATGCGGTGAAGGCGGCGGGGTATCACTATCTCGCCAACCGGATCGGGGGCGTGAAGGTGGAGTTCATGCGGGAGAGCGAGCGGAAGGCGTGGGTGCATTTCGTGCCGCCGCGGTGGATCTTCGATGGGACGGCGCTGTGCGGGATCCCGACGGAGGTGAGCCGGGGGATGTTGCGTGGGTGGTATGGGCAGAACGGGGTGAGCCTGGGGAATCCGCGGCTGGGGTTCGTGTGCACGAGCCAGACGACGGATGGGCAGGCGGGGTTGTCGGGGTATTTCCTCGAGCATGAGCGGGACCTGGCGCCGGAGGAGCGGCTGCGGTTTGCGCCGGGGGAGCGGGCGCCGCGGTTCGATGCGGCGGCGGCGCCGCGGCTGGATGAGGCGGTGTGGACGCCGGCGCGGCTGGCGCGGGCGAACCGGACCTATGCGATGGATTATGTGCGGACGGGGTTGCCGGTGCTGGCGGAGGTGTGTGGGCCGGCGGAGGCTGGGTATCTCGCGCGGGTCGCGGGGCGGCAGGTGGGGATGCAGTATTACGACGCGATCGTGGCGGCGCTGGGCGGGGTGGCGCCGGGGGCGGCCGGGTTTGCGGAGATGATGGCGGCGCTGGCGCGGGGGCAGGACGATGTGTGCGAAGTTGAGGGCGTGCGGGTGCGGCAGTCGTCGTGGCGGCTGACGCGGGGGGTGGAGGCGGTGCCGGAGAGCGTGTTCGAGGGGTGGAACGGGCTGTTCGAGGGGATGCTCGGCGTGCATGACCGGTTCCTGCGCCTGGCGGTCCGCGCTCGCATCGACCACGGAGACCCCACCTTCACCTGGGAGATCCTGCCGATCGGCGGGGCGGCCGGGGCGTAGCAAGTAAGGTCAGGGCTCTGCCCTGGACCCGCCAGGGGGCAGCGCCTCCTGGACCTGGCATCACGTAAGAGGGTTGGTTCTTGAGAGGGGGGCCAACACGGGCGTTGCAAGAGCGAGGTTGGCCCCCCTCTCAAGAACCAACCAATTCTTATCTGGCGCCGGGTGCAGGGGGGTGCCACCCCCTGCTGGGGTCGAGGGGCAAAGCCCCCGCCTTGCTTTCCTCCGCCGCCGCCATCCCGCCGATCGGCTAGATCCGGTCGAGGCCGGTTTCGAGGTCGTCGCGGAGGTCGTCGAGGTCTTCGAGGCCGACGGAGAGGCGGATGAGGTCTTCGGTGACTCCGTGGGCGAGTTTGGCGTCGGGTTTGGTGCGGCGGCGGGCGTAGGTGAGGCTCGCGGGGTGCATGATGAGGCTTTCGGCATCGCCGAGGCTGACGGCGCGGGCGATGAGGGCGAGGCCGTCCATCATGCGGCGCGCGCCTTCGAAACCGGATTTGAGGCCGAAGGACATCATGGCCGAGCCGTTCTCCATCTGGCGGCGGGCGACGGCGTAGGCGGGGTTGGATTCGAGGAAGGGGTAGCGCACCCAGGCGACCTTGGGATGGGCTTCGAGCATGCGGGCGATGGCAAGCGCGTTTTCGCCGTGGACGCGCATGCGGAGTTTCAGGGTTTTCATGCCGCGCAGGACAAGGAAGGCGGCCATGGGGGAGAGGGTGGCGCCGGTGATGTAGCGCAGGCCGGTGCCGCGGATGCGGGCGATGGTTTCGGCGTCGGAGATCAGCGCGCCGCCGAGGAGATCGCCGTGGCCGTTGATGTATTTGGTGAGGGAATGCAGGACGATATCGGCGCCGTGCTCGATCGGCCGCTGGATGGCGGGGGAGGCGAAGGTGCTGTCGACGACAACCTTGACGCCCTTGGCGTGGGCGATGGCGGCGATGGCGGCGATATCGAGGGTTTGGGCGGTGGGGTTCACCGGGGTTTCGAAATAGACCAGGCGGGTGCGCGGCGTGATGGCGGCGGCGAGGGCGTCGGGGGTGGCGAGGTCGACGGGGACGACCTTGATGCCGAAGCGGGGCAGGCCGTCATGGGCCATGGCGAAGGTGTTGGAATAGAGGGTGGCGTGGACGATGATTTCGTCGCCCTGGCCGAGGAGGGAGAGCAGGAGGGTGCCGACGGCGCCCATGCCGGAGGCGACGGCGACGCAGGCTTCGCCGCCTTCGAGATTGGCGAGGCGGGCCTCGAGGATGGCGGTGGTGGGGTTGTGCTCGCGGGCGTAGACGGCGCCGGCCTGTTCGGCGACGGTTTCGGCTTCCTCGACGCTGTCGAAGGCGTAGGTCGAGGTCATGTAGATCGGCGGGGTGACGGCGCGGTGGTGATCCGCGGGGTCGAAGCCGTGGTGGATGGCGCGGGTCTGGAAGCCCGGCGGGCGGTTGCGGCGGGTCATGCCGCGGTCTCCTGGGCGGACCAGGGGACCCAGCCGGCGTCCTGCTGCCAGTCGGGGGGGAGGGTGTCGAAGCGGGAGAGCTTCAGCTGGGAGAGGTTGGCGAAGTCGCAGGCGCCCTTGGTGGCGAGTTGCATGAGGGCGCGGCCGGAGGCGGGGGAGAGACCGAAGCCGACACTGGACATGCTGGCGACGATGAGATTGTCGGGGCCGGTGAGGCGATCGAGGATGGGGCGGCCGTCCGGGGTGTTTTCAATGACGCCGGCCCAGGAGCGGATGACGCGGGCGTGGGCGACCTTGGGGAAGAGCTCGAAGACGCGCTTGGCGACGCTTTGCATGACCGGGGAGTTGACGGGCTTGGGCGTTTTCGCGTCGGGCAGGTCGATCCATTCGTGGGCGCCGCCGCCATAGGCGAGGTTGCCGCGGAGAGTCTGGCGGCCGTAGACGCCGTTGCCGTCGGCGCCGCCGAAGCGGATGAGGGGGAGGGGCTCGGTGACGACCATTTCGGCCCGCGCGGCGGCGACGGGAATGCGCAGGCCGAGCTGGGCGCCGAGCTGGGCGAGGTGGGGGCCGGCGGCGATGACGACGGCGTCGCAGCCGATGGTGCCCTGGTCGGTCTTGACGCCGGTGATCTTGCCGCCGGCGAGGTCGAAGCCGGTGACGGTGGTGTGCTGGCGGATGTCGCCGCCGAGGTCCTGCACGGCCCAGGCGTAGGCTTGCAGGGTGCGCTGGGGGTTGGCGTGGCCGCCGTATTCGAGGAGGACGCCGCCGGCGGCGGTTTCGGAGACGAACGGCACCAACTCACGCAGCGATTTGTTGTCGAGCTCGTGGGCGGTGAAGCCCTGGCGGCGGGCGATGGTGACGCCTTCGAGGATGAGATCGAGCTGGCGGCGGCTGAGGCCGATGCGGACGCGCTGGCGCTGGTATTCGGTGGGGTAGCCGAGCAACTCGTCCATCAGCGGCCAGAGGCGCTGTTCCTCGGCGAAGAGGGGGGAGACGGCGTGGGTGGCGCCGCCGCCGTTGCGGCCGGAGGCTTCCCAGCCGACGATGCCTTTCTCGATGACGGTGACACGGACTTTCGCTTCGTGGCGGAGCCAGAAGGCGGTGGAGAGACCGGTGGCGCCTCCGCCGATGACGGCGACGTGGTAGGTCATTCCTCGACTCCCGGGTTCCAGCGGGTTTCGTAGGTCAGGCCCTCCGGGACGGGCTCCCAGTGTGGGGTCCATTGGGCGGCGATGCCGAACCAGGCGGTCCAGTTTTCCTTGACCTCCGGCGATTCCTCGAAGGCGGCGAGGACGGACAGCGGGAGGGGGCGGAGAGGGGCGCGGTAGCTCGGCATGGGGACGCTGCCGGTGGCCTGGTTGCCCTGCATGGCCAGGAGGGACTGGACCTGCTCGCGGCAGCGGCGGCCCTGGCAGGCGCCCATGCCGGCGCGGGTGAGGCGCTTGATCTGGTCCTGGTTGACGGGGCCGTCGGCGGCGAGGGTTCTGAGGTCGCGGTTGGCGAATTTCTCGGCGTCGTAGGCGAGGTAGCGCGGCGGGCGGACGCCGACGAGATCCTCGAGGGGAACCTCCTCGCAGCGGCAGATGGGGAGGTCGGCGCTAGTGGCGTGGGCGGTGAGCCAGTCGCGGCGCCAGGGGTCGCGGTCGGGGCCGGTGAGCGGGGCGAGGCTGTCCTCGGTGACCGACAGGCCGGCATCGGCGGCGGCGGCGCGGGCGGCGGCGATGCCCGAGGCGATGGCGATAGCGGGGTCGGCGAGGGTGGCGTCGGAAATGCCGGCGCAGTCGCCGGCGGCGTAGATGCCGGGGCGGGAGCAGCGGACGCCGTTGGTCACCGGTACCCAGCCGCCGCGGGCGCCGTCGAAGATCGTGGCGCAGCCGAGGAGGTCGAACATCTCGACGGTAGGGACGACGTCGACGGCGAGGACGATTGTGTCGCAGGCGAGGGTGATGGCGCCGGACCCGTCGGGCCGCGCGATGGCGATGCCCTCGACCTCGGCGCCGAGAACGCCGGTGATGCGGTAGCCGGCATGGACGGGCACGGTGAACTGGGCGCCGCGGGCGGCAACGTCGACCACGCCGGTGACCTCGATGCCGGCGGCCTGGGCCTGTGCGACGACCGCGCGGCCGGCAGCGCCCGCACCCAGCACGACGATGCGGCGGCCGGTGAAGGCACCGTAGAGGCCGACCGCGCCCCCGAAGCCGCGGGCGCCCATGACGCCCGGCTTGTCCCAGCCCTGGAAAGCCAGGCCAAGATCGCGGGCGCCGGCGGCGACGATCATGCGCTCGAAACCGACGAACCAGGCGCGGGTCTCATCAGCCAACCCCAGCATCGGACCAGGCAGGGCCTTGCTCGTCGGACCCTCGACAAAGGCACTCCAGGCATAGACACCCAGGCGCACGTCAACGCCGGCATCGAAAGCCGCCTGCAGGTCCGGCCGGGCGGCGACGATTTGCTCGAGCATGCGGCCCTGGTTCTGCACCGCCGCACTCATGCGCTCGCCAAACATCCAGGGCACATCAATGCCCATCAAAGCCGAGGCGACCGGATGCTCATCGACCAGCATGACCCGCATACCTAGCCTGGCCGCCTCGACCGCGGCGGCGACACCGGCGGGGCCGGCGCCGATGACGACGAGAGGGATCGTCTCCTCGACGGGGTAGCTCTTGCGGGCAATCGAGGTCGGATCAAATCCTGCGGGCATAGGTGCGTCCATCTGATCAGTCTTTGGGCGATGGTGTCCGAGGAGGGGAAGAAAGGGAAGGGCAGGGAAGGGCCTCCGGCGGCCAAGGGCCGCGAGGCCCTTGGATCCCATGACCTCTCTTGGCTGGATTGATGGCCTTCGGTCGCAATCCCACGATCTCGGGGCGGGGTGTGGCGAAGCATGGAATCAATACGCCCCGCACGATGGTTTGTGCGGGGCGCTGGGTTTGTTGCCTGCGGCGCTAAGGAAGGGGTTAGCAACTGGAGGACGATCCTCCAGCCGCTCGAATCACATGGGTTCCAAGAGCCTCTCGGCCCTTGGCCGGCGGAGCCTTTCGCTTGCCTTAGCCTGGCTTCTTCGTTGGGTCCGCCACGAGGGGCAGCGGGACGAAGCGGGGGGATTCGCCGGACTGGACGAGCATGAGCACGGACTTGCGGCTGGCTTTGCGGGCACGGTCGACGCGGGCGGTGACGTCGGCGGGGGTGGTGACGGCTTCCTGGGCGACTTCGACGATGATGTCACCTGGCTTGAGGCCGCGTTCGGCGGCGGGGGAGCCACCTTCGACGTCGGTGATCACCACGCCTTTACGGTCGTCGCCGATCTGGAACTTGGTGCGCAGTTCCGGGGTGAGTTCGGAGAGTTTGAGGCCGAGGCTGGAGAGTTCGACGATGCCGCTGGGGGCGGCTTTCTTGTCGGGGGTGGCGGTGGCCTGTTTCTGATCGTCGGGGAGTTCACCGACTTTGACGGTGAGGGTGACTTCCTTGCCGTCGCGCCAGACGGTGACGGGGACGTCCTTGCCGATTTCAGTCTGGGCGACGATCAGCGGCAGGTTGCGCATTTCCTTCACGGCCTGCTCGTTGAATTTCAGGATGATGTCGCCAGCCTTTATCTTCCCTTTGTCGGCGGGGCCGTCGTCGTTGACGCCGGCGACCATGGCGCCGATGGGCTCCTTGAGGCCAACGCTTTCGGCGATGTCGGGCGAGACCTGTTGGATGCGGACGCCGAGCCAGCCGCGGCGGGCGCGGCCGAAGTCGCGGAGCTGCATGGCGACGGTCTTGGCCATGTTGGCGGGGATGGAGAAGCCGATGCCGATCGAGCCGCCGGAGGGCGAATAGATCGCCGTGTTGATGCCGATGACTTCGCCGTCCATGTTGAACAGCGGGCCGCCGGAGTTGCCTTTGTTGATGGCGGCATCGGTCTGGATGAAGTTGTCGTAGGGGCCCTGGTCGATGTTGCGGCCGCGGGCGGAGACGATGCCGGCGGTGACGGAGCCGCCGAGGCCGAAGGGGTTGCCGATGGCAAGTACCCAGTCGCCAACGCGGGATTTATCGGAATCGCCGAAGGGGACGAAGGGTAAGGGTTTCTCGGGCTCGACCTTGAGCACGGCGATGTCGGTGCGTTCGTCGCGGCCGATCAGGGTGGCCTTGAGGCGGGTGTTGTCCTGCAGAATGACAGTGATTTCGTCGGCGCCGTCAATGACGTGGTTGTTGGTGACGACGACACCGGAGGCATCGATGATGAAGCCCGAACCGAGGCTTTGGGCGCGGGGGGCGGGGCTTTGCGGGCGCTGGTCGCCGCGGGGGGCGCCGTTCGGGCGCTGGCGTTCCATGAAGTCCTTGAAGAACTGCTCGAAAGGGGAGCCGGGCGGGAACATTGGGATGTCCGGGCCGCGGCCTTCGCTGCGGGCGGGGAGGGTTTGGCTCGAGGAGATGTTCACCACGGCTGGGAGGAGGCGCTCGGCGAGGTCGGCGAAGCTGTCGGGGGCGCCGCGGGCGAAGGCGGGGGCGCTGCCGCCGGGGAGGGCTGGCAGAGCCAGCACCAGCGCGAGGGCAACGGCGGAGGCACGCAACGTTCGGGTAGCAAGGCGCATCTGCTTCAATCCCTGGGACATGAGGCGTTGAACGAAGACGTGGGGGTCACGGCGCGGGTTTGGGCTGGGCGGGGAGCGGGGGTTCGCTGAGGAACTTCAGGAAACCCTCGCCGGGCGTCAGCACCAGGCGGGAACCACCGACGGCGAACGCCTCGCGATAGGCCAGCAGCGTCCGCCAGACTTCGAAGAAGTGGGGGTCGCGCTGGAATGCGTCGGCGTAGGTGGCGATGGCCTGCGCCTCGCCCTGGCCGCGCAGCTTGTCGGCGGAGGCGCGGGCTTCGGCGAGCAGCACGGTGCGGTCGCGTTCGGCATCGGCGCGGATGCGGGCCGAGGCTTCCGCGCCCTCGGCGCGGGCTTGCCGGGCGACGCGTTCGCGTTCGGACTGCATGCGCGAGAGGATGGCCTGGGTGTTTTCCTCCGGCAGGTCGGCGCGGCGGATGCGGACGTCCTCGACGGAGACGCCGAAGGCCTTCATCTCCTCGTTAACCTGGTCGCGGATGAGGCCCATGATGCGGCCGCGGTTGGACGAGAGCACGTTGAGCAGCTGTTCGTTGCCGAGGACGCGGCGGAGCGAAGAGGAGACCACCGAGTTGAGGCGGGCGCGGATGCCCTGCTCGAGCGGGCCAACGGCCTGATAGTAGCGCAGCGGGTCGACGATGCGGAACCGGGTGAAGCTGTCGACGATCAGGCGGCGCTGGTCGCCGAGGATGACTTCCTCGGACTGCACTTCGTAGTCGAGCAGGCGGCGGTCGAAGCTGATGACGGCCTGGACCCAAGGGATCTTGGCGTTGAGGCCGGGTTCGGTAATGACGCGCTTGGGCTCGCCGAACTGGGTGATGAGCACCTGCTCGGTCTGCTCGACGGTGAACAGGGTCGAGGCCAGGGTAAAGGCCACGACGGCGAGGAAGGCGACCAGGATGGTGGCGTTGCGGCTCATCGGGTCGGCCCCTTCACGACGGATGGTGCGGCGGGCGACGGGGCGGGCACGGAGGCCGATGGGGCGACGGGTTGTGGCACGGGGCGGGCCATTTCATTGAGCGGCAGGAACGGCATCACGCCTTGCAGCTTGTTGTCCACGATGACGCTCTGGGTGTGCGAGAGGATGTCCTGCATGGTCTCGATGTAGAGGCGCTGCATGGTGACGTCCTTGGCCGCTTCGTAGGCCTTGAGGACGGAGAGGAAGCGCTGGGCCTGGCCGCCGGCTTCGGCGATGGAGGTTTGGCGCGAGCCCTCCGCCTCGGCGACGAGGCGGGCGGCGTCGCCGCGGGCGCGGGGGACGATGTCGTTGCGGTAGGACTCGGCCTCGTTGCGGATGCGGTCGGCGTCGGTGTTGGCGCGCTGCACGTCGCGGAAGCTGTCGATGACGGCGGCGGGGGGGTCGACCTTCTGGAGCTGGATCTGGGTGATATCAACGCCGGACTTGTACTGGTCGAGGATCGCCTGCACGCCCTTGAGCACCTCGGCCTCGATTCGGGCGCGGGCATCGGTCAGGGCCGGCTGGATGGGGGTGCGGCCGATGACCTCGCGCATGACGCTCTCGGCCGCGGATTTCACCGTGTAGGCTGGGCTGCGGGTGTTGAAGAGGAAGGCCGAAGCGTCGCGGATGTGCCAGAAAACGGCGAAGTTGATGTCGATGATGTTTTCGTCGCCGGTCAGCATCAGGCTTTCCTCGCCGACGTCGCGCATGCCGTCGCGGCCGGTGCCGCGCACGGGGACGCCGACGTCGCCGCCGGTGCGATAGCCGACCTCAACCCGATTGACGCGGGTGACGGCGGGCTTGAGGACGCTCTCGACCGGCCAGGGCATGTGGTAGTTCAGGCCGGGCAGGGCGGTGCGGTGATAGGCGCCGAAGCGCAGGACCACGCCCTGCTCGTCGGGCTGGACGCGGTAGAACCCGCTCATCGACCAGCCGACGGCCGCCAGTACGATGATGAGGGCGGCGCCGCGGCCGCCGGAGAAGCGGCCGGGCTCGCCACCGCCGCCGCCGCCGCCAAAGCCAGGGGGCAGGAGGCCGCGGACGAAGCCCTGGGCGCGGGAGATAAGGTCATCGAGGTCGGGCGGCGGCGGGCCGCCCATGGGTCCGCGGGGGCCGCGCGGGCCGCCCGACCACGGGCCTTCGGGGCCGTTGGGACGGCCGTTGTTGCTGGGACGCTGCCCGCCGGGGGTGCCCCAAGGGCCGCCTGAACCGTTACCCGATCCGCCGCCACTGGGCCCCGCGGGGCCACCAGGCTCGCCATTATTCCAAGGCATGGTCGGGAGATGCTCCTGCTAATCGGATGGCTCGTGGACGCAATCGGCTGATCATCGCAAATGCGGCATTGGCAGAACCGCATGGATGGCCATATCACCGCGTCATGGCACGCCTGCATATTGACCGGCTGTTGAAGGTTTTCAAGCGCATGACCGAACCCACTCCCGACCACCTGCGTTCCCGCCTGCGGGGAATCGCCGATCCGGCCTCCGGAAAGGACATCGTGAGCGCCGGCCTTGTCGAGGAGGTGCTCGTCAAGGGCGGCCTCGTCCACGTGAGCCTGCTGACCGACCGGGCGCATGCCGCGGCGATGGAGCCGGTGCGCAAGCAGGTCGAGGCGCTGCTGGAGGCCGAGCCGGGGGTCAAGAACGCCTCCGTGGTGCTGACGGCGCATAAGGGGGCGGAGGCGGCCAAGGCGGCGCCCGCACCGGCAGCGGCACCGGCACATAGCCACGGGCATGGGCACGACCACGGCGGGGGCAAGGCGCAGCCGGCCAAGGCGGTGCTGCTGCCGGACGTGACGGCGATCGTGGCGGTGGCCTCGGGCAAGGGCGGCGTCGGCAAGTCGACGGTGGCGACTAATCTGGCGGTGGCGTTGGCGCGGCAGGGGCTGCGCGTCGGGCTGCTGGACGCGGACATCTACGGGCCGAGTCTGCCGCGCATGCTGGGGCTTGCGCGCAAGCCCGAAGTGGTGGGCGACAAAATGATCCCGCTCAGCGCTTGGGGGCTGAAGGCGATGTCGATCGGGTTCCTTGTCGAGGAGGAGACGCCGATGATCTGGCGCGGGCCGATGGTGATGGGGGCGCTGGAGCAGATGATGGGGCAGGTCGAGTGGGGGCCGCTCGACGTCATGATCGTGGATATGCCGCCGGGGACCGGGGACGCGCAGCTGACGATGGCGCAGCGGGTGAAGCTGGCCGGCGCGGTGATCGTTTCGACGCCGCAGGATATCGCGCTGCTGGACGCGCGGCGGGGGGTGCGGATGTTTGAACGGACGCATGTGCCGGTGCTCGGGCTGATCGAGAACATGAGCTTCTTCTGCTGCCCGAACTGCGGCACGCGCTCGGAAATCTTTGGGCATGGCGGAGCGCGGATGGAGGCGCAGCGGCTGGGGGCCGAGTTCCTCGGCGAGGTGCCGCTGGTGCTGGAAATCCGCACCAATGCGGACGCGGGAACTCCGATTGTGGCGGCAGACCCGGACAGCCATCCGGCGCAGGCCTTCGCGGCGATCGCCAAGCGGCTGTGGGAGAAAGTGTCCGGCAAGGCGGCGGTGCCGGCGGGGCCGCGGATTGTGATCAACTAGGAACTCAAGAAGGCTCCGGCGGCCAAGGGCCGAGGGGCCCTTGGATCCCACGACACCTCTTGGCTTGGAAACGACCATCGGTCGTGATCCCACGATCTCGATGGGGCGAGTGGAGAAGCCGAGCAATTCCTACGACTGCACATCGGTTTGTGCAGCGCGCGGCTAGGATTGCCTGCGGTGCCAGAAAGCCATTTGCAGCTGAAGGTCAGCGATCCAACCAAGAGATGTGATGGGTTCTCAGGGCCTCTCGGCCCTGAGCCGGCGGAGCCTATTTCCTTCCCTTCAGCTCTCCTCAATCGGCGGCGGCGTGGTCACTTTCACGGGCGGCAGGGGGCTGGTGAATTTTTCGATCGCGACGAGGCAGGATTGGGCGACGGGGCCCTGACCGAGGCGCGAGGTGCCGGTGTCGCGGGTTAGGACGTTGGGGTTGCCGTGGACGCAGAGGGAGGCGGGTTGGCCGGGGGTTTCGGGGTCGAACCAGGCGCCGGTGGGGAGGACGGCGACGCCGGGGAGGAGGCCGTCGGTGGTGATGAGGGCGGCGAGGCAGGCGCCGCGGGCGTTGTGGATGCGGACGATGTCGCCGTCGACGAGGCCGCGGGCGGCGGCGTCGGCGGTGTGCATGGTGACGGGTTCGCGGCCGTGGATCTTGCTGGCGCGGCTGACTTTGGCCTGGTCCATCTGGCTGTGGAGGCGGGTGGCGGGCTGGACGCTGAGGAGGTGCAGCGGGAATTTTCCTCCGGCGCCTAGGTATTCCTCGGGTTCGAACCAGACGGGGTGGCCGGGGCAGTCGTCGTAGGCGTAGCTGGCGATGGTTGAAGAATAGAGCTCGATCTTTCCGGAAGGGGTTTCGAGCGGGTGGGCGGCGGGGTTGGTGGCGAAGGCTTCGAAGGGGATGGTGGGTTTGGCGGGTGGGGCGACTTCGACGTGGCCCTGGGCCCAGAAGGTGTCGAAGTCCGGTAGGTCGACGGCGAAGTGTTGGGCGCTGTCGCGGCCGCGCTGGTAGAGGGCGCGGAGCCAGGCGTTTTCGTCGCGCTGGCCGGTGAAGCGGGGGCGGACGCCGAGGGCGTCGGCGATGTCGGCCATGTAGTCGAATTCGGTGCGGGCCTGGCCCTGGGGGGGGATGGCCTGCTTCATGGCGACGAGGAAGCGGTCGGATGAGCTGGAGGAGATGTCGTTGCGCTCGAGCGTGGTGGTGGCGGGGAGGACGATGTCGGCGTGGCGGGCGTGGGAGGTCCACCAGCATTCGGAGACGATGATGGTTTCGGCCTTGGCCCAGGCGCGGAGGAGGCGGTTGAGGTCCTGGTGGTGGTGGAAGGGGTTGCCGCCGGCCCACCAGATGAGGCGGGTGTCGGGGTAGATGCGGTCGTGGCCGTTGTATTGGTAGGCGCCGCCGGGGTTCTCGAGCATGTCGGCGATGCGGGCGACGGGGATGGCTGTGTTGGCGGGGTTGGGGAGGGCGGGGAGGCGGAGGGAGGGGATTTCGACGCGGGGGACGCCCATGCCGTTCTCGCTGCCCATGCCGTAGGCGAAACCCTGGCCGGGTTTGCCGATGCCGCCGATCATGGCGGCGAGGGCGGTGAGCATCCAGAACGGCTGTTCGCCGCGTTCGGCGCGCTGGAGGGACCAGGCGGCGGTGAGCATGGTGGGGGCGGACGAGATCGTGCGGGCGAGGGCGGCGATGGTGTCGGGGGCGATGCCGGTGATGGGGGCGGCCCAGGCGGGGGTTTTGGGGGTGCTGTCGGAGAGGCCGAGGATGTAGTCGCGGAGGGTGGGGAAGCCGGTGGTGCAGCGGTCGAGGAAGGCCTGGTCGTGACGGTTTTCGCTGATCAGGACATGGGCGAGCGCGAGCATGACGGCGGTGTCGGTGCCGGGGCGGATGGGGAGCCACTCAGCGTTGGCCCAGTCCGGCATGTCGCCGCGGATGGGGGAGATGTTGATGAGGCGGAGGCCGGCGTCGGCGGCCTGGCGGAGCCAGTGGGCCATTTCGTGGCGGGCGCCGCCGCCGTTGGTGATCTGGCCGTTGCGCAGCGTGATGCCGCCGAAGGCGACGAGCGTCTTGGCGTGGGCGATGATGTCGGGCCAGGCGGGGACCGGGCCCCAGATCGGGTCGTTGGAGCCGACGATGTGGGGCAGCAGGGTCATGCCGGCGGCGTAGGAGTAGTTGGTGAGCTGGGCGGTGAAGCCACCGGAGGCCGCGAGGAGGCGGTGGAGCTGGCTGCGGGCGTGGTGGAAGCGGCCGGCGGAGGACCATCCGTAGGAGCCGCCGAAGTTGCTGGCGGGGCCGTGGGTGTCGCGGATGCGGGCGACTTCGCTGGCGCAGAGGCGGATGGCGGTGTCCCAGTCCAAGGGCACGAAGGGGTCGGCGCCGCGGGGTGTGCCGCCGTTGCGGTCGCCGGCGAGCCAGGATTTGCGCACGTAGGGTCGATCGATGCGCAGCGGGGAGTGCACGGCGTCGGGGAGGGAGGCAAGGATGGCGGGCGGATCGGGGTCGCCGGGGAACGGGCGGATGGCGGTGAGGCGATCGTTGTCGACGACGGCCTGGAAGGCGCCCCAGTGGGCGGCGTGCGGCTTGATCACGGTCATGGCGGCGCCCTCGCGGGGTGGTGGGTTTGCGCGGTCGAGGCTGTATATGGGGTGAATTCCCGGATGCGAAGGCGAGGGGCCATGTTGAACCGTCTGAAGTCGCTGTTCGCCGCGCCGGCGCCTTTGCCTGTGTTGGCGCATGCCGATCGGGCATTGCCCTCGTTGCCGCCGCCGCCGCCTTTGTCTGACGAGGAGCGCATTGACATGGCCGCGCGCTGCCGTGACTGCGACATCCTGCCGAGGGATGTGCAGGCCGGCGACGTGGTGATCGATGACGACGGGGCGCGGGTGCAGGTGATGCATAACGGGCTGCGTTTGGCGGCCGATGGGTATGGCGGGGAGTGGATGACGCGGCTGATCGGGCGGTGCCGGGGGCATCACGAGCCGCAGGAGGAACGGGTGTTCCACGAGATCGTCGCGCGGATGCCGGCGGGGGCGACGATGATCGAGCTGGGGGCTGGGTGGGCGTTCTTTGCGTTGTGGTTCCTGCAGGGCGCGCCGGGGCGGCGGGCAATCGCGCTGGAGCCTGATCCGGAGCGCCGCGCGGTGGGGGAGGCGAATGCGGCGCGCAATGGGTTGATGCCGCGGTTCGTTCCCGGGTTCGTGGGGGCGACGCCGGCGCCGTCGGCGGCGTTTGGGCTTGATGACGGGCGGAGCATCCAAGTGCCGCGCTGGACGGTGTCGCAGCTGATGGGGGAGGCGCGGTGGGACATGCTTGACCTGCTGCATTGCGATGCGCAGGGGGCGGAACTCGATGTGCTGTCGAGCTGCGCCAATTTGTTGCAGCAGGGGCGAATCCGCACGGTCGTGGTGTCGACGCATCATCATACGATCACAGGTGATCCGTTGACGCATCAGCGTTGCCTCGCGGTGATCGAGGCCTGCGGCGGCGTGGTGATCGCCGAGCACGATGTGCATGAGAGTTTTTCCGGCGACGGTCTGATCGCGGCGCGGTTCGGGGCGGACGCGGCGGGGTGGCCGATCGTGCCGGTGTCGCTTAACCGCTATTCGACCAGCCTGTTTCGTAATCCACTGTTCGATCTCGCGGATTTGTCGGAGCGCTGAGCGCGGCCGGATTTCCCATCGCCGGGCCGGGGCTGTAACATGATTGTCTCTTCACATCCGAGAGGCATGAAATGACCCCCCCGCTCGTCAATTCCGCCGCCGCGCGCGACATCGCCAACGTGCTGCATCCGAACACCGACCTGAAGATGCACCAGGAAAACGGCCCGGTGATCATCTCCTCGGGCAAGGGTGTTCGGGTGATCGATGATGCCGGCAAGAGCTATATCGAGGCGGTCGCCGGCCTATGGTGCGCCTCGCTCGGGTTCGACAATGAGCGCCTGGTGCAGGCGGCGGCGAACCAGCTGCGGCAGCTGCCGTACTACCACGGCTTCACCTCGAAGTCGCACGGGCCGATGATCGATCTGGCGGAGATGCTGATCCAGCGCGCGCCTGTGCCGATGAGCAAGGTGTTCTTCGCCAACTCCGGGTCCGAGGCGAATGACAGCGCGATCAAGATGGTTTGGTATTTCAACAATGCCATCGGCCGGCCGCAGAAGAAGAAGATCATCGGGCGCATCAAGGGCTATCACGGCATCACGCTGGCCTCGGCCTCGCTGACGGGGCTGGCGACCAACCATCGCAGCTTCGACGTGCCACTGCCCGGCTTCATCCACACGATGACGCCGCACTACTACCATGGCGCGCTGCCGGGCGAGAGCGAGGACGAGTTCGCCACCCGTTGCGCGGACGAACTGGAGAAGATGATCCTCGACGAGGGCCCCGACACGGTGGCGGCGATGTGGGCCGAGCCGATCATGGGCGCCGGTGGCGTGATCCTGCCGCCGAAGGGGTATTTCGAAAAGATCCAGGCCGTGCTTAAGAAGTATGACGTGCTGCTGGTGGCCGACGAGGTGATCTGCGGCTCCTGGCGGACGGGCAACTACTGGGGCTCGGGCACGCTGAACATCAAGCCGGACATCCTGACCTGCGCCAAGGCGCTGTCGTCGTCGTATCTGCCGATTTCCGCGGTGATGGTGAATGAGCGGATCTACCAGGCGCTGTCGGACGAGAGCCATAAGATCGGGACGTTCGGCCATGGTTATACCTATTCCGGGCATCCGGTGCCGGCGGCGGTCGCGGTCGAGACGTTGAAGATCTATGATGAAATGAAGATCGGCGATCACGTGCGCACGGTGGGCGCGATGATGCAGTCGGAACTGCGTCGTCGGTTCAGCGATCATCCGCTGGTGGGCGAAGTGCGCGGCGTCGGGCTGATCGCGGCGGTCGAGGTGGTGGCTGACAAGGCGACGCACAAGAACTTCGATCCGGCGCTGAAGATCGGTGCGCGGCTGGCGAAGATCTGCGAGGGCAACGGCGTGATCAGCCGCGGCCTGCCGGGCGACGCGCTGGCGTTCTCGCCGCCGCTGATCATCAGCGAGGACGAGATCCGCGAGACGCTGGATGTAGTTGGCAAGTCGCTCGATGAGCTCGCGGTGCAACTGCGGCGGGAGCAGATCAGCGTCGTTCGCTGAGGCCGCTCGGAGCGAGGAGATGGTCGGCGGAGGCAAGTATGGCTCTGCCGGCCAAGGGCCCCGAGGCCATTGGAACCATAAGCTTACACGGCTGGATGGTCTTCCTTCAGTCGCAAGCCCTCGATCTGGCTGCGTGAGCGTGGCGAAGCCAGGAATATCCCGGCCGCGAGAGGCGCCTTGTGCTGTGAGAAGGTTTGAGTGCCTTCGGCGCTAAAGGCGCAGCTAGATCATGATTGGTTTAGGTCAAACCAATCATGATCTAGCAACGTATTGAAGAAGAGCGCGATTCACGCTTTCTGATCCATCGGCCTAAAGCGATCGCGCTCTAGCAGCTGAAGGAAGACCATCCAGCCGCTGGAGCGGATGAGGTTCTCAGGGCCTCCAGGCCCTGAGCCGGCCGAGCCTTGCTTATTGCCTGCGTTTAACGCGCCCGGCTGACCGTGTAGTCGGCGACGGCGATGAGGCTGCGCTTGATGGCGGAGTCGGGGAAGAGGGCGAGGTCGGCCTTGGCTGTGCGGGCGAATGCGGAGGCGCGGGCCAGGGTGGTGGCGATGGCGCCGCGGCGGTCCATGAGGTCCATGGCGTGGTGGAGGTCGGCGTCGGTCTGGTCGCTGGCCTCGATGGTGCGGCGCCAGAATTCGCGTTCGGTGGCATCGCCGGCGGCGTAGGCGGCGAGGACCGGGAGGGTGATCTTCCCTTCGCGGAAGTCGTCGCCGACGGTTTTGCCGAGGGTGGCCTGGTCGGCGGCGTAGTCGAGCGCGTCGTCGACGAGTTGGAAGGCGATGCCGAGGTTCATGCCGTAGTCGGCGAGCGCGCGTTCTTCGGCAGCGGGGCGGCTGGCGACGACGGCGCCGACCTGGCAGGCGGCGGCGAAGAGGGCGGCGGTCTTGCCCTTGATGACGTCGAGGTAGCGTGCCTCATCGGTGGAGAGATCGTTCTGGGTGACGAGCTGGAGCACCTCGCCCTCGGCAATGGTAGCCGACGCGCCGGAGAGGATTTCGAGCACCTTGAGCGAGCCGTCCTCGACCATGAGCTGGAAGGCGCGGGCGAAGAGGAAATCGCCGACGAGGACCGATGCCTTGTTGCCGAATACGGCGTTGGCGCTGGCGAGGCCGCGGCGGAGCTGGCTTTCGTCGACGACGTCATCGTGCAGCAGGGTCGCGGTGTGGATGAACTCGACGCAGGCGGCGAGCTTGACGTGGCGGTCGCCGGTGACGCCGCACATGCGTGCGGCCGCGAGCGTGAGCAGCGGGCGCAGACGTTTGCCGCCGGCGGCGACGAGATGGGCGGCGAGTTGCGGAATGAGCGCGACGGGGCTGTCCATGCGCGCGACGATGGTGCGGTTGCAGGCCTCGAGGTCATCGCGGACGAGCCGCACCAGCGTCGAGAGCGCATCCTCGCTGGCGGCGGTGTCGGGCTTTGAAACAGGCAGGCTGGCGACGACGCCCAAAGGGGTCTCCCAAATCGGTGGCGCACGTCGAGGCATGCGTGAGGGGGCACCATATCGGGGGGGGGGAAGGGGGGTCAAGGCAAGCATGGCCAATGGCTTGCCGATTACATTTGCCGACAGACGGCGATCGGTGGGAGTGTCCGGCCCATGCAAGTCATAGTGAAGACCAACGACCCCGTGCGGCTCAGTTTCCTGGCCGCGATTCTGCGTGATGCCGGCATCGAGGCGCTGGTGCTCGACGACTACGCGAGCGGGGTCGATGGCAGCATCGGCGCGGTGCCGCGCCGCCTGGTGGTGGCCACCGACGATGGGGAGGAGGCGCTGCGGGTGCTCAAGGAGGCCGGCGAGGGGTGAGTGGGGGGCTGTCCGACGCGCGGCCTGGGACGTTGCTGGGCGGGCGCGTGCGGCATGATCAGCTCACGCGCGGGCATCGCACGGGCATCGAGCCGGTGCTGTTGGCGGCGAGTGTCGCGGCGCGGCCCGGCGAGCGTGTGTTGGAGGGCGGCAGCGGGGCGGGGGCGGCGCTGCTGTGTCTGGCCGGGCGGGTGGCGGGGGTCAGCGGCGTTGGTATTGAGCGGGATCCGGAGTTGGCGGCGCTGGCCCGGCGGAATGCGGCGGCCAATGGGTTCGGCAGCCTCGATTTCCTGGCAGGAGACCTGCTTGAGACGCAACCGGCGGGGATGTTCGATCATGCGATGGCCAATCCGCCCTGGCATGACGCTGCGGGGACGGCCTCGCCGGACGCAGAGCGGGAGGGAGCAAAGCGGGCGGCGACGGGGCTGTTCGCCGCTTGGGCGGGCGCGCTGGCGCGGCCGCTGCGCCATCGGGGAAGCCTGACCTTCGTGGTGGCGGCGGCGTGCCTACCGGAGTGCATGGCGGGCTTTACGGCGGCATCGTGCGGCAGCCTGTCGGTGTTTCCCCTGTGGCCGCGGGCTGGGATTGCCGCCAAGCTGGTGCTGCTACATGGCGTCAAGGGCGGTCGTGGGCCGTTCCAGCTGCGCCCCGGCCTCGTGCTGCATGAGGGCGACGGCGGCTTCAGCGCGGCGGCGGACGCGGTGCTGCGTGGCGGTGCGGTGCTGCGTTAGCGCTGCTCGTCGGTGGCGGGGTGTTTGAGGTACCAGAGGCGCTCATGGGCGGCGACGAGGCTTTCCATGCTGCGGCGGCGGTTGGTGTCAGTGGTGACCGGACGGCGCTTGAGCATGGTTTCGAGGATATGGAGAAGCTGCTCAGCGATGTCGTAGTCGGCCTGATCGCAGGCCTGGTGGAAGGCGATCAGGATCTTGTCCGAGAGGCGACGGCTGTAGCGCGGCGCACCGCCGGCTTCGCGGGGGGAGTCTTCGGTCTCGCTCATTGGCGGCGTCCGTTCGCTTGATGCCCGTCCGGGGCGGTGTGGGGGAGGACGGCGGTTACGGTCATGAGCCGGCGATCCGGGTGCGGAGCGCGGCAGCCAGTTCCTCGGGCGCGATCCCCTGGCGGAAGAGGGCACGGAATGTGCCGTCGGGGCCCATGAGGTAGATGAACGAGGAGTGATCCATCAAATACGAACTGCTGTCCTTGGCGTTTGCCTTGGCATAATACACACGGTAGGCCCGCGTCGCTGCGGTAATCTGCGCTTCGCTGCCGGTCAGACCGACCAGCCGTGTGTCGAACAATTTCACGTATTCCGCAAGCGCGGGCACCGTGTCGCGCTCGGGATCGACGGTGATGAAGATTGGCGCGACCTTGTCGGCGCTGGGGCCGAGGGCATCGAGTGCGGTGGCTATCGTCTGGAGCTCGGTTGGGCAGACATCGGGGCAGAACGTGTAGCCGAAATAGACCAGCATCCATTTACCGCGGAAACTCTGCTCGGTGACGGTCGTGCCGGTGGTGTCAACAAGGGTGAACGGTCCGCCGACGCTGACGCTGCCGGGGACGCCGATTCCGCTGGTGCTCTGCCTTACGCCGTTGGCGGCGAGATTGTAGAAGTCGGGCCGCAGCCAGAGAGCGGCCCAACCGACGGCGACCGCGAAAATGAGGGCGTAGGCGGCCCAACGGATGGTCTTCAACATCGACACAATCTGGTCCCCGGCTTGCCGTATCGCAAGCCGGGGGCGCTTCACTCTGCCGGGAGGAGTTCGCCGTCGGGTTGCTCCGAAGAAAAGACGCCTGAGGAGAAGGCTTCCTCCCAGGTCCCAGTGGTTGAGGCCTTGCTGTATTCCGTAGCGCGGTTTTCGAAGAAATTCGCGTGTTCGACGGCGTTGAGCATTTCGTCGAGCCAGGGGAGCGGGTTCTTGTCGACGTGGAATAGCTCGTTGAGGCCGAGTTGGGTCAGGCGGCGGTCGGCGATGTAGCGAATATACTGCTTGACCTGGCGGGCCTCGAGACCCTCGATCGCGCCGCTTTCGAAGGCGAGGTCGATGAAGGCATCCTCGTGGTCGACGATTGTGGCGCAGGTCAGGTAAATCTCGCGCTTCAGCTCCTCCGTCCAGATTTCCGGATTTTCCTGCACGAATGTGCGGAAGAGACGGATGATGGAGAGGCAGTGGAGCGTCTCATCGCGGACCGACCAGGTGATGATCTGGCCCATGCCCTTCATTTTCCCGAAGCGTGGGAAGTTGAGCAGGATGGCGAAGGAGGCGAAGAGCTGCAGGCCTTCGGTGAAGGCGCCGAAAGCAGCCAGCGTCTTGGCAATCTCATGTTTGGAGTCGACGCTGAAGGACTGCATGTAGTCGTACTTGTCCTTCATCTCCTTGTATTTGAGGAAGGCCTGGTATTCGAGCTCGGGCATCCCCACAGTGTCGAGTAGGTGGCTGTATGCGGCCACATGAACGGTCTCGATATTGGAAAAGGCCGAGAGCATCATCAGCACTTCGGTGGGTTTGAAGACCCGGGCGTAGTGCTTCATGTAGCAGTTATTCACCTCGACGTCGGCCTGGGTGAAGAAGCGGAAGATTTGGGTGAGCAGGTTGCGCTCGGCCGGCGTGATGTTGCGGTGCCAGTCCTTGACGTCGTCGGCCAGCGGGACTTCCTCGGGCAGCCAGTGAACGCGCTGCTGCATGAGCCAGGCCTCGTAGGCCCATGGGTAGCGGAAGGGCTTGTAGACGGGGTTCTCGGTCAACAGGTCGAAGCGGACCGGCTGTTCATCGGCGGAATGGCCATTGGCGTTCATAGTGGCTCCGTTCCTCGAGCGTGACCGTCCGGCGCGGGATGGCGGCAGGGCGGATAGCACGCGACACGTCTTATTGGGCGACTCGCCCACCTCGTAAGGGTAGCATTGGCCGACGCGGCGAGAAACGCGCTGGCGTAATCACCGCAAAAATAACGGTGGATCACGCAAAACTAGCGGGCCATGACACTGAAATAACCATTTGAAATATTTAATTTTCCTCACGCTCTCGTGAGAATGATCCGCATCGCGTTGCTCGTTACGCGGGCGGGAGAAGCACAATGCACTTCAGGACAATGGACGATGTGGCAAACCTCGACCCCTGGCAGATCGACCCCGTGACCGCCCGCGTCCGCCCATCGGAGTCGCTGAATAATCCGGTGATCGTCGTCGTGGAGCCGAGTCCGACGTTATCGGTTGCAATTGCCGAGATATGTGATTTCCTGCATGTCGGTATCGTCAGCGTGAACGAGCCGCGGGAAATCCAGGAAATGCTCGGCGCTGTGCAGCCGATCGCTGTGCTGCACGAGGCCCCAGGAGTGGACTGTGCGCTGTATGACCTGCTGATGGTCGTCGCCGGCCATGATACCGGCATGCCCGTGCTGATCATCTTGCCCGACGATCCCCATCAGCAGAGCGCGCTCGACGGCGCTCAGCGCCTTTGGCAGTTGACCGACATCGTCCGTTTCGGCCAGCGGCCGGGTATCCGGGCACTGATCGACTTTCTGTTTCATGCCGGGCGCAAATATGGACGTACGCGTTTTATGCCTGTTTGAGTCAGCGCTCCGTCACGACAGCCGCGACACGTCGACCGTGACCGCATGATTGATTGGACCGTGGCCACCACCGAATTCGGGCGCGGTCGCGATGGCGGCGCGGACATATTCGCGGGCGCGGGCAATCGAGGGCGCGAGAGGCAGGCCTTGGGCAAGGCCCGCGGCGATGGCGCTGGCCAGCGTGCAGCCGGTGCCGTGCGTATGGCGCGTGTGGATGCGGGCCGAACGAAAAGCCATCGTCGTTGCACCGCTCACCAGCAGGTCGATGAGTTCATCGCCCGGGAGGTGGCCACCCTTCAGGAGGATCGATTGTGCGCCGAGATCGAGAAGGGCTGAGGCGGCGTCGCGCATTTGCGCTTCGGTACGAATGCTGCGGCCGGTTAGGGCTTCCGCTTCCGGGAGGTTCGGCGTCAGCAAGGTGGCGAGCGGGATGAGATGGCGGGCGAGATGGGCGACAGCGTCGGGGGCGAGGAGGGCGTGGCCGCCTTTGGCGACCATCACGGGGTCGACGACGATCGGGATGCCGTTGGCGCGCTTGGAGATTTCATCGGCGACGAGGGCGATGGTTTCAACGTCGCCGAGCATGCCGGTCTTGATGGCGTCGGCGCCGAGGTCAATCATGATGCTGTTGATCTGGGCGCGGATGAAGGCGGGCGGGATCGGGCGGACGCGTTGCACGCCGTGGGTATTCTGGGCGGTCAACGCGGTGATGGCGGTCATGGCGAAGGCGGCCATGGCGGTGACGGACTTGATATCGGCCTGGATGCCGGCGCCGCCGCCGGAGTCGGAGCCGGCGATGATGAGGACGCGGCCTTTCATGAGTTGGCGACCGCTGCGATCTCGGCGCAGAGGGCATCGACGATGCGGCCGACCTGCGCCTGATCCTCTCCCTCGGCCATGACGCGGATGAGGGGCTCGGTGCCGCTCTTGCGGATGAGCAGGCGGCCGGTGGTGGCGAGTTCGGATTCGGCGTCGCCGATGGCGGCGAGGACGCTGGGCTTGTCGAGCGGAGAATCACCGGTGAAGCGGACGTTCTTGAGCAGTTGCGGGAGGGGGGTGAAGACGCGGCAGACGTCGCTGGCAGGGCGGCCATCCTCGACCAGGACAGCGAGGACCTGGAGGGCGGCGAGGAGCCCGTCGCCGGTGGTGGCGTAGTCGGACATGATCATGTGGCCGGATTGTTCGCCACCGACGTTGAGACCGTCCGCGCGCATGCGTTCGACGACGTAGCGGTCGCCGACGGCGGTCCGGTGCAGGGTGAGCCCGCGGTTCTGCAGGAAGCGCTCGAGGCCGAGGTTGGACATCACGGTCGCGACGATGCCGCCGCCGGTGAGGCGCCCGGCGTCGCCCCAGGAGCGAGCGATGAGGCCGAGCACCTGGTCGCCGTCGATGATAGCGCCAGTCTCGTCGCACATAATGAGGCGGTCAGCGTCGCCGTCGAGCGCGAGGCCGATATGGGCGTTGTGCTTGAGAACCTGCGTGCTGAGGAATTCCGGGACAGTGGAGCCGCAGCCGCGGTTGATGTTGAAGCCGTCGGGTTCGACACCGACACGCACGACATCGGCGCCGAGTTCCCACAGGACGGCTGGTGCGACTTTGTAGGCGGCGCCATTGGCGCAATCGATGACGATCTTCAGGCCGTCGAGGCGCAGGCCGCGTGGGAAGGTGCTCTTGGCGGCCTCGATGTAGCGGCCGCCGGCGTCTTCCATGCGCGCGGCGCGGCCGAGCTTGGCGGGCTTGGCGAGGAGACCGACGAGGCTGCCGTCCATGGTGGCCTCGATTTCGGCTTCGGTTTCGTCGGAGAGCTTGAACCCGTCGGGACCGAACAGCTTGATGCCGTTGTCCTCGTAGGAGTTGTGGGAGGCGGAGATCATGACGCCGAGGTCAGCGCGCAGGTTGCGGGTGAGCATGGCGATGGCGGGCGTGGGCAATGGGCCGAGGAGGACGACGTCCATGCCGGCGCCGATGAAGCCCGCGGTCAGCGCGGGCTCGATCATGTAGCCAGAGAGACGGGTGTCCTTGCCGATGACGACGCGGTGGCGATGGTTGCCGCGGGTGAACATCAGGCCAGCGGCCTGGCCGAGGCGCAGAGCGGTGCCGGCCGTCATAGGGTCGGTGTTGGCGGTGCCGCGGATGCCATCGGTGCCGAAGAGGCGTCGCTTGGAGGCCATGGGGTGAAGGTGTCCTGTCATCGCCGCGGGTGATGGCCCGCACAAGTGATCCGGCCCGGTGCTGGCCGGGGAGCAATTTGTTGAAACTATCCGATTCCCGCGAGCCCGCGCCAGACTCGCAGTGCCTGCAGGGTAGGTGCCACGTCGTGCACCCGGAGGATGGCGGCGCCCTGGGCGACGGCGAAGAGGCCAGCGGCGATGGAACCGGCGAGGCGGGCGCGGGGCTCGGCGACGCCTGAGAGTTTGCCGATGAAGCCTTTGCGGGAGACGCCGATGACGATGGGGCGGCCGAGAGTGCGCAGTTCGGACAGGCGGGGGAGGAGGCGGAGGTTGTCGTTCGCGGTCTTGGCAAAGCCTATGCCGGGGTCGATGGCGATCGCGGCGGAGGCGATGCCGGCTCTCTCCGCGGAGGCGATGCGGGCGGCGAGTTCGGTGCAGACTTCGGCCGCGATATCGTCGTAATGTGCGCGGGCGGTCATGGTCGTGGGGTCGTGGCGCATGTGCATGAGGACGACCGGGCAGCGGGCGGCGGCGACGACGCGGGCAGCGGAGGGGTCGTACGTGAGGGCGGAGACATCGTTGACGATGCAGGCGCCGGCGTCGAGGGCGGCGTGCATGGTGGCGGCGTTACGGGTATCGATGGAGACGCGGACGCCATGGGCAACGAGGCCGCGGATGACGGGGAGGACGCGGGCGATTTCCTCGGCGACCTCGGTGGGGGCAGCACCAGGGCGGGTGCTTTCGCCGCCGACGTCGACGATGGCGGCACCGTCGGTCGCCATGGCGATGCCGAATGCGATGGCCGCGGCGGCGTTGGTAAAGCTGCCGCCATCGCTGAAGCTGTCGGGGGTGACGTTGAGCACCCCCATGACAGCCGGGAAGTCGGTCAGCCCGGCCCAGCCGGCGTCAGGCATGAGCGTTGCCTTGCGGTAGCCTCAGCCGGGCTGCGGCGCGGCGCCGAGGCCGCCGGGCGGCGGCGGGGCGGGACGGCCGGCGGTGGGAACCGAGGCGCGACGGGTTTCAGGCATCGGGTCGTCGACCACGGTCTTGACGATCTTCTCACCGCGGATGACCTGGCGGATCTCGTCGCCAGAGAGGGTCTCGTGCTCAAGCAGCGCCTTGGCGATGGCGTGGAGGTCGTCGATATTGTCGGTAAGGATCTTGGTGGCGCGCTTATAAGCGTTGTCGATGATCGACTTCACTTCTGCATCGATCTCGCGCGCGGTTACCTCGGAGACGTTCTTGTTCTGGGTGACGGAGTGGCCGAGGAAAACTTCCTGGCTGTTGTCGCCATATGCGATCATACCGAGTTTCTCGCTCATGCCCCATTCTGTGACCATCGAGCGGGCAAGGTTGGTCGCCATCTTGATGTCGCCCGAGGCGCCATTGGAGACCTTGTCGGCGCCGAAGATGATCTCTTCCGCGACGCGGCCGCCCATGCCCATGCTGATGCGGGCGAGGCACTTGGCGCGGCTGAGCGAGTAACGATCGCCTTCCGGCAGGCTCATGACCATGCCGAGCGCGCGACCGCGGGGGATGATGGTGGCCTTGTGGATCGGGTCGCACTCCGGCTCGTGCAGCGAGCACAACGCGTGGCCGGCCTCGTGATAGGCGGTGCTTTCCTTTTCCTCATCGCTCATGACCAGGCTGCGGCGCTCGGCGCCCATCATGACCTTGTCCTTGGCGAACTCGAACTCGGCCATAGCAACGACGCGCTTGCCAATACGGGCGGCGAGCAGGGCGGCCTCGTTGACGAGGTTGGCGAGGTCGGCACCGGAGAAGCCGGGGGTGCCGCGGGCGATGACCTTGGGGTCGACGTCAGATGCCAGCGGGACCTTGCGCATGTGGACGCGGAGGATCTTCTCGCGGCCGCTCACGTCAGGGTTGGGTACGACGACCTGACGGTCGAAGCGGCCGGGCCGAAGGAGGGCCGGATCAAGCACGTCGGGCCGGTTGGTCGCAGCGATGAGGATGACGCCCTCGTTGCTCTCGAAGCCGTCCATTTCGACGAGCATCTGGTTCAACGTCTGCTCGCGCTCGTCGTTGCCGCCACCGAGACCGGCGCCGCGATGGCGGCCGACAGCGTCGATTTCGTCTATGAAGATGATGCAGGGGGCGTTCTTCTTGCCCTGCTCGAACATATCACGCACGCGGGACGCGCCGACACCGACGAACATCTCGACGAAGTCCGAGCCGGAGATGGTGAAGAAGGGGACGTTTGCTTCGCCTGCGATGGCGCGGGCAAGCAGCGTCTTACCAGTGCCGGGGGGGCCGACGAGAAGCACGCCCTTGGGGATCTTGCCACCGAGGCGCTGGAACTTCTGCGGATCTTTGAGGAACTCGACGATCTCCTGGAGCTCGCCTTTGGCCTCATCGATGCCGGCGACGTCCTCGAAGGTGACGCGGCCCTGCTTTTCGGTCAGTAGGCGGGCGCGGGACTTGCCGAAGCCCATGGCGCGGCCGCCGCCGGACTGCATCTGGCGCATGAAAAACACCCACACGCCGATCAGCAGCAGCATGGGGAACCAGTTGAGCAGAATATGGAGAAGCGGATTGACGTCGCTGTCCTCGGCCTTGGCGACGACGCGGACGCCCTTGTCGGTCAGGCGGGGGACCAGGCTCTGGTCTTCCGGCGTGTAGGTCTGGAAGGTACGGCCGTCGGTGGTCTGGCCGTTGACGGTGCGACCCTGGATGACGACGTCGCGGACGCGGCCGGCGTTCACCTCGGAGATGAAATCGGAATACGCCACCTGCGTTGCGCCGGTGCGCCCCGTCCCCGGTTGGAACAGGTTGAACAGCACTACCAGAAGTAGTGCGATGATGACCCAAAGCGCCAGGTTACGGCCGAAATTGCTCATCTCATTCCTTGGCCGCCCACTGCGGCCGGTCGTTGCCTCGTGATCCCCGCCGGATGACACCGCTTGCAGTCAAGCGGATAAGCCCTGGTCCGGCTGGTCTCCCATCTCCGCCCCTACATAGGGAGCCGGAATGCCGTTGGCATCCCCGTTCGCCCATGTCGGCGGGCCGTCGTTCATTAACACCCCTCCATTATGAAAGGATGCGCCTCGCGCCGGCGACGGCGGATCGAAAAGGATCCTCGCACCGACTTCGTTAAGTCTTTCACCATAGCCGATATGTGGCACCGCGAACAGGCGTCCGTCGCGATGCAGAGCTGGCATGGGCCAGAGGATGGCCGCCGGCAGATCGGTGGTGCGGCGGAGCGTGCTGGCGGTGGCACCGAGCGGGCCGAGGGTGAGGCCGTCGGGCAAAGGGGTGCCGGCGAGGCGAAAGCGGCTGTCCCAGCGGGCGTTTGTGGCTGCGGGGATCGGCGGGGCCATGGCGGCGGCCTCGCGGACGACGAGCCATCCCGTACCAAGGCGCGGGGCGGCGAGGAGAATGCGGCAGCCGGCGAGAGTCGCCGGGCGGGGGGTCGCGGCCCAGGCGGCGGTCATCGCCGCGGGGGGGGGATAGCGACGGCCAGCGATGGTTCGCAGCAGGTCACCGAGCGCATCGGGCCGGATCGGGCCGGCAGAGAGTAGGGCGTAGCCGGCGGGGTATACGCGAGCGCGCTCGGCCAACCATGCCGCGTCGGCCTCCTCGGCGATGCTGCGGGCGGAGGCGGCGATGGCGGCGGCGGTGAGGTCGGCGCGGGTGGCTGGGCCGGTGCCATCCGGTTCGTCGCGGGAGAGGCGGAGGCGATTGCGCTCGGCGCGGGGGTCGGCGTTACTCGGGTCCTCGACCCAGTCGATGGCAGTGGCGCGCAGTGTCGCGCGTAGGCGCCCTGGGGGAATCGCGAGAAGGGGGCGGAGGCGCCGGATGGTGGTGGTCTCGGAGACAGCCGCGATGGCGGCGAGGCCGCGGCCGATGGATTGGCGGCGCGCGCGCATGGCATGGGTTTCGGCCTGATCGGCGGCGTGGTGGCCGAAGAGGAGGTGGAGGATGCCGGCCTTGGCACAGGCAGCTTCAAGGGCGGCATGCCTCGCTGTGCGGGCGCGTGCCGCCAGAGCGGGGCCGGTGGCGAGATCTTTCAGGCGGAGGAGGCGGGCGGAGAGACCAATGGCGGCCAGGCGCCGGACAGTCAGGTCGGCTTCGCTGGCGGAGGCGGGGCGCAGGCCGTGGTCAACCACGAGGGCAGTTACGCTCCCGCCTCGACCGGTGGTCCAATCGCGGGCGAGGACTGCGAGGGCCATGCTGTCGGCGCCGCCCGAGACGGCGACGGCAAGGTGAGGGCGTCGCTCGAATGGCCCTAACGGAGCCATCAGGGCGGCAAATTCGGCGGGGCTGAGGGGCGTCAGTGACAACCGGCGTTTTTGCGGGCACTGCCGACCTGATCCTTCAGGTCCGCGCGCGTGGTCGGGAATTCCGCCTTCATCTTGTCCAGCGTGGCGCAGGCGGCGCGCTTTTCGCCGATGGCGTTCAGTGAGTTGGCGAGGCCGAGCAGTGAATCCTGCGCGTGGGTGCCGGTGCGGGCACGGCTGTAGCTGTCATCGTAGGCGACTGCTGCGCCCTGGTAGTCCTTCTTTCCGGAGAGGGCCTGGGCGAGAAGGAACTGGGCGTCGCCGGCGCGGGGGGATTTGGGGTTGGCAAGGACCTCGCGGGCGGCGGCTTCGGCGTTGGGATAGTCGCGGCGGGCGAGCGCGGCATTGCCATCCTGCAGCGCCACCTCGGCGGTGCGCTTGGCCGCCGTCGGTGTGGTCACCGCGGGGGCAACCGGAAGGGTACCCGCGGGTGGGCTGCCGGAGTTCACCACCGGTGGCTTGGCCGGCGTGGTGCCCGGCTTGGCGAGGCCCCCATCAACCTTGAAGTTGAGGTCGTCGATCTGTTTGGCGAGGTCTTCGCCCATGCGTTTCTGGCTGTTGTCGCTTTCGTCGGCACGGCCGCGAAGCTGGCGGACCTCGTCCTCGAGGCGGGCGACGCGGTCGAGCAGGGCGGTGGTGACGTCGGGGCTCATGGCTGGGGTCTGACGGGATGCGCCGAGGGAAGAGGTGCTAGCGGCGGCGCCCGCGCTGGCGCCGCCCATGCGGTTGATCTGGTCGCGCAGGGACTGAATATCGCGCTTGAGTTCCTGGATCTGGTTCTGCAGGAAAATCCCCTCGCGGGTATCAACCTGGGCGCGCGCGGCGAATGGCATGGCCAAGCCAAGCAGCATGAGCAGCAGGGGTAAACGGGGGACGACTCGCATGGGAAACCTCCAGCCGGCGGACGGGTGGCTGTTTAGGTGAAGTGCGGGAAAAGCGGAACGCGCAATTGCGTGCGGTGGGGCAAAAGTGGGAGCAAACAAAAGACCGGCAGCCTTGCGGCTGCCGGTCCTGCATCATGGCTCGGTCCGGCTCGGTGGCCGGCGCCGCGCGAACTCCGATTAGCGGACGGAGGTGATCGCGTTACGGTTCTGGGCCCAGGCTTCCTCGTTCGAGCCGAGGGCGACCGGGCGGTCCTTGCCGTAGCTGATCGTCGAGATGCGGGCCGCGGCGACGCCCTTGGCGACGAGATAGTCGCGGGCGGCGTTGGCGCGCTTCTGGCCGAGCGCGATATTGTACTCGGAGGTACCACGTTCGTCGCAGTTGCCGGCGATCTGAACGTTATTGGCCTTCCACTGGGCAAGCCAGGCGGCCTGCTTGTCGAGGGTGGTCATGTTGTTGGCGGTCTTGGCGCCGGTGCCCTTCAGAGCGGCCTTGTCGAAGTCATAGAAGACGCGGTCGCCGACATTGGCGACGAGGTCTTCCTGGCTGCCCGGAACCGGGCCCTTCGAGACGGCGGCTTCGGGGGTCGACTTGGCGGTGTTCTCGCTGGAGGAGCACGCCGCCAGCAGCGCCACGGCGGCGAAAGCGCCCAGAATCTTGATGTTCATAACAGTTGCGTCCCTGGTAGTGGTGTGCAGCGGTTGGTGCCCGTAAGGGCGATCAGTCAAAGATCGGCCGGTCGTTTGGCCCTTGCGGACGAAAACCACCGATCACGGATCGTCGCTTAGCCCGGCTTGTTCAGCGTGGTCAACACTCGACGCTATCCGCGATGGGCATATCTTGCATGTTTTTGGCGAAATTGCACCGTTTACCGCATGCGAAGGTATAAAATCACTGTAGCAGCGGCGACCATGCGGGATCAGAGGCATCGGTCGGGGTGGTAACGACCCGTTCGTTGAAGCCGGCGATGTCGATCGAGGCGAGGCGGGCGGAGAAGCCGCCGCCGCGGGCGTCGCGCGCCGCGGTTTCGCGGTAGAACATCAGGACGCGGCCGTTGGGGGCGAAGGTTGGACCCTCGCAGAAGTAGCTTTCCGAGAGAATGCGCTCGCCCGTGCCGTCCGGACGCATGATGCCGATGGCGAAGGTGTCGCCGGCGGCGAACTTGGTGAACGCGATCAGGTCGCCGCGCGGCGACCAGACGGGGGTGGCGTAGCGGCCACGGCCGAAGCTGATGCGCTTGGCGCCGGAGCCGTCGGCGTTCATCACGTAGAGTTGTTGATCGCCGCCACGGTCGGAGTTGAAGACGATCTGGGTGCCGTCGGGGCTGAAGCAGGGGGAGACGTCGATGGCGCCCGAATCGGTCAGGCGGCGGCTGCTGCCGCCGTTCAGTGAGACCATGAAGATGTCGGAGCCGCTGGCTGTGGTCTGCGCCATGATGACCGAGTTGCCGTCGGGGGCGAAGCGCGGCGAGAGGGTGATGCCGGGGAAGTTGCCGAGCATCTGCTGGCGGCCGGAGGCGAGGTCGAAGAGATAGACGCGCGGCTTGTCGTTGACGTAGCTCATGAAGGCGATCTGGTCACGCGTCGGGTGGAAGCGCGGCGTCAAAGCGAGGAAGCCGCCGTCGGTGAGGAAGCGGTTGTTCTCGCCGTCCTGGTCCATGATGGCGAGCCGCTTGACGCGGCGGTCGCGCGGGCCGGAGCCGGCGATGTAGACGACGCGGGTGTCAAAATAGCCCTTCTCGCCGAGCAGGCGCTCGTAGATGACGTCCGAGATGATGTGGGCGATGCGGCGCCAGTTGGAGATGGTGGTGGTGTAGGCGGTGCCCTGGATCTGCAGGCCGGGCAGCACGTCCCACAGGCGGAATTCGACGCGGACCTTGTCGCCGCCCTGGCTGTCGACCTTGCCGGTAACCAGCGCCTGCGCGCCGACGACCTTCCAGTTGGCGAAGTTCGGCACGTCGCCCTGGGCGCCGGTCTTGCCGATGAAGGCGGCGGGGTCGATCGGGCGGAACAGGCCGGAGCGGGCGAGGTTGTTGGAGATGACGCCAGCGATGTCGCGGCCGAGGCGATCGGCGTCGCCGCCGTTGCCGGTCAGCGCGGGGATGGCCATCGGGATCGGGTCGGTGCGGGCGCGGTCGACGTCGATCACCGCGGTCGGCGCCTGGGGCTGGGCGAGGGCGGGGCGCGTGATGATGGCGGGGGCGCCGAGAAGGCTGGCGGAGCCGGCAATGAGGCCGCGTCGGCCGAGGCGTCCGTCGAAAAATGTGCTCATGGGTGGTGCGACGTCCTTGGGGCTTGGGTCACCTGGTTCGCAGGCTCATAGCGGATCACGGGCGGAATCGGAATGTCAGCGTGTTCGGGGCATCGGTGCTGGTCAGCTTTTCGCGCTGCACCAGTTCCTTGCCGCAGCGGGGATCGAGCACGGCGCGGCGGGCGCGCTCGAAGAAGGCGCGCATGCGGACATCGCTGGCGACCCGAGCACGATCGACTTCGGCGGGCACGACCTCGCGGGCAGTGCCATCACGAGGGTCGAGCGTGACGGTGAGGTAGACCTGCATTTTCTCCGCGTCGAGGGCGCCGGCGTCGCGGGTCCAGCATTCGCGGACCTTCTCGCCGATGGCGCCGCGCTGGGCATCGCTCAGATTGGCGGTGATGTCACCCTTCGGATTACCCGCAAGCTGCGGCGCGCCGCCTTGCTGCGGGTTGGCCTTCGCGGTCGGCGGCTTGGTCTGGCGCTGCATGGCACGCAGCTTTTCCAACGTGTTGTCAAGTTCCTTGCTGTCCGGGGCTGCGTTCTTGGTGACGTTGGGCTGCGCGGTCGTGCTCGGGGGCGAGGGTGGTGGCGGGACCGGGGGCGGCGGCACGGGCAGTGGTGGCTGTGGGCTCGGCGGCTGCGAACTCGGCGGAGCCGGTGGCGGCGGCGGAGGTGGCGGGACATTGGACGGCACCGGTTCCGCCGGCGGGGGCGGGGTGACGTCGGGCTTCACCGGCTGGTCCGGCGTTTGGGTCGGTGGCGGCGGGGGAGGCGGCGGCGGCGGGGGAGGCGGCGGCGGTTCGTTGGGCGCGTTCTTCGGCGGCTCCGGTGCGGGGGGGGCCTGGACGGGAACGGGCTTGATGGCAGAGGCCGGCACGGGACCGGGGTCCGGCGCCTTGGTCGGGTCCTCTGGCTGCTGGCCAGTTTCACTGGCGAGTTCGATCTCGACCGGCTTTTCCTCGTCGAGCGGCAGGCTGATGCTCACGCCGAGGAGCAGCACGGCGGCGATGACCACGTGCAGGACGGCTGAGGCTATGGCGCCGCGCTTGAGTTCCGGGGTCATCGGGGACGATGGGCCATGGCCCGCAGGCTCAGCGCCCCGGCGGACGCTGGCCGGGGGTGGCGGGGACCGCGGCGGGCACAGGAGCGGCGGGGCCACCGGAGGGATCGGTCATCAGCGCGACCTTGGTGAAGCCGCCCTGGATGATGGTCGCCATGACTTCCAGCATGCGGGCATACGTGTTGGTGCGATCACCGCGCACGAAGATCCGGCGGTCTTTCTGGTCCTTGGCAATGGCCGCGAGCTTGGCGACGAGGTCGGGCAGTTCGATCGGCTCGTCCTGCAGGAAGACCTTGCCCTCGGCGTTCACCTGGACCTTCAGCGGTTCGCTGTCCTGATTGATCGGGGTGGCGGCGACCTTGGGCAGGTCAATGTTGACGGCGCTGCTCATCAGCGGCGCGGTCACCATGAAGATGATCAACAGCACCAACATGACGTCGACCATCGGGGTGACGTTGATTTCGGCCATCGGCCGGTAGCGCCCGCTCTTGCCGCGGCCGCCCTGGAGGGGGGCGGCCATCAGCCGCGCTCTTCCGCCTGGCGGGAAAGGATGGCGCCAAACTCGGAGGCGAAGCTCTCCAAGCGGCCGGCGAGACGGGCGAGGTCGGTGCTGATCTTGTTGTAGGCGAGGACGGCGGGGATGGCGGCGACCAGGCCGATGGCGGTGGCGAAGAGCGCCTCGGCGATGCCAGGCGCAACCACGGCGAGGTTGGTGTTGTGCATCTGAGCGATGGACGAGAACGAGTGCATGATGCCCCAGACGGTGCCGAAGAGGCCGATGAAGGGAGCAGTGGAGCCGACCGAGGCGAGGAAAATCATCCAGCGCTCCATGCGGTCCATTTCGCGCTGGATGGAAACAGTCATTGCCCGCTCGACGCGCTCCTGGGTGCCGCGGCGGGCGAGATCGGCTCCGGCGGGGCGGGCGCTGCGGCGCCATTCGGCCATGGCGGCGCCAAAGACGGCGGCCATGGGGTGGGAGGGCTCCTCGCCCTCATCGTCAAAGAGCGTGTCGAGGCTACCGCCAGACCAGAAACGATCCTCGAAGGCGTCAGCGGCGCGGTTGGCCTTGCGCAGGGTCATCACCTTCTCGAAGACGATGGCCCAGACCCAGACGCTCGCGACGATGAGCATGAGCATGACGAGCTTGACGACGATGTCGGCCTGCATGAACAGGCCCCAAAGGGTCATGTCGGCGGCCACCGCCCCGAGATTCGCCGCATCCACAGCACGATCCACTGTATCTATCCCCTCACGCGGATCCGACCCTGGGGCCGGATCGTGGTGTTATTGCGCCCCGTTTGAGGCAACTTCGAGTCCGTCACTCATCGACCGCAGCGCGGCGCGCCACGGGGGCGGCATGCGTGCGGGCTTCTGATCGGCCACCCGGACACAGGCCAGTTGCAGTTCCAGCGCCACCAGCACCCGCCCAGGCTCCGATTCGCGCTCGATGTTCTGGCTGAGCAGAGTCGAAGCTGCGCCAATTTCAAGCGGATACGTGATGACCTTAAGCGAATCGTCGAGTCGCGCTGGTCCGAGATAATCCACTTTGACGCGCCGCACCATGAACATTAGTCCATGCAGCGATACCATTTCCGCGTGCGGCACGCCGAGCAGGCGCAGGGCCTCGCTGCGGGCACGCTCGGCGTAGCGCAGATAATTGGCGTGATAGACCACGCCGCCGGCATCGGTGTCCTCGTAGTAGACGCGAGCGATGTAGTGGTGGCGGCCGCCGACAAGGGTTCCGGAAGGGTTTGTCGTCATTCGTTGTCCGTCAACAGATCGAGCTGCGGCTGGGCGCCGGCCGGGGGTGTGAGGCCAAGATGGCGCCAACCGCGCTCGCCAAGCATACGGCCGCGACTGGTGCGCAGGACGAGGCCTTCCTGAATAAGGTAGGGCTCGATGACGTCCTCCAGGGTGTCGCGTGCCTCGGCCAGGGCGGCGGCGAGGGTTTCGACGCCGACCGGGCCGCCGCCGTGATGCTCGGCCATGCGCTTGAGGTAGCGATGGTCCATGGCGTCGAGGCCGATGCGGTCGACTTCCAGGCGGGTGAGCGCGACGTCGGCGATCGGGCTGTCGACGGGGTCGGAGCCCTGGACGAGGGCAAAGTCGCGGACGCGGCGGAGCAGGCGGCCGGCGATGCGCGGGGTGCCGCGGCTGCGGCGGGCGATTTCGGCGGCGCCCTCGCGGGTGAGGTTGAAGCCAAGCTTTTCGGCGCCGCGGACGACGATGCGCTCGAGCTCCTCGGGGTTATAGAACACGAGGCGGAGCGGGATGCCGAAGCGGTCACGCAGCGGGGTTGCGAGCAGACCGGCGCGTGTGGTGGCGCCGACGAGGGTGAAGGGGGCGAGGTCGATGCGGACCGAGCGGGCGGCGGGGCCCTCGCCGATGATGAGGTCGAGCTGGAAGTCCTCCATGGCAGGGTAGAGGATTTCCTCAATCGCCGGCTGCAGGCGGTGGATTTCGTCGATGAACAGGACGTCGCGCGGCTGCAGGTTGGTGAGGATGGCCGCGAGGTCGCCGGCCTTCTGGATCACCGGGCCGGAGGTGGCGCGGAAGCCGACGCCGAGCTCACGGGCGACAATCTGGGCCAGCGTGGTCTTGCCGAGGCCGGGGGGGCCATGGAGGAGGACGTGGTCGAGCGCCTCGCCGCGGGCGCGGGCGGCCTGGATGAAGATAGCGAGGTTCTCGCGGCTGGCTTTCTGGCCGGTGAAGTCGGCCAGCGTCTGCGGGCGGAGGGTGGCTTCGGCGGCGTCCTCGTCGGAGCGGGCCCCGGAGACGGTACGTTCCTCGCTCATCGCGGCGCCAGCTCCTTGAGGCCGTCACGAATGACGGTATCGAGGCCGGCGCCATCGCCGAGGCGGTCCATGACACGGGCGATGGCGGCCTGGGCCTCGGCGCGGCGGTAGCCGAGATTGACCAGGGCGGAGAGGGCGTCGGTCTCGACGCCGGCGATGGGCGGCGGCAGGATGGGGGAGAATCCGGTGCCGGAGGGCATGCCGCCGGCCTTCTCGCGCAACTCGGTCAGCAGGCGGACGGCGAGCTTGGCGCCGACGCCGGGGGCGCGGGTGAGGCTGCCGCGGTCGCCGGCCTGGATGGCGGCGATGAGGTCGCGCGGCGAGAGGGCGGACAGGATCGACAGCGCGACCTTGGCGCCGACGCCCTGGACGGTGGTGAGCAGGCGGAACCACTCGCGCTCGGCGGCTTCGAAGAAGCCGTAGAGCACGATGGCGTCCTCGCGCACGCTGGTCTCGATCAGCAGCGCGGCGACCTGGCCGGCGGGGAGGGCGGCCAAAGTGCGCGTCGAGGCGTGGACGAGGTAGCCGACGCCGTTTACGTCGACGATGCAGCTGCCGTCGCTCACGCCCTCGATGCGGCCAGTGAGCTTGGCGATCACGCGACGCGGCTCCCGGCGGCGATGCGGATGCCGGTCTGGCGATGATGGGCGTGGCAGATCGCAACCGCCAGCGCGTCCGCCGCGTCGGCGCGCTTGATCGCCGCACCTGGCAGCAGGCGGCGGACCATCATCTGCACCTGGGTCTTGTCAGCTCCGCCGGTGCCGACGACGGCCTTTTTCACCGACTTGGCGCCGTATTCGAAGACGGGAATGCCGAACAGCGCCGGGGCCAGCAGGGCGACGCCGCGGGCGTAGCCGAGCTTCAGCGTCGCGGCCCCGTTGCGATTGACGTAGGTCTCCTCGACCGCCGCCTCGTCCGGCCGCCACTCGCCGATCAGGGCGGAGAGGGCGTCATGCAGCAGCTTCAGGCGGATCGGCACCGCGGTGGCGCCATCCGAGGCGATCACCCCGTCGGCGATGTGGCGCAGCCGGTTGCCATCGGACTCCACCAGGCCCCAACCGGTGTACTGCAATCCTGGATCGATGCCGAGCAGCCGCGCCACGTCCCCTCCTAGGTCGACAATTTCTCGAGCACGTCCTCGGACACCTCGAAATTGGCGTAGACGTTCTGGACGTCGTCATTGTCCTCGAGCACGTCGACCAGCTTCATCACTGAACGCGCGGTGTCCTCGTCCAGATTGACAGTCGTCGAGGGGCGCCACTCGACCTTGGCGGTCTCCGGGGCGCCGAAACGCTGCTCGAGCGCGTCGCGGACGGCGAAGAAATCGCCCATGGGAACGGTGACCTCATGGCCCTCGGGACCACTCGCCACATCCTCCGCACCCGCCTCGATCGCCGCCTCCAGCATCGCATCCTCGCTTGCCACCGACGCGGGATAACGCACCACGCCGAGCCGTGAGAACATAAAAGAAACGCTGTTGGTTTCGCCAAGGGCCCCGCCATGCTTGGCAAAGGCGGACCGCACGTCCGACGCCGTCCTGTTGCGGTTGTCGGTCAACGCCTCGACGATCACCGCGACGCCCGACGGGCCATAGCCCTCATACCGAACCTCGGCATAATCCTCGCCGCCAGCAGCGCCGCTCGCCTTCTTGATGGCGCGATCGATCGCGTCACGCGTCATGTTCTGCTTCAACGCGGCCCCGATCGCCGCCCGCAGACGCGGATTGGCGGCCGGATCAGGCAGACCCTGCTTGGCGGAAACCGTGATTTCCCGGATCAACTTGGCAAACGCCCGGGCACGCTTGGCATCCTGCGCCCCCTTGCGATGCATGATGTTCTTAAACTGCGAATGCCCGGCCATACCGACTCCCTCGGGTGTTGAAACTGCGGATCTGCGGGGGACGGAAGGGAAGCAAGGCGGGGGCTTTGCCCCTCGACCCCACCAAGGGCTGGGCCCTTGGAACCCGTCACTTTGGAGGGTCTTGGAGAGGAGGGGGCTACGCGGTGGCGCAACCACCGCCTTGCCCCCTCCTCTCCAAGACGCTTAAGTCATTGGTTTCCAAAGGCATAGCCTTTGGCGGGTCCAGGGCAGCGCCCTGGCCTTGCTTTCCTTCCGCCTCGCAGAACGGCGGCTTCTACACCGTGGGAAGGGATTGGGACAGGCGGCCGCCGAGTCGGATGGGTTGGATGGTGGTGGCGAGGCCGGTTTGGTCGTTGGTGGTGACCATGAGGCCGCAGACAGTGGCTTCGCCTTCGGCGGGTTGCAGGCGTTCGCCCGGCATTTTCTGCCAGAAGCGGGCGGCGGCGATGTTTTTGGTCATGCCGATGACGCTGTCGTAGTCGCCGCACATGCCGGCGTCGGATTGGAAGGCGGTGCCGCCGGGGAGGATCTGGTGGTCGGCGGAGGGGCAGTGGGTGTGGGTTCCGACGACCAGGGAGACCTGGCCGTCGAAGGAGTGGGCATAGGCCATTTTTTCAGAGGTCGCTTCGGCGTGGAAGTCGATGACGATGGCCTGGACGGAGGCGCCGAGCTTGTATTTGGCGAGTTCGATGGCGGTGAGGCGGAAGGGGCAGTCGAGCGGGTCCATGAACAGGCGGCCCATGGCGTTCATGACCAGCGCTTTGCGGCCGTCGGCGAGGGTGATGAGGGTGGAGCCGGCGCCGGGGGTTCCGGGCGGGAAGTTGAGGGGGCGGATGAGGCGGGGGGTGTCGCCGATGAAGCCGATGAGTTCCTTGCGGTCCCAGGCGTGGTTGCCCAGCGTGACGACGTCGGCGCCGGCGTCGAACAGGGTTCGGGCCATGTCGGGGGCGAGGCCGAAGCCGTGCGAGGCGTTTTCGGCGTTGATGATGACGAGGTCGAGCCGGAGTTCGGGCTTGAGGCGGGCAATGGCGGCGGCGGCGGCTTCGCGGCCGGAGCGGCCGACGACGTCGCCGAGGAAGAGGATGCGCATTCAGGTTCTTTCGCAGACGATTACGCCGCGCTCGGTGGCGATGGCGTCGAGGCGGGCGTCGTAGTCGGTTGTGGGGACGGCGTCGAGTTCCTGGGCGGCGTAGGCGCAGCCGATGGTGCGGGCGCCGGGGAGGGTGGCGAGGGTCCGGTCGTAGAACCCGCCGCCGTAGCCGAGGCGGTTGCCGCTGCGGTCGAAGGCGAGAAGGGGGACCAGGAGGAGGGCGGGGGTGCCGATCGGGCCGTCGGGGCGATGGGTGCCGAAGCGTTCGGCGATCATCGGGGTGGTGGGGGTCCAGCGGCGGAAGATCAGGGGGTTACCGCGTTTGGGGGTTTCGGGGAGCAGGATGGGGTGACCGCGGGCGTGCAGCGCCCATAGGAGGGGACGGATGTCGATTTCCTCGCCCATCGGCCAGAAGCCGGAGATGGCGATGCCGGGGGGAAGGGCGGCGGTGGCGAGCACGTGGCGGGTGAGTTGCAGGCCGAGGGCGGGGTCGAGCCCGGCGCGGGCGGCGAGGGCGTGTGCCCGCGCCGCCTGCTTTCGTGCGACGATGTCCTGAACAGGTGGAGCCACCATGGCCGTTGGCCTCGCATCCTCCCAAGGCCTGCTAATGCAGGTGGGCACCAGGTACCGTGACCAGGGTCACGACAGAGCCAGCTCCCGGGAGTTGCTTATTGGCCCTGGGGATGAATGGCCTGACGCACCCAGCAGCTCCGCGATCTACTTAGGGACGTTCGAGGTTGGCTGCAATCTGTTCCGCGCGTTCGGCGAGCTTACTCATGCGTTTCAGCAGATCGCCTTCCGCTTTCGGGGTTTTTCCGGCCTTGGGGGCGCCGGAGCTGCGCAGCGTGTCGAGTTCGACGCGCATGTCGTGCAGTTCGTCGGCCATCAGCAGGGACGCGAGGACGAGGAGGCGGGCTTCGCCGGAGCTGCTGCCGAGGGCCTTGATGGAGGAGATGCGGTCTTCCACCTGCTGGGCCATGGCGGCGAGGTGGCTTTCCTGGCCGTCCTCGCAGCCGACGGTGTAGGAGTAGCCGTTGATCTTGACGGTAACCTGCGCCATGCGCGCGTTCCTTATCCAGCCGTGTCGTTGAGAGCGGCGCGCAGCTTGGCGATCAGCGCATCGAGGCGGTCGGCGATTTCGGCGGCGTCGGCGCCGGAGGGCAAAGCGTGGGTGCGGCCGGCGAAGGTTGCGATGCGCTCGAGCGCCGCTTCCAGCCGTTCGGCCGCTTCGGCCGCTTCGGCCGGGTCGTCGCTCGCTGCCAATGGATCCTCCAACGCTCGCCGTGAAGCTTGAGTTTCAACCCCCGAGCGGCTTGAAGGTCAAGCATGTTCTCGGCGCCAGCGGTTACCGTACACGGTTTGGAGGATGCGCGGCAGGCCCTTGGGGCCGGGCGGCCGGTGGTGTTGCTGTCGGCGGAGGGGGCGGCGCTGTTCATGGGGTGTGGCTGGTGGGTGGCGCTGGTTCGGGCGGCACGGGCATCGTTTCCGGCCACCGAGGCGGTGGACGTGCTCGACTGCGCCGACGCTGCGGGGCGGGCGATGGAGGCATTGCGGGCGGGGCAGCGGGCGCTGGTGCTCGCCCCCGATTGCGCCGGCTTCGCGGCGGTTCGTTCCGCCGCTGGCGCGCTGTCTGCCATTGTCCTGCCACAGCGGCCGGTTTCACTGGATCTGGCGGAACCCGGCGCGGAGCGGAGGCTTGCGGCGTGGCTCCAACGTGACATTAACCAGGGGCTGCGCTAACACGCGCTCCAATCGCTTCCGGGAAGAAAGAGGACCCACCATGCGCATCACCCAACGCGTCAAAAAGATTCTCGACGGCTATGAGAGCGACAATCCGGGGACCAAGGGCAACCTCGCCCGCATCCTCATGGAGGGCAAGCTTGGCGGTTCCGGCAAGCTGGTGATTCTGCCGGTGGATCAGGGGTTCGAGCATGGTCCGGCGCGGTCGTTCGCGCCCAATCCGGCGGCCTATGATCCGCATTATCATTTCCAGCTGGCGATTGAGGCGGGGCTGTCGGCCTATGCCGCGCCACTTGGGATGATCGAGGCAGGCGCGGATACCTTCGCGGGTGCGATTCCGACGATCCTGAAGATGAATTCGTCCAACAGCCTGGCGACGACAAAGGACCAGGCGGTGACCGCCAGCGTCAACGACGCGCTGCGGCTGGGTTGCTCGGCCATCGGCTTCACCATCTATCCCGGCAGCGAATACGCGTTCGACCAGATGGAAGAACTGCGTGAGTTGGCGGAGGAGGCCAAGCAGGCCGGACTCGCGGTCGTGTGTTGGAGCTATCCGCGCGGCCCGGGCATCGACAAGGCCGGCGAGACCGCGGTCGACATCTGCGCCTACGCCGCGCACATGGCGGCGCTGATGGGCGCCCACATCATCAAGGTGAAGCCGCCGACGGCGCATCTGTCGCTCGATGCCGCGAAGAAGGTCTACGAGGCGCAGAAGATCGACATCTCCACGCTGGCCAAACGGGTTGAGCACGTCGTGCAGACGGCGTTTAACGGCAAGCGCATCGTCGTGTTCTCAGGTGGCGAAGCGAAGGGCCTCGACGGGCTCTACGAGGAAGTGCGCGGGCTGCGCGATGGTGGCGCCAACGGCTCGATCATCGGGCGCAACACGTTCCAGCGTCCGAAGCCCGAGGCACTGGCGATGCTGGCAAAGATCATCGAGATCTATCAGGGCAAGGCATAAGACAAGTGGCTTCGGGGGAGCGGTGCCGGATCTATCTGATCACTCCCCCGGCGCTTGAGCCCGTCCGGTTTGCCGACAAGCTGGCGGAGGCGCTCGACGCTGGGGATGTCGGCGCGGTGCAGCTGAGGCTCAAGGATGTCGATGACGATGCTTTGAAGCGCGCCATCGACGTACTACGTCCGGTGACGCAGTCGCGTGGTGTGGCGTTCATCATGAACGATCGGCCGGATCTCGCGGTCAGTCATGGCTGCGACGGGGCGCATGTCGGGCAGACAGATACGGCAGCGGCTGTGGCACGGAAGATCCTCGGCGATCGTACTATGGGCGTGACGTGTCACGATAGCCGCCATCTCGCTCTCGAGGCCGGGGAGGCAGGGGCAGATTATGTCGCTTTCGGTGCGTTTTTTCCGACAACGACGAAGGATGCGACGCCGGCTAATATCGAGACATTACGCTGGTGGGCGGAGATGATGGAAATCCCGGTGGTCGCGATTGGCGGGATCACGGCGGCGAATTGTGCGCCACTTGTGCAGGCGGGGGCGGATTTCCTGGCAGTTGTCGGGACTGTGTGGAACCACGCCGAGGGGCCGGCGGCAGGGATAGTGGCGCTCAATACTGCGATTGATGCGGCGTCGCACTAGGCGTGGCGAAGGCGCGATGAACTCTGACTGCTGACATCAGGCCTCCCGTGTCCTGCACGTGAATGCGTCGGTGACAGTTGCAATGTGCCCGGCGTCTGTGAGTGACTAACACGGACGCAGCTTTCCCCCGAAGGTCCCTGGGGGGACGAGCCTATGATCCATTCCTAGCACGGGCTGTACTTTGTCTGACGGAGACTTTGTGCGGCTAGGCGGAGAACAAGGGATCGATTTCATTGGACATCTGCGTATCAACCGTTGGTCTTGATGCCGCGGCCGTGCGTTCATGGTCCAGGTCCGGGTCTCTTTGCAGTGGCGAGGGAACGACTGGGGGCTATCGGGTGCATCGCCCACCGCCGGGTGCATTCCTTCTTGACCCGCCGGGCATGGCGTCCTCAATAGACCGGGCGGGTCACTGGGACGGGCGGATTTGTTGCATGGGCTACGAGTGGAGCTTCGACTTTCTGTGGCGTTATCGCTGGCTGTTCGTTACCGGGATCGAGGTGACGATGGCGTATACGGTCGGGACCATCGTGCTGGGGCTGGTGCTGGGGCTGTTCGTCGGCATTGCGCGGCTGTCGAAATACCGGATCGTCAACTGGCCGCTGATCGCGTTCATCGAGACGTTTCGCTGCACACCGATCCTGGTGCAGATCGTGTGGTTCTATTACGCGCTGCCGGTGATCCTGGGCATTCAGATCCCGGCGGTGGCGGCGGCGACGATGGTGCTGACGTTCTATACGGGGGCGTTCTACGCGGAGATTTTCCGTGGCGGCATTCTGTCGATCGAGCGGGGGCAGTGGGATGCGGCGCGGGCGCTGGGGCTGCGGCCATGGGCGCTGATGCGGCAGGTGATCTTGCCGCAGGCGGTGAAGCGGATGATTCCGCCGTTCATGAACCAGTCGATCATTCAGCTGAAGAACACCTCGCTCGTCTCGACGATCGCGGTGCCGGATTTGCTGTATCAGGGACAGCTGATCACGGCCGATACGTATCGGCCGCTGGAGACCTATACGATCGTGGCGCTGGTGTATTTCGTGCTGCTGTTTCCCGCGACGGTGTTCGCGCAGGTGTATGAACGGAAGTTGGCGAAGGCTTAGGCGATGCTGGTCGAGCGGGCGGATTTTGCGGATCTGGGGGCGTTGGCGGCGCATCGGCAGCGTCTGTGGGAGCGGCAGAGGGAGTATGTGAGCGCGCGGTCGGCGTTGCATCGGCGGGCGTGGGGCGGGGCGGTGCCGCCGGTGTCGCTCGCGGGGTTGGGCGAGCTGCCGTTCACCGACAAGGAGATGGTGCGGGCGAGCCAGGCGGCGCTCCCGCCGTTCGGGGATTATCTGGCGGCGGAGCCGTCGGGCGTGGCGCGGATCCATCGGACGTCGGGGACGACGGGGACGGCGATGAACCTGGCGCTGTCGGCAGCGGATGCGCATGAAACGGCGGTGGTGGGCGCGCGGGCGCAGGCGGCGGGCGGGCTGGGGCCGGGGCATATCGTGGTGCATTGCCTGAACTACCGGCTGTGGATGGGCGGGTTTTCGGACCACACGACGCTGGAGGCGACGGGGGCGGCGGTGGTGCCGTTCGGGGTGGGGGAGACGCAGCTGCTGGTGCGGACGATCCAGGAACTGGGGATCACCGCGATCTCCTGCACGCCGTCGTATCCGGCGGTGTTGGAGGGGGTGATCGCGGCGCATTTTCCGGGGCTGAAGCCGCGCGACCTGGGGCTGAAGCTCGGTCTGTTCGGCGGCGAGGCGGGGCTCGACGATCCTGCGTTCCGGGCGCGGCTGGAGGCGACCTGGGGCTTCAAGGTGCGGAACGCGAACTATGGCGTGTCCGACGTGTTCTGCAATTTCGCCGGGCAGAGCGAGGTGGATGACGACCTGCACTACATGGCGCTGGATATCCTGCATCCCGAACTGGTGGAACCGGCGAGCGGGGCGGTGCTGCCGTGGCGGGAGGGCGAGCAGGGGGAACTGGTGCTGACGCATGTGCGGCGGGACTGCCAGCCGCTGGTGCGGTTTCGCACCGGGGACATCATCCGGCTGACCGGGACCGGGCGGGCGCGCTGCGGGCGGACGGCGCCGCGGTTCCGGGTGATCGGGCGGAGCGACGACATGGTGGTGGTGCGCGGGATCAACGCGTTTCCGGCGCAGGTGGCGGCGACGCTGATGCGGCGCGGCGAGCTGGGGGCGGAGTATCGCATCGTGCTGCCGGGGCCGCCGCCCTATGACGTGCTGCCGGTGGAGGTTGAACTGGCGGCGGGGCAGGAGGGCAGCGCGGGGCTGGCCGAGGCGGTGGCCGGGGATATCAAGCGGGACATCGGCATTACCGCGCGGGTGGTGCTGCTGCCGTTCGGCACCTTGCCGCGGACGGAGGGCAAGACGCGGCGGGTGATCAGGGAGGATCGGCGATGAGCGGGACGGTGCTGAGCGCGGATGTCGGGGGCGGCGTGCGGGTGGTGACGCTGAACCGGCCGGAGCGGCTGAATGCGATCACGCCGGCGCTGCTCGATGACCTCGTGGCGGCGCTGGATGCGGCGAATGCCGATGCCGGAGTGGGGGCGATCGTGCTGACGGGGGCGGGGCGGGCGTTCTGCTCGGGGGACGATCTCAAGGAGTTCGCCGACCAGGTGGGGCCGGAGGCGGCGACGCGGGCCTATATCGAGCGCATCCAGGACGCGACGCGGGCGATGAGCTTTGGCGCCAAGCCGGTGATCGGGGCGATCCGCGGTTGGGCGGTGGGTGGCGGGCTGGAATGGGTGATCAACTGTGATTTCGCGATTGCCGCGGAGGGGACGCGGTTTTTCTTTCCGGAAATCTCCTGGGGCGTGTTCGTCACCGGGGGGGTCACGGCGCTGCTGCCGCGGCTGGTGGGGCTGCAGCGGGCGCGGGAGCTGATCATGCTCGGGGAAAAGTTCACCGCGGCGGAGGCGAAGGCGTGGGGCCTGGTGTATCGCGTGGTGGCGGATGCGGCGCTGCTCGACGAGGCGGTGGCGCTGGCACGGCGGATTGCGGCGCTGCCGCCAGGGCCGGTGCGGGATCTTCGGCGGGTTCTGGTGGACCGGGCGGCGATGGAAGCGGCGATGGCGGCGGAGACGGACGCGACGGTGCGGGGGTTTCTCGATCCGGAGTCGGCTGAGCGGATCGCGCGGTTCGGGTGAGCCGGGCGTCCCGATATCCGACCGGGGCCATGGGTAGGACAGCGATTTTTGTGTGTGGTATGATATTACCACAATAAAATGCTTGACGGGGTGGGGGGCTGACTTCATAAGCCGCCTCCTGTTGCAAGGGATACCCCGGATGAAGACGACCCTCTCGCTCAAGCCCGCGGAGGTGCAGAAGGATTGGGTGTTGATCGACGCGGAAGGCCTGGTTCTCGGCCGCCTCGCTGTCGTGATCGCCAATCGCCTGCGCGGCAAGCACAAGGCCCAGTTCACTCCGCATGTCGATTGCGGCGACAATGTCGTCGTCATCAACGCGGAGAAGGTCAAGCTGACCGGCAACAAGGCCGAGCAGACGATGTTCTACTATCACACCGGTTATGCCGGCGGGATCAAGGGCCGCTCGATCCGCGAGCGCCTGAACAGCCCGAACCCGGACGCCGTGGTGCGCAAGGCCGTCGAGCGCATGATCACGCGCGGCCCGCTGCAGCGTGCGCAGATGAAGCACCTGTATGTCTACGCCGGTGCCGAGCACCCGCATGCCGGCCAGCAGCCCAAGCCGTTCGACGTGGCGGCGCTCAATCCCAAGAATAAGCGAGGCTGAGCTCATGTCCTCCACAACTTCCCGCACGCTTGCGGACCTCAAGGACCTCGCCGTCGCCACCGCGATCCCGACGGAGCGGCCGAAGGCCGAGCCGAAGCGTGATGCGCTGGGCCGCAGCTACGCCACCGGCCGGCGCAAGAACGCCGTTGCCCGCGTGTGGATCAAGCCCGGCAAGGGCGAGATCATGGTGAACGGCAAGCGCGTCGGCCAGTATTTCGCCCGCCCGGTGCTGCGCATGCTGATCACGCAGCCGTTCCTGGTGGCCGATCGCTACAACCAGTTCGATGTGTATTGCACGGTGAATGGCGGCGGGCTTTCGGGCCAGGCCGGCGCGCTGCGCCATGGCATCAGCCGGGCGCTCACCTACTACGAGCCGGAACTGCGCGGCATCCTCAAGATCGCCGGGTTCCTCACCCGCGACAGCCGCGTTGTCGAGCGCAAGAAGTATGGCCGCGCCAAGGCCCGCCGGAGCTTCCAGTTCAGCAAGCGCTGATCTGGATCGGCATCGACTTTCGGAAACGGGCCGCCAGCAATGGCGGCCCGTTTGCTTTGACAGTGCGGCCTGGGGCCGTGCTAGCCTCGCCGGACATGCAAAGGGGAGGTTATCATGGCGAGCATGACGGGCGGCTGTCTGTGCGGGCGGGTGCGCTACACGGTGAGCGGGGACCCTGCGTTCAGCGGCATTTGCCATTGCCGCAATTGCCAGCGCTATACGGGTTCGGCCTTCGAGCCGGTGATCGGATTTGCGTCGTCGGCGGTGAGTGTGCAGGGCGAGTTGCGCACCTACGAGGATAAGGGCGACTCCGGCAAGCCGGTGCATCGGCGGTTCTGCCCGAACTGCGGCTCGGGCATCATTGCCGAAGTGGATATGATGCCGGGGATGACGATGATCCTGGCCGGCACGCTTGATGAGCCGGCGCAGTTCACGCCGGGGATGGAGATCTACTGCGACAGTGCGCAGCCGTGGTTCCACGCCGGCGGCGCGCGTCAGCGGTTCCCGAAGATGCCGGGCTGAGCGCGGCGCGGGAGCGACGGCCGTGAAGGTCGGCATGTTCGTCAACACGCAGTATCCGGCCGGCACCAATGTGGCGGCCGAAATACCGGACATGGTCGCGCAGGTGCGGGCGGCACGGGAGGCGGGGTTTGCCTCGCTGAGCTTTCCGCATCATTACCTGACCGCACCGTTGCAGATGCTGCAGATCGGGCCGGTGATGGCCTATCTCCTGCCGGAGGCGAGGGGGATGACGATCGGCGGCAACATCCTGCTGCTACCTTTGCTCAATCCCGTGCATGTGGCGGAAGAGGCGGCCACGATGGATGTGTTGTCGGGCGGCAACTTCGTGCTGGGCGTGGGGCTTGGCTATCGCGCGGGCGAGTTCGAGGCGTTCGACATCTCGCTGAAGGATCGGGCGCCGCGGCTGAGCGAGGCGGTCGCGCTGATGCGCAAGCTGTGGAGCGGCGAGACGGTCAACCACGATGGCCGGTTCTATCGCACGCATGACCACGCGATTTCGCTGCGGCCGGTCCGCCCTGGCGGGCCACCGATTTGGATCGCGGGCCAGGTGGAGGCGGCGGTGCGGCGGGCGGCGCGGATTGGTGACGCCTGGCTGGTGGTGCCGGCATCGACCTGTGCGGCGACAGTGCCGCTGATGAACACCTATCGCGCGGCGCTGGCGGACTATGGGCGGACGGCGGCGGAGTTTCCGATCACGCGGGAGTGCTATGTCGGCACCAGCCACGCCACCGCTTTCGCGGAATGCCGTGCGGCGCTGGAGTATAAATACAACTCCTACGCCGTGTGGGGCATGGAAAGCCCGACCAAGGATGTCAGTTTCGAGGATTTCGCGCGCGACCGCTTCATTATCGGCGACAAGGTGTCGGTGAAGGAGGAGATCGCGCGCTATCGCGAGGCGCTGGGCGTCGACCACTTCATCATGCGCGTGCAGTGGCCGGGACTTCCGCAGGAGCAGGTGTTGGGATCGATCCGCAGGCTCGGAGAAATCTTCGCCTAGCTGACGGCGAAGTCCTTTAGCACCTCCGGTTTGAAGGCGAGCCCATGGCCGGGGCGTTCCGGCGCGCGGATCATGCCGTTGGCGATCGGCACGGGCTCGATCCAGAGATCGTCGATCAGGCCCATCTGCTCGATCCAGAGCCCGTTGGGGATGGAGGCGAGGAGCTGGACGTTAAGCTCAGGAAACAGATGCGGCGCCATCATCATGCCCGCGGCATCGGCGAGGGTGGCGATCTTGCGCAGCTCGGTGAGGCCGCCGCGCATGGGATCGGGCTGCAGGATCGGCAGGCGAGGGTCATCGAGGAAAGGCTTGAGGTCGTGCCGGCCAAAATGGGTCTCGCCCCCGACGACGCGCAGATCGAGCGCGCCGGCAATGCGCTGGTAGCCGGCGAAATCGTCGGGCAGCACTGGCTCCTCGAGCCAGTAGATATCGTATTCCTCGAACTTGCGGCCCATCAGGATCGCCACATCGGCGGTCCAGCCCATGTTGACGTCGATCATGATGGCGATGTCCGGCCCAAGCGCCTCGCGCATGCGACGGACATTGGCGAGATCGGTCGCGAGGTCATGGACGTGGGCGACCTGCATCTTGATCGCCTTGTAACCCTGGGCCACGTAATGTTGAGCTTTGGCAATCATGCCATCGCCCCCCGAGCCGCGGAAACAGCCGGAGCCATAGACCGGCATCTCGCTGTGGAAATGGCCCCACAGGCGATGCAGCGGCAGGCCGGCGCGCTTGCCGACGGCATCCCACAAGGCGATATCGAGCGCGGAGATGGCCATCATCGCGATGCCGCCGCGCCCGGCGGTCACCGTCGCGCGCCAGCAATCGTACCAGATGCCCTCGACTGCGGTGGCATCGCGGCCGATGACGCGGGGCGCGATCATCTCGCCAATGCAGGCGGCAATGGTGTCGATACCCGGGCCGAAGAGATGGAGATAACCCATGCCGGTGATGCCGCCCTTGGTCTCGACCTCCAGTACCAAAATGTTGCGCATCGCCCCCAAGGCATGACCGGCGAGCCAGGGGTCGTCGGCCCATGGCAGCCGCAACTTCCGCACCCGCACGGCTGCGATCGTCATGTCACTCATGGCACATCTTCCCCTAATCGTTTCTCGGATCGTGAACCCTCCGACGGGACGGCGCCAGTCCGGTCGTTAAGCCGGGTCCATGGAACCCCCTCCCCAACGCGGGATCGCGGGATATGAGCCGAAGGCCGCTTCCAGAGCCGTGAGACGGAACGGGATCCATGGGCTTAGCCCTCGGCCGGCGTAACCCACGCCCTTGCGGCGTCCTGTCGCAACCCTGGGCCGCACCCTTCTCCCTTGCCATTTTCCCTCGCCTCGTCGAACGATGGAGGTTCGAGAGGAGTATGAAATGGCAAAGGTCTTTATCGACGGCGAAGCTGGAACCACCGGGTTGGGGATTCGTGAGCGTTTGCTCCGTGTTCCCGGCATCGAGCTCCGTAGCATTGCCGACGACCGACGCAAGGACCCTGCTGCTCGGCGCGATCTTATGGCCGAGGTCGATCTCGTCGTGCTCTGCCTGCCGGATGCCGCCGCCAAGGAGAGCGCCGCGCTCGCCGAGAGCCTCGGCAGCCAGGCGCCCAAGCTCGTCGATGCTAGCACGGCGCACCGGGTCGATCCCGACTGGGCCTATGGGTTCCCGGAAATGGAGCCCGGCCAGCGCGCCCGAGTAGCGGCCGCCCGCAAGGTCGCGAATCCCGGCTGCTATCCGACCGGCGCAATCGCGCTCCTGCGTCCGCTGATCGATGCCGGCGTGATGCCGGCCGACTACCCCGCCACCATCAACGCGGTCAGTGGCTATTCCGGTGGCGGCAAGTCGATGATCGCCGATCACGACGCCTCCGGCGGTCCGGCCTTCGAGCTCTACGGCCTTGCCCTCGAGCACAAGCACGTGCCGGAGATCCAGAAATACGCCGGCCTCACCCGGCGGCCGATCTTCGTGCCTTCCGTCGGCCACTACCGGCAGGGCATGATCGTGTCCGTCCCGCTGCATCTCGACACCCTTACGGGTGCGCCCAAGGGGGCCGACATGCACGACGTGCTGGCCGGCTACTTCAAGGGGCAGCGCCTGGTGCGGGTGCTGCCGCCAACGGCGGATCTCAAGCTGGAGCCTGAGGCGCTGAACGATACCGATCTGCTGGAACTGCGCGTCTATGCCAACGAGGCACGGCGGCAGGCGATCCTGGTGGCGCGGCTCGATAATCTCGGCAAGGGCGCGTCGGGCGCGGCGGTGCAGAATATCGGCATCATGCTGGGCCTGGGCGAGACGGCGCAGGCCGAGCGGGAAGCGGCACATGCCTGATCATTCGCTGTCGCCCGGGCCGCTGCACCGCTTCGAGGCCAAGTTTCCGGATATCGCCGCGGACGCGTTCATCGCGCCGACGGCGGCGCTGATCGGGGACGTGACGGTCGGCCCGCAATCCGGCGTTTGGTTCCACTGCGTGCTGCGCGGTGACACCAACTGGATACGGATCGGCGCCCGATCGAATATCCAGGATGGCACCATCATCCACGTCAACGCCGGCAACCAGCCGACCAGCATTGGCGATGATGTCACCGTCGGCCATGCCTGTATCATTCACGCTTGCACGTTGAAGAACCGTGCCTTCGTTGGCATGGGCGCGACCGTACTGGACGACGCCATCATTGAAGAAGGCGGCATGCTTGCCGCCGGGGCGCTGCTGACGCCGGGCAAACGCATCGGGCCGAACGAGCTGTGGAGCGGGTCGCCGGCGAAGCTGTGGCGCGTGATGTCGAACGAGGAGCGGGCGAAGTTCGATCGGACCGCCGCGCATTACGTTGAGCTCGCGCAGCGCTATCGAGCTGGGTAGCAAGGTGGCTCCGCCGACTTAGGGCCTCGAGGCCCCTGACCGGCGGAGCCTGCTTTCTTCAGTCGTCCAGGAAGCTGCGCAGCTTGCGGCTGCGGCTGGGGTGTTTGAGTTTGCGCAGCGCCTTGGCTTCGATCTGGCGGATGCGTTCGCGGGTGACGTTGAACTGCTGGCCAACTTCCTCGAGCGTGTGGTCGGTGTTCATGCCGATGCCGAAGCGCATGCGCAGCACGCGTTCCTCGCGCGGCGTGAGCGAGGCGAGGACGCGGGTGGTGGCTTCGCGCAGGTTGGCCTGGATGGCGGCGTCGAGCGGGATGACGGCGTTCTTGTCTTCGATGAAGTCGCCGAGGTGGCTGTCTTCCTCGTCGCCGATCGGGGTTTCGAGGCTGATCGGTTCTTTCGCGATTTTCAGGACCTTGCGGACCTTTTCCAAGGGCATGCCGAGTTTCTCGGCGAGTTCCTCAGGGGCGGGTTCGCGGCCGATTTCGTGCAGCATCTGGCGGCTGGTGCGGACCAGCTTGTTGATCGTTTCGATCATGTGCACGGGGATGCGGATGGTGCGCGCCTGGTCGGCGATCGAGCGGGTGATCGCCTGGCGGATCCACCAGGTGGCGTAGGTGCTGAACTTGTAGCCGCGGCGGTATTCGAACTTATCGACCGCCTTCATCAAGCCGATATTGCCTTCCTGGATGAGGTCGAGGAACTGCAGGCCGCGGTTGGTGTATTTCTTGGCGATGGAGATGACGAGGCGGAGGTTGGCCTCGATCATTTCCTTCTTGGCGCGCGCGCTGTCGCGCTCGCCGCGGCTGACGGTCATGTAGACGCGGCGGAATTCGCCGATCGGCAGGCCGGCGTCGGTGGCGACGGCGGAGATCTGGGCGCGGACCTTGGCGATGTCGTCGGGGTGGCGGGCGGAGAAGGTTTTCCAGGACTTGCCGGGCAGCTTGCCGATGCGTTCGACCCAGTTGGGATCGAGCTCGTGGCCGCGGTACTGGTTGAGGAAGTCGTCGCGCTGGACCTTGCAGCTTTCGGCCATGCGCAGGAGCTGGCCTTCGAGGCCGGTCAGGCGCTGGTTGAGCAGCTTGAGCTGGGTGACGAGTTCTTCGATGCGGTTGTTGTGCAGGCGGACCTGCTCGACCTTGCCGACGAGCTCCTCGCGCAGCTTGTCGTAGCTTTTCTCGCTGCGGGTGTTGACCTCTTCGCCGGAGGTCATGGTCTCCAGGCGCTTGACCTGCATCTTGTGCAGTTTCTTGTAGAAGCCCTCGATCTCCTCGAAGGTGGCGAGCACCTCGGGCTTGAGCTTTTCCTCGAGGGCGGAGAGCGAGAGGCCGCTGCCTTCGCCTTCTTCCTCGTCGTCGTCGCCGGGGGGCGGGGGCGGCGGGGCTTCGGCGAAGACTTCGGGCTCGGCGCCGCCTTCGACGGCAGCGGGCGTGGGGCCGCCCTGCGTGGCTTCGAGGTCGATGATGTCACGCAGGAGCATGCGCCCTGCCTTGAGCGCGTCGTGCCAGGCGACGATGGCGCGGAAGGTGAGCGGGCTTTCGCACAGCCCGCCGATCATCATGTCGCGGCCGGCTTCGATGCGTTTGGCGATCGCGATTTCGCCCTCGCGCGAGAGCAGTTCGACGCTGCCCATTTCGCGGAGGTACATGCGGACGGGGTCGTCGGTGCGGCCGAGGCTTTCGGCGTCGACGTTCCCCGCGGGTTCCTCTTCCTCTTCCTCGGCCTTCTCGGCCTTGACGACGGGGGTCTCGCCCTCCTCGCCTTCTTCGCCTTCGACGACCTGGATGCCCATTTCGGACAGGCCGGCCATCAAGTCCTCGATCTGCTCGGAGCTGTTCTGGTCCGGCGGCAGGACGGCGTTCAGCTCATCGAAGGTGATGTAGCCGCGCTCCTTGCCCTTGGCGATCAGCCGCTTGACGGCGGCCGACTGGCTGTCGAGCAGCGTGGTGTCGGCATCCTGGTCGGGGGTGGCGGCATCTTGCGTCGCGGCAGGCTTGGTGGCCATCGATCAGAACACTCCAACAATAGGGTCGGCCGCGGGAACGGCCGGATAGCCTCAGTCATTCGCCTCGCTGCCCAGGTCGCCCTGGCGCAGTGCGTTGCGTGCCTCGACCAACGTAATCAGCCGGCGTTGCAGCGCCTCGCTGGTGCGCGAGGCAAGCTCGCGCGCGGCCAGTGAGACCTCTTCGTCCAAACGCACGGGGTTCATCAGTCCGAAAAAATGCCACCAACCCGCCTCGGCTTCCGCCGGCATGGCATCGGGGGAGGCGCAGGCCGCCAGCGGGGTGGGAACCGCCGAAAGGGCCTGCGCAGCCTGCGCCGCCAAACCAACCTGGGTCAGGTGGTTCATCAAAGCCCCGGAGTCAAGGACTTCGGCGGTGGAACCCCATGAAAGAATTGCATCCCGGAGGTCCGCGAGCGTTGCCGGGAGGGTGAGGGTGCCGAAGGCCTCCTCGACGTCGTGCAGCAGGCGGGGGTGGCGGAGCAGGATGGCGACGAGGTGGCGGGCGCGTTCGACGGCGGCGGTGTCGGGGCCGGGGACGGGGCGGGGGTAGGTCGCCTGGCGGCGGGGGGCGGGGGCGCTGCCGCGCTTCTGCTGCTTGGGGCGGTCGGAGAAGAAGCGGTCGAGCAACATGCGGCGGTATTCGGAGGCCAGGCCCTTGTCGGCGATGCGGCCGGAGACCTCGACGAGGCGGGTGCGGAAGGCGGCGCGCTGCTCGGGGCTGGCCTCGTTCACCCCCTCGCGCAGGAGGTCGTAGAGCACGTCGCCGAGGGGGCGGGCGCCGGAGAGGATGGTGGTGAAGGCGGCCGGGCCGCCGCGGCGGAGCAGGCTGTCGGGGTCGTCGCCCTTGGGCAAAGTGATGAGGCGGAGGCTGCGCTCGGGGGTGAGGTTGGGCAAAGCGAGCTCGATGGTGCGCATGGCGGCGCGGGCGCCGGCGGCGTCGCCGTCGAAGCAGAGGATGGGGTTGGGGGAGAGGCGCAACATCTCCTCGAGCTGCTCTTCGGTGAGCGCGGTGCCGAGGGGCGCGACGGCGGCGGCGAAGCCGGCCTGGTGGAGGGCGATGACGTCCATGTAGCCCTCGACGGCGAGGACCTCGCCGCCGGCGCGGGCGCCTTCGCGGGCGAAGTTCAGGCCGTAGAGGGTGCGGCGCTTGGAGAACAGGGCGGTTTCGGGGCCGTTGACGTATTTCGGCTGGCCGTCGCCCATGATGCGGCCGCCGAAGCTGATGACGCGGCCGCGGCGGTCGCGGATGGGGAACATGACGCGGTTGAAGAACAGGTCGTAGGCGGGGCGGCCCTCCTCGGGCGGCTTCATCAGGCCGGCGTCGACGAGCATGGGGAGTTCGACGCCTTCGCGGGCCAGCTCGGCGGCCATGGCGCCGCGGCCCTCGCCGGACCAGCCGAGGCCGAAGCGCTCGATGGTCTCGTCGGTGAGGCCGCGGCCGCGGAGGTAGGACAGGGCGCGGGCGCCGCCGGGGGCCTGCAGCCAGCGGCGGTAGACGGCGCTGGCGGCCTCGAGCACGCCGTGCAGGTCGAGCCGGCGGCGTTCGGCTTCGGCGGCGGCGGGGGTGGGCTTCGGGACGTCCATGCCGGCTTCGGAGGCGAGCTGCTCGACGGCCTCGGGGAAGGAGGACCCCTGGCTCTGCATGATGAAGCTGACGGCATCGCCATGGGCGCCGCAGCCGAAGCAGTGGAAATGGTCGTCGTAGACGTAGAAGCTCGGGGTCTTTTCGCCGTGGAAGGGGCAGCAGCCTTTCCATTGCCGGCCGGAGCGGGCGAGCTTCACCTTCCGCCCGATCACGGCGGCGATCGGGGTGCGGGCGCGGAGCTCGTCGAGGAAACCGGCGGGAAGGGCCATCGACTACATCGCGAGCTTGGCCTTCACGATCGGCCCGGCGCGGGACATGTCGAGCGCAGCGCCGTGGGTGGCGCGAAGGGCTGCCATGACTTTGCCCATGTCCTTGATCCCCGCGGCGCCGGTTTCGGCGATGGCGGCGAGGACGGCCTCGGAGATGCCGGCTTCGTCCATCTGGGCGGGGAGGAAGCTCTCGATGACCGCGATCTCGGCCTCTTCCTTGGCGGCGAGCTCGGGGCGGTTGCCCTGGCGGTAGAGCTCGACGCTTTCGCGGCGGGACTTCACCATGCCGCGGAGCATGCCGAGGATCTCGTCGTCGGAGATGGCGGTGACGCCCTTGGGGCGGGCGGCGATGTCCGTGTCCTTGAGCTTGGCGGTGATCATCCGCAGCGTCGAGGTGGTGGCGGCGTCCTTGGCGAGCATGGCCGTCTTGAGCCGGGCGGTGAAATCGTCGCGCAGTGCCATGCGGTCCTCCTGAAATTGAGTCTCCTATATATAGGGATGTGACGGCGGCGGGGATACGGGCGGAAGAAATTTCCCAGGCGATGGTGGGTGGTGGTTGTGGTGGGAAATTTCTTCCCATATGGTGTGGGCATGACCGTAGACGACATCATCGAGCGACTCGGCGGTGCCGAAGCCGCTGCCCGGACCCTCGGCGTTGGCACCGAGGCGGTGCGCAAGTGGCGCCAGTCCGGGGTGATTCCCGCCCGCCATTGGAACGCCATCGGCGCTGCGACCGGCCTGTCGCTCGATGCGCTGGCCGGCAAAACCTCCCCAACCGTGAGCCCCCCCATGTCCGAGCAGAGTTCCGTTCCCGAGGGCGCGACCGCCGCGCTGGTGCTGGCCGATGGTTCGGTGTTCTGGGGGCGCGGGTTTGGCGCGCATACCGGTGCTGCGTGCCCGGTGGGCGAGGTGTGCTTCAACACCGGGCTGACGGGGTATCAGGAGACACTGACCGATCCGTCCTATGCCGGGCAGATCATCACCTTCACCTTCCCGCATATCGGCAATGTCGGGGTCAATCCCGAGGATATCGAGGCGACGAATATCGCGGCGCGCGGGCTGGTGGTGAAGCTCGAAGTCACCGAGCCGTCGAACTGGCGGGCGGCGCAGCATCTCCATGCCTGGCTGAAGGCGCAGGGCGTGGCGGGGATCGCAGGGGTGGATACGCGGGCGCTGACGATCCGCATTCGCGACGGCGGGGCGCCGAGCGGGGTGATCGCCTATCCCGTGGACGGGAAGTTCGACGTGGCGGCGCTGGCGGCGCAGGCGCGGGACTGGCCGGGGCTGGAGGGGATGGATCTCGCCAAGCAGGTGTCCTGCACGCAGTCCTACGGGTGGGACGAGGCGGAGTGGGCCTGGCCGACCGGGTTCGCGCGGCAGACGGCGCCGAAGCGGCATGTAGTGGCGGTGGATTACGGGGCCAAGCGCAACATCCTGCGCTGCCTGGCGGCCGAGGGGTTCCGGGTGACGGTGGTGCCGGCGACGGCGACGGCCGACGAGATTCTCGCGCACAAGCCGGACGGGGTGTTTCTCTCCAATGGTCCGGGCGATCCGGCGGCGACGGGCGCCTATGCGGTGCCGGCGATCCAGGGCGTGCTGGCGGCGGGGAAGCCGGTGTTCGGCATCTGCCTGGGGCATCAGCTGCTGGCGATCGCGCTGGGCGCCAAGACCTACAAGCTGGCGCGCGGGCATCGCGGGGCGAACCAGCCGGTGAAGGACTTGACGACGGGGAAGGTGGAGATCACCAGCCAGAACCACGGCTTCGCGGTCGACGTCGCGACGCTGCCCGAGGGGGTGGTGGTGACGCATCAGAGTCTGTTCGATGGGTCCAACGAGGGGATCGCCTGCGCCGGCAAGCGGGCCTTCTCGGTGCAGTATCACCCCGAGGCGAGCCCTGGGCCGAGCGACAGCCATTATCTGTTCCGACGTTTTGCCGAACTGATCGAGACGCCGGCGGCCTGATGGACGCCCGCGCGGCGCTGCTGCGGGCGGCGCTGGCGGGGCCGGTTTCGGCTGACAACGCCGAGGCCGGCATCGCGGCGATTGCGCCCGCGGGCCGTCATGAGGACTACCACGCTGCCCTCGCCGCGTTGCTGGCGGAGGGACTGATGCGCGAGCCGCTGCGCCTCGAACCCGGCAGCCTGCACTGCCACTGGCGCCTCGAGCTCACCCCATCCGGCCGCGCCGCGGCCCGCACGTTGACTGGAGCCTGACCATGCCGAAGCGGACAGACATCAAGAGCATCATGATCATCGGCGCCGGGCCGATCGTCATCGGCCAGGCCTGCGAGTTCGACTATTCCGGGGCGCAGGCCTGCAAGGCGCTGCGGGCCGAGGGGTATCGCACGATCCTCGTGAACTCCAACCCGGCGACGATCATGACCGATCCGGGCCTGGCCGATGCCACCTACATCGAGCCGATCACGCCGGACATGGTGGAAAAAATCATCGCCAAGGAGCGGCCGGATGCGCTTCTGCCGACGATGGGCGGGCAGACGGCGCTGAACACGGCGATGCAGCTGGCCGCCAGCGGGGTGCTGGAGAAATACAAGGTCGAACTGATCGGCGCCAAGGCCGACGTGATTGATCGTGCCGAGGACCGGCTGAAGTTCCGCGATGCGATGGCGGAGATCGGCATCGAGAGCCCGAAGAGCGCGATCGCGCACACGATGGACGAGGCGCGCGCGGCGCTCGCCGAGGTCGGGCTGCCGGCGGTGATCCGGCCGTCGTTCACGCTCGGCGGCACCGGCGGCGGCATTGCCTATAACCGCGAGGAGTTCGAGCAGATCGTCTCCGGCGGCCTCGACGCCTCGCCGACGTCGGAAGTGCTGATCGAGCAGAGCGTGCTGGGCTGGAAGGAATATGAGATGGAGGTGGTCCGCGACCAGGCGGACAACTGCATCATCATCTGCTCGATCGAGAACGTCGATCCGATGGGCATCCATACCGGCGACAGCATCACCGTCGCCCCGGCACTCACGCTGACCGACAAGGAATATCAGCGGATGCGCGATGCCTCGATCGCCTGCCTGCGCAAGATCGGCGTGGATACCGGCGGCTCGAACGTGCAGTTCGCGGTCAATCCGGCGGATGGCCGGATGGTGGTGATCGAAATGAATCCGCGGGTGTCGCGCTCCTCGGCGCTGGCCTCGAAGGCGACCGGTTTTCCGATCGCCAAGATCGCGGCGAAGCTGGCGGTGGGCTACACGCTCGATGAGCTCGGCAACGATATCACCAAGGTGACGCCTGCGAGTTTCGAGCCGACGATCGATTATGTGGTGGTGAAGATCCCGCGCTTCACCTTCGAGAAATTCCCCGGCACGCCGGCGCTGCTGACGACGAGCATGAAGAGCGTGGGCGAGGCGATGGCGATCGGGCGCAGCTTTGCCGAGGCGCTGCAGAAGGGGCTGCGGAGCATGGAGACCGGTTATTCCGGTCTCGATGTGATCGACGCGCCGGGCGATGGCAGCCGGGACGCCTATCAGGCGGCGCTGTCGCAGCCGAAGCCGGACCGCCTGGTGATGGCGGCGCAGGCGCTGCGGGCCGGCTGGACGGTGGAGGAGATCCACGAGACCACGAAGTTCGACCCCTGGTTCCTGCGCGAGCTCGAGCGGATCGTGATCGCCGAACGCGCGGTGGCGGCGGGCGGCCTGCCGCAGGAGGCCGGCGCGCTGCGGCGGCTGAAGGCGCTCGGCTTCTCGGATCGCCAGCTCGCGAACCTGACGGGCCATGCCGAGGCGGACGTTGCCGCGCTGCGCAGCCGGCTTGGCGTGCATCCGGTGTATAAGCGCATCGATACCTGCGCCGCCGAATTCGCCTCGGCCACGCCCTATATGTATTCGACCTACGAGGGCGGCTATGGCACGCCGTCCTGTGAGGCTGATCCGACGGAGCGCGAGAAAATCATCATCCTCGGCGGCGGGCCGAACCGGATCGGGCAGGGCATCGAGTTCGACTATTGCTGCGTCCATGCCGCCTATGCGCTGAAGGATGCGGGCTTCGAGACCATCATGGTCAACTGCAACCCGGAGACCGTCAGCACCGATTACGACACTTCCGATCGCCTCTATTTCGAGCCGCTGACCGCCGAGGACGTGATCGCGCTGATCCGCAAGGAGCAGACCAAGGGTACGTTGCTGGGTTGCATCGTCCAATATGGCGGGCAGACGCCGTTGAAACTCTCGCAGGCGCTGTCGAAGGCCGGCATTCCGATCCTCGGCACCTCCGCCGACGCGATCGACGTGGCGGAGGATCGCGAGCGGTTCCAGATCCTGCTGAAGAAGCTCGGCCTGCGCCAGCCCGAGAACGGCATCGCCCGCTCGGCCGACGAGGCCGAGGCGATTACCGAGCGGATCGGCTATCCGGTGGTCATTCGCCCCTCCTACGTGCTTGGCGGGCGGGCGATGGAGATCGTCTATGACCGGACGCAGCTGCATCGCTACATGCGCGAAGCGGTCCGCGTGTCCGGCGACAATCCGGTACTGATCGACCGCTATCTCAATGACGCCATCGAGGTCGATGTCGACTGCATCGCCGATGGCGAGACGGTCTATGTCGCGGGAGTGATGGAACACATCGAGGAGGCCGGCATCCATTCGGGCGACAGCGCCTGCGCTTTGCCGCCCTACACGCTGTCCCCCGCGACCGTGACCGAGCTCAAGGCCGAGACCGAGGCGATGGCCAAGGCGCTCGGCGTGGTCGGGCTGATGAACGTGCAGTATGCGATCAAGGACAACGAGATCTACGTCCTCGAAGTGAACCCGCGGGCCTCGCGCACGGTGCCGTTCGTTGCCAAGGCGACGGGCGTGCCGGTGGCGAAGATCGGCGCGCGGGTGATGGCCGGCGCGCGGCTGTCGGAGTTCCGCCTCGACGACCAGGCGATCGCGCCGCACGTCGCGGTGAAAGAGGCGGTGTTCCCCTTCGCCCGCTTCCCCAATGTCGATACGATCCTCGGGCCCGAGATGAAATCGACCGGCGAGGTCATGGGCCTCGACCAGAGTTTCGAGCGCGCCTTCGCCAAGAGCCAGCTCGGCGCCGGCGTGAAACTGCCGGAGAGCGGCGGCGTGTTCCTCTCCGTGCGCGACACCGACAAGACAGCGGCGATCGCGGTCGCCCGCCGCCTGCTCGACATGGGCTTCACCATCACCGCCACGCGCGGCACCGGGGCACGGCTGCGTGAGGCCGGGCTGGCCGTGAAGATCGTCAACAAGGTGCTGGAGGGGCGGCCGCATTGCGTGGACGCGATCCGCTCGGGCGAGATCCAGCTGGTGATCAACACGGCGGCCGGCGCGCAGTCGGTCACCGACAGCTTCGACATCCGCCGCAGCGCGCTCACGCATGGCGTGCCGCACTACACAACCATCGCGGGTGCCCGCGCCGCGGCGCACGCGATCGCGGCGTTGAAATCGGGCGGGCTTGAAGTTGCGCCCTTGCAAGCGTATTTTCGTGGGTCCTACTGACACCCCGCCGCGACCGGGCCTCTGAGCCTGCTCGCGGCGGGAACGTGTCAGGGCAACGCCGAGGCTACGCCGTCCCGATCAACACCAGACGCTGTTTGCGAGGTTCGCGCCGTGCAGAAGTTTCCGATGACCGCTCCAGGCCTTGTGAGGTTGGAGGAGGAGTTGCGTGCGCTGAAAAGCGTGGAGCGCCCCGCGGTCATTCGTGCCATCGCCGAAGCCCGCAGCCACGGCGATCTCTCGGAGAACGCCGAGTATCATGCTGCCCGCGAGCGACAATCGTTCATCGAGGGGCGCATTGCCGAGCTTGAGGAAATCGTGTCCTCCGTCGAGGTCATCGATCCCTCGCAGCTGTCCGGCGACCACGTGAAGTTCGGCGCCCATGTGAAGGTCGTCGACGAGGAAACCGATCGCGAGATGACCTATCAGATCGTCGGTGTGCATGAGGCCGACATCAAGCTGGCACGGCTGTCGATTTCCGCGCCGCTGGCCAAGGCGCTGATCGGCAAGCGAGTGGGCGACACCATTTCGGTGCCGGCGCCGGGCGGCGATCGCACCTACGAAATCCTCTCCATCCAGTTCATCTGATGCCGATGCTCGGGCTGGCCGAGATCCGCGCCGCGCAGGCGCGGATCGCCGGGCGCGTGCTGCGTACGCCGGCGGTGTACAGCGCGGCGGTATCGAAGGCGGTGGGGGCGGAGGTCACCCTCAAGCTCGACAATCTGCAGGCGACCGGTGCGTTCAAGGAGCGCGGGGCGGCCAATCGCCTGGCGCTGCTGACCGAGGACGAGCGGCGCGCGGGCGTCATTGCGGTCTCGGCCGGGAACCACGCGCAGGCGGTGGCGCGGCATGCGCAATTGCTTGGCATCACCGCGGTGATCGTGATGCCGCAGTTCACGCCCTCGACCAAGGTGACGCGCACCGCCGGCTGGGGCGCGCGCGTCGTGCTGCATGGCGACACGCTGGCGGAGGCCGCGGAGCACGCCCATGCGCTGGCGAAAGCCGAAGGCCTGGTCTTCATCCATCCCTATGACGACCGCGGCGTGATGGCGGGACAGGGGACGCTGGCCCTGGAACTGCTGGAGGATGCGCCGGATCTCGATACACTGGTGATCCCCGTCGGCGGTGGCGGTCTGATCTCCGGCTGCGCCGTGGCGGCCGCCGGCGTGAAGCCGGGCATCGAAGTGATCGGCGTCGAGGTCGCCGCCTATGCGGCGTTGGCGCAGCGGCTGGCGGGCCAGTCCGTGCATGTCGGCGGCGCCACGATCGCCGAGGGCATCGCCGTGCGTGACATCGGCGAACAGCCTTATGCGGTGATCCGCGCACATGTCGCCGATGTGCTGGTGGTGCCGGAACGGGCCATCGAGGAAGCGATCGCGTTGCTGGCCGAAGGCTGCAAGGTGGTGGCTGAAGGCGCGGGCGCGGCTGGAGTGGCGGCGTTGCTGGCATTCCCAGATCGTTTCGCTGGCCGTAAGGTGGGCGTTCCGATCTGCGGCGGCAACATTGATGCGCGTATCCTCGCCAACGTACTCCTGCGTAACCTGCTGCGCGATGGACGGCTGCTGCGCCTGGTGCTGGAAATCCCCGACCGGCCGGGGGTGCTTGCCGATATAGCCGGCAAGATTGGCGGCGCGGGCGGTAACATCATCGAAGTGTCACATCACCGCCTGTTTGCCTCGCCGTCGGTGCAGGCGGCGCACCTTGAAGTGATGTTCGAGGCGCGCGATGCCGCGCATGGGGCTGATATTGTGCGGGCGCTCGAGGAAGCCTACGTCGTCCGTCGGATCTGACGGCGGGAGCATCCCGCGCGGAGGCAGGCTTGGCCGGATGCGTCTGGATCGATGTCGAGGATATCTTCGCCTTTGCGCTTGCGGGCGGCCGGCGGCCGACCGGCATTCAGCGGCTGGCCTATGAACTGTGCAAGGCGATGCAGACCTGCCCGGAGGATGTGCCGATCCGTTTCGTCCGGCACGACCGGCCGCGCGGCGGATTCGTTGCGATTCCCTGGAGTGCGGTGGAGGCCGTTGTCGCGGGCCTGACCGAGGGTGGGCAGGTCGTCGCGATGCGCGAGGGGCGGCGAACCGAGGCTGGGTTGCGGCGATGGCTGGCGCCCATGGCAGCGCGGCTTCCACGCGAGGTGCGCGAGCCGCTGGCACGGGCGTTGGCGGCGCAGTTCAACGCAATCGCGTCGGGCGCCACGGCGGCGCGTGCGGCGGCGCGGTTGGCGGGGCGGCAAGTGCGACGGCTTGCCGATATGCTGCGCGGGCGATGGGGGGGCGAGCGGGTGGTGTTCGCGCCTGGGGATGTGCTGTTCGCGCCGGGCGCGGCCTTCATCCATCCGGGCTACCCCGCCCTGATCGCGCGGATCCGACGCGAGCGTGGGGTGCGGTTCGCGTTGCTGCTCTACGACATCATCCCCGTGCGCCGACCTGAGTTTGTCGACACCTTCCATGCCCGCAGTTTTCGCGCCTGGCTCGATGGGATCTTGCCTGAGTGTGACGAGCTGTTTGCGATTTCCCGCTCGGCTGCGGCGGAGGTTGAGGATCACGCGCGGCGCGCCGGGCTGGCGCTTCGCGGCCCAGTGCGGCCGATCCCGATCGGCACCGGATTTGGCGGCGCTCCGGTGGCGGTGCCGCGGGATACGGGGCTGCCGGCGCCCGGGAGCTACGTGCTGTTCGTCTCCACGCTGGAGGCGCGCAAGAACCATCTGCTGCTGTTCCGCGTCTGGCGGCGGCTGCTTGACACGATGCCGGCGGACGAGGTGCCGACGCTGGTGTTCGCGGGGCGGGTGGGCTGGATGGTCGATGATCTTATGCAACAGTTGCGTAACACCAATTTCCTCGACGGGCGGATCGTGCTGGTCGACCAGGCCGGCGACGCTGAACTCGCGGCGCTGTATCGCGGCTGCCTATTCACCGTGTTTCCCTCGTTCTACGAGGGCTGGGGCCTGCCCGTGAGCGAGAGCCTCGGCTTCGGCAAGCCCTGCATCGTCTCGAACGCGACGGCCCTGCCGGAGGCTGGCGGAGGGCTGGCGAAGTATTTCGATCCGGATGATATGCTCGGCGCCACCGCACTGATCCGCGAGACGATCCGCGATCGCGCGGGGCTTGCCGAGTGGACGGCGCGGGTCGTCCGGGAGTTCACACCGGTGCCGTGGCACGACAGTGCCCGGGCCATACTGGAGCATATCGCATGACGTTTTCCCTTGTTGGCCGCTGCGAGCGGACCGGGCAGCTCGGCGCGGTGGTGACGACCTCGGCCGTCGGCGTCGGCGCGCGCTGCCAGTTCGCGCGGGCCGGGGTGGGCGCGGTGCTGACGCAGCATCGCACCGATCCGCGGCTCGGGCCGATCATGCTCGACATGATGGAGGTCGGCCTCTCCGCCGAGGAAGCCCTGCGTGGTACCGTCGCGGCGACGGACCATCGCGACTGGCGGCAACTCGCCGCCATCGACGCGCGCGGGCGGACGGCGGCGTTCACCGGTGCCAACGTGCGGCCGGCGCATGGCGAGGCGCATGGCAAGGATTGTGTTGGGATCGGCAACATCATCCGCTCGGCCGACATGCCGGCGGCCATGGTGCGCGCCTTCGAGGCCGATCCCGCCAGGCCGCTCGCCGAACGCCTGCTGGCCGCGATCCTCGCCGGCGAGGCGGCCGGCGGCGAAATCGCGGCGGTCGTTTCGGCCGCGCTGCTCGTCGTCGATCGCGAGAGTTTTCCCTATGTCGACCTGCGCGTCGATGCGCATGCCGCGCCGCTCGATGAGCTCGCGCGCCTCTGGGGTCTCTACGGTCCGACCGCGGATGACTATGTCTCGCGCGCCGTCAATCCCGATGGCGCCGCGGCCTATGTGGCGCCACCACCGAAACGCTAGCGAATAGGGGTTGCGCGCCCGCCGCGATCGCGCGAGCGTTCCCCCTGGTGCAGCCGAGGGGAATACCATGCAGCCGAAGACATCGCGGGCGGATTTCGAGGCGCTCGTGCGCCGGGCCGGATTGCCGCTGACGGAGGCGCAGATCGCCGACATCCATGGTGGCGCCTGGGCCTATATGGAAGTGATGCTCGAGCGTGTGCGCGGCCAGGACCGCGATCGCGCGGCCGAGCCGATGCATACCTTCAAGCCGGAGGGCACGTGATGGCCCCGCATTTCACCATCGCCGAGGCTTCGGCGCTGATCGCCGCGCGCAAGCTCTCGCCGGTGGAGCTGACGCAGATCTGCATCGATCGCACCGAGGCGCTGCAGGACACGCTGCACGCCTTCATCCTGCGCACGCCCGATCGCGCGCTGGCTGAGGCCCGCGCGGCCGAGGCGCGCGTGATGGCGGGCGAGCGGCGCGGGGCGCTCGATGGTATTCCGATCGCGCACAAGGACATTTACTGCACCGCAGGGCTGGCGACGACCGGGCACAGCAAGCTGCTGCAGGACTTCGTGCCGAAGGACGATGCCCGCACCGTCACGATGCTCGCCGAGGCCGGTACCGTGATGCTGGGCAAGCTGGCGACCCACGAGTTCGCCATGGGCGGCCCGAGCTTCGATCTGCCCTGGCCGCCAGCGCGCAATCCATGGAATCCCGCGTATTTCACATCAGGTTCCTCATCGGGCACCGGGGCCGGCGTCGCCGCGGGCATGTTCCTCGGCGGCACCGGCTCCGACACCGGCGGCTCCATTCGCGGCCCTGCGGCCTTCTGCGGCATCGCCGGCATCAAGCCAACCTACGGGCTATGCTCGCGCATGGGCATCCTGCCGCTGTCCTTCACGCTGGACCACGCCGGCCCAATGGCCTGGACGGTCGAGGACTGCGCCATGCTGCTGCAGGCAATGGCCGGCCATGACGCGACCGATCTCGGCAGCGCGAACAGACCTGTGCCGTATTTCCGCTCCGACCTCGGCAAGGGCGCCAAGGGCCTGCGCATCGGCGTGGTCCGGAATTTCCACGAAACCGACAACCGCGCGGATGACGCGGTGCTGAAAGGCATCGACGAGGCCATCGCTTTCTACAAATCCGAGGGCGCTGAGATCCGCGACGTCACATTGCCCTCGCTGCAGGATTTCCAGGCCGCCGGCTTCATCATTCTCGTCACCGAGGCCTATGCGGTCCACGAAAAATGGATGAAGTCGCGCTACAACGACCACGGCGAGCTGCTGCGCGATCGGCTCGCCATCGGTGGCCTGATGTCCTCCGCCGATCATTTCCAGGCCGTACGCCATCGCCGCGAACTCTGCGCCGCGACGGCGGCGGCGATGGCCGACGTCGACATCCTGCTGACCACCGCGGCCCCTACCGAGGCGCCGAAGATCGACAACATTCCGAAATGGGCGAGCCTGGCCAAGCCCGGCTTCACCATGCCCTTCAACGTCACCGGCCTGCCGGCGATCTCGATCTGCTCCGGCTTCGGTCCCAGCGGCCTGCCGATCTCGATCCAGCTAGTCGGGCATCCGTTCCAGGAACAAACCGTATTCCGCGCCGCACACGCCTATGAGCAGGCCACCGAGTGGCGCAAGCGGCGGCCGGCACTGGCGCAGTAGCCATGCGCGAACTCGGCCGGGCCGTGCGCGGCGAATGGGGGCTGGAACCCGAATTCCTCACCCTCAACCACGGCAGCTACGGCGCGACGCCGCTGAAGGTGCTCGCCGCGCAGGATGCTTGGCGCCGGCGCATGGAGGCGCAGCCCAGCCGCTTCTTCCGCGAGACCCTGCCTCCTGCCCTGCGTTCCGCCGCCAACATCCTTGCGGACTTCCTTGGTGCCGACGGGCAGGATCTCGCTTTCGTCGAAAACGCAACGACCGGCTGCAACGCGGTGCTGCGCAGCCTGCGCCTGCAGCCCGGCGACGAGATTGTCGTGCTGAGCCACGTCTATGGCGCCGTGCGCAACACGGTCGAGTTCGTCTGCGAGCGATCGGGCGCGAGCATCGTCGACGCGCGGATTCCCTTCCCCCGCCCGCTGCCCGACGACATCACCGCCGCCGTCGCCGCTGTGCTCACCCCGCGCACGCGCATCGCGGTCATGGACCACATCACGTCGGCCAGCGCCCTCGTCCTGCCGATCGCCGGCATCATCGCCGCGTGCCATGCGCGCGGCGTGCCGGTCCTCGTCGACGGCGCCCACGGTCCCGGCCATGTCGACATCGACCTCACCGCCCTCGACGCCGACTGGTACACCGGCAACTGCCATAAGTGGCTGAACGCCGCGAAGGGCTGCGCCTTCCTCTGGGCCCGGCGCGACCGCCAGGCCGACCTTCATCCGGTGACGATTTCCCATGGCTACAACAAGGGATTCCTTGCCGAGTTCGACTGGACCGGCACCTTCGATCCCAGCGCCTATCTGTCGGTGACCGCCGCACTCGACGTCCACGCGGCCCTCGGCGGCCCGGCGCTCAGAGCCCGCAACGCCACCCTCGCCTTCGAGGCGGCGCGTCTCGTCGCCAGCCGTCTCGGCACCGAGACGGGCGGCGGCAATGCGGTGAGCGGCGCGATGGGCCTGGTGCGCCTGCCCGGCCCTAGCGAGGATGCCGCCGTGATGCGCGACCGCCTGCTGGCGCTTGGCACCGACACGCCGGTCAGCACCCTCGAGGGGGCGATGTGGCTGCGGCTGTCGGTGCAGGCGTATAACGACATCGAGGACTTCGAGCGCCTCGCCGATCTCCTGGGCAAGGCGCTCGCTTAGCCCCTCGGACTACATCGCCATGTGGCCATGCCCGCCGCCGCCGAGTACGGCCGGGTCGAGCATGCCGGCGATCATCGCCACATGCGCGGTCACCAGGAATAACCCGACCAGCCAGGCATGCAGCTTGAGCTTGCCGAGCTGGTCGCGCCCGGCAGCGATCAGGCCGAGCTCTAGCAGCGCGATGCCGCCGAGCGGGATGATGCCGAGCAGGTAGAAGCCGACCGCGATGACGTCGATCGGCCCGCGCCAGCCGCCGCCGGTGGTCAGCGGAATGGCGGCGTTCAGCATCAGGTAGACGAACACGCCGGCGAAATAGATGCCGACGAGAATGCCGGCCCAACGGTTGACCATCCGGGCGGTGCCATCAAACGCGCGGGTGAAGAGGACGATGAGTTCGGTGACGGCGACGGTCTCGGCGAGGATGACCGGCACGGCCATGAACAGCAGCAGGTTCCATGGCTGGTTGGTGGCGAGCAGTTCCATGTAATGGGTCATGGACATCGATGCGATTCCCTATCGTGCAGGCAAGGCCTGCGTGCGGCATGGCCGGCGGCGCGCCATGCGCGGCCGGGGCGGAGGCGAGGCTCAGCCGGGGAATCGCGGGGGTGGTTGTGGGGTGGCGGGAAGATGACCGTGCGCCGGGGCAACGGTCGCGGCGGCAAAGCGGATCCGCGTCGGCGCCGCACCGTCGCGGTCCGCGCGCGGTGCGCCGGGCAGTGCCGCCAGGGGAGCGCAGGTCACGGTCAGGCAGCAGTCGGGCAGCGTCACAGGCGTGCAGGCCGACGCTTCGCAGGGCTGCGGCGGTGGAGCGGCGTCAGTGACGGCGGCATGATGGTGCGCGTGCGCCGCGGCCGGCGACGCAAACAGGGCGGCTCCCCCGATGGCGAGCAGGGCCATCAGCAGCCAGCGCAGCAACCATATCGTCCGATCCGGCATCGCCGAATGCATCCCTCGGTGGGCATCACCGTGCCGGCACCATGCCGCCGGCGCCCGCCGGCCACATTGATCTGCCTCAACCCCAGACGGCCGTGGCCACCCGCAGGAAGTTGCCGCCGAGGATCACCGCGATATCCGCCTCCGCATAGCCGAGCCCGAGCAGCCCATCGACGATCGCGGTCAGCCCCGCCGGCGGCAGAAACGCGAAGCTGCCCTGGTAGTGCTCGGTCGGCCAATAGCGCGAGGCGGTCGTCGAGGCGCTGGCTTCCCAAGTATAGTCGAGCCCGATGCCGACATGCGCGATGCCAATGCAGTCCACCGCCTCGGCAATCGCGCGCACAAAGGTCGCGGGCTTCGCCTCGGCGTCGCGAAGAAACCGGCCGACCCCGGTGATCCCCACCACGCCCCCGGTCGCCGCGCAGGCGCGCATCTGCTCCACCCCGATATTGCGCGGATGCGCCGCGATCGAGGCCGGCACCGCATGCGAGAACACCACCGGGGCGGCGGAGAGCGCCGCGAGATCGAGGCTGGTCCGCCGCCCGACATGGCAGCAATCGACGAGCATGCCGACGCGGTTCATCTCGGCCAGGATCGCGCGGCCGTAGCGCGTCAGCCCGTGGTCCTCGTCATGGCAGCCGCCGGCGGCGGCGTTGTTCAGGTTGTAAGCGAACAGCGCCTGGCGCACGCCGAGCCGATGATACGCCGCGATCATCTCGATCTGTCCGCCCAGCGTCTCCATGCCCTCGAGGTCGAAGGCGACCCCCATCCGACCGCTCGCCTTGGCCCGCGCGATGTCTCCGGCACGTTCGATAAGCAGATAGCGATCGGCATGCGCGTCGATATAGGCGCGGAAGGCCGCGAGATTGCGGACCGCGTCGGGAAACGGCATCAGGTCGAAGCCGACGTTGACGGATAGAAACGTCACCCCGGCATCGGCCCAGCGCGCGAGATTGCTGAGGTCGGTATTGGCGCGCGCCCAGAACCCGGAATGGGCGTCGTAGACTACGGCATCGGCGAGCAGGCGGGCGGCGTCGGTCATTCCGTCGCCGGCCCCGTCAGGAGCGCGGCGTGCCGAAGCCGAGGAAACCGGCTTGCGGGGCCGGGATGCCCGGATCGTTACCGGCGGATGGCCGCACAGTGGGGGAAGCGGTCCGCACCACGGCGACCGGCGGCACCGCACGTGCCGTCGCAACCGCCGCGGGCTTGGTCGCGGGGATCGATTGCGCCGATGCCGTGGCGCTGCCTGGCTTGCCGCGTGTCTGGCCGGATCCACGCATGGATAGCAGCAGGAATGTGATGTCGTTGTGGCCGAGGTCGACGGATAACTCGAGCGGCGTCAGACCCAGCACGTTCCGCGCCTCGATATCGGCGCCCCGGCTCAGCGCATCGCGTACAGCGGCGATTGTGCCGTGGTTGACCGCGTCGAACAGCGCCTCGTTCGGCGGCAGGTTGGACTTCACCGCGGCATTGCCGTTACCGCCGACGGTAGGCCGGGCACCGGGCAGCGCGGCGGGCTGAATTTTCCCTTTAGCGGCTGTAAGATCCTTGGGCTGGAGGGCCGGATTGTTGACGCCCTGTTGTGCATGCGCAGTTGGGGCGAGGGCTGCCAAGGCGATGGCGGCGGCAAACAAGACGATGGGGCGCAGCAGCATCTCGGGCGGACTCCGTCTGATCGAGCAAGCTTGGCCGAGCAGGATTCGGCGCTTGACGCCGTCCTGTAGCACTTTTCGGCGGCGTCGCGCACCCCGGGGGGATTCGGGGGACTTCAGGCGCCTTCGCGCCACCAGGCCATAAGTGCCAGGCCGAGGATGAGCGGCAGCGCGAGCCAGGCCGGCAGCAGCGGCGTCGCCGCGACGCCAGTGACGATATGGTCGTGGCGCCGCTGCAGCCCGATCCAGCCGCTGCCAGAGAATTCGCGGCCGGGCTCGGTGCGGCGCAGCGCGGGTGCGCCGGCGGGGTCGAGCCAATGGACGCTGCCAGCACTGGTCAGCAGCGGGGCCAACACGGTCGCGGTGGCGCGGAGGTCGGCGAGTTCCGGCGGATTGGCCGCCCCCGCGGCGGCAAAGGCGCGTAGGGGCCCATCCGCCGCCTGCCACACCCCCGGCGAGGGCGCCGCGAGCATGCCAACCGAGCGTCCCGGCCGCACCGGCCGCAGCGGCAGCGACGACTGTTTGCCATCGGGGTCGATCAGCGTGACCTGCCCCGGCAGCGCCTCTTCCAGCCCCCGCCGCTCGACCGTCAGCACCCCCTTGGCGACCCGCGCGGTCAGCGCGGTCTCCTCCAGCTCCGGCTCCTTCATCAGCCAATGCGCCGTCCGCCGCAGCAGCTCCGCCTGCGGCCCGCCGCCATCATGCCCGCGCGACCACAGCCAGATCTGGTCCGACAGCAGCAGCGCCGCCCGCCCCTCGCCGACATGGTCGAGCACCAGCAGCGGCGCCGCCCCGCCCGGATCGGGCGCATCCATCAGCACATCGCCATGCAGGTCCGCCGGCGCGATGCGGCGATACCAAGTGCCCCAGCCCGGCCCCCCCTCCGCCGGCGGCGCCCCCGCCGGCCTCCAGGCGGCCAACCCCTCGGTCACCGGATGGCGATTGCCGAGCGCCGTGATCCCCGGCCGGAACGCCCCGTTGACCACGGTCGCGAACGGCGCCGGCCGCGCCGGCAGGATCGCCCCCAGCGGCGTCGCGGCAAGGCTGGTCGCGCCCGTGAACTCCGGCCCCACGCTCATCAGCAGCGCCCCGCCATTGCGCACATAATCCGCGATGTTGCGCAGATACTGCGGCGGCAGCACGCCGCGGTTCTGGAACCGATCGAGGATGATCAGATCGAAATCCTTGATCTTCACCTGGAACAGCTCGCGCACGGGAAAGGCGATCAGCGCCAGCTCGTTCAGCGGCGTCAGGTCGTCCTTCTCGGGCGGCCGCAGGATGGTGAAATGCACCAAGTCCACCGCCGGATCGGCCTTCAGCAGCCGCCGCCAGGTCCGCTCCCCCGCATGCGGCTCGCCCGACACCAGCAACACCCGCAGCCGGTCGCGCACCCCGTTGATCTCAACGACGGCCTTGTTGTTGACCTGCGAAATCTCGCCCGCCAGCGGCTCGGCCGCCAACTCGATCACCGTGTTCCCGCCCCGCGTGATGGGAATGTCGATCTGATGCTCGAGCCCGATCGGCACCTGCTCAACGCGCGGCGCCTCGCCGTCGCGCCGGATGGTCAGCGCCGCCGCCCCGAACATCGTCAGCCCGTTGCGCGCCGTGCCGAGATCCTCGACCGTCATGCGGATCGTCACCGTCTTGCCGACGATCCCGTAGGACGGCGCCTCGATGATCCGCACCCGCCGATCCACCTCCTCGCCCGTCGCCGGCAGCACGAGATGGAACGGCGCCCCCCCGAACGGCGCCGGCCCCTCGGGCTGGTCATGCACCTGCCCGTCGCTCAGCGCGATGATCCCGGCCAGCCGGTCGCGCGGGATCTCCGCCAGCGCCCGATCGATGGCGCCAAACAGCTTCGTCCCCTCGCTGCCCTGCTCCGGCACGGTCACCGTCCGCAGCTCAAGATCCGGCAAATCGCGTGCCTGCGCCTCGATCTTCGCCCGCGCCGTCTCCGCCAGCGCCGCCCTTTTGCCCACGCCCATGCTGGCGGACTGATCCACCACCATCAGCGCGATATCCGGCAGCGTCTCCCGCGTTTCCTCGACGATCCGCGGCCCGGCAAGCCACAGCAGCAGCGCGGCGAACGCGAAGAACCGCCAGACCACGCCGCGCGCCCGCGCCCACACCGACACCACCAGCGCCAGGGCGCAGAAGCCGGCCAGCGTGCCGAGCAGCCATAGCGGCATCGCCGGGTCGAAGCGGAGGGCGGCGATGGCTTGTTCTAGTTTCATGGGGACACGCTAGAAGGAAGGTCTTCTTTTTCTGAAGAAAAAGAAGCAAAAAGACTTTTGTTCATTGGCACCGTGCGGTTGAAACACCGGTGGGCAAAAGTTTTTTGGTGCTTTTTTTCAAAAAAGCACACGCTTCCTTTCTCCTTCATTGCCCAAGCCTCTCCAGCAACGCCGGCACATGCACCTGGTCGCCCTTGTAGTTGCCGGTCAGCGCATACATCACCAGGTTGACCCCGAAACGATAAGCCAGCACCCGCTGCCGCGCGCCCCCGGGAATCGCCGCATAGGGATTGTGCCCCTGCCCATCCACCGCCCAGGCCGCCGCCCAGTCATGCCCGCCGATGATCACCGGGCTCACGCTGTCATTGGCGCGGTCCTGGTCGCGCTGCACCCACACGGTATCGCCGGTGAAGCGGCCGGGAAAATCGTTCAACAGATAGAACGAGCGCGCCAGCACATGCGCCGACGTGAGAGCGGCGAGCGGCGGCACCGCGAGCCCCTGGCCGATCCGCTCCAGCGCCGCATCCGCGCCGGCCGCGAACCCCTCGCCGCTGCCGCCGTTGCGGGTGTCGATCAGGATGATGCCGCCATTGGCCATGAACCCGTTGAGCGCCGCGACCGCTGCTCCCGACGGCGCCTCGGCCTGCGGCGTCACCGCCCAGTAGAGCAGCGGATACACGCTGAGATCGGTCTCCCCCGGCACCACCGCGGCCGGCTCGGCCAGCGCCGCGGCCGTACGCCGGTTGACGTAGTCGGACAGGCCGATCAGCCCCGCCCGCGAAATCCCGTCGACCTGCCCATCCCCGGTGACGACATAGCCAAGCCGTGTCGCCAGCGCCGGATTGGCCTCCTGCGTCAGCTGCGGCGGCTGCGCCTGCGCCGCCGACAGCCCAAGCCCAAACAGCAGCATCGCCAGCGACGGCCGCAACAACCCGCGCAGCCGCAGCGAGATCAGCAGATCAACTGCCAGCAGCAGCAACGCCGCGGCGAGCAGCCAGGGCGCCAACGCCCGCTCCGGCGGCGTGCCGCCGAGCGGTTCCTGGGTCGCGTCCGGAATCAGCGGCGCCGCCTCCGGCGCCGGCAGCCGGTTGGCGAGATTCAGCACCCGCCGCCCGCTCTCCGGCCCATAGAGTCCCGGCGGCGTGCGCGGCCCCGCCGTCGCCGCGGCCAGTTCGGCAGCCGTCATCGCGGTCGCCGCCGGTGACGGCGGACCCAGCTGCCCGAACCCGTCGAGCGTCTCCACCGGCGCCAGCTTCGCCCCCCCCGCCGTCTCGTCCGTCACCCCATTGGCCAGCGCCACGATCCGCCGGAGCATATCGACAAACAACCCGGACAGCGGCAGGTCCGACCAGTCGGCATTGGCGGTGATGTGGAACAGCACCACCCGCCCGGCCCCCCGGCTCGCCTGCGTCACCAGCGGCGTGCCATCGGCCAGCCGCGCCCAGGTCGCCTGCGCCAGGTGCATGTCCGGCGCCGCCAGCACCTGCCGGTTCACCCGCACCTCGTCCGGCACCGCCAGCCCGGCAAACGGCGTCCCCGCCGGAAACGCCGCCAGCCCCGCCGGCTGGCTCCACGACAGCGCGCCGCCCAGCTGCCGATCGCCCGCCAGCAGTTTCACCGGCAACAGCGTGTCGGGATGCTCGGCCATCTGCGCCCCGGCGAAGCGTACCAGCAGCCCGCCCTTGTCCACCCAGTTCGCCACCATGTCGCGCTCCGGCCCATCGGCCAGAATCCGATCGGCGAGGATCAGCACCGACAACTCGCGCGACAGCAGCGCCGCCAGATCCCCCTCGCGCAGCTCCGCCGTCGGCCCCAGCGCCCGCTTCAGGTAGTAGAGCTGCCCCGTCAGCGGCGTCCCCGCCGTCGTCGCATCCCCCGCCAGCAACCCCACCGGCCGCCGCCGCCAGCGCTCGTCGAGCAGCACGACCCCCGCCACGCTCGGTTGCCCCTCCAGCACCAGGCGCGACAGCCGGTTGCGCAACTCCGGCGGCAGCAGCATTCCCGCCTCGGCCGTCGCCGCGCCCGCGGGGATCGGCAGCACCACGCGGGCCAGCGTCCGCCCATCCGCCGACTGCGCCGCCACCGCCGCCTCGCCCGGAAGCGCATAGGGCGGCTGGCTCACCCGCACGATCAACCGCTCCGCCTCCGCCCGCGGCGGCAGCAGCAGGCGCGGCGGCTGGTCCTCGGCGCGGAATTCCCGCACCGGACCCAGCGCCGCCAGCGCCGCGGCATACTCGCCCCACCCCGCCCCATGCGTCAGCCCATCCGAAATCGCCACCACCGTGCCCGGCTTCGCCCCCCGCAACGCCGCCGCCGCCGCCACGCGATCGCTCGCCCACGGCTTCGGCTGCAGCGCATCGATCCGCGGCCGCAGATCCGCCACCGGCATCGGCGCCGTCACCTGCGGCGCCGCCCCCGTCGCCCCCGGCGCGGTCGTCAGCAGCGCCACCGGCCGCCCCTCGCGATCCGCCCGCTCCAGCACCGCCGCCGCCGCCGCCATCCGCCGCGGCCAGTCCCGCGCCGCCGCCCAGCCATCGTCGATCGCCAGCAGCACCGGCCCGCTCCCGGCCAGCCGCACCCCCGCATCGATCACCGGCCGCGCCAGCCCAAGGATAATGAGTGCCGCCGCGAGGATCCGCAGCGCCAGCAGCCACCACGGCGTCCGCGCCGGCGTCTCCGCATTCGCCGTCAGCCCGAACAGCAGCCGGATCGCCGGAAACCGCTCCCGCCGCGGCGCCGGCGGCGTCACCCGCAGCAGCCACCACAGCACCGGCAGCCCGGCGAGCGCGAACAGCACCCAGGGCGAGGCGAACAGGATCATCGCCGCCCCGCCTCCGGGGCCAGCGCCGTATAGAGCCCGAGCAGCGCCGCCTCGGGCGGATGATCGGTGCGATGCAGCGAGAACCCCCACCCCGCCGCCCGGCAGATCGCCGCCAGCCCGTCCTGCTGCGCCGCCAGCCGCTCGGTATAGGCCTCGCGCACGCCCTCGACGCGGGCGATCAGCGTCGCCCCCTCGCGGCGCATGCCCTCGAAGCGCACCCGCCCCTCATAGGGCAGCAGCGATTCCGCAGGATCGAGCACCTGCAGGATGTGCCCGCGCACCGGCACCGAGGCCATCCGCCCGACGGCGCGCTGGATATCCGCCAGCGGCGAGAGGAAATCGCCGATCAGCACCACCTGCGCATGGCGCGGCAGCTTGGTCTCCGGCGGCAGCCCGTCGTCCTCGGGCAGGCGCTGCAACTGCTCAGCCAGCCCGTCGATGCTTGAAATCGCCCGCGTCTCCGCCCCGATCAGCCGCACCCGCTCGCCGCCTCGATACAGCAGCGAGGCCAGCGCCAGCAGCAGCAGTTCGGCCCGCTCCACCTTCTCCACCGGCGCATCGCGCCGCCAGCGCATCGTCTCGCCGCCGTCGCGCCACAGCGCCACCGTCTGCGCCGCCTCCCACTCGGTCTCGCGCACGAAGGCCCGGTCGGTCCGCGCCGATTGCCGCCAGTCGATCCGGTTGACCGCATCCCCCGGCAGGAACGGCCGGAACTGCCAGAAACTGTCGCCCTGGCCCACCCGCCGCCGCCCGTGCACACCCTGCGCGACCGTCGCCGCCACCCGCTCGGCCGCCACCAGCAAGGGCGGCAGCCGCGCCCCCAGCGCCTCCGCCCGGCGCGCCGCGACCCCCGCGTTGGTCCGTCCGCTCACCCGAGCCGCGCGATCAGGCGCCCGATGATGTCGCTCAGCGCCACCCCGTCGGCGCGCGCCGAGAAATTCAGCGCCATGCGATGCCGCAGCACCGGCGGCGCCAGCGCCACCACGTCGTCCACGCTCGGCGCCAGCCGCCCATCGAGCAGCGCCCGCGCCCGGCTCGCCAGCATCAGCGCCTGCGCCGCGCGCGGCCCCGGCCCCCAGGCCACATGCTTCTGCACCTGCTCGTCGTCCGACGTCTCCGGCCGCCCGCCGCGCACCAGCGACAGGATCGCCTCGAGCACCGTCTCGCCGACCGGCACCCGGCGGATCAGCGCCTGCGCCGCCATCAGCTCATCGGCCGTCAGCGCCGGCACCGGCTTCGTCTCCGCCGCCCCAGTCGTCGCGATCAGCATCTGCCGCTCGGCCGCGAGGTCGGGGTAGGTGACGTTGATTTCCAGCAGGAACCGGTCGAGCTGCGCCTCCGGCAGCGGATAGGTGCCTTCCTGCTCGATCGGATTCTGCGTCGCCAGCACATGGAACGGCCGCGGCAGCGGATGCTCGACCCCCCCCACGGCCACGCGCCCCTCCTGCATCGCCTGCAACAGGGCCGACTGCGTGCGCGGGCTCGCGCGGTTGATCTCGTCGGCCATCAGCAACTGGCAGAACACCGGCCCGGGCACGAAGCGGAAACTGCGCCGCCCATCCGGCGCCTCGTCCAACACCTCGCTGCCAAGGATGTCGGCTGGCATCAGGTCCGGCGTGAACTGCACCCGCTTGGTCGCCAGCCCCATCACCACCCCGAGCGTCTCCACCAGCCGGCTCTTGCCGAGTCCCGGCACGCCGACCAGCAGCACATGCCCGCCCGACAGCAGCGTGATCAGCGTCTGGTCCACCACGTCCTGCTGGCCATAGATGGCGCGGCCGATCTGCGTGCGCACCGAGGCGACGCGGGCGCCAAGCGCCTCCACTTCGGCCAAAATGTCGCCGGACGGGGCGGGAATGGGGCTGACGCTGGCGGACATGCGCGCGATCCTCACGGTTCTAGACTTTAAATGGGACGGACAAGCCCGGTCGCCACTTCCCCGATGGGGGGGATGCTACCTATATCCTCTCACGGGACGAAAGCCCGTCCGAGGGTTAAACGCGTTGAACAATCAGATTCCGGAGAGAACCACCACCGAGGACCGTCCGCGCCGCCGGCCGGTGGAGTGTGGCGACCTGCCGTTCCGCATCCGGCGCGACGGCGCCTGGCTCTACCAGGGCAGCCCGATCGGCCGGAAGGAAATGGTCTGTCTCTTCGCCTCCGTCCTCAAGCGCGAGGCCGATGGCAGTTTCTGGCTCGAAACCCCCGCCGAGCGCGGCCGCATCGAGGTCGAGGACACCCCCTTCGTCGCCATCGAGCTCGACTGGTCCGGCATCGGCCAGAGCCAGGTGCTGACGTTCCGCACCAATGTCGACCAGCTCATCACCGCCGGGCCCGACAATCCCATCCGCATGGCCCACGACATCGTGACCTGCGAGCCCACGCCCTACCTCACCGTCCGCGCCGGCGCCGGCCACCTGCCGGTCGAGGCGCGGATCAACCGGGCCGTCTATTACGAACTGGTTGCGCTCGCCGAGCCAGGGGCGGACAAGGGGCGCGAGGTGCTGGGCGTGTGGAGCAGCGGCTGCTTCTTCCCGCTCGGCGACCTGCCCGCCGCAGAGGACGACACATAGACCGTGGATACCGCCGAACTGCGCGCGCTGCTGGCGGCGCCGCTTCCCCGCCATGACCCCGTGCGTGGCACCGTCATCGTCGAGCACCCGCCGGCCATGGGCGGGCCGATCGGCGGCGACGACGGCTGGACCATCGCCAGCGACCCCCTGGTGCCCGCCGCCGTGCTGGTCTCCTTCCTGCAGGGCCGCGAGCGCGGCGTGCTGCTGACCAAGCGCACCGCGCATCTCGCCAAGCATCCCGGGCAAGTCAGTTTCCCCGGCGGCCGCATCGATCCCGGCGACGGCAGCCCCGAGGCCGCCGCCCTGCGCGAGGCCCAGGAGGAAATCGGCCTCGACCCCGCCCATGTCGACATCGCCGGCCGCCTCGGCGACTACGTCACCGGCACCGGCTACCGCATCACCCCCGTCGTCGGCCTGCTGCCGAAAGGCGCCGAGCTTGACGATCTCGCCCTCGTCCCCTCGCCCGACGAAGTGGCCGAAGTGTTCGCCCTGCCGATGTCCGTCCTGCTCGACCCCGCCGCCCCCCAGCGCCGCCGCGCCCATTACCGCGGCCGCTGGCGCGAATTCTGGGTCTGGCCGCATCCCGACCACTACGTCTGGGGCGCCACCGCGGCCATCCTGGTCAACCTCGCAGAGCGGCTGCGCGGCGCCTGATGCTCCGTTTCGCCGAAATCGGCTTTTTCCTCATCCCCTTCGGGCTCTACATCGCCTGGCGCATCCTCGGCGAACGCACGCCGCCGTGGGCCCTGTGGGTCGCGATCGCGCTCACCCTCGCGATGGGCATCGGCACCGTCTGGTTCGGCGTCACCACCGGCCTGCCGCCGACGCAGACCTACGAGCCCGCGCGCATGGAAGACGGCGTCATCGTCCCCGGTCACGGCACCGCCCCGCACCGGCGCTGATGCGCATCGACCCGCCCTTCCTGCACGACCCCGCCGTCCGCAAAGTGCTGGCCGCCCTGCCCGCCGCCCGCATCGTCGGCGGCGCGGTGCGGGACGCGCTCCTTGGTCGAGACGTCGCCGACATCGATCTCGCGACCCCCGACCCGCCGGACCGCACCATGGAAGCCCTCCGCGCCGCCGGCCTCAAGGCGGTCCCCACCGGCCTCGCCCACGGCACCGTCACCGCGGTGGCCGACCACCGCGGCTTCGAAATCACCACCCTCCGCCGCGACCTCGAGACCGACGGCCGCCACGCCGTCGTCGCCTTTACCGACGACTGGCGCGAGGACGCCGCGCGGCGCGATTTCACCATCAACGCCATGAGCCTGGCCCCGGATGGCGAGGTGTTCGACTATTTCGGCGGCCTCGCCGACCTCCACGCCGGCCGCGTCCGCTTCGTCGGCGCGGCCGCCACCCGCATCGCCGAGGATTACCTGCGCATCCTCCGCTTCTTCCGCTTCCACGCCCGCTACGGCACCGGCGCCCCCGATCCCGCCGCCGTCGCCGCCATCGCCGATGCCGTCCCCGGCCTCGCCCGCCTCTCGGCCGAGCGCGTCTGGAGCGAGCTGAAACGCATCCTCGCCGCCCCCGATCCCCGCGCCGCCGTCGCCCTGATGGCGCAGCTCAACGTCCTCCCCGCTGTCCTGCCCGAGGGATTCTCGCTCCCCCGCCTCGACGCCCTCATCGCCCGCGCCGCTCCCGCCGATCCGCTGCTGCGTCTTGCCGCCTTGCTCGACGGCGACGCCTCGACCCTCGCCGAACGCCTCCGCCTCTCCGGCGCCGAGCACGACCGCCTGATCGCCCTCCGCGAAGGTCCCGCCCCCCAGGACGGTGACGACGACGACGCATTGCGTCGCCTGCTCGCAGACACCCCGCCGGAAACCCTCATCGGCCGCGCCTGGCTCGCCGGCACCGGCCCCGCCCTGCGCGAGCGCCTCGCGGCACTCCCCGTCCCCGTCTTTCCCCTCCGTGGCCGCGACCTCGCCGCGGCCGGCATCCAAGCCGGCCCCGCCATGGGTGACCTGCTCGCCCGCGTCCGCCGCTGGTGGCTGGACGGCGGCTGCCGCGCCGACGCCGCCGCCTGCCAGGCCGAGCTGCGCCGCCTAACCGGTTAGGCCGCCGAGGAACCCGAGGATCTTCCCGACCACGGCCTCCGGCTGCTCCTGCTGCACCCAATGCCCGGCGCCGGGGATGAACTCGCAGAACCGCATATCCGTGCACGCCGTCCCGTTCATCGTCTCCACCGCGCCCGGCCGCTGATAGATCCCCCAGTCCGAGGCGCCGGCGAGGAAGAACGACGGCTGGTCGATCGTCCGCCCGGAAAACAGCTCCAGCTCCGGATTGAACACCCCCGTCGTCCCGCAGCGATACCACTGCAAACCGCCCTGGAACCCCGTCCGCCCATACTCGCCGCTATAGACCGCCAGTTCCGCATCCGTGAGCCACGGCGCCTCGCCCTTGGGCATCTCATGCGCCACCGTCTCCGCCATCCCCTCGGCGAGATCCATCACATAATAAGTCGGCATTTTCGCCAGCTCGGTCGCCGTCCACCCACCAAGCTTGTACGGTTTGTTGTCCGCCCAGTCCGCGCTCTTGTGGTGATAGTAGGCCCGCAGGAACGCCGGCAGCCCCTGCGCCGCATACTGCATGTTCGCGTTCGCCTCGCGCGTCGAATAGTACCACTGATAGTGCTTGCGCGGCCGCGCCAGCGCCGCGAGATCGGCATGCACGTCGCCCTTGGCCGCAGCCGCGCCAATCCGCGGCGGCCCGGCGAACGGCGAACTCATCATCCCCACCGCCCGGAACACGTCCGGCCGCACCAGCGCGCACCAGGACGCCACCGGCGAGCCGAAATCATGGCCGATCACCACGCACTGCGTATGCCCCAGCGCATGCAGCAGCCCGAGCATATCGCGCACCAGGTTGAACAGCCGGAACGGCCCGAGATCCCCGTCATAGGCATCCGACCACCCCGTCGTCCGCCCATACCCCCGCTGATCCGGCGCCACCACATGCCACCCGGCCTCGGCCAGCGGCAGCATCACCTTGCGCCAGCTATAGGCCAGCTCCGGAAACCCATGCAGCAGCAACAGCAACGGCCGCCCAGGCTCGCCCGCCTCGAGCACATGCATGTCGAGCCCATTGATCCCAGGCATCATCCGCGACCGGATCCCCGGCGGCAGCGGCAGCGGCGGCAAAACAGGATCGGACATCGTCATTCCCCCAGGGCGTTGAACCGCCAGTCTGGATCACCCGCCGCCGGACGCAAGCAGGGCGGCCAGCACCGGCTCCACCGGAATCGCGTCCATCTCCCGCCCGCCAAAATCCTGTGCCCGAATGATCGTCGGATGGGCCGACCACGGCGCGAACTTTTCCGGACTCGTCGGCCCGAACAGCGACACCATCCACGGCACCGCCGCCGCCAGCATATGTCCGCCGCCGCAATCCCCCGCCACCCCCGCCGCACACCGCGCCGCCAGCGCGATCGTCAAATCCGGCCCCGCCGCCGCCCCGCGCCCCTGCGCCTCCTGCAACGGAAACCGCGCGAAGGGCAGGGCCGCCGCCAATTCCCCATACTGCCCCGCCTCATCCGGCCCCAGAATCATCACCGGCACCCGCCCCGCCGCGTCCAACGCCCGCGCCAGCGCCACATGCCGCTCCACCGGCCACGCCTTATGTTTTCCTCCGGCCCCAATCGCCTGCGCGACATACACAGGTCCCGCCGGCAACAACGTCTCGGCCAACGCCTCCGTCGCCCCCGGCAGCCGCAACGCCGCGCCCGGCACCGCGGCCTGTCCCGTCGCACTCTCCAGCAACGCCAGCAATCGCGAAATCAACCGCCGCGGCGGCGTCGACTGCAACGCCACCGAGACAAACCGCCGCGGCCGCAACGCCAGCAGCCCGAGCGCGCTCGAAAGCCGCCCCTGCGTATCCATCACCAGCGCCGGCCTCCCCGGCCCCAGCGCCGCCCGCAACTTTTGCCCTGCCCCACTGCGCTCGATCACCCGATCGATCAGCCACCCCGCCAGCGGCGCCAGCGGCCCCGAAAACGCGCTCGCCCCCCGCCCGGCGACCCACACCACCTCCGCCGCGGGCATCGCATGACGCAGCGCCCTGAGCATCGGCAGCTTGATCAGCGCATCGCCGACGAGGTCGAGATCGACATAGACCAGCACGCGCGGCCGTTCCTGAAGCATGCCTCGTACCAAACGTTACGTCGGTTGAGTCTCGCCTTGCGACGCAGGTGTCAAGGCAAGCCCTTCTTTTTCTGAAGAAAAAGAAGCAAAAGACTTCTGACACGAAGCGAAGCGGAGTGGCGACGGGAGCGACAGCGGTTCCACTTGGAACCGCGCAAGCGCTCTCCTCCAAAAAACGAGCAAAAGTTTTTTGGTTCTTTTTTGCAAAAAAGAACCGCCTCCCTTCCTCCTTAACGCGTGCGCTGATTTGAAGGGGCGCGTGCGGACTGATACACGCGCGCCATGAGTCCCGCCCTCGCGCCCGAAGCCATGCGTCCCCTGCTGCTCCGGCTCTGGCGCGACTACGTGCTGCGCTATCGCGGCCGCCTCGTCGCTGTCCTCGTCCTCACCCTCGCACTCGCCGGCATCCAGGCGCTTTACCCCCTGGTGATCGACCAGGCCTTCACCCTGTTCGCCAACAAGGACCGCCGCATCCTCTACCAGGTGCCGATCCTCGTGGTCATCGTCACCTCCATCAAGGCGGCGATCTGGTATGGCCAGACCGTGCTGGTGCAGAACGTCGTCATGCAGGTCATCCGCGACATCCAGGGCGCGATGTTCTCCCACCTCGTCCGCGCCGACCTCGCCCGCGTCGAGCGCGAGGCCCCCGCCCAGCTCGCCGCCCGCTTCACCACCGACGCGGTCACCATCCGCGAGGCCCTCGTCCGCGCCGTCAACGGCCTCGGTGACGCCGTCAGCGTCGTCGGCCTCGTCGTCTCCATGCTCTGGCTCGACTGGCAGCTGAGCCTGATCGCCGCCGTGCTCTACCCGCTCGCCGCCCTGCCGGTGCAGCGCATCGGCAACCGCATCCGCCGCGCCTCGGCCGGCATGCAGGAGACCACTGGCGAAACCGCCGCCCTCCTCAACGAGAGTTTTTCGCAAGCCCGCACCGTCCGCGCCTACCGCCTCGAGGCAAGCGAGACCCGCCGGGCGCAGGCCGCCTTCCAGGAGCTCTACCGCTCGCTGATGCGCATGATCCGCGGCCGCGCCCGCGTCGATCCGCTGCTCGAAGTCCTCGGCGGCGCCGCGGTCGCCGCTGTCATCGGCTTCGCCGGCTGGCGCGCCGCCACCGGCGCCAGCGGCCTCGGCAACTTTACGGGATTCGTCGCCGCCCTCCTGATCGCCTCCCGCCCACTGCGCGCCCTGGGCAACCTCAACTCCGCTCTCCAGGAAGGCCTCGCCGGCCTCGTCCGCTGCTTCGCCGTCGTCGACGAGCAGCCGCACATCCAGGAAGCCCCCGGCGCCATCAAGCTCCCCCCCGGCGCCGGCCGCGTCGAGTTCGACGCCGTCTCCTTCGCCTACCCCGACGGCCGCGTCGGCCTCGACGGCCTCTCCTTCACCGCCGAACCTGGCCGCACCATCGCCCTCGTCGGCCCCTCCGGCGCCGGCAAGTCCACCGCGCTGGCCCTCATCCCCCGCCTGCATGAAGCCGCCGGCGGCGCTATCCGCATCGACGGCGCCGACGTCCGCGCCGTCACGCTGGCCAGCCTGCGCGACGCCATCGCCTATGTCGGCCAGGAAACCCTGCTGTTCGACGATACCGTCGCCGCCAACATCGCCATGGGCCGCCCCGGCGCCACCCAGGCCGACATCGAAGCCGCCGCCCGCGCCGCCGCCGCCGACCAGTTCATCGAGGCCCTTCCGCTCGGCTACGACACCCCGGTCGGCCCCGGCGGCGGGCGCCTCTCCGGCGGCCAGCGCCAGCGCATCGCCCTCGCCCGCGCCCTCCTGCGCAACCCCCGCATCCTCCTGCTCGACGAAGCCACCAGCGCGCTCGACGCCGAAAGCGAGCAGCTCGTCCAGGAGGCGCTCACCACGCTGCGGCGCGGCCGCACCACCATCATCGTCGCCCATCGCCTGTCGACCGTCCGCGATGCCGATCTCGTCGTCGCCATGGCGGACGGACGCGCCGTCGAACAAGGCACGCACGCTGAACTCATGGAGCAGGACGGGCTCTACGCGCGGCTGGTGAAAACCCAGTCCCTCCTGCAGTAGGCCGCATGGACACCATCCTCCCGATCGTCGGCCTCTCGCTGGCCGTCAGCCTGACCGCGGCCTTCCTGGCCGCCCTCATCGGCCTGCCGCTCGCCGCCCTGCTGGCGCTCACCCGCTTCCCCGGCCGCCGCGTGCTGATCATCGCCATCAACGCCCTGCTCGGCCTGCCCCCCGTCGTCGTCGGCCTCATCCTCTACATCCTGCTCTCCCGCTCAGGCCCACTGGGCACGCTCGGCTGGCTGTTCACCCCCGTCGCCATGGTGCTGGCCGAAACCATCCTCGCCACCCCCATCGTCGCCGCCCTCTCCCACCGCGCCCTCGAACAACGCTGGAACGCCTACGGCCGCGTCATGCAGGCCAGCGGCGCCAGCCGCCTCCGCGCGCTGCCGCACCTCCTGCTGATGTCCCGCCGCACCGTCGCCACCGCCATCCTCGGCGGCTTCGGCCGCACCATCTCCGAAGTCGGCGCCGTGCTGCTCGTCGGCGGCAACATCGCCGGCCATACCCGCACCATGACCACCACGATCACGCTCGAAACCAGCAAGGGCAATCTCGATCTCGCCCTCGCCCTCGGTATGATCCTCATCGGCATCAGCGTCGGCGTCAGCGCCACGGTGCTGGCCATCACGGGAGAACGCTCATGAAACGCCTCCTCGCCGCCCTGCTGCTCCTCTGCGGCACCGCGCTGCCTGAAACCGCAGGGGCCGAAACCATCGTGCTCGCCTCCACCACCTCGCTCGACAATTCCGGCCTGCTCGCCCGCATCCTCCCCGGCTTCACCGCCAAGACCGGCATCGAAGTCAAGGTCGTCGCCCAAGGCACCGGCCAGGCCCTCGCCACGGCCGCCCATGGCGATGCCGACCTCGTGCTCGTCCACGACCCCGACGCCGAAGCCGCCTTCATCGCCGCCGGCGACGGCATCAACCGCGTCGAAATCGCCTGGAACGACTTCCTCATCGTCGGCCCCAAGGACGACCCCGCCAAGATCGCCGGCCAGAAAGACACGCTCGCCGCCCTCCGCGCCATCGCCGCGGCCGGCGCCCCCTTCGTCTCCCGCGGCGACAACAGCGGCACCCACGCCCTCGAGCGCCGCCTGTGGAAAGCCGCCAACATCGACCCCACCGGCAAGCCCTGGTTCCGCGACATCGGCGGCGGCATGGGCGCCGCCCTCAACATGGCCGCCGCCACCAACGCCGCCACCCTCACCGACCGCGGCACCTGGCTCTCCTTCGGCAACCGCCGCGACCTCGTCCCCCTCGTCGAAGGCGATAACCGCCTGATCAACCGCTACCGCGTCATCGAGCTCAACCCCACCAAACACCCCACCGCCAAACTGACCGCCGCCCACACCCTCGCCACCTGGCTCGCCAGCCCCGAAGGCCAATCCGCCATCGGCGCCTACCAGATCTCCGGCGAGCAATTGTTCCACCCCGGCGTGGTGGCGAACCCGTAAGGAAGTAAGGCCAGGGCTCTGCCCTGGACCCGCCAGGAGGCGGCGCCTCCTGGACCTGGCATCACTTAAGAGAGCTGGGATTGAAGAGGGGGGCCAACGGTGCTGTCGCAACAGCGCGGTCGGCCCCCCTCTTCAATCCCAGCTATTCCTTATCTGGCGCCGGGTGCAGGGGGCGCTGCCCCCTGCTGGGGTCGAGGGGCAAAGCCCCCGCCTTCCTTCCCTTTGGGCCCACCGCTACGCCGCGGTGGGATCATGGCCAGCGGACTTCTGGGGGGAGGCTCATGAGGATGGCGTCTACGTTGCCGCCGGTTTTGAGGCCGAACAGGGTTCCGCGGTCGTGGATGAGGTTAAATTCGACGTAGCGGCCGCGGCGGATGAGTTGGTGCTCGCGTTCAGCGGGCGTCCAGGGTTCGTTCATGCGGCGGCGGATGATGGTGGGGTAGGCGTTGAGGAAGGCTTCGCCGACGTCGCGGGTGAAGGCGAAGTCGGCGGTGGCGTCGCCGGTGAAGTGGTGGTCGTAGAAGATGCCGCCGGCGCCGCGGGGTTCGTTGCGGTGGGGCAGGAAGAAGTAGCGGTCGCACCATTCCTTGAAGCGTGGGTAGTAGGCGGGGTCGTGCCGGTCGCAGGCGGTTTGGAAGGCGGCGTGGAAATCGCGGGCGTCGTGTTGGGCTTCGGGGGAGTCGAGGCGCATGGGGGTGAGGTCGCCGCCGCCGCCGAACCAGCCGCGGGTGGTGACGAGCATGCGGGTGTTGAAGTGTGCGGCGGGCACGCGGGGGCTTTGCATATGGGCGACGAGCGAGATGCCGGAGGCCCAGAAGCGCGGGTCTTCTTCGGCGCCGGGGATTTGTTTGCGAAAGTCAGTGCTGAATTCGCCGGCGACGGTGGAGACGTTGACGCCGACTTTTTCGAACACACGGCCGCGCATGACACTCATCACGCCGCCGCCGCCGGGGGAGCCGTCGGCGGTGGGGCGTTGCCAGGCGGTGCGTTCGAAGCGGCCGGGGGGGCGGTCGGCCAGCGGGCCGGTCTGGGCGTCTTCGATGGCTTCGAAGGTGGCGCAGAGGCGGTCGCGCAGCGACTCGAACCAGGCGCGGGCGGGGTCCTTGAGGGCGGCGTGGGGGGGGGTATCGGTCGAATCGGTCATTTTCTTGCGTCCGCGGGGTGGATTTCACTCTAGCGCATGCCCGTGGGCGTGTTGCAGGGGCGAAGTGCGGGGCCTAGAATGCCGGTGTCGGGCCGCGTGGCTGTCAGACCGTATCTGCTTGCGTCCTTTTCCTTTTGGGGGGTGGACGGAGCCGGCGGTTTGTCGCATGTGGGCCGCAACGGAATGAATGGCGGCGAAAGAGGATATGATGGCCGATTCGACGACTGCCACCGCCCACGGCACCCATGGCGGGGACGGGGTCACCAAGCGGGACTTCCTGACCCTGGTTGCCGCAGCTGGCGCCGCTGTGGGCACGGGCGCGATCGCCTGGCCGCTGATCGACAGCATGAACCCCGCGAAGGACGTGCTCGCGCTGTCCTCCATCGAGGTCGACATCAAGTCGATCCAGGAGGGCCAGGCCATTACCGCTGTCTGGCGCGGCAAGCCGGTGTTCATCCGCCATCGTACGGCCGATGAGATCAAGGCCGCCACCACGGTCACGAACGCTGATCTGATCGATCCGGCGGCCGACAAGGATCGGGTGAAGGCCGGCAAGGAGCAGTGGCTCATTGTCATCGGCATCTGCACCCATCTCGGCTGCGTTCCCGTCGGCAACAAGCCGACGCAGGAGCGTGGCGAATACGGCGGCTGGTTCTGCCCCTGCCACGGCAGTCAGTACGACACCTCGGGCCGCGTCCGTCATGGTCCGGCGCCGAAGAACCTCGACATTCCCCCTTACGCTTTCATCAGCGACACCAAGATCAAGATCGGCTGACGGCTGATCCGTCCCGCATAACAGCCGTCTCTCCGGAGCACACGCACAATGGCCGGCCTACACAAGAGCGAGTTCCAGAATCCCGTGATCAATTGGGTGGACAGCCGTCTGCCCATCTTCACGATGATGCAAAAGGAATACGGGGTTTTCCCCACGCCGAAGAATTTCAACTATTTCTGGAATTTCGGCGCCCTGGCGATGGTCACCCTGATGATCATGATCGTCACGGGGATATTCCTGGCGATGAACTACACGCCGCATATCAGCATGGCTTTCGACAGCGTCCAGCGCATCATGCGCGACGTGAACTACGGCTGGTTGATCCGCTACGTGCACGCCAACGGCGCGTCGATGTTCTTCCTGGTCACCTACATCCACATTTTCCGCGGCATGTATTACGGCTCCTACAAGGCGCCGCGCGAGCTGCTGTGGATCCTCGGCGTGGTGATCCTGCTGATCATGATGGCGACCGCCTTCTTCGGCTACGTGCTGCCGTGGGGCCAGATGTCCTACTGGGGCGCCACCGTGATCACCAACCTGTTCTCGGCCATTCCCGTGGTCGGCGAGCCGGTCGTGACCTGGCTGTGGGGTGGTTTCTCGGTCGCCAACCCGACGCTGAACCGCTTCTTCTCACTGCATTATCTGCTGCCCTTCGTGCTGATCGGCATCGTGTTCCTGCACGTCGCCGCGCTGCACATCACCGGCTCGAACAATCCGCTGGGCATCGACGTGAAGGGCCCGCAGGACACCGTGCCGTTCCATCCGTATTACACGGTGAAGGACAGCGTCGGCCTCTGCGCGTTCCTGATGTTCTGGGCCTTCGTGGTGTTCTTCTTCCCGAACTTCTTCGGGGCGGCGGACAACGAAATCCCAGCCAATCCATTGGTGACGCCGGCGGAGATCGTGCCGGAATGGTACCTGCTGCCGTTCTACGCCATCCTGCGCTCGGTGCCGTCCAAGATCGGCGGTGTGCTGATGATGTTTGGTTCGATCGGCCTGCTGTTCGTGCTGCCCTGGCTCGACACGTCGCCGGTTCGTAGCTGCAAGTTCCGCCCGATCTACCGCTACTTCCTGTTCCTGCTGGTGATCGCCTGCCTGACGCTGGGCATGGTCGGTGCGCATAAGCCGGAAGGCGTCTGGGTTATCCTGGGCCGTCTGGGGACGATCTACTACTTCGCCCACTTCCTCGTGATCCTGCCGATCCTCGGCAAGCTCGAGCGTCCGCTGCCGCTGCCGGAGAGCATCAGCAAGGCCGTTCTGCCACGTGGTGGAGGGCCCTTGCCCTCGGGTGCGGCCGCCAAGCCGATGGAGAAGGCATAATGCGCTGGGTTCATCTCGCTGCCGCCGCGGCTGTCGCCGGCACGCTCGCCATCGCCCCGGCCCGTGCGGAAGAGCATGGAATGCCGTCGCTGCCGAAGCAGGGCTGGAGTTTCTCCGGCATGTTCGGCACCTTTGACCGTGCGGCCGCGCAGCGCGGCTTCCAGGTCTATCGTGAGGTCTGCTCGGCCTGCCACTCGATGAAGCTGGCCTATTTCCGCGATCTGCGCGGCATCGGCCTGTCGGAAGAGCAGATCTCTGCGGTGGCCGCCAGTGTCACAATCGGCGACATCGGGGATGATGGGGCGCCGATCGATCGGCCGGGCCTGCCGTCGGATCATTTCCGCTCGCCCTTCCCGAACGAGCTCGCCGCCCGCGCGGCCAACAACGGCGCGGCGCCGCCGGACCTCTCGCTGATCATCAAGGCCCGCGATGGCGGTCCGGACTATGTCTATGCCCTGCTGACCGGCTATTCGAACGCGCCGGCCGGGATGAAGATGGGCGACGGCATGAACTACAACAAATACTTCGCCGGCAACCAGATCGGTATGGTGCCGCCGCTGAGCGAAGGCCGGGTGACCTACACCGACGGCACGCCGGCTTCGGTGAACCAGATGGCGCGCGACGTGGTGACGTTCCTGTCCTACATCTCGGAGCCGGAGACGGAGCAGCGCAAGGCGCTTGGCGTACGCATCGTGTTGTTCTTCGCCTTCATGACCTGCATCACCTATGCGGTGAAGCGCAAGATCTGGGCCGACGTCGAACACTGAGCCCGGCGGGCCTGACCTGATACCACCGCCGCGTCCCTTCGGGGACGCGGCGGTCTTGTTTCAATGGAGGCTTCATGACCGACAGCAGCACCATCCAGCCGGTCATCGGCATCATCGGGGGCTCAGGGCTGTATGATATAGACGGGCTGGAGAACAAGGCCTGGCGCAAGGTCTCGACGCCCTGGGGCGATCCGTCGGACGAGTTGCTGGAGGGCACGCTGGGGGGCGTGCGCTGCGTGTTCCTGCCGCGGCATGGGGGGGGGCATCCGCTGTCGCCGTCGCATCTCAACTATCGCGCCAACATCGACGCGCTGAAGCGGGCCGGCTGCACGGATGTGCTGTCGCTGTCGGCGGTGGGGAGTTTGAAGCCGGAGCTGCCGCCGGGGCATTTCGTCATCGTCGACCAGTTCATCGATCGCAGTTTCGCGCGCGAGAAGAGCTTTTTCGGCGATGGCTGCGTGGCGCATGTGTCGGTGGCGCATCCCGTGTGTCCGCGGCTGGGGGATGCGCTGGAGGGCGGTCTCAAGAGTCTCGGGCTGCCGCATACGCGGGGCGGGACGTATCTGGTGATGGAGGGGCCGCAGTTTTCGACGAAGGCGGAGAGCGAGCTGTATCGCGCCTGGGGCTGCTCGGTGATCGGCATGACCAACATGCCGGAAGCAAAACTCGCGCGGGAGGCGGAGCTTTGCTACGCGACGGTGGCGATGGTGACGGATTTCGACTGCTGGCATCCGGATCATGACCACGTGACCGTGGAGCAGGTGGTGAAGGTGCTGCTGGGCAATGCGGCCAATGCGCGGGCGCTGGTGAAGGCGGTGGTGCCGGTGATCGGGGCGCCGCGGGGGCCGTGCGCGGCGGGCTGCGATCGGGCGCTGGATCATGCGATCATCACGGCGCCGGAGAAGCGGAACCCGGCGCTGATGGCGAAGCTCGATGCGGTGGCGGGGCGGCTGCTCGGGTAGCGTCGTGCCGATGCGATGAGGCGTTGGCAGGCGGGGCCGAACTCGTGGCATGATCGGCCGCCGGATCGGGTCGGCGGAGGCGGCGATGCATTTTGACGTCTGGGGTTTCATCGTGGCGCATGCGACCTGGACGGAGCTGCCGGGGTATCTCGGCTCGGTCCTGGTGTTCGCCTCGCTGCTGATGCGGCTGATGATCCCGCTGCGCGCACTGACCATCCTCAGCAATATCTGCTTCGCGGTTCACGCCTATCTGACCATCCAGTATCCGACGCTGGTGCTGCAACTGGTGCTGCTGCCGCTCAATGGCGTGCGGCTATGGCAGATGATGAAGCTGATCCGCCGGGTGCGTGTTGCCGCCCAGGGCGACAACACGATGGCCTCGCTGAAGGCCTACATGAAGCGGCGGATGTGCCGGGCGGGGGATGTGCTGTGGAAGAAGGGGGATGTGGCGCATGACCTGCACTACATCGTCTCCGGCAGTTTCCGCGTGCCGGAGCTGGGCATGGTGCTGCCGCCGGGGCAGTTCGTGGGCGAGTTGGGGCTGCTGGCGCCGACGGGGCGCAGGACGGGATCGCTGGAATGCGCCACCGATGGGGAGCTGCTGTCGATCACTTATGAGCATGTGATGGAGCTGTATTTCCAGAATCCGGATTTCGGTTTCCACTTCCTGCAGCTGACGACGAGCCGGCTGTTTCAGAATCTGGAGAAGCTGGAGGCGCGGCTGGCGGCGACGCAGGCGGAGCTGGACCGGGTGAGGGGTGGGGGGGCGTGAGCGCCGGGTTTCCCGCCGTCGCGGCGGCGGCGGATGGGGTGGTGCGGCCGGGGCGGCGGCGGTTTTCGATCTGCACGATCGTCACGCGGCCGGAGCAGTATACGGCGATGGTGGAGAGTTTCACGGCCCGCGGGTTCGAGGGGGCGGACTGCGAGTTTCTCTATGTCGATAATTCCGCCGGCAACCGGTTCGACGCCCATGGTGCCTATAACCTGTTCCTGGACGTGGCGGGCGGCGACTATGTGATTCTGTGCCACCAGGATGTGGAGCTGATCGAGGACGGGCGGGCGCGGCTGGATGCGGTGATCGCGGAGCTGGACGGGCGCGATCCGGGCTGGGGGCTGTTCGGCAATGCCGGGGGGGTGGGACCGGGGCGGCTGGCGATGCGGATCACCGATCCGCATCGGACGGATGCGGCGGAGGGCGGGCCGTTTCCGGTGCGCTGCCGGACGCTGGATGAGAACTTCATCGTGGTGCGGCGGCGGGCGCGGCTGGGGCTGCCGCGGGATCGGGGCGGGTTTCATTTCTATGGGACGGAGCTTTGCCTGGTGGCGGAGATCCTGGGGTGGAGCGCGTATGTGGTGGATTTCCACCTGCGGCATCACGGGGCGGGGGTGCTGGGGGCCGATTTCGTGGAGCAGCTGAACCGGGTGCTGGAGACGTATCAGCGGGCGTTTCGGCCGCGGCTGCTGTCGACGACGTGCGTGGATCTGTTCGTGTCGTCGTCGCGGCTGCTGAACATGGTTATGAACCGGCGGCTTCCGCTGCGGCTGGCGCGGCGGGTGATGGGCGGTGGGCGAGGTTTATAGTTACGATATCGTAACGAAATGGGCGTGAGTCGACGCGCCCTGGGGGGGCGATTTTTTTGGCGGGTGGGGAGCGGGGTCCGGGAGGGGCGATGCAAGAGGGACGCGGGCGCGCGGATGGGCGCGCGTGGGTGCCGCGCGGTTGATCGGCGCGAGGTGGCCGTGCGCGGCGCGGAGTCCGGCGGCGCGGATGCGCGCGGGCTGGCCGGCGCATGGCGCGGATGGCGGGCGTGACGCGGCGCCGGAGCTGGGCGCCGGGGCGGAGCTGATGCGCGGGGGGACTCGCGGGGTGCGGGGGCGGCGGCGAATTCGCCGCGGGCGAGGCGGTCTAGGGTATCGACGAGGTCGGTGTGGAGGCGGTGGAGGCGCGCGAGGTCGGGGCTCACCCAGCGGCCGAGCAGGCGCAGGAGCACGGCCAGCGGCGCCCAAAGGGCGGCCAGCCGGGCGGCAAGCTCGGAGAGGGGGGTGGCAGATGGGTTCATGGTGCGTTCTATAATCCAGGCGAAAAGTCCGCGTCAAGGACAATTTTCAGAAATTTCTGAGATTAATTACCGGAGGGTTGGCCGGCGTGTTTCAGCAGGTGGGTTTCGAGGCGGTCGCAGGCGTCGTGCTGGCTCCAGCGCTGCTCGACGAAGCGGCGGGCGTTGCGGCCCATGTGGCGGGCGAGGTCGGGCGTGGCGCGGAGGCGTTGCAGGGCGGCTGCCATGGCTTGGGGGTCGCTTTCGACGAGCAGGCCGTTTTCGCCCTCGATGATGGTTTCGCGCACGCCGCCCTCGGCGACGGCGACGACGGGGACGCCGCAGGCGTTGGCTTCGAGAGGGGAGAGGCCGAAGGGTTCGAGGCGGGGGGCGTAGACCATGGCGGTGGCGCGGTTGAGGGTGTCGACCAGTTCGGCGTCGGGGATGCGGATTTTCGGCACGAAGTCGACCCCGAGCGCGTTGGCGAGGGATTGCAGTTCGGCGAGCAGGTCGGGCTTGGCGGAGTTGGCGATCCAGACGAGGCGGGGGCGCGGGGCGGGCAGGGCGGCGATGGCGCGGATGCAGAAGGCGATGTTTTTCGGCGGCACGATGGAGGAGAGGCCGACGATGAAATCCTCGCGGGGGAGGCCGCGGTCGGTGAACAGGTCCATGTCGATGCCGAGATAGCAGACGTCGGAATCGAGGCCATAGGCGCGGAGCACGCTTTCGCGGCTGAAATAGGAATTCACCAGGATGCGCCGGTAGGCGGCGGCGTTGTCGACCTCCTCGCGGGCCTGCAGGCGCCAGTTGCGGATCTGGCGGAGGTCGGCGAAGGCGGCGCGATGGGCCTTGATGTCGAAGAGGGAGGTTTTTCGGTCGGGGCGGGCGAGCCAGCAGAGCCTGGGCTGGGCTTCGTAGAGGGAGCGGAAGGGCTCCTGCAAATAGAGGATGGCGGGGAGGGAGGTGAAGCGGCCGATCGGCGAGGCGGCGCTGAGTTCGCAGCTGTTGGCGAAGAGGATGTCGAATCCCCGCCGTTCCATGTCGCTAGCGCATGTGCGGCAGTGGTCCTGCAGGGCCTTGATGGATCGCTCGGATCTGAGAGTGAGCTGCACCTCGTCGGTCCAGCGGAGGGGATTATGGCGGTCGAGATCGACGACATGCTCCTCGATCATGTCGGACAGCGGGAGGAACGCGCGGTCCGCCATGGGCGGGCACCAGGCTTCGACGTGATGGCCGCGGGCGACGAGGCCACGGACATGTTCGTAGAGGGCGCGCTTGGCGCCGCCGCTGGGGAGGTTGTACCAGACCGCGATTTTCATGATTCAATATGAGTGTTGCCTGCGGAGATTGTCCATCGGGGCGATCGCTCCATCGGATATGCCGGTTTCTCCGATTGGGCGGTCGTCATGAATTGGGCCGTTCGAATTCTAGTCTATTTAAAAATTGGCCGATCGATCGAACGTGCAGATTTGCTGTTATCGTTGCTGAATGATGACAACGTTATCGTTCACTTGCCATACTTCCGGCCGCGGCCGCCACTACCCAGCAAGGGCTGGGACATCATCGAGTGGGGGCTAGTTGGGTAGTCAGATCCGGTCGTACTCGCCCCAATCGGGGGAATGGCCGACGACAAACCCGGGCAGGAGAAAATACCGTGCGGGCTCATAATGGTTTTCGGCGGTGAAGGGTTCGAGGAACTTGTCCTGGACGAGATCGGCGCGGACGAAGAACGCGTTGGTTCCGATGATGTTGCATCCGACCAGCCGATATCCCTTCTGAATTGCGATCTTGGTGATCGCCTCGAGAGATGAACCGTTATAGTCGGTTCCACGCCAGATGTTTGAGCGGTTGTATTTCTGGGCGATGCTCATCGGCGGCGGGAATTTGCCGTTGTATTCAATGATCAGGACGCGGGGGGAGACGGCGTCGAGGTTCTCCAGGATGTGAATGTCGTTGCCATCGATGTCGATGGAGATGAGGTCGATCGCGCCGGTGTAGTGGGCGGAGATCAGGCTGTTGATGTTGTCACGGTCGATGAAGGCCTGGGTGAACTTCAACTGGCCGGATGCCAGCTCGCGGCTGAAAGTGCGGCGGATCTTCGCGGAATCGGTGGGTGAGCCTTCGAGCCATAGGCCGCGCCAGCCATCGAGCAGCAGCTTTGCGGTGTTGTTCTCCAAACCGTCGCCGACGCCGAATTCGACGAAGATGCGTGATTCCAGGCCGATCCGGTTGAAGATTTCCTGGATGATGCCGTCCTCGTCGCCTTGCGAGTAGACCTTGAAACCGTAGCTGGTCAGGCGCAGCGGGTTGCGGTGGCGCTCGTCGCTAAGCAGCGCACGGATGTGATTGCGCTGCTCGATGATATTCAGGCTCTTGTTGAAGAAGCTGAGGGTGGCGCTGTCCTGAGCGACGACGCGGCGAAACTGCCGCCGTCCCATCGGCGCGACGATATGGGCTTTGACGAGGAGGTGCCGGCAAGTAGCGATGACCGCGCGGATGCGATCTGGCCAGCTCTTGGACAGAAAACTGTCGAATTTCCGCAGAGACACCACCGAATTTCCTCATTCGCTTCAATTCGCCCTGCTTCGCACAGATGGGGATGCGAGGGAAGAATGCGCGACCGTGCCCGGTATGATTGGGTTCGCGTGGTTCGCTTCAATCCCGCAGGTCCAGGAGGCGCTGCCTCCTGGCGGGTCCAGGGCAGAGCCCTGGCCTTGCTTACTTGCTTCGGGTCACGGCTGGTCGGTCAGACGTGCTGGCCGCCGTTGATGTGGAGTTCGGCGCCGTTCACGTAGCTGGCCTGGTCGCTGCACAGGTAAAAAATGGCGTCGGCGACTTCGCCGGGGCGGCCGAGGCGGCGCATGGGGACTTCGCGCTCCGCAAATTCCTTGGTGCCGGGGGAGAGGATGGCGGTGTCGATTTCGCCGGGGGAGATGGCGTTGACGCGGATGCCCTGGGGGGCGAATTCGTTAGCCATTTCGCGGGTGAGGGCGGCGAGGGCGGCCTTGGAGCAGGCATAGGCGGTGCCGGCGTAGGGGTGGACCCAGGAGCCGGCGATGGAGGTGACGTTGACGATGGCGCCGCCGCCGGAGAGGACGTCGATCAGGCCGCGGGCGAGCAGGGCGACGGAGAAGATGTTGACGTTGAAGACGCCGAACCAGGTGGCGACATCGCTGGCGAGGACGCCGAGGCGTTCGCCCTTGGGGCCCTTGGGGGAGATGCCGGCGTTGTTGACCAGAGCGTCAAGCTTGCCTTCGGGGAGGCGGCTGCGGAGGTCGGCGATGCCCTGTTCGATGCCGGCGATATCGCCGAGGTCGAGCTGGACGTGGTCTTCGGGGCCGGCGAGCCAGGGGCATTTGGGGGAGAAGGCCTGGCGCGAGACGGTGATGACGCGCCAGCCGGCGTCGGCGAAGCGTTTCGCGGTGGCGTGGCCGATGCCGCGGCTGGCGCCGGTGAGCAGGAGGATTTTCTGGCGGTCTGACATTCTCTTATAATCGGGCCGCGGAGGGGGCGCCGCAAGGGCAACAGCATTATACCTCTTCCCCCGGTCTGCTTTCTCGCCGTAGCGTTCACGCGGACATGAACGAGGAGCGCCCGATGAAACGCCGCAGCTTCCTGGCAACCGCCGCCGCCGCAACGCTGGCCACCCCCGCGGTGCGCGCGGCGGGCAACCCGAAGGTGCTGAAATTCGTGCCGCAGGCGGATATCGCGCTGCTCGACCCGCATTTCGCGCCGGCGCTGGTGACGCGGAACCATGCGTATCTCGTCTATGATTTCCTCTATGGGCTCGACGACCAGGTGCAGCCGAAGCCGCAGATGGCGGCGGGGCATGTGATCGAGAATGACGGCAAGACGTGGAAGATCACGCTGCGCGACGGGTTGAAGTTCCATGACGGGGAGAAGGTGCTGGCGCGGGACTGCGTGGCGAGCCTGAAGCGGTGGGCGAAGCGGGATGTGTATGCGCTGTCGGTGTTCCAGCAGGTGGATGACGTGATCGCGGCGTCGGACAATGTGATCGAGTTCCGGCTGAAGCGGCCGTTCCGGCTGTTGGCGGATCTGCTGGCCAAGCAGAACCCGTTCGCGCCGGCGATCATGCCGGAGCGGCTGGCGAACGGGGATCCGACGTCGGCGGTGAAGGAGCTGATCGGCTCGGGGCCCTATCGGTTCTCGATGGCGGAGCGGGTGCCGGGGTCGCGGGCGGTGTATGAGAAGTTTGCGGGCTATGTGCCGCGGGAGGGCAAGCCGGAGGGGACGGCGGGGGCGAAGATCGCGATGATCGATCGCATCGAGTGGCACACGATTCCCGATCCGGCGACGGCGGCGGCGGCGCTGCAGGCGGGCGAGATCGACTGGTGGGAGCAGCCGACGGCGGATCTGCTGCCGCTGCTGCGCAAGAACAAGGATGTGGTGGTCGATATCGTCGATACGCTCGGCTATGTCGGCGTGCTCCGGTTCAACCATCTCAATCCGCCGTTCGACAATCCGGCGATCAGGCGCGCGCTGCTGGGCGCGTTCAGCCAGCGCGACATGATGCAGGCGGTGGTGGGCGACGAGCCGGGCTACAGCTCGACCGGGGTGGGGTTCTTCTCGCCGAATTCGCCGCTGGCGAATGACGCGGGGATCGAGCGGCTGAATGGGCCGCGGGATCTGGCGAAGGTGAAGAAGGACCTGGAGGCGGCGGGGTATAACGGGCAGCGGTTCAACCTGCTGGTGCCGACGGATCTGCCGGCGATCAATGCGATGAGCGAGGTGGCGGGCGAGGTGTTCCGCAAGCTCGGCATGAACATGGATTATGTGACGGCGGACTGGGCGACGGTGGCCACACGGCTGAACTCGCAGGAGCCGCTGGAGAAGGGCGGCTGGAACCTCAACTGCAACTATGGGCCGGGGTTCTCGCAGATGAGCCCGGCGGCGCATGGGTATATGCGGGGGCTGGGCAAGAGTTCGCTGTTCGGCTGGCCGACGATGCCGAAGGTGGAGGCGCTGCGGACGGAGTGGATCGAGGCGAATGACGTGGCGGCGCAGAAGAAGCTGTGCCGCGACATCCAGATGCAGTGTTTCGAGGACGTGCCGTATATTCCGCTCGGCGGGTTCTATTTCGCGGGGGCGTATCGGCGGGATCTGACGGGGGTGTTGAAGGGCGGGATTCCGATGTTCACGAACGTGCGGCGGGTGTGAGGCCGTGGGCTGGTGATTTCCGGCCGGAGGCGTGCAAGATAGGGGCAGACGTCATCCCTGCTGAATAAGAGGAACGACATGCGCCAGACCATTGCCCGCCGCAGCCTGCTCGCCGGCGGTGCCACCTTTGCCGGCACGCTTGCCGCGCCTGCCATCGTTCGCGCCCAAGGCGGCGCGGTGAAGATCGGGCTGATCACGACGCTGTCGGGGCCGGGGGGGTATCTCGGGCAGGATATACGCGACGCGTTTCAGCTGGCGATGGCCAATGACAGCCTCGGCGGCGTGAAGGTGGCGCTGACGGTGGAGGATGATGGGCTGAAGCCGGCGCAGGCCAAGCAGATCGCCAACCGGTTCCTCAAGACCGACGGGATCAAGCTGTTCACCGGCATTGTGTTCTCCAATGTGTTGGAGGCGGTGGCGCCGGATATCCTCGAGGAGGGCGGGATGTATGTTTCGCCGAATGCGGGGCCGTCGACGCTGGCGGGGAAGAACTGCCATCGCAATTATTTCGTTGTCTCGTGGCAGAATGACAGCCTGCATGAGAGCGCGGGCGAGAACGCGAACCGGCTGGGCCACAAGAAGATGTATCTGCTGGCGCCGAACTATCCGGCGGGGAAGGATGCGATCACCGGGTTCAAGCGGTTCTTCAAGGGCGAGGTGGTGGGCGAGAGCTACACCAAGCTCGACCAGACCGATTATGCGCCGGAGATGGCGCAGATCCGTGCGGCCAATCCGGATGCGGTGTTTCAGTTTCATCCAGGCGGTCTGGGGATCGCTTTCCTGCGGCAGTATCAGCAGGCGGGGCTGGTGGGGAAGATCCCGATGGTGCTGGCGGCGCCCTCGCTCGATGCGACGACGCTGGCGGCGGTGGGGGAGATCGCGGTTGGAATGGATGTGACCGCGCACTGGAACAGCGATTTCGACAATGCGGCGAACAAGGCGTTCGTGGCGGCGTTCACCGAGCGATTCAAGCGGGTGCCGACATATTATGCGAGCCAGGGGTATGACACGGCGCTGGCGATCGGGGCGGCGCTGAAGGGGAGCAAGGGGGATGTCGGGGAGGCGTTTCGCACCGCGATGCTGAAGGCGGATTTCGCCTCGACGCGGGGGAAGTTTCGTTTCGGGGCCAATCAGCATCCGGTGCAGGACTGGTTCGGGCTGCGGGTGGAGAAGGGCGCGGATGGCAAGCTGGCGCTGGTGACGAAGGGGAAGGTGTTGTCGGATCACGGCGATGCCTATGCGGCGCAGTGTAAGATCTGAATGACGCTGCTGCTGGAGCAGGCGCTGAACGGGCTCCAGCTTGGCGTCATGCTGTTTCTGCTGGCAGCCGGGCTGACCTTGGTGTTTGGCATCATGGGGCTGATCAATCTCGCCCATGGCTCGCTGTATATGATCGGGGCGTTTGCCGCGGCCTGGGTGCAGGGGCGGACGGGGTCGTATGTCGTGGGCATCGTTGCCGGGCTGGCGGCGGCGGGGGCGGTGGGGGCGGCTATCGAGGTGACGGTGCTGAAGCGGCTGTATGACCGCGACCATATGGACCAGGTGTTGGCGACGTTTGGGATGATTCTGTTTTTCAACGAGGCGATGGCGATGCTGTTTGGGCGGCAGCCGTTGATGGCGGCGGTGCCGCCGTTTCTTTCGGGGGCGGTGGAGATTATTCCGGGGGTGCCGTATCCAGTGTATCGGCTGGCGATTATCGTGGTTGGGATTCTTGTAGCCGGGGGCTTGTACTTTCTCATTGGGCATACGAGGGCGGGGATGCTGGTGCGGGCGGGGGCGACGAACCGGACAATGGTGCGGGCACTTGGCGTGAACATCCGGCTGCTGACGAGCGCGGTGTTCGCGCTGGGGGCGATGCTGGCGGGACTGGCGGGGGCGATGACGGGGCCGCTGCTGTCGGTGCAGGTGGGGATGGGGGATCGGATCCTGATCACGACGTTTGTGGTCATCGTCATCGGGGGCATTGGGTCGATTCGGGGCGCGCTCGCGGGGGCGTTGCTGGTGGGGATGGTGGATACGCTGGCGCGGGCGTTTCTGCCGGGGCTGCTGAAGGCGGTGATGGCGGCGAGCAATGCGGATGCGGTTGGCGCGGGTCTGGCGTCGATGGCGATTTTCATTTTGATGGCGGTTGTGTTGCTGGTGCGGCCGCGCGGGCTGTTTCCGGCCCATGGCTGACACGGTCCGACGGCGGATCGCGCTGGGGGTTATTCTCGCGCTGCTGGCGGTGTTGCCGGCGATCGCCACCGCGCTGGGCAAGCCGGACCTGGTGACGCTGGGCACGCAGGTGGCGATCTATGCGATCGCGGCGATCAGCCTCGATCTGTTGATCGGGGTGGCGGGGTTGTCGTCGTTCGGGCACGCGGCGTTTTTTGGGCTTGGTGGCTACACGGTTGGGATTCTCGCGTTTCATGCGGCGGAGGGGGATCTGTTTCTCGGGCTGATTCCGGGGGTGACGGAGGCGGCGATCGTGTGGCCGGCGGCGGTGGGTGTCGCGGGGGTGGCGGCGCTGGCGATCGGGGCACTGTCGCTGCGGACGACGGGGGTGTCGTTCATCATGATCACGCTGGCGTTTGCGGAGATGTTCTTTTTTCTGTTCGTGTCGTTGAAAACCTATGGCGGGGATGACGGGCTGGGGTTTCGCCGGCGCAGTGCTTTGCCGTTCATCAATCCGCGCGACGACGTGGCGTTCTACTATGTGTGCCTGGCGCTGATGGCGGGGTTCCTGTTGTTGTGCGGGAGGATCGTGCAGAGCCGGTTCGGGCGGGCGTTGCATGGGATACGGCAGAACGAACGGCGGATGGCGGCGATCGGGCTGGCGACGTATCCGGTTAAGCTCGCGGCCTTCACGCTGGCGGGGGCGGGAGCGGGGCTGGCGGGGGCGTTGCACGCGAACCTGCTGCGGTTTGTGAGCCCGGACATGCTGCATTGGACGATGTCTGGCGATTTCATGATTATGGTCGTGCTGGGGGGCGCGGGCACGCTGTTCGGGCCGGTGCTGGGGGCGGCGGCGATGGTGTGCCTGCAGTCGTGGCTGGCGCAGTGGACCGAGCATTGGATGATCGTGATGGGGCCGATCCTTGTGGCGGTGATCCTGTTCACGCGGCGGGGGCTGTGGGGCCTGATCGGCGGGGGGAGATGAGCGCGCTGCTGGAAGTGCGAGGGCTGATCAAGCGGTTTGGCGGATTGATCGCGACGAACAATCTCGATCTTGACGTGCTCGAGGGGGAGCTGCACGCGCTGATTGGGCCGAATGGGGCGGGCAAGACGACGGCGATTGCGCAGCTGGCGGGCGAGCTGATGCCGGATGGTGGGCGGATCCGGTTTGGCGGTGTTGATATCACGGGCATGGCAACGGCGGCGCGGGTGGGGTTGGGACTGGCGCGGTCGTTTCAGATTACGCAGTTGTTGCCGGAGTTCACCGCGGTGGAGAATGTCGCGGTGGTGTTGCAGGTGCGGGCTGGGCATTCGTTTCGGTTTTGGCGCAAGGCGCGGGAGGATGCGCGGCTGAATGAGCCGGCGCGGGCGATTGTGGGGCGGATGGGGCTGGCGGCGCGGGCGGATATTCCGGCGCGCGATTTGGCGCATGGCGAGCAGCGGCAGCTGGAGTTGGCGATGGCGATTGCGACGGGGGCGCGGCTGTTGTTGCTCGATGAGCCGATGGCGGGGCTGGGGGCGACGGAATCGCGCGCGATGACCGAGCTGCTCGCGGGGCTGAAGGGGGAGGCGACGATACTGTTGGTCGAGCACGACATGGATGCGGTGTTCGCGCTGGCGGACCGGATCACGGTTCTGGTGCATGGCAGCGCTATCGCCTCAGGGGTGCCGGAGGAGATTCGTAACGATCCTGCTGTGCGCACGGCCTATCTCGGCGAGGACGCGTGATGCTTGAGATCGCCGCGCTGCAGGCGAGCTATGGCAATAGCCAGGTGTTGTTCGATCTGTCGCTGACGATCGAGGCGGGGCAGCTGGTGACGTTGTTGGGTCGTAACGGGATGGGCAAGACGACGACGATCCGCTGCCTGATGGGGTTGCTGCCGGTGCGCGCGGGGACAATTCAGTTCGAGCGCGCGGTGATTTCCGGTCGGGCGCCTGAGCGCATCGCGCGTCTGGGCATCGGGCTGGTGCCTGAGGGGCGGCAGGTTTTTCCGACGTTGACGGTGCGGGAGAATCTGATCGCGACGTCGCGGCCGGGACCCTGGACCTATACGGCGACGACGGCGCTGTTTCCTCGACTTGCCGAGCGGCATGGGCAGTATGCCGGCACGCTGTCGGGCGGTGAGCAGCAGATGCTGGCGATCGGGCGGGCGCTGATGACCAATCCGCGGCTGCTTGTGCTCGACGAGGCGACGGAGGGGCTGGCGCCGCTGATCCGCGCGGAGATCTGGGCCTGCATCGAAACCTTGAAGGCGCAGGGCCAGTCGATCCTGATTGTCGACAAGAATTTTGCGCGCTTGAAACGGCTCGGCGATCGGCATTTCATCATCGAGAAGGGGCGCACGGTCTGGCAGGGGACGTCGGCGGATCTCGACGCGGCGCCGGAACTCGCGCAACGCTACCTCGGGGTCTAGGGAGAGCAGCATGGCTATGGTCAGAACCACATACGGCGCCATCATGGGCGAGCAGGGCAGGGGGGTCGTTCGCTTTCGCGGCGTGCCCTATGCGAGCGCCGCGCGATTTGCACCGCCGGGGCCACCGGAGGCATGGGCGGGCACGCGCGACGCGACGGAGCATGGGCCGGTGGGGCCGCAGCCGCCGTCGCGGCTGCGGGCGGCGATGGGGGATTTCTCCAGGCCGCAGCACGAGGATTGCCTGACGCTGACGATTGCTACCCCGGCGGCGGATGGCGGCGGGCGGCCGGTGCTGGTGTGGCTGCATGGGGGTGCTTATTGGACCGGCGCGGGGTCGCTCGACTGGTATGATGGCGGGGCGCTGGCGGCGGAGAATGGGTGTGTCGTCGTCGGCGTGAACTATCGGTTGGGGGCGCTTGGCTTCCTGGCGCATCCCGAGGTGTCGCCGGGGAATCTGGGGCTGGCGGACATGGTCGCGGCGCTTCGCTGGGTGCGGGAGAATATCGGGGCGTTTGGCGGCGATCCAGGGCGGGTGACGCTGATCGGGCAGTCGGCCGGGGCGCATGCCATCATGTGCCTGTTGACCATGGCGGAGAGTGAGGGGCTGTTTCATCGCAGCATCTGCATGAGCCCGCCGCCGGCCATGGCGCCGCTGAGCAGCGCCACCGCCTCGGAGTATGCCGCGTTTGTCGCCGATCTGATCGGCACGTCGCCGGCAGGGCTGGCGACGGCGCCGGTTGGAAAGGTCATTGATGCTGGCATGCAACTTGCCCGTGGCCTGGCGAAATTTGCCGATGCGACGCCGCCGTTCGTGCCGGTGTTCGATGCGCTGGCGACGCCGGCCGCGTTCATTGCCGCGGCGGCCGAGGCGGCGGGGCGGCGGGGGATTCCGCTGGTGATCGGCACCACGCGGGAGGAGATGCATGCCTTCTTCGCGCCGGACCCGGCGATGAATCCGCCGGACGCGGAGAAGCTCGCCGCGCGGTTTGCCGAGCTTGCCGGGGATGCCGAGGCGATCGAGCTTTATCGCCGGCGGCGGCCTGGCGGCAGCACGCGCGATCTGCTTGGCGATCTCGTCACCGATCATTTCTTCCTGTTCCCGTCGCTCGCTTTTGCGGATGCCGTGCGGACGGCGGGGAGCGCGGCCTATGTCTATCAGTTCGACTGGGCGGCGCCGGGCAATGGGTTTCGGGCCTGCCACTGCATCGAGTTGCCGTTCCTGTTCGGCAACTCTGCGGCCTGGGGCGATGCGGCGATGCTCAAGGGCGGCGACGTCAACGAGATCGCCGGGCTTTCGGCGATCCTGCGTGCCATGTTCGCCAACTTCGCGGGCAGCGGCGATCCGTCCGCGGTGGCGTTGCCCTGGCCCGCCTATGCGGCGCCGTCGCGGCCGACGATGATCTTCGGGGCGATCGCGGGGGCCGTGGGCGATCCCGCGGGGGCTGCCTTCCGTGCCGGCTTTGACGACTGATCGGAGAGTTCCATGCGCATGATTCTTGCCGTTCTTACCTTGATCTCTTTCGTCGCGCAGGCGCAGGAGCCGCTGAAGATCGGGTTCATCACCACGCTTTCCGGACCGGGCGGCTATCTCGGCGAGGATATTCGCGACGGGTTTCTGCTGGCGGTGAAGGCGGAGGGCGGCAAGCTTGGCGGCACCGCGGTGCAGGTGCTGGTGGAGGATGACGGGCTGAAGCCGGCGCAGGCCAAGCAGATCGCCGACCGGATGATGAAGTCCGAAAAGGTGCAGATTTTCACTGGCACCGTGTTCACCAACGTCGCGGTGGCGATGCTTGGCGACATCCTCGATTCCGGTGCCTTCTGGCTCGGGCCCAATACGGCGCCGAACCAGTATGGCGGCAAGGAGTGTCATCCGCGCTATTTCGTCACCGGCTGGGACGAGACGCTGCATGGCTCGGCCGGGGTGCTGGCAAACGAGTTCGGGGTGAAGCGGCTGTTCCTGCTGGCGCCGAACTATCAGGCTGGCAAGGAGGTCATCGCGGTGGTCAAGCGGGAGTTCAAGGGCAGCATCGCCGGTGAGATCTACACCAGCCTCGACCAGAACGATTTTAGCGCCGAGATCGCACAGATCCGCGCGGCGGCGCCTGATGCCATCTATGAGTTTCAGCCGGGCGGGCTTGGCATCAACTTTCTCAAGCAGTGGGCGGCCTCGGGGCTGAAGGACAAGATCCCGCTTATCGTGGCCGCACCCTCGCTCGATCCGCGGCTGCTGGCGGCCGTCGGCGAGGCGGCGTCGAACATGCATATCGCGGCCGACTGGAATGGCGATCTCGATGCGGCCGCCAACAAGGAGTTCGTCGCCGCCTATCGTGCGGCCTACAACCGGCCGCCGACCTATTATGCGGCGCATGGCTATGAGACGGCGCGGATGATTTCGGCGGCTTTGAAATCTTCCAGCGGCAAGCTGGATGAAACCTTCCGCACGGCCTTGAAGCGCGCTGACTTCGCCTCGGTGCGTGGGCGCTTCGCCTTTGCGACCAACCAGGGGCCGGTGCTCGATTGGTATGCGCTTGGCGTGGCCCGTGGGGCGGATGGGACGCTCGGCCTGGTGACCGAGCGGCGCATTCGCGAGCGCACCGGTGGGGCTTATGCCGAACTGTGCCCGATGAAGTAGCGGATCAACTCAAACCGGGGGCGCGATGCAGTGTGCGGCGTAGCCTGGGCGGAGTTTCATGCGCTCATACCAGCGGCGCAGGTTCGGCAGTTCGACGCGGCCAGGTAGGTCGAGCACGAACCAGCGATGGGCGTGCACGGCGAAGGCGACGTCGGCGAGGGTGAAATGGTCGGCGGCCACCCAGTCGCGGCGGGCCAACTGGGCGTCGATGATGCCGTAGATCGCGCCGGCTTCCTTGATGGCGGCGGCGATGGCGGCGTTGTCGCGCTTCTCGGGGGGGGTGCGGACGAGGCCGATGAAGAAGCCGCCGGCCGGGGCGGTAAGGGCGGTCTGCTGGAAGTCCATCCAGGCATCGACGACGCCACGGGCCTTGGCGTCCCGCGGATAGATCGGCGAGTCCGGCGCGTGGGCGTTGCAGAGATACTTAACGATGGCGTTGCTCTCGAAAAGGGAGAAGCCGTCCTCTTCCAACACCGGCACCAGGCCGAGTGGCTGCATGGCGCGGTATTCCGGCGTGCCTGTGCCGCCGAAGGCGCCGCCGGCGTCGATGCGCTCGTAGCTCAGGCCGAGTTCGTCGAGCACCCAGAGCACCTTCATGACGTTGCTCGATGTTTTGCGTCCCCAGACCGTGATCATGGCGTCTCTCCCGAATGATGCGGGGAGGGTAGGGGGATCGGCCGGGCCGGGCAACTTGCCCCGCGGGCGCGGGGGCGGCATAGATCGCTCATGCAGGCCCTCACTCCCCGCGCCGCGTTGATTGCCATGACCATCGTGGCCGCGCTGATCCTCGGCTCCGCGCTGGCTTCCGAATACTGGGGCGGGCTGGTGCCCTGTGCTCTTTGTCTGGTCGAGCGCTGGCCCTACCGCATCGCGGTGGTGCTGGGGATTCTCGGCATCGTGCTGCCGCCGCGTTTCACCACGCCGGTGCTGATCCTGTTCTGCCTCACGATGATTGGCGGGATGGTGGCCGGCTTTGTGCATGTGGGCGTGGAGATGCTGTGGTGGCCGAGCCCGATGCCGGAGTGCATCGCGCCGAATCTCGCGGGGAAGAGCATTGCCGAGCGGCTGGCGGCGATGCCGGCGCGGCCGAGCAAGCCGTGCGACGAGCCGACGTTCCTCATTCCCTTCCTGCCGATTTCGCTGGCGGGGATGAACATGCTGGCGGCGACGATTTTGGCCGTGGCGGCGGCGGCGACCGCGAAGTTTCTCCGCCGCGGCTGATCAGCCGGCGATCAGAGCCATGACCGTTTCGAGGCGGTCGGCCTCGGCGGCGGGCTTGTCGGTGCGGATGCGGGCGATACGGGGGAAGCGCAGGGCGACGCCGGATTTGTGGCGGCCGGAGCGCTGGGCGGCGTCGAAGGCAATTTCCAGCACGAGCTCGGGGGTGACCTCGCGCACCGGGCCGAAGCGCTGGACGGTGTTGGCGCGGACCCATGTGTCGAGGAAGGCCAGTTCGGCGTCGGTGAAGCCGAAATAGGCTTTGCCGACGGGGACCAGGGCGCCGTCGTCCTGCCAGACGCCGAAGGTGAAATCGGAATAGTACGAGCTGCGCTTGCCGTGGCCGCGCTGAGCATACATCAGCACGGCGTCGATGCTGAGCGGGTCGCGCTTCCATTTCCACCATAGCCCGGTGACGCGGCCGGCGACGTAGGGAGAATCGGCGCGCTTCAGCATCAGCCCCTCGATCGCCGCCGCGCGGGCGCCGTCGCGGATGGTGGCGAGCTCGGCCATGGTGGTGAAGGGGATGAGGGCGGAGAGGTCCATGCGGGCGGGGAGCGTGCGGGCGAACCAGGTCTCCAGGCGGGCACGGCGGGAGTCGAAGGGGAGAGGGCGGAGATCCTCGGCGCCGTCGAACAGCATGTCGTAGAGGCGGACGGCGAGGGGCAAGTCGCGCAGGAGTTTCGCGGGGACAGATTTGCGGTTGAGGCGTTGCTGGAGGTCGGCGAAGGGGGCGACCTCGCCGTCGCGGATGACCAGGAGTTCGCCGTCGAGCACGCCCGCGAAGTCCATGGCGGCGAGGATTTCCGGGCAGGCGGCGGAGATGTCCTCGGCGCCGCGGGAATAGACGCGGCGGCCGCCGGGGCCGGCGACGAGCTGGACGCGGATCCCGTCCCATTTCCATTCGGCGCGGAGGGTCGTGGGGTCGAGCGTCTCGGCGGCGGCGGGATCGAGGGGGTGGGCCAGCATCATCGGGCGGAAGACGGGGGCGGCGCCGGCGTCGGGGCGGGGGGCGTGGCCTTCGAGCCAGGCGAAGAGCGGGGCGTAGGGGCGCGCGACGCCGTGCAGCACCTCCTCGATCTGCTCGATGGCGACGCGGCCGTCGGCGAGGTCGGCGAGGGCCTGCTGGGCGAGGCGGGCGGAGACGCCGACGCGCAGGCCGCCGGTGATGAGCTTGAGGAGGGCGAAGCGGACCGAGGCGTCGGAGGCGTCGAGCCAGGCGGCGACGCGGGCGGGCAGGGCGGACTTGGACGTGTCGCTGAGGGTGGTGACGACGGTGGAGAGGGACGGCGCGGTGCCGTCGGCTACGCCCTGCGGCCACATGAGGGCGACGGTCTCGGCGAGGTCGCCGACATAGTCGTAGCTGAGGGCAAAGAGGGTGGGATCGGTGCGCGCGGCGGCGAGGTCGCGGATCATGCCGGCCTTGGCGGCGGCGAAGCTCAGCGTGCCCGTGATGGCGGCGAGGCCCCAGCCACGGTCGGGGTCGGGCGTGGTGGCGAAGTAGCGGCGCAGGAGGGCGAGTTTGCCGTTGCGGCTGGGGGTGAACACCAGGCGCTCCAGCAGGTTGGCGAAGGCAATCACGCCGCTTCCTCGTCGCCATAGCCGACCAGTCGCAAAGCCCGGCCGCGGATGCCGCGCAGGCCGGCGGCGTGGATCAGGGCGTCCTCGCGGCCGTGGGTGACCCAGACCTCGGGGGCGGCGACCTCGTCGAGCGTCGTGTTCAGTTCGTCCCAGTCGGCGTGGTCCGAGATGACCAGCGGCAGCTCGACACCGCCCTGCTTGGCGCGCTGGCGCACGCGCATCCAGCCCGAGGCCATGCAGACCACGGGGTCCGCCAGGCGTCGCGCCCACCGGTCGGCGATGGCCGAGGGAGGCGCGAGAACGATCTCGCCGGCCATCTTCGCGCTGGCCGTGGTGGCCGGGACCAGTGGGCCGAGCTTGATGCCATGGGCCTCGTAGATGGCGCACATCGGCAGCAGGGCGCCGTGGACGAAGATCGGGCGGGTCCAGCCGGCGGCGCGCAGCAGGGAGAGCAGGCGTTGCGTCTTGCCGAGCGAATAGCAGCCGATCACGTGCGCGCGGCCGGGATATAGGGCGACGCTGGCGAGCAGGCGGGCGATTTCGGCCTCGGCGGGGGGATGGCGGAACACGGGGAGCGCGAATGTCGCCTCGGTGACGAAAACGTCGCAGGGCACCGGCACGAAGCTGTCGCAGGTGGCGTCGGCCGCGCGCTTGTAGTCGCCGCTGACCACGGCGCGGCTGCCGCGATACTCCATGGCGACCTGCGCCGAGCCCAGCACGTGCCCGGCCGGCTGCAGCCAGACCGAGACCTCGCCGACCCGGATCACCTCGCCCCAGTCTGCGGTGCGCTCGCTCTGCCCGGCGACGCCGCGGGCACGCATCAGCGCCAGCGTGGGCGCACTCGCGAGCACGGCGCCGTGGCCGGGCCGTGCGTGGTCGGAATGGGCGTGGGTGATCACCGCGCGGTCGACGGCGCGCAACGGGTCGATGAAGAAGCCGGCGGGCTCGCAAAACAAGCCCGCCGGCATCGGCCGCAGCCAGGTCTCGGGATGAGGGGCGCTCATGCGGTGAGCCTACCCGCCGCCGCCTCGGCGGCCAACGCCGTGCGTGCGGCATTGTCTCCGCATCCCCGCCGGGTGCATCATCGGCGGGGATGACCACGGAGCGTCGCGACGGAATGAGATATTACGTATTTTCAGATATTTATATGTCATGTTTGGCATGATTCAGCGTCCATGAGAGCGCCCCGCCGCGCGTCCTCCGGTGTTCTCGGCGACGCTATCGCCGCATGGCTCGCCGAAGAGGCGCTTGGCCAATCCCCGCCCGGCACCCTGTTCGAACAGCTCTGTCATCGCCTGCGCGCTGCTGGCGTCTCCGTCATGCGCGGCAACGTCACCTTCAACGTCCTCCATCCCCTCTACTCTGCCGGCGCACTGACTTGGACCAGCGATGGGATGGACGTCCGCCTGTTCACCTGGACCGGCAGCCAGTCCGACGAGTACCTCGCCAGCCCGCTGCATCACGTCATCACCCACGGCCTGCCCTTGCTGCGCCGGCGACTGACCGGCCCGACCGCGCTGCTCGACTTCCCTGTCCTTTCCGACCTGCGCGACCGCGGCGGCCATGACTATCTGCTGCTGCTCACTCATTTCAACGAACACGGCCGCGTTCAGATTGCCGGCAGCGCGATGCGGCGCGGGGTGCTGTGCTCCTGGGTCAGCGACCGCCCGACCGGCTTTACCGACGACGAAATCCTCCTCCTGCAGCGCATCACCAGCCGCCTCGTCGTCGCGCTCAAGAGCCGCCTCGAACGGTCCATTGCCGACAACGTCGCCGCCGCCTATCTCGGCCGCCATGCCGGGCAGGCTGTGCTCAACGGCTCGATCCATCGTGGCGACGGTGAAAAACTCCAGGCTGCCCTATGGTACAGCGACCTGCGGCATTCATCGACATTGGCCGACCACAGCACCGCCGAGGGGTTCCTGCGCGTGCTCAACCGCTATTTCGAAATGACCGCCGGCGCCATCCACGACCACGGCGGCGAAGTGGTGTCCTTCATCGGCGACGCGGTGCTCGGATTCTTCCGCGTCGAGACCTCCGCCGAAGACGCCTGTGCCCGCGCCCTCGCCGCCGCCCTCGAAGCCCGTTCCCGCCTTGCTGCTCATGTGCCCGCGCCTGGCACCAGCCGTATCGAGTTCGGCATCGGCCTGCATCTTGGCGACGTCATCTACGGCAATGTCGGCGTGCCCGAACGCCTGCAATTCACCCTCGTCGGTTCCGCCGTCAACGAGGCCGCCCGGATCGAGGACCTAACCAAGACGCTTGGCCATCCGCTCGTCGCCTCCGCGGATTTCGCCCTCGCGCTTGAGCGCCCATGGCACTCTCTTGGCACGCATGCGCTACGTGGCATTCAGCGGCCTATCGAGGTCTTCGCGCTGCCATCCGGCAGCTGATTGTCGTCTGCGCCTATTCCGGCAGGCCCGCGAGGCGTAGCCCGGCGACATAGAGCTCGAGATCCTCAGGCACCAACAGGGGGGTGCGGCGGAACGAGTTGCCGACGCTGAATTCTGGTTCGATGTCCAGCAGCTTCGCGCCCAGTCGCGCGGCTTCTTCGGTGCGGCCAAGGTGGCCCAGGGCGGAGAGGGCGATCTTGTAGGTTGATGTCAGCGCCGGATTCAGAGCGATAGCGCGGTGGCCGAGTTCCACGGTGATGGCGAATTCCTTGCGCAGCAGATGTGGCAACATCAGAGCCTGGTCGAAGAAGAAGGTATGAGGATCATAGGGCGAGAGCTGCTTGGCGTGATGCACCCGGCTCAGCGCCTCCGAATGCCGCCCGGCATAGGCCTCGGCGAGCCCCGACAACACCCAGGCCAGCGGCAGGTTGGGGTTTAGTGACAATGCGCGCTCATGCAGTTCCAACGCCTCACCCACCCGACGATACAGGAAGGCACGGACATGCCCGGCGATTGTCAGCCCGCGCGCGTCGCCAGGGTCGAGCGCGATCGCCCGCTCGGCGAGTGCGGCCGCGCGGGACATCGCCACCGCCGGCGAAGGCGCCCAGTTCTGGCCCACCAGGAAGATGTGCCAGCAGGCCCACCAGGCATGCGCGGCGGCATAATCTGGATCGATGCGAACCGCCTCGGCCAGCGCCGCACCGGCGGCGCGGAAGCTGGTCTCCTCCAGGCGGTATATTGCCGGAATGGCCGAGAGAGTGAGGTCGTAAGCTGTCGCGTCGTTCGGCACCTGCGTGACCGCGCGCTGGCCTTCGCGCAGCATCAGTTCGGGATCTATGCGTGCCGCGGCCTCGGCGGTGATGTCGTCCTGTAGGTTCAACACATCGTTACCAGCGCGGTCGAAACGGCCGGCCCATACGACTTCGGGGATGCCACGCACATCAAGCAGCCGCACCATGACCCGCACACGGTCGGCCGCACGCTGAACGGTGCCGTCCAGCACAAAATCGAGCCCGAGCTCGCGCCAGCGTGCGTCGTCGGGCGACGGATCGCTGCCAAGGGCGGCGAGCGAGGGACTCGCGATCAGGAACATCCACTTGAAGCGCGAGAGCGCAGCGGTGATTTCCTCGGCGAGGCCGAGTGAGAGGGGCTCGGTGTCGCCACCGCCGAGCGCGCGGAAAGGCCGAACCCCGAGGCGCAGACCGGGACGGCGATCCTGCGAAGGAGCAGGCGTATTGACCCGGACCCTTTCGACCTGTCGAGGTTGCCCGGCAATCAGGGCGTGGATATCGGCCGGTGGCCCGGCTTCGGTGATCTCCGAAAGCGTCGCAACACAACGCCGATAGGCCTCGTGCGCGCCAGTGCGGTTGCCGATAGCGATCAGTCCACTGATGAGTTCGCGCCAACCCCGCTCATTCGCTGGATCGACCATGAGCAGGTCTTCGGCCGCGGCGATGGCCAGCCGCGGCTCGCCGCTTGGCCCGCTTTGCTGCAACAGCGTGGCCTCCGCGAGCGCGGTGGCGCGGCGGCTGATCCGCCGCCGCTCGGTGGCAATCCAGGTGTCGAAGGCGGGATCGAGGCCCGCAAGGTCGTTCAGAAACGGATCGGCTGAGACCACGCCGGCGCGCACGTCGATCCAGACGTGATCGAGTCGCAGCAGCAGGAAGTTGCGAGTGGCGTCCAGGATATCCGGCTTGATCGGCGCGAGCAGGAATTGCAGCTCATGAACGCATTGCCGGAGCGACGCGCGGGCCAGATCCCGGTCGCGCCGGCTCCAGAGGAGGGCAGCCAGATCGTCGCGCATGACCGGCCTCGGTGCAGCCATCGCCAGTATGGCGAGGACCGCCCTGCTCCTACGAATGCGTGGCGTCAGGTCGCGCTCTTTGGCATCCAGTACCTGCATCCCGCCGAACGTGGTGATCCGCAGCGCGGCTTCCTCAGGTTTGGCTGCACCGCCCGCCTGCCCACCGGCCTGTGGGAGGGCATTCAAAGGCGGCGGGAACCTGTTTGAGATCGTGTTCAAGGTAAGGGAGAGTTTATGGAGTGTTATCATTATGTGCAAGAAACGACATATTGACGTAAAATTAACGAGAGATTAATTAGGAAAAACCTCCTTGACGCAGCCCGGCCGATTGGAGACACTTTGGGTGCTCTGGCCGATCGCGTGTCCGGAGTGCTCCCCTTATCCATCAATCATCCTTTGCCGCCCCATCGCTGGGGCGGCTTTCGGCGTGCGTGGTTGGGGAGCCGTGGTGTCACAATCAAGGAGAATTGGGATGAAATCGCCTTCTGTTCCTGTCTTGCCGGCGGGTCGCGCGGCAGTGCCGGCACGTATGCGTGATGCGGGCCGCGTCCGCTTCGGCGCCGGCGTCTTCCTGCCGTCGCGCAAGCGCGTCTGATGGCTGGGCGGGCGGCTTCTCGACCGGGGCCGCCCGTGTTCCGCCCCCGTCCCCTTGGAGGTTGCGCCGTGAAAACATCGATCCTGCGATTCTACCGCCTGTTCGAACCCGCCCACCTGCCGCAACGCGCCGATCGCGCCGCCGGCGGCACCCTGCCGACCCGCGCCTTTCGCTTCTGCGAGGCGTTGACGACCGCCACTGCTTTCGGCTGGCACGTCTTCCCCCCCCTCCGCTTCGACCTGCTGTGGGACGGCACCGACATCTTCGTCGCCTGCGACGACCTGCCCGACTGGACCCGGCTCGACGCCTTACAACTGCCCGGTATGGCAGAGCGCTTCGACGCCGCGGCACCCGCGGCGATGGCGGGCTACGCGCCTCCCTTCCTCACCGCCATGCCGGAACCCGGCGTCGTCCAGGTCTGGACCGGCTTGTTCGCCCGCACCGCGCCGAACTGGAGCCTGCATGTCCGCGCGCCCGCGAACTTCCCCCTCCCCGGCGGCTTCGTCGCCTACGAAGGCATCGTCGAGACCGATCGCTGGTTCGGCCCGCTGTTCACCAACCTGCGCCTGACCCGTACCGGCCTGCCAATCTCCTTCAACCCGGACCTGCCTTTGCTCCAGGTGCAGCCCTTGCCACGTGCGGCCCTCACGGAGGCAGTGCAGAACGACGTCAGCATCGCGGCCACACCCGACGACCTCGGGGCAGACGACTGGCAGGATTACGCCAGCAGCATCGTCACCCCCGCCGAGGACTCGGAACGCCGGATCGGCCGCTATGCCGTCGATGCCCGCAGGCGGGCGCGCTCCGGCCTCTTCGCGGGCTAGCTCTTCTTCACGTTCCAGAACGGCGTGACCGGCGCGCGCACGATGTCGCTCACCGTGTCGCGGTGCGCCTGCGGCACGAAATACTGGCCGACGGGGATGAACGGCGGCTCCTCGAAGGCCAGCATTTGCATCTGCTCGCACACCTTCTTCTGGGCAGCGAGATCGGGCGCATCGAACCAGTCCTCGGTCAGCGCCTCCATTTTCGGGTTGGGCTTGTTGCCGTGCAGCGGCAGATGGCTGCCGGGGTTGGTGATCCACAGCCCGGCCCAGCCGACCGCGAAGATGTTCCAGGCGCCCTTCTCGGTGTTCTCCTTGGCGTTCCACCGGCTGAGCAGCGTGCCCCAGTCGGTCGCGTCGAGCTTCACGTTCAGGCCGAGCTCCTTCAGCAGCTGGTGCGTCACCATCCCATAGGCATTCGCCGTCGGCAGCTCGGTCGGGATCATCTGCACGATGAGCTCGCCGTTGTAGCCGCTTTCCTTCACCAGCTTGCGCGCCGCATCGATGCTGCGCGGCCCGGTCAGCGCTTCCATGCCCACGTTGCTGGCGAACGGCGAGGAGGGCAGGAACGGCCCCACCCCGGTGCGCATCAGCTCCGTCTGGTCGCCGATCACCGCCTGCATGTAGTCGGACTGCACGACGGCCGGGAACAATGCCCGCCGCAGCTTGGGATTATCGAAGGGCGGGATCGCGTTGTTGAAATAGATCTCCGTCCAGGTCCCCAGCGGATCGACCACCTCCACCTGCACGCCAGATGCCTTGCGCAGCTGCGGCAGTAGATCGAACAACGGCCGCTCGAGCCAGTCCACCTCGCCCTTCATCAGCGCCTGCGCCGCCGTGCCGGGATCGGGAATGATGTGCCACTCGACGCGATCGAGATACGCGACCTTGCCGCCCGACCAGAACTCCGGCTTCTCGTTGCGCGGCACATACTTGTCGAATTTTGAAAATGCCGCCCGCGTCGAATGGTCCCATTCGTCCGGGGCGAATTTGTAAGGACCCGACCCGACCGCTTCCTTGATCTGGGTGAAGGCATCGGTCGCGCCCACGATCCGCTCGGGCATGATGAAGCACGACGTCGCACCCAGCCCGTACGGCAGATGGGCGAACGGCTTCTTCAGCCGGATCTCGAAGCTGCGGTCGTCGATCGCCTTCATCTCGTCGAGCTGCGAGGCCATGCGTTTGCCGAACAGGTCGCGCCCCGACCACCGCTTGATCGACGCCACCGCGTCCTTCGCCAGCACCCGCTCGCCGTCGTGGAACCACAGGTTCTCGCGCAGCTTGAAGCGCCAGGTCAGCCGGTCGTTCGACAGCTCGTAGCCCTCGAGCATCTGCGGCTTCGGCATCAGCTGGGCATCGAGGCCGAACAGCTGGTCGGCATACATGTAGGCCGCATCAAAGGCGATCAGCGCGCTCGACCACAGCGGGTCGGGCGTCGAGAGATTGGCATGCGGCACGAAGCGCAGCGTCTTCGCGTTGCCCTGCCCGATCGCCGGCCGCGCCAGCGACCCCGCGGCCACCCCGGCCGCCCCGAGTTTCAGCGCCGAGCGCCGGTTGAGGGATGCACGCATATCGAGCCTCCTCTTACTGTTGCCACGAGCCTAGGACCCGCCGGCCAACTTGCGCAACCCGCTCTCGACCGCGCCGCCCGCCCGTCGCACACTCACGCCGAGGCAACCGAGGGAACGACCATCGTGGCGGCAACAAAGAACGTCCTCTTCATCATGTGTGACCAGCTGCGCTTCGACTATCTCGGCTGCGCCGGCCATCCCGCCCTCAAGACGCCCCATATCGACGCCCTCGCCGCCCGCGGCGTCCGCTTCACTCGCGCCTACGTGCAATCCCCGGTCTGCGGCTCCTCGCGCATGAGCTTCTACACCGGGCGCTACATGCGCTCCCACGGCGTCAACTGGAACCGCTTTCCGCTCCGCGTCGGCGAGCCCACCCTCGGCACCCATCTGCGCGAACTCGGCGTGCGCACCATCCTCGTCGGCAAGACCCACATGGCCGCCGACCTCGAGGGCATGGCCCGCCTCGGTGTCGATCCGAAATCAACCATCGGCGTGCTCGAAAGCGAATGCGGCTTCGAACCCTACGAGCGCGACGACGGGCTCCACCCCAACCCCTCGCCCCGCCCGCGCTACGACACCTACCTGCGCGACCTCGGCTACAACGCGGAAAACCCCTGGGAGCAATGGGCCAACTCCGCCGCCGGCCCCGACGGCGAAATCCTCAACGGCTGGCTCCTCGCCCACGCCGACAAGCCCGCCCGCATTCCCGAGGAACACTCCGAAACCCCCTACATGACGCGCCGCGCCATGCAGTTCATCGACGAGGCCCGGTCCGACGACCGCCCCTGGTGCCTGCACCTCTCCTACATCAAGCCCCACTGGCCCTACATTGTCCCCGCGCCCTACCACAACATGTACGGCCCCGCCGACGTCCTCCCCGTCATCCGTTCCGAAGCCGAACGCAAAAACCCGCACCCCGTCTACCAGGCCTTCATGGACTTCCGCGTCTCCCGCAACTTCTCCGACGACAGCGTCCGCCGCGGCGTCATCCCCGCCTACATGGGCCTGATCAAGCAGATCGACGACCAGCTCGGCATCCTCTTCAAGTTCCTCGAAGACTGCGGCCTGTCGGACTCCACCATGATCGTCTTCACCTCCGACCACGGCGACTACCTCGGCGACCACTGGCTCGGCGAAAAAGACCTTTTCCACGATTGCTCCGCCCGCATCCCCCTCATCATCGCCGACCCCTCCCCCGAAGCCGACCGCACCCGCGGCACCACCTGCGACGCCCTCGTCGAAGCCATCGACCTCGCCCCCACCTTCATCCAATTCTTCGGCGGCACCCCCAAACCCAACATCCTCGAAGGCGCCGCCCTGCAACCCTGGCTCCACGGCACCACCCCACCCACCTGGCGCCGCCACGCATTCAGCGAATACGACTACGCCATGCAGCCGGCGCGGATCACCCTCGGCCAACCCATCCCCGACTGCCGCCTCTTCATGGTCTTCGACGGCCGCTGGAAATACATCCACGCCACCGGATACCCCCCCATGCTCTACGACCTCGCCACCGACCCCAACGAATACACCGACCTCGGCCGCGACTCCCGCTACGAACCCGAACGCACCCGCCTCGCCACCGCCCTGCTCGACTGGTCCCTCCGCGACCACAACCGCATCACCATGCCCAACCAACGCATCGCCGCCTACGCCGACGGCGCCCAGGTCAAAATGGGCATACTCATCGGATACCGCGACGAAGCCGAAGTGAACGCGGCACGGGAGCGACTGGGGATGCCGCCATTGACGTAAGGAAGGGAAGGGGCTCCGCCGGCCAAGGGCCGAGAGGCCCTTGGAACCCATTGGTTCACGCGGCTGGATGGTCTTTCTTCAGCTGCTAACTGCTTTCTTCGCGCCGCAGGCATTCAATTCATGCGACCGCACGAACCGCCGTTCAGTCGCAATGATTGATTGGCTTCGCCAGTCTCAACGTCGAGATCGTGGGATCGCGACTGAAGGTCGTCGATCCAGCCGCGTCTAGTTGATGGGTTCTCAGGGCCCGTGGCCCTGAGCCGGCGGAGCCTTTCCTTACCCTAACAACCCCTCACGCCGAAAACTCAACCACCGCCCATTCCCCACGATCACATGATCATGCAGCACGATCGACAGCGCCCGCGCCGCATTGGCCACTTCGCGGGTCATCTCGACGTCGTCGCGCGAGGGTGTGGGGTCGCCGGAGGGATGGTTGTGCACCAGGATGATCGCGGTGGCCTGCAGTTCCAGCGCGCGTTTCACGACTTCGCGGGGGTAGACCGGCGTGTGGTTCACCGTCCCGCGCGCCTGGGCTTCGTCGGCGAGCAGGCGGTTGCGGGTATCGAGGAACAGCACGCGGAATTGTTCGATCCGTTCGCGTGCCATGGCGGCGGTGAGGTAGTCCATCAGCCGGTCCCAGTTGGCCAGCACCGGCCGTTCCATCACTTCGGCCTTGGCCAGGCGGAGGGCCGCGGCTTGCACGGTCTTGAGCGCGGCAGCGCCGGATTCGCCGATTCCTTCGACGTTGCGGAGGTCGTTGAGGGGGGCGGCGATAGCGCCGGCAAAACTACCGAAGCGGTCCATCAGGGTTTTGGCGATCGGCTTGGTGTCGCGGCGGGGCAGGGCGATGAACAGCACCATTTCCAGCAATTCGTAGTCCGCCAGCGCGTCCGGACCCGCGGTCAGCAGCCGCGCCCGCATCCGTGCCCGATGCCCATCGGTCCCGACCGCCGGCGGCTCGGTGCTCGACGGGTCGAGCAGGCCGAGTTGTTCCGAGAAGCCCTTGCGCTGGCGTGCCATGATGCCGGAGCCTGCCATGCCGGCCGCCGCCTCCCCAGTGAATGCGGTGTGAACGGGCGTCTTTGACGGTAAATCGAATGCCCCGGGAGGGCCGCCATGACGACCAGCAACGAAGTCTCCGTCCGCGAGCGGGTGAAGCAGCCGCCGTCGCCTTTGCTGACGGCCAGCTATTTCGCGCCCAACCTGGCCCGTGCCTTGTCCGGCGGCTTCGAGATCGAAATCTGGAGCCATCTCGCCCACGCCTTGATGATCGAGGCCCAGGGCATCATCGGCGCCGCCGACGCGGCCGCTATCCGCGCCACATTGCTTGCCCTCAAGTCCGAGGATCTCGCCGTCGACGGTCGCCAGGAGGATCTCTACTCCTACATCGAACGCGCCCTCACCCGCGCCCTCGGCCCCGCCACCGGCGGCCGCCTGCACACCGGGCGCAGCCGCAACGACCTTCATACGACAACCGCGCGGATGCGCCTGCGCGCCGACCTGCTCGACACCTTGGCCGCCCTGGCCACGCTCCGCACCGCCGTCCTCGCCCAGGCTCGCGTCCACGCCGCCACCGTCATGCCCGGCTACACCCACTGGCAGCACGCCCAGCCCATCACCTACGGCTACTACCTCCTCGCCTTCGCCGACGTCCTCGCCCGCGACCACGACCGGCTATCGGCCGCCTTCCGCCACGCCAACCTGAGCCCCCTCGGCGCTGGTGCCTTGGCCACCACTGCCTTCCCCCTCGATCGCGCCATGACCGCCGAACTGCTCGGTTTCGATGCCCTCGTCGAGCATGCCTATGACGGCGTCGCCAGCCGCGACGACGCCCACGAGGCGGCCGCCGCCTGCGCCGTTCTGATGACCAGCCTGTCGCGCCTTTGTGTCGATCTGCAGGCCTGGAGCACCTTCGAATACCGCTTCATCGAGCTGGCCGAGCAGCACTGCTCCGTCAGCTCCATCATGCCGCAGAAGAAGAACCCCGCCGCGCTGGAGCATCTGAAAGCCAATGCGGCGATGGTCACCGGCCACCTCGTCGCCGCCCTCTCCGCCAGCAAGAACACCGCCTTCGCCGACGTCAGCGACGGCGTCTCCGCCATCAACGCCCCGGTCGGCGAGGCCACCGCGATCACCGCCCGCAGCCTCCGCCTGGCCGCCGAGGTGCTGGGCGGCATCACCGTCGACGCCCCGCGCATGGCCCATTTCGCCGCCATCGGCTACGGCACCGCGACCGAGCTCGCCGACGTTATCGTCCGCGAGACCGGCCTGTCCTTCCGCATGGCCCACAACATCGTCGCCGCCGTCGTCGCCGAGAGCATTGCCGAAGGTCACCCCGCCACCGCCATCACCGCCGCCGCCCTCGACACGGCCGCCCAGGTCCAGTTCGGGCATGCCCTCGGCCTGCCGCCGGCGATCGTCGCGGCCGCGCTCGAGCCCGCCCGGAACGTCGCTGCCCGCACCGTGACCGGCGGCCCCGCCAACACGCAGGCCATGATCGCCAACCGCGAAACGGCTCTCGCGACTGAAACGTCCTGGCTCGACGCGGCGACACTGCGCATTGTCGCCGCGCGCGCGACCACCTTCGCCCGCGCCGGCCAAGCCGATCCGCTCAGCGATCCGTCTCCATGTCCGTCCTTGGTAAAATAGAATAATCGAAGGTTGAGATTTGTAATCGTCATGCGCTGGAAGCTTGCAATCCCAAGTCGGAGCGAGCCTAGTATCAAGAGGGAACAGGACGTCATCCGCAAAGGATGACCTTACGATTCCCCCGATTTTTGGATCGACGCTCCAAGACCATGAAATAGTGGAGACGCCGTCATGCGCGATGACTTCCGGGCCACCGCCCTGCAAACCCGTGCCCCCGCCCGGCCCGATCTGGAGCCCCGGCCGCATGGTACGCCCCTCGCACCGGTCTTCCCGATCGAACTCTTCAGCAAATGCGCGCGCTGTGAGGCCCGTGGCGCCGGCCTGTGCGATGCCGTGCCTGACGAAGACCTCGCCCGCCTGTCGTCCGCCGCAACCCGCATCCATATCGAGCCTGGCCAGCGTTTCATCGAAGAGGGCGACGAGGCCGGCCATTTCTTCACCCTCACCTCCGGCACAGCCAAGCTGCTCAAGTTGCTGCCCGATGGCCGCCAGCAGATCACCAGCTTCGCCGACGCCGGCGACTTCCTCGGCCTCGCCGTCACCACCGCCTATAGCTACACCGCCGAAGCTGTCGGCCCCGTCGATCTCTGCCGCTTTCCCCGCACCCGTCTGCGCGGCCTGATGACGGAATTTCCCGCCATGGAGAAACGGCTGCTGCAATACACCTCGCACGAGTTGGTCCTGGCCCAGGAGCAGATGCTCCTCCTTGGCCGCAAATCGGCCATCGAGCGTGTCGCCTCCTTCTTCGTCACCCGCGCCCGCAAGACCGGCCTCTGCCCTACCCGCGGCAATCCCGCCGGCCCGATCACCATCGCCCTGCCGATGACCCGCATTGATATCGCCGACTACACCGGCATCACCGTCGAAACCGTCTCCCGCACCATCACCCGGCTCAAGCGCGACAACCTGATCGCCACCGCCCCCGGCTCCAGCATCATTGTCCGCAATTTCCCCGCACTTGAAGACCTCGCCAGCGGTGGCGCCGCGCTGTAGCCGGTCATCCGACTTGCCCTGAACGTCGGGCCGTGGCGCAGTGTCATGCCGCACGTCCGGAGTCTCCCATGCGCTTCACCGACAAAACCGCCATCGTTACCGGCGCCGCCTCCGGCCTCGGCCGCGCCGTCGCCCGCGGCCTCGCGGCTGAGGGCGCCCGTCGCCTCCTGCTGATCGACCGCGACCCGCCCGGCCTCGCCGAAACCGCCCGCGCCGTCGGCCCCGCCGCGCTGACCGCCATCGCCGACGTCAGCGACGAAGCCGCCATGACCGCGGCCTTCGCCCACCTCCCCGCGGACGCCCCGATCGATATCCTCGTCACCGCGGCCGGCATGCTCGGCCCCGCCGTCAGTCTCGCCGCCGCCGACCCCGCCGATTTTGACCGCGTCTTCGCCGTCAACGTCCGCGGCACCTATCTCGCCATCCGCGCCGCCATGCCCCGCCTGCGCAAACCCGGCGCCGCCATCGTCACCTTCGGCTCGACCGCCGGCCTCGCCGGCTCCGGAGTCCTCGGCGCCTACAGCGCAAGCAAGGGCGCCGTCGTGCTGATGACCCGCAGCCTCGCGCTGTCCCACGCGCCCGACGGCATCCGCGTCAACTGTGTCTGCCCCGGCTCGATCGAAACCCCAATGCTCGAGGCCACTTTCGCCTCGGCCGGCGACGCCGCCGCCCAGGAAGCCCGCGCCGCCCTCTACAAGTCCCGCCACCCGCTCGGCCGCTTCGGCCGGCCCGACGAGGTCGCCGCCGCCGTCCTCTTCCTCGCCTCCGACGCCGCCAGCTTCATGACCGGCGTCGCGCTCCCCGTCGACGGCGGGAGACTGGCCTGACTAGATCTCGATAAACACCGTCTCGTCGTCGCCCTGCAGCCTTATATCCATTCGCCACACGCCCGGCCCCTCCGGCCGCGCCATCAGCGTCGCCCGCCGCGCCGGCTCCTCGATCGCGGTCAGCAACGGATCGGCCTCGTTCAACGGCTCGCCGGCGAAATACGCCCGCGTATAAAGCCGCGAGAGAATCCCGCGCGCCAGCAGGTTGATCGCGAAATGCGGCGCCTGCTGCGTATTCCCCCGCCCCGGCACCGGCCCGGGCCTGACGGTGGTGAACCGAAATGTCCCCGTCGCATCCGTCGCGCAGCGCCCATAGCCCGGAAACCTATCATCCGCCGCCGGGCTCGCCTGCCACAGTTCGACGCACGCATCGCCCACCGGATCGCCCGCACCATCCCGGACCGTCCCAGTCAGGATCAGCGTCTCCCCCGTCGCGCCGAAACGCGTCAGGTCCGCCATCGCGGGGTCCTCGATCAGATGCCAGAACGGACCGATCGTCTGCGCGGCAGTTGCTGCGGTCATCGCTCAGATCCCCATCGGCGTGGCATCCCGCCCACGCAACACCACATCGAACCGATACCCCAGCGCCCATTCCGCCTTCGTCACATCAAGGTCGAACGCCGCCACCAGCCGCTCCCGCGCCGCCGCATCGGTCACCGAATGAAAGATCGGATCGATCGCCAGCAGCGGATCGCCCGGGAAATACATCTGGGTGATCAGCCGCGTCGCGAACCCCGGCCCGAAATACGAGAAATGGATATGGTTCGGCCGCCAGGCGTTCTTGTGATTGCGCCAGGGATAAGCGCCCGGCTTGATCGACTGGAACTCGTACCAACCCTCGCCATCCGTGAACACCCGCCCGCCGCCATGGAAATGCGGATCGAGCGGCGCGTCATGCTGGTCGCCGGGATGGTGATACCGCCCCGCCGCGTTCGCCTGCCAGATCTCCACCATCGTGTTCGGCACCGCGCGGCCGTCCTCGTCGGTGATCCGCCCGCGCACGATGATCCGCTCGCCCTGCGCTGGCTTGCCGTCCACCACCGACAGATCGGCATGCGGCGGAAAATGCCGCGGCGAAAACCCCGGCCCCGTCGCCTCCGTCACCGTATGCGCGAACGCCACCAGCGGCCGCGTCGGATGCCGCAGCCGGGTGCTGCCATACGCCGGCGTATCATTGTCCGGCTGCGTGCCGGGCTGTGCAGGGCGGAAGCCGACCATGTCACTCATGCGAATCCTCCAGGCGAAAGCGCCATAGCAATGCCCCGTTTGTCCCCCGCCGCCAAGATCAACTCAGCGCGCGCAGAAACCCCAACGCCGACAACAGGATCAGCAGCCCGAGAGTCACCCGGCGGAATCCCTCCGGACTTGCCCCCAGGAAATGCCGCCCCCCCAGCCACATCCCCACCACCAGGATCGGCAGCGCCAGCACCGCCAGCGACAACGCCTCGCCGCCCACCAGCCCCTCGCGGGTCAGCAGCAGGAAACTCGCGATATCCAGAATGAAAAAATAGGCGATCGCCGCCGCCCGGATCGCCCGCGGGCTCGACCCTTCCGCGGTGAGAAAAATCGCCACCGGCAACCCCCCCATCGCCACTGCCCCGTTGCACAGCCCCGACGCCACCCCCACCGCGACAATCTTCGCCGGCGTCGTGCGCGACGTCAGCCGCCAGCCCGCCAGGATCGCCACCGCCGCCACCAGGATGAACCCGGCAATCCCCAACCTCAGCGTCCGCGGCTCCGCGATCGCCAGCAGATGCACCCCCAGCGGCGCCCCCACCGCCGCCCCCACGCACAACCACCCCACCCGCCGCCATGGCACATCCCGCCACACCGAGGCCGCCTGCAACAGGCTCGCCGTGACCTCCAGCACCAGCGCCACCGTCACCGCCTGCACCGGCGCCCCGACCAGGGACCAACTCGCCACCAGCAGCGCCGAAAACCCGAATCCCGTATACCCGCGTGCCAGCGACGCCATGGCAAGCCCGAGGCCCATCACCACCAGGCTCCCCGCATCCCGCCCACCAAGAACCCCCAACAGATCCATCACAGCGCTGCCAGCAGCGCGCGCGCCTTCGCCCCCACGATCTCCGGCGTATCGCCGGGCTTGTAGATCGACGAACCGATCCCGAACCCCGCCGCCCCCGCCGCCTGCCAGGCCGGAATATTCCCCGCATCGATCCCGCCCACCGGCAAAACCCGCGTCCCCGCCGGCAACACCGCCCGCAACGACTTCAACACCGCCGGCGACGCCGCCTCCGCCGGAAACAGCTTCAACCCATCGGCCCCCAGCGCCAGCATCCCGAACCCCTCCGTCGGCGTGAACATCCCCGGACACGCAATCATCCCGCGCCCCTTCGCCGCCACCACCACCTCCGCCGAGGCATGCGGCGTCACCACCAGCCGCCCCCCCGCATCCGCGATCTCCGCCACCTGCCGCGCCGTCATCACCGTCCCAGCGCCAATCAGCATGTGATTGGAAAACCGCTCCGCCAGCCGCCCGATGCTCTCGATCGGATCCGGCGAATTCAACGGCACCTCCACCGTCGAAATCCCCGCCTCATCGAGCGCATGCACGATCTCCACACACTCCTCCGGCCGCACCCCGCGCAAGATCGCGATCAATGGACACAGCCCCAGCCAATGCCCCAGATCGAGCGGTTTCACATCCATGCCGCCGTCCTCCCAATGCGCGCCAACCCACGGGCCGCCGCGTCGCTGTCCTGCAAGAAAGGCGTCCCGCCCGCCTGCGCAATCGCCGTCGCATACAAGGTGCACAACGTCTGCGCCCCGATCAGATGAACCTGCGCCCCCGGCGTCACCGCGGCCCGCACCTCATGGCCGATCAACACCCCCGACAAATACGACGCACTCTCCGTCCCCCCCCACCCCCCGCACCACCCACCCACCCCCACCCCCC
>Ga0164296_1000076_pt1 | contig 123152 bp, 121 predicted proteins | sample GEODES057metaG_FD_113533 | JGI IMG/M metagenome (GOLD analysis project Ga0164296, IMG submission 113533) | Dystrophic lake water microbial communities from Trout Bog Lake, Wisconsin, USA - GEODES057 metaG | ecosystem: Environmental > Aquatic > Freshwater > Lake | place: USA: Trout Bog Lake...
ATAGAGCTTCAAAAAGCCAGGAAGAAACTATTCAAAACCATTAACAAAACATCCCAACAATCCGCGGCCTGAGAAACACCTTAATGGTCTTCCTTCAGGCTCATGTCAGGATTGGAAAATACTTCGCTTCCGTAGCCGAAGCGGCAATTTCTCTCCCTTGACCCCGTTTACTTTTTTGAAATCAGGACAAATATCCCTGTTATAAAGCTCATGGTGGCATCTTGGTCACGTGTTAGTATTCGGCAAGCTTTTCAAAGGTAGCACTCTCACTCAGAGGATTCATCATTATGCTCGGAGTCCCTCTTAACGCTGAAAGCTGGAGTATGTTCAGTCGACTGATCATCAATTTCAAGCGTTCACGCTATGGTTCACGCGCCATTATGTTCTTCGTGGCCTTAATACTCCTTCTGATTACTACCAACACCTTAAACATTCTCAACAGTTATGTGGGCCGCGATTTCATGAGTGCCCTCGCAGATCACAACCAGCCTGCATTCATAAAATACTCACTTCGCTACCTGATGGTATTTGCTGCCCTGACAGTCGCTGCTGTGATCTATCGCTATTGTGAGGAGAGCCTGGGTCTTATCTGGCGTGAATTCATGACCACCGAGCTATTGGATCTCTACCTTCAGCCACCGACATACTATCGAATGAACGACGAACTCATTCGTCAGACGGGTGTCGATCATCCAGACCAAAGGATTGCAGACGATGTTAAAACGTTCGCCGTAACAACGCTGTCCTTCATTCTTATGGTGACCAACGGCCTGTTTACAGTAGTGGCTTTTTCAGGGGTCCTATGGATGATTAGTCCCTGGCTATTTGGTGCGGCACTGGGTTATGCCCTACTGGGTTCAGTTTTTACCATCATCCTCGGTGGCCAACTGGTAAATCTCAATTATGGTCAACTCGATAAGGAGGCTGAGTTCAGGTCCAGTTTGATTCAACTGAGAGAACGGGCAGAATCGGTAGCGCTGCTCCACCAAGAAGAGCGGGTTAAACCTCGACTCCTCGGCTTATTCGATCATCTGGTTGTTAATTATCGACGTATTGTAGAGGTCAACCGTAACCTTGCCTTTTTCACAACGGGCTACTTCTATCTCATTCAGGTCATCCCGATCTTTCTCGTAGCACCCATGATCATTGAGGGAAGAGTCCAGTTCGGTGTTGTCACACAGTCCGCCATGGCTTTTGGAATGTTGGTCGGCGCTTTTTCCTTGATCGTTACTCAATTCCAATCTTTGTCAAACTTTTCCGCGGTGATTCAAAGATTGATGACACTTTGGTATGTCATGGAATTGGCTTACTCACCCTCGGCCACGAGTTTCGATGTCGTCGAAAACAAGGGAGACTCGATTGAATTTGAAAAACTGACGCTACAATCGGAAAGTGATAAACGGATATTGGTTAAGAATCTTAATTTGATACTTCCTTATGGCAAGAATGTCCTGATCAGCTCCACGGATGAGACCGCACGGGATGCTCTATTTAAAGCCACAGCCGGTATTTATAACGCAGGTTCAGGACTAATCAGGAGACCGCCACTTGATGAGATCCTTTTTTTACCTGATCGTCCTTTTTTGCCGCAAGGATCCTTACGTCAAGCACTCACAACGATTAAAACCGAACCCACAAGCCGTGATGAGTTGCTGATCGAGCTGCTGGAGCTATTAGGGATCGGAGACATCATCCACAGGGTAGGGGGACTCGATGTGTCTCATGAATGGGATACCTTACTTACGCCTCACGAACAACGTTTCGTGTCTCTCGCTCGGATCATTCTCGCCAAACCTAGGTTTGCAGTCATTGCCAACCCCATTCGAGATGTTCCGCCAGAACTGTGTCCGCGTATTTTTGAGTTGTTAGCCGAACACAGCATCACCTTGATTGCCATAGGTAAGCTTGGTGACCGGAGTGAAGATGATCGCATTCAAAACTATGACGCGCTCCTCGAATTATCGGATGAGGGCAAATGGGGCTGGCAGGAGACGCTTCCTGTTTAATCAACATCATGTGCCGTTTTGCAAACATGTGAAGGAGAAATCATCCTAATTTCTAGATAGGGTAGGCGGGGCTTTTCTTTTTCACAATGAACCACGTCAAACGCGCGGATTAATGACCTTCATATGATTGAGGCTCTGATTTCTCGCCTTTAGTTTCAAGTCGCACACAACTTAGGATTGACTTCAATTCGCTTCACATAAATCCTTGCTCTTGCTAAAGTTAACGGTTATGCGCCTGTACACTACTACACATTATGTCATTGACTAAGAGTCGTTTTGCCCCCAGTCCTACTGGGCTCATGCATATCGGAAATGCACGCACCGCACTATTCAGTGCCTTGCTTGGTGATCTCTTTCTGTTGCGGATCGAAGATACCGATGGTGAACGTAGCCGCCGAGAATTTGTTGATGAACTCCTACAGGATCTAAAATGGCTAGGGATTGAATGGCAAGAAGGGCCTACATCGGGCGAACCGAATGCACAGTGGTTTCAATCTGAACGGACTGAGATTTACAAAACGTATTATCAAGCACTCGAAGACAACAATCAGGCTTATCCTTGTTTTTGTTCCTCGGCTGAACTCGAAATCGCTAGAAAGGTGCAGCTTTCATCGGGCAAACCACCAAAATACAGTGGTAAATGTTCAAGACTTAGCCCCGATGAGGTCCAAAAAAAGATCGATCAAGGTTTACTGCCCACGCTGAGATTTCGTGTTCCACACGATACAACCATTGAGTTTGTTGACGGCGTGCGTGGCAATCAGCGATTTCAGGCTCAAGACATCGGGGATTTCATTATTCGCCGAGCCGATGGCACCTCAGCCTTCTTTTTCTGTAATGCCATTGATGATGCATTGATGGGCGTTACGCATGTGCTTAGAGGCGAAGATCATCTGGCCAACACACCGCGTCAGATGATGATTCTGGGTTCGCTCGCACTGCCTATTCCCCATTATTCCCATGGATCATTGATCCTCGGCGAGGATGGCGCGCCTTTATCCAAGCGCAATGGCAGTCGTAGTATCGGTGAACTTCGGGATCAGGGTTATTTTCCCGTTGCTCTGATCAATATGATGGCAAGACTCGGACATCATTATGAGAGTGATGAACTCATGAGTTTTGAGCTTTTGAAGGCCAACTTCCATCTGAGTCATCTCGGTAAATCTCCAGCACGCTTTGATTTTGCCCACCTCGACCATTGGCAAACCTTAGCTATCCGGCATGCAACGAACGAAACCATCGATACATGGCTGATGAAAGAAACCATCGCTCTGATTCCAATAGACCAACACAATGACTTCATTGACATTGTGAGGAGTAATTGTCTTTTCCCGCACCAAGCGCATGTTTGGGCCGAAATACTCTTTACTGACACTATGACTATCGAAGAGAGCTCAATCGAAGCGGCACAAGCAGCAGGTGAAGCCTTTTATCTTTCGGCCCTGGATGCGGCTAATGAAGCCGGGGATGACTTCAGTTGCTTCATGGATTCACTTAAGGCCCGAACGGGTGCCAAGGGTAGAGCGCTCTTCATGCCACTTAGGGCGGCGTTCACAGGGCGACACGATGGCCCAGACCTCGCCACACTCTATCGAGTAATCGATTCAGGACGACTCCATCGTCGCCTGGCCCAACACAGCTATGCCCAAGAATAATGCTGCAGATCTATAACACCCTCTCGCGACAAAAAGAGGTTTTCCAGTCTATTGAGCCTGGGAAAGTCAAAATATATGTTTGCGGCATGACCGTTTATGATTACTGTCATCTTGGTCATGCGCGCGTTATGGTGGCATTTGACGTGGTCGCCCGCTTTCTGCGTCACTTGGGTTATCACGTTACCTACGTTCGCAATGTCACCGACATCGATGACAAGATCATTCGTAGAGCCCAAGAAAATCAGGAGAGTATTGAAGCATTGACGTCACGATTCATTGACGCCATGCATGAGGATGAGCGCGCGCTGGGTGTTTTACCGCCTGACATCGAACCCCATGCAACCCAATCCATAGACGATATCATTACCATGATTTCGACTCTGATCAAAAAGGGGTTTGCGTATATCGGTAGCAACGGCGATGTGTTCTATACGGTCTCCGCATTCGATGGTTACGGAAAACTATCGGGTAAACAACTTGAAGATCTGCGTGCCGGTGAGCGAGTTGATGTCGATTCCGCCAAAAGAGATCCTTTGGATTTTGTCTTATGGAAATCAGCAAAACCCGGTGAACCCTCCTGGACATCCCCGTTTGGCCCTGGAAGACCCGGCTGGCATATCGAATGCTCCGCGATGTCGACACGTTGCCTAGGTGATCATTTTGATATTCACGGTGGCGGCATGGACCTCCAGTTCCCTCATCATGAGAATGAAATAGCCCAATCCGAAGCAGCAACTGGACATCCGTTTGTAAACTACTGGATGCACAACGGATTTGTGCGTGTGAATGAAGAAAAGATGTCTAAATCGCTAGGCAATTTCTTTACCGTTCGGGAAATCCTAACCCGCTATCGACCCGAAGTACTTCGCTTCTTCATTCTAAATAGTCATTACCGTAGTCCATTAAATTACTGTGACGAAAACCTCGACGAAGCCCTTTCATCGTTAACGCGACTCTACACTGCTTTAAGAGGACTTCATTCACGCGCTGATACAGTGGTTGAAGCAACAGAAGTCAGTCAAAAGTTCATAGCTGCTCTGAACGATGATTTTAATACCGCTGAAGCGATTGCAGTCTTGTTTGAATCCGTTCGGGATATCAACCGGTTGCGTACGACGGATTTGAAATCCGCCACCCGACTTGCACAAGAAACCAGGCAACTTGGTTCCATCATTGGCCTTCTTGAACAAGATCCTGACGCGTTCTTTAAGAGCGGCACGGTTCAACAACAGGGACTTACAGCCGAAGCGATCGATGCGCTGATCCAACAAAGACAAGAAGCCAAACACAGTCGAAATTGGTCTGAAGCTGATCGCATCAGAGAGGTACTCAAAGAAGCCCACGTTATTTTGGAAGACGGACCACAAGGAACCACTTGGCGACGACAATAAGTCTTTCGGGAACTGTCACAACATATCCTGTCTAAAAGTTCGGTAATGACACTACATGAGGCAAAACAATAATGATTCAATTGACCATGATTCTGGTTGTACTGGCACCCGTTCTTTTCCTGATTGGTTTTGTAAAGCCCGGTTGGATCATGTTTTGGTCCAAAAAGCCTGACCGTTTGATCGCCTCCAGCATCGCCATGCTACTCTTCATGGCTGCTTGGACCGCTTACTCAGAGGCACGCCTACCTCATAAAGTCGCGGGTCAGCATCAAGAAAAACAAGGACTTGAAACCCAATCACCCGATGAGCGTAACGATCTACCACAAGAACGACCTAGAGACTATTAAGTGGTATATGGGTCTGATTAGCACATACTAATCAGACCTGTTTTCAGGTTAAACTTGGTCCTTTGTCAGAATGCTTGCATGTCCTTATCAATTAATCTCGTTGAAGACTGTCTTAAGACTTGGATAGATCCTTATTCAGGTCAAGATCTAGTAAGTTCTAAATGTATTCGGAATATCGAATTAGACGATAACGATCTACGGTTCACGATTCTTTTGGGCTATCCAGCAAAATCGCAACATCAAAATATAATTGATGCTCTCAGCAAGAAGCTTCAAGAAGAAGTCGGTGCCAACAAGGTATCGATTTCCATCATGACTGATATCGTGTCCCACGCTGTTCAAAAAAATCTAAAGCCTCTCCCGGGGGTTCGCAACATCATTGCCGTAGCCTCGGGCAAGGGTGGTGTAGGAAAATCAACAACCAGTGTGAATCTAGCCCTCGCTTTACAGCAAGAAGGGGCTCGCGTCGGTATTCTCGACGCCGATATTTATGGACCCAGTCAGCCTTTACTTCTAGGATTGTCAGGTAAACCAGAGATTCGCGATGAGCGTCATGTCTTGCCCATGAAGGCGTATGGACTCCAGGTGATGTCCATTGGTTTTTTGGTAGAGGAAGATCAAGCCATGATATGGCGTGGTCCTATGGCCACTGGCGCCTTGCAGCAGTTGCTGCAAAACACCGTCTGGGATCAACTGGATTATTTGATTATCGATCTACCCCCCGGAACAGGTGATATTCAATTGACTTTGGCTCAGCAAATCCCCGTTTCTGGAGCAGTCATTGTCACAACGCCTCAGGACATCGCCTTACTGGATGCCCAGCGTGGGCTCAACATGTTTAACAAAGTGAGCATTCCAGTTCTCGGTCTGGTAGAAAACATGAGCATGCATATTTGTAGCCAGTGTGGTCATGCTGAATCTATATTTGGTGAGGGTGGTGGTGAAAAAATGGCTAATAAATATGGCACCGAACTTCTGGGCTCCTTACCACTCGATTTAGCCATTCGTCGTGATTCAGATGAAGGTTTTCCCACGGTGCTGGCTGACCCACAAGGCAAACCTGCTTTGATTTATCATGAGATTGCTATGAAAGCCTCGGCTCGCCTAGCGATCAGAGCGCGGGATTATTCCGCACGTTTTCCAACCATCAATGTGGTGAATGACTAATGGGCATTAAATCGGATCGCTGGATATGTCGCATGGCAGACCAAATGGGCATGATTGAACCCTTTGAGCCTAGACAGGTAAAAAAAGGCACCAACGATCAGAGACTTATCTCATATGGCACATCCAGTTATGGGTATGATGTTCGTTGCTCTAATGAATTCAAGATTTTCACGAACATCAACTCGGCTATCGTTGACCCCAAGAACTTTGATGCTAATAGCTTCGTCGATGTTCAACAGGATGTCTGCATCATCCCACCCAACTCGTTTGCTCTCGCACGTACGGTTGAATATTTCAGGATCCCTCGAGATGTTTTGGTCGTATGTTTAGGAAAAAGTACCTACGCGCGCTGCGGCATCATTGTAAATGTGACCCCACTTGAACCTGAATGGGAAGGGCACGTGACCTTGGAGTTTTCCAATACCACACCGTTACCCGCCAAAATCTACGCCAATGAAGGCGTCGCTCAAATGCTTTTTTTTGGCTCAGATGAAGTATGTGAGACCTCATATAAGGACCGTGGAGGCAAATACCAAGGACAGCAGGGTGTTACCCTTCCCAAAGCCTAAGTACTAGCGAGTAACGTGCTTGAAAGCGCCTGCCAATGACCCAGAACAACAAACGGTCGTAAGTCCTATGAGTAACGAATCCCTTTTCTCAGCGGCTCAATCTGTCATACCCGGCGGGGTTAATTCACCGGTCCGAGCATTCAAAGGTGTGGGTGGTACACCTATTTTTATCGATCATGCACAAGGACCCTACCTATGGTCAGCTGACGGGAAAGTCTATATCGATTACGTTGGATCATGGGGGCCCATGGTTCTGGGTCACGCTCATCCAGAAGTTTTGGACACGGTTCATCAGGCCGTCAACCGTGGTCTAAGTTTTGGCGCACCGACTGAAATCGAAACAAAGATGGCAGAACGGATCTGTGAGATCATGCCTTCCATCGAAAAGGTTCGAATGGTGAGCTCAGGCACTGAAGCCACAATGAGTGCCATAAGACTTGCTCGAGGATTCACAGGCCGTGACACCATCGTTAAATTCGAAGGCTGTTACCACGGACATTCCGACTCACTTCTGGTTAAAGCTGGTTCGGGTGCTTTGACGTTGGGTGTCCCGAGTTCACCGGGAGTACCGCCCGCTCTAGCCCAAAGTACGCTGACCTTGCCTTATAACGATAGTGAGGTCGTGCGTTCAGTTTTTAAAGAGAAAGGCGATAGCATCGCCTGCATCATCGTTGAACCTGTAGCGGGTAACATGAATTGTGTACCGCCCGCATCGGGTTTCCTAGAGACCTTGCGAGAGGTCTGTGATACCTATAAAGCTGTTCTCATTTTCGATGAAGTCATGACCGGATTTCGTGTGGCCCTCGGAGGCGCTCAAGCGCTCTATCGCATTCATCCCGACCTCACGACCTTAGGTAAAGTAATCGGTGGTGGGATGCCTGTGGGTGCTTTTGGAGGTCGCCTTGACATCATGAATCACTTGGCTCCTTTGGGGCCTGTCTACCAGGCCGGCACATTGAGCGGTAATCCTGTAGCCATGGCTGCAGGACTCAAAACACTGGAGCTCATCAATACACCAAACTTCTTTTCAGCATTGAGCGCGCAGACCCAAAGCTTAATGACAGGACTGAATGACTTAGCCCGTCAAGCGGGAGTTCCATTCACCACGAATCAGGTGGGTGGTATGTTTGGCTTATTCTTTACCGAAAAGACTCAAGTCAGCTCATTTCAAGACGTAATGGATTGTGATGTAGCCAAATTCAATTGCTTTTTCCATGCCATGCTAGATCGGGGTGTCTATCTAGCTCCATCAGCTTTTGAAGCAGGTTTCGTATCCTCGACTCATACGGACAAGGAAATCGAAGCTACATTAAAGGCTGCTGATAGTGCATTCAAGTCACTTTAGAAGAATCTGCGGGCGCGGAGGCAACGTTTTCAATCCGCCAACCAGCTTCACGGTCAGACTGAAGTCTTAAGCTCTTTTTCTGAGTTGCTTCAATCGACAGCACTGTAAGACATTCCACCTCACCCGCTGGATTGGTGGCCACGTTGACGATGTCTCCGACCGACTGTCCCTCTTCCGAGCTCTCATCGACCACCGTTCCACCAGCAGCTGCAGGCTGATCACTCCGCCCGATCAATCGATAGAGTCTCCGCTTCAACTGTCCGAGATAGTGGGTCCGTGCAACGATTTCTTGTCCTGTATAGCACCCTTTCTGAAAGCCAATACCTTCCAAGGTATCGAGATTAATCATCTGAGGCAAAAAACGCTCAGACGTTTCGAGTTGGATCCAAGGGAGACCCTCCCTAATATCTTGAAGAGTCCATGCATGTTGATCAGCATGGTCCAGATCATCAAGAATCAATGGAGGAGGGTCTTCAACCGTACCCAGTACAGTGATATAGCGACCCTCAGCATAGTGGAATGCTCCTGCTACTGGGCAGTCAACATCTTGGCTCGTTAGGCCCAAAATAATCCGATCGGCACTTAGATCCTCGATAGTGACCTTAGACCTTAGGATATAGAGATTGAGTCGTTTGATAAGACTGGTCACGAGATCCTTTGAGACGACCAAATAAAATCCATTTTCGATGGGGGCTAGTCTGAAATTCGCTAAGACTCGACCTTTAGGCGTACAAAAAGCCCCAAAACCGAGGTGACCCTGCTGCAGGGTACGCACATCACAGGTGACCTGACCTTGAAGAAAACCCAAAGCTTCTTCTCCTGAAATTTTGATGATTCCCAAGTGGCTGAGATGACACCAGGTGCAACTCGGTTTGGATGGGACACCTGATGGTGAACTGATTGGGCTTGTCAGGAGGGTGCCCCAAAGCGGATTCCATTCAGGTGGGTAAATAGCCATACTGTTGATTTCTTATGAGCGGTTTGATTCTAAAGCGTCAATGCGCTCTTCCAAAGGTGGATGACTTAGGAACAGACGTTGAAATCCACCAACCGTTTGTCCATTGATGCCGAATGCCGCAAGTTCACCCGGCAAATCTGCTGATTCATGGGCTCTTCCTAAAGCCTTCAAAGCATTGATCATCTTATCCCGACCCGCCAGTTTGGCACCGCCAGCATCCGCACGGAATTCGCGCCATCTTGAAAACCACATCACGATCATAGAAGCGAGAATGGAGAGCAGGATCTGAGCGACCATCTGGGTGATGTAATAGCCTGGACCATATCCATAACCACGATCATCGTCATTTGATCTAAGCAAAACCCGGTCAACGAAATACCCAGCAAGCGATGCGAAGAAATATACGAAGGTATTCACAACACCTTGGAGAAGTCCCATTGTGACCATGTCGCCATTCGCAACATGACTCATTTCATGCCCCAGCACTGCTTCCACTTCTTCAGGCTCCATACGTTGCAGGAGGCCTGTACTGACTGCAATTAACGAACTATGCTTACTGGCACCTGTTGCAAATGCATTGGGTTCTGGGGTGTCAAACATACCGACTTCAGGCATACCGATACCGAGACGTTCAGCCTGTTTTCTGACGGTGTCGACCAGCCAACGCTCCGTTGGATTAGCCGGATGCTCAATGACATAAACTCCCATAGATCGCTTTGCCATCCATTTCGACATCAAGAGTGAAAGGAACGATCCACTCATGCCAATGATGGCTGAGGACAATAACAATCGATCCAGACTTAACGGTATCCCGCTTTGATAGAGGACATCGCTCAGACCAAATAAATGGAAAAGAATACTGATCAACAACAGTACCGCTGCATTGGTCAGCAAAAAAAGGAAGATACGCATAAACGAAAAACCTCTTAAAAAAATAGGTGTCGTATCATAGTTGGGGCTACTCTAATGGATATCAAGCCCCCAAGCGAATACGATGTAGGATTGAAACCATGATCTTAGTCTCTTCAAAGATCCAGCGCTATTGGATCCTGGTTGTCTGTCTTTATTCAATCAGCGTCGGATCCAACCTCCATGCTTCACCCAATCTCAGCACGCTGAGCATACCCGCCGGTTTCCATATATCGATCTTCTCAGACAAGGTTCCAGGCGCTCGGAGCATGACGAGCGATGACAAAGGTAACCTGTATGTTGGAACGCTTAAAGAAGGCCGGGTCTATGAACTTAAAGATGAGAATCATGATGGTCAAGCCGATGTAGTGAATGTGGTCGCACAGGGACTCAATAGCCCCAATGGCGTTGCATGGCATCAAGGAGACCTCTACATCGGCGAAATATCGCGAATCCTGAAGCTATCCAGAATTGCAGAGCATCCGAATCACCCGGTTAGACCAACGGTTATCTATGACCAATTCCCAAGCGACCGGCATCATGGTTATAAATATCTTCGAATAGGGCCTGACCATAAGCTCTATACGGCCATTGGCCAACCCTGCAACATCTGTAACCTGCCTGATGAGATCTTTGGTTCCATCGTACACTTAGATCTCGATGGAACACATCTCACAACCGTTGCAAGAGGTTTTAGGAATAGCGTTGGTTTTGATTTTCATCCTGCCACTCAAGAATTATGGGCTACGGATAATGGTCGTGATTGGCTGGGTGATGACTCTCCACCGGATGAACTAAATCAGATCAACAAACCCCAACTTCATTTTGGGTTTCCATTTTGTTTTGGTCGAGATCTCCGTGACCCCGAATACGGACACCTTAAAAAATGTCATGAACTGACACCTCCTCGCTGGGAGTTTCCAGCCCATGTCGCAGCCTTAGGTCTCCGTTTCTATAATCAGCGACAGTTCCCAAAGGAATATCAACAGCAATTATTTGTCGCTCAACATGGATCTTGGAACCGTACTCAGCCTCAAGGCTATCGTATAGTTATGCTTCGATTTGAGAACGGTGAACCGATTGAGGAAATCCCTTTCATTGAGGGATTTTTACAAAAGGACGGGAAAGTAACCGGACGTCCTGTCGACGTCTTGGTCGCACCTGATGGGGCCTTATTTATTTCTGATGATTATTCAGGTGTGATCTACCGTGTCGTCTATGAGCAACCCGCAAAGCATTAAAGGAGTACATACTTTGAATCCGCACGACGCAGAACATCTCTTTCACGGTGGGATTGCCGACGAGTACCATTTACTTAAAAAAATCTGCCCACCCGCTACGGAAATAAGTCGCAGGGTAGGCGATACCCTCAAACGCTGGAATGGCCCCAAAGCAACACAAGCTTTAAAGGTCATCGAAATCGGTCCGGGTACGGGGATTACAACGACGTTTCTATTAGCGTCGCGCGAGGATATCCTGATCACCGGCATTGATAATGCCCCTGCTATGTTGAAGCAAGCCAAAGCTACCTTATCCGAGGAGATCGCCACAGGACGCGTCACCTTTGAAGAAACGGATGCATTGAGCTACCTAAAAGCCTGCCCAGCGAGTTCAATCGATGTGGTAGCGAGCGCCTACGCCATCCATAATTTTCTTGACGGCTATCGAGATCGGGTTTTAGAAGAAATCTATCGCGTTCTAATTCCCGGTGGACTTTTTGTAAACGGTGATCGATATACCATCGATAACCCATCTGAGCAGTTATTAAGTACCCAACAAGAAGTTCGTCACTGGTTCACTGTATTCAGAGAAATTAATCGGCCTGATTTGCTTGAAGACTGGCTCATTCATCTTTTGAGTGATGAATCTATTGAACACATTATGCCGCTTGAAAAGGCGCTGAGTAAGATGAATGTCATCGGCTTCCAACAGATCGAGGTCCCCTTCAGGGAGGGTGTGAATGCTTTGGTTATGGGAGTAAAGCCTTGTCAGTAACTCGCCCAAAAGACAGAAAACCGGTGTTTCGCTGCACGGAGTGTGGCCATGGACAGAGTAAGTGGGCTGGTCAGTGTCCTGGTTGCGGTGTTTGGAACACTATGACCGAAAGCCTTGAAGAGCGCCAAGTTACTGGTCGTTTTACGGGTTATGCTGGCGCTGCCAGCAAGGCCCATACGCCCGTATCTCTTGGTGATGTCGATGCTGAAGAAGTCCTGAGATCTCCGTGTGGATTAGAAGAATTCGACCGAGTACTGGGTGGTGGGCTAGTACCCGGTTCAGCCGTTTTAATCGGCGGAGATCCAGGAATTGGGAAATCCACTCTGCTGCTCCAAACCGTGGCCGCCTTGAGCCTCACCAGCAGGGTCCTATACATCACGGGTGAAGAGAGCATCAATCAGGTTAGTTTAAGAGCCCGGCGATTACTACTCTCGTGCGAGCGTATACAGATTCTGGCCATCACTGACCTTGAAGGCATCCTTAATACAGTGGCCGCTGTTCAACCTGATTATCTGGTCGTTGATTCTATCCAGACCGTCTATAGCGAACTGCTGCAATCAGCGCCCGGTTCCGTAGCACAAGTACGGGAATGTGCGGCACAACTCGTCCGTTTGGCCAAGCAAACGTCAACCACCGTTTTTCTCATTGGCCATGTAACCAAAGAAGGAGCGCTTGCAGGGCCAAGAGTATTAGAGCATATGGTCGATACCGTCCTTTATTTTGAGGGCGATAGTAACAGTCGCTTTAGGGTTATCCGTGCGTTCAAAAACCGATTTGGAGCAGTCAACGAGCTCGGTGTCTTTGCGATGACGGAAATGGGTCTTAAAGAAGTCAGGAACCCATCGGCGATTTTTCTTTCACGTGGCGATGAGGATCTTCCTGGCAGCGTCGTCATGGTTATGCGAGAAGGCAGTCGACCCATGTTAGTTGAAGTCCAGGCTCTGGTTGATGAATCACATGGGGGCGCGCCAAAACGTGTCGCCGTGGGTCTTGAAAGCAATCGATTAGCTATGCTATTAGCCATCCTTCACCGTCATGGCGGCATTCCTATGATGAATCAGGACGTTTTCGTCAATCTCGTTGGTGGACTTAGATTAAGTGAAACCGCTGGGGATCTCGCTATTGCACTGGCTATTGTGTCGAGCTACCGTGATAAACCAATTCCCAGAGACTGGATGGTGTTCGGAGAATTAGGCCTAAACGGTGAAATACGACCCGTACCCAATGGGGAAGAACGACTAAGAGAAGCCTCCAAGCACGGTTTTAAGCATGCGGTTATCCCCTCTAAAAATGTAGGTGCGGATCAAAAAATAGGTCTTGAGGTCATGCCAGTTAAACGCCTATCCGATGCAATTGACCTTCTTTAAACACCTATCAGCAAAGCCTCACAAGTTATTGTAGACTTCCCAATGAAGAGAGCGTGTTCATCTCATGAGATCCCCATCCACCCAACACTAAAACCCAAGAGGTTCATCCATGATTCGACTGACCCTTGTAATCGCCATGATCAGCCTCATGGGCTGTGCAGCGATGGAAGCCAATAAAGCTAAAGATACTGAGGCTTTGCTGGCTGCAGCCGGATTCAAAATCAAGTTAGCTGACACGACAGACAAACAAAGTCATATTGATACCCTGACACAACATCAATTAGTCGTTCATGAAAAGGACGGGGCCGTCTATTATGTCTATGCCGATGCCACCACCTGTCAATGCGTTTACTGGGGTAATGAAGAGGCCTATCAACGCTATCAACAGTTAGCCGTCCAAAAACAGATTGCGGATGATCAACGAATGTCGGCGCAAATGAATCAGAATGCGGCCATGAACTGGGGCATGTGGGGCATGGGACCTTGGTATATGTACTAAACTCTTGCCCAAGTGGGTATTGCATCGACATCAATAGGCAATACCCTTTTAAAAAAATATTTAATAAAAATAATAAGTTGACGCACGGATAGGGAGGAGCACGGAAATGATAGGTGTGATACTACGGAACTATTGGATGCCTTCGATGTTATCGGCCATGGTGTTCTTTTTTAGTCCTTCCGGACATACAGCCGAAGATCCCCAGATCAACGTAGAGCGGGGTGCGAAGGTGTTCACCGAGAACTGCGCCAGCTGCCACGGATCCGATTTAGGTGGTTATCTTGCGCCACCCCTCAACTCTGAACGCCTAAAGGGCAGAAGTCCGACTTCATTACGATCCCTGATCATGGCAGGCTCGTTCGATACTCTGATGCCCCCTTTTTACGGCAAACTGTCTGATGAAGAGATCCGCTCAGCTGTTAAATACATTTCCAGTACGCCTAAACAAGATCCGCAATGGACCATCGAGGATATCCGCAAATCCATCAAGGTATTCGTTGCAGATGAGTCCAAGCTGCCTGAAAATCCTACCTTTGCTATCGAGAACATGGATGATGTCCTCGGGGTGGCCGCTAGAGGCCGGTATGGAAGAGGGGAGGGATCGAAAGCCGTTTTCATCAACAGTGCAAACAACACGGTGATTGGTGAAGTACCCACCATAACAGCTGCACACATCATAGAATTCAATCCCGTTAACCCCCGGTGGGCGTACGTAAAAACAGATACAGCAGAGCTCTATAAGATCGATCTTTATTCCATGCAGGTGGTACGAGAAGTGAAGACAGGCCTTAATGGCCCTTCACTGGGTGTGTCCCGTGATGGAAAATACTTGATGGCGGGCTCTTTTGTACCCCACAACGCGGTGTTACTTGATGCCAATACCTTAGAGCCTTTGAAATATTTCAAACTAGAAGGGACTGACCCCGACGGTAAATTTGTAACCTCAGACTCTGGCATGATTACCGGGACTCCGTTTGCCGATGTCTTCGCCATCGCACTCGAAAACGCCGGGCAAGTATGGATCGTAGATCTCAACAAGCCGGATTTCCCTGTCACCCAAATAACCGATGTCGGCCGTCATCTTCATGATGCCTTCCTATCCCATGGCGGAAAGAACCTCATGATTGCAGCCTATGACGATAGCATCGTAACGGCCATTGATCTCGACCAACGTCACATCATCAAAAAGCTGCCTGCCGGATGTGTGCCTCATGTAGGCGGTGGATCAGTTGTTAAGGTGTCAGGCAGAACACTGGGCTTTGGCACCAACTTTGGTGACTGCGACCATGAAGTCGTCAGCGTATGGGATCTCGACAAAATGGAGGTCGTTAAACAAATCCCTGTTCTCGGTGGCACTGAATCTCCCGCGGCCCATTACAACGCGCCTTATGTGGCTGTCGACATCATCAGCAAGGACCGTAGAGCTAGAACCATTCAATTGATTGATAAAAATTCACTGGAAGTTGTACGGACTTTGGATGTAGGTGGTCATGCCTACTTCCCAGAATACAATGCAACGGGCAATGAACTATTCGTTAGCTCGGGTTATACAGGTGACGAAGTCGTTGCTTTCAATTCAAACACTCTGGATCGCGTCGCCAGTTTTAAGATGGAAAGTCCAGCTGGGATTTTCTCTAGGGCTCGTGCACGTTTCATGACGCGTGGTCTGGCTGCGGGCGATCAGTAAAATAGGTTGATTAGACTTCATTCGTAAGGTCCAAGAAAAAATGTTCCGTCTAACATAAGGAGATATGCGCCATGAAAACCATACAGACAGCATTGTGTCTTGTTCTACTCGGCTACTTAGGTATCGCATCATCGGCTGATATTGAAGCCGGAAAACAAAAAGCCACGGGCGTCTGCGCTTCCTGCCATGGTCCATTAGGAATCAGCGTTTCAGATGGCTTCCCTAATCTAGCCGGACAAAAAGCGGCTTACCTGCAGTCAGCGCTTAAGTCCTATCAGGATGGCAGCCGTAAGGCACCCATCATGAATAATATGGCGACCAATCTCACCAGTCAGGACATAGAAAATCTGGCCGCCTATTTCTCAGGATTAAAGCCTGCCCCGTGAGGTTTTCTGTCATTGGATTCAGCCTGATTGTCCTGTGTGTAGACAGTAGTTCGGCTGGAAGCCTTTCGCCGGAGAGACAGAAAGAGCTTCGCACCATCCTGCATCAGGATTGCGGCTCATGCCATGGCCTCAAGCTCAATGGGGGGTTGGGGCCTGCACTTCATCCTGAAAACCTTTTAAGCCGATCAGACGATGTACTCCTAACCACCATTCTAAAAGGAAGAACAGGCACACCTATGCCAGCATGGGAGTCCCTTCTTTCGGCCGACGATGCTCGATGGATCATTCAGGAACTCCGAACACCTAACCCATAGATATTTTTTACACCTAACCATGACATTCAGATCTTACCTTCTAACTCTGCTGTGTTTATTAACAGGACAGGCCACCAGCGCCGAAATTCGAGGCACGGGTGATCTGGGTTTGATTGTTGAACGTGCCAAAGGAAGCCTTTCCTTGGTAAATACCTCGAGTCGATCTCAGCTCGCCCAAATCGATGGTCTTGGCGATCTCTCACACGCCAGTATTGTCTACTCGCCTGATGAACGATATGGATATATCTTCGGCCGAGACGGCGCCCTCACCAAAGTGGACCTTTTGGAAGCTAAAATCGTCAAGCGAGTTGAGCAAGCACACAACAGTGTAGGTGGGGCTATATCACAAGATGGCAAACTTATCGCCACCTCAAACTATGATCCGGGTGGTGTTCGTGTTTTCTCTGCCGATACACTCGATACCCTGAGTGATATTCCTGCGCTGACAGCGGATGGAAGGGTCTCGAAAGTAGTCGGCCTTGTTGATGCACCAGGACAACGCTTCATTTTCAGTCTTTTTGAAGCAGGTGAAATCTGGATAGCCGACCTACACGATTCAAAAAACCCCAAAATTCAGAAGTTTAAAGCAGGTAATGAACCTTATGATGCCCTCATCTCACCAGAAGGTCGCTATTACATAGCAGGCCTCTTTGCCGAAGATGGACTCGCACTCATCGATCTTTGGAACATCAAAGATGGCGTAAAAAAAATCATTCCTGAATATGCGAAGGATGACCCCAAACTCCCGGTTTTCAAAATGCCGCATCTTGAAGGTAGAGCGTTGATTGGTGATTACTGGTTCTTACCTGCAGTTGGCCACCATGAAATGCTCGTTATCGATCGAAGAAACTGGCAAGTTGTAAAGAAAATACCTGTAGACGGTCAACCCATCTTCGTCATCCCGCGCCCTGATGAACGACAAATATGGATCAACTTTGCCATGCCCGATAATGACAAGGTAGAAGTGATTGATACCCGTGATCTCAGCGTGATTAAACGGCTCACACCTGGAAAGGCCGTACTCCATATGGAATTTGCGCCCAAAGGAGAACAGGTATGGCTTTCTTGTCGTGACGATGATCGGGTCATGATCTTGGATACGGAAACGTTCCAGGAACTCGGGCGACTACCCATTGATAAACCGAGTGGCATCTTTTTTACCGCTAGAGCACATAGACTGGGGCTGTAAGTCGCGATGACGAGCAGAACAAGGATATTAAAGCAGCGCCTCCTGAATGAATTTCAACGAGACTTTCCATTATCTCGAACGCCTTATCAAGAGATTGCAGAGCGTCTCGTGGTCACCGAAGCCGAAGTATTGACTGCTTTTGATGAACTACACGAGGACTCCACTGTAAGCCGTATTGGATCCATCATTCCACCCAATACCGTAGGCGCGAGCCTTTTAGCTGCTTTGAGTGTACCCATCGACCAACTCGAAGACATCGCGCTCTGGATCAATCAGTTTTCTGAGGTGAACCATAACTATGAACGTGAACACACTTATAACTTATGGTTTGTGGTGACGGGCCAATCTGTAGAACATTTGGAATCTGTGTTGAGTCAGATTGAAGCCAGAACACAATGCCCCGTACTCCGTCTGCCATTACTGGAAGAGTTCTATATCGACCTCGGGTTCCCTATCGATTTCACAGCGATCGTGTGATGCTCACAGAATACTCAATACCACATAGGCTCGATCATCATGATCTTCAGTTACTCGCAGCGTTGCAAAAAGGTCTACCAAGAGTCTCACGCCCTTATCAAACATTGGGGCAACGGCTTGGCTGCAGTGAAGAAGAAGTGATTGAGCGTATTCACGCACTACAAAAACAAGGCATCATCAAGCGACTGGGCGTAATTGTTAGACATCGTAAAGTGGGTTATGAGGCGAATGCGATGGTGGTCTGGGATATTCCTGACTTTCTGGTCAAAGAACTCGGTGAGCGCCTGAGTCAACTCGACTTCGTCACGCTGTGTTACCGTCGCCCACGACACGGTCAAGCATGGCCCTATAATCTATTCTGTATGATTCACGGACAAGATAGAAAGACCGTAGAAGCGCAAATTGCCGAGGCCAATCGAAGCTGTCAGCTTACAGTCTATCCTAGTGCTGTACTGTTCAGTCGACGTTGCTTTAAGCAACGAGGTGCCCGCTATGCTCTAAATCAAGACACTGAGTCATGAACGATTTGGATCGCATCATCATCAATGGCCTACAGGGGGGATTTCCCCTCTGTAAGAGACCCTATGAAGCTATGGCTCGCAATCTAGGGATCACAGAGTCTTCATTACTGGATGGGCTTTCATCCTTATTGGATCGTGGCCTTCTAACGCGATTTGGTCCACTGTTCCATGCTGAAAAAATGGGTGGAACCTTCAGTCTAGTCGCCATGGAGGTACCTAGCGAACGGTTTGATGAGGTGGCCACGCTGGTCAACAGCTTTCCAGAGGTGGCTCATAATTATGAGCGAGATCACATCCTTAACATGTGGTTTGTGATTGCAACTGAGCACCCTGAACGTAAGGATGAAGTATTGAGGGGGATTGAATCCCTGACGCATATCAAACCCATCGATCTACCCAAAATCAAAGAATACTTTGTAGGCCTGAGGCTTGAAGTTTAATCCATGGAAACCGCTCGACTCTTGGACCCTTTGGATAGAGCCTTGATTGCTGCAACTCAAGAAGGCCTTCCTTTGGTATCTGAACCCTATTTGGTTGTGGCCGAGTCTGTTGGATGCACCGAAGACGAGGTAATAGAACGACTGACACGTATGCTCGAACAGGGGATCATTCGGCGAATTGGCGTTGTTCCCAATCACTATAAAATTGGCTATCGCGCTAACGGTATGACGGTGTGGAATGTTCCGGATGAATCGGTCGATGGACTGGGTGCGCTCATCGGTGCCATGGAGGCGGTAAGCCACTGCTATCATCGTCCTCGCCACCCTCCTGACTGGCCGTACAATTTATTTGCTATGGTACACGGCAAGACCCAGGATGATGTTGAAGTAGAAGTACAACGAATCGCTGAGCGACTTGGTCACTTCAACTTGGGTTACACCGTGCTCTATAGCACCCGTATTCTTAAGAAAACGGGTCTTAGGCTTTCACGCTGACGGATAATGATCACTGACCCTCCATCATGTTTCGACTAACCCACTTTCTAGCGGACCTCTTAGAGCCGCCTCTTGCAGAGATCCCCAAGACCACCGGCCGTCGGCGTCTTCCAGGGCCTGTCGTCATATGGAATCTCATTCGACGATGTAACCTAACCTGTCTTCATTGCTACACCACATCAGCCGATATTGATTTTCCGGGCGAATTAACAACATCCGAAGTCCTTAAAGTTATGAACGACCTTTGGGGCATGGGTGTGCGTGTGCTTATCCTTTCAGGTGGCGAACCGCTCCTTAGACCCGATATTTACGAGATTTCAGCCACAGCAAAAAAAATGGGCTTCTATGTCGGTCTATCGAGTAATGGCACACTGATAACCCCGGAATCCATCAACCACATCCATCGTATCGGCTATGATTATGTGGGCATCAGCATCGACGGTATCGGCGAGACGCATGATACCTTTAGGCAATTAACCGGGTCTTTTGACGCTTCTATAAAGGGGTTGAGACTCTGTCATCAGCACGGCATCAAAGTCGGTCTGCGCTTCACGCTCACCCAAAACAATGCCAAGGATATCGACTCAATATTAGAACTCATGGATCACGAGTCGGTCGATAAGTTTTATCTTTCCCATCTTAATTACGGTGGCAGGGGGAATCGTAATCGAAGTAAAGATGCTGTCTTCGAGATGACGCGCGAAGTGATGACTCGTTTATTCGAAGTCTGTCTTGCGCGTCTCAAAGAGGGTAGACACCAAGAATTCGTAACCGGTAATAATGATGCGGATGGTGTTTTTCTATTACACTGGATCCAAAAGAATTACCCTTCCTATACCCCTCAGATCAAGGCAAAGCTTACACAATGGGGCGGGAATGCATCAGGTGTCAACATCGCGAATATCGACAACTTGGGTCATGTTCATCCCGATACGTTCTGGTGGCATCATTCCCTAGGTAATGTTCGAGAACGCCCTTTTGCTGACATCTGGAATGATACCAATGACCCGCTGATGGCTGGCTTAAAAGCGAATGACCGTCCCTTAAAAGGTCGATGTGGCTCTTGTGGCCATCAAGCTATATGCAACGGCAATACACGTGTGAGAGCCCACCAGATGACAGGTGACGCTTGGTCTGAAGATCCTGGATGCTATCTCACAGATCAAGAAATTAAGCGTATTTACCCATAAAAAAGGCTATGGATTTCTTACCCATCTTCGTCAATATCCGCGATCAACCCTGTCTCGTGATCGGCGGCGGTGAAATTGCAGCACGAAAAACAGGTATGTTACTCAGAGCTAAGGCTCAGGTTACAGTGGTTTCACCAGAACTTGGGACAGAACTCACACAGCACCTGATACATTCTCGGATCACACATCGAATCAAACGGTTTGAACCTGATGATCTAAAAGGATTTCGCCTAGTCATCTCAGCAACGAACGATCGCGACGTCAATATAGAAGTAGCCGCAGCAGCTAACCGCATCCATCTTCCTGTGAATGTCGTTGATGATCCGGAATTATGCTCCTTCATCTTTCCAGCTATTGTAGATCGTCATCCAGTTCTCATTGCTGTATCAACGGGCGGGGCTTCGCCCGTCCTGGCCCGTCTTATAAGAGCCCAACTGGAGCAGTGGATACCTGCGACCTATGGGCAATTGGCCTCCCTAGCAGAAACGGCCCGCCATCGCGTTAAAACCCTGCTACCCGATGGCCGACAACGACGACTGTTTTGGGAACAAGCTTTAAAAGGTCGTATTGCTCAACTTACCTTCGCAGGACAGCATCAAGAGGCTGAACAGAGTCTTTATCGTCTACTTGAGCAAGAGGCATCTGACACAAAGCAAAAAGAGGGGTTTGTCTCATTAGTCGGCGCGGGCCCCGGTGACCCTGACTTATTGACCTTGAAAGCGTTAAGAATCCTCCAGGAAGCTGATGTCATCGTTTTTGACCGTTTGGTTTCTCCGGATATCCTTCGTTTAGCTCGCACAGATGCAGAACGCATCGACGCAGGAAAAGCGAGAAGTCAGCATACGCTGCCTCAAGAAGAAATTAATGCCTTACTCGTGTCATTAGCCTTAGAAGGTAAGCACGTCGTTAGACTCAAAGGAGGTGATCCCTTTGTCTTTGGGCGTGGGGGTGAAGAAATTGAAACCTTAAAATCAGCGGGCATTCCGTTCCAAGTGGTTCCGGGTATTACTGCAGCAACGGGCTGTGCCGCTTACGGGGGAATCCCGCTTACCCATCGTGATTACGCACAATCGGTTACGTTCATAACAGGTCATACTAAAGAAGGTGACATACAAGGAATCGATTGGCCGTCGGTGGCGCGGCCAAACCACACTTTGGTCATTTACATGGGACTACAGGCCTTGCCCATTATCAGTCGTGAACTCATTAAGGTAGGGTGCTCGCCCGGCTTACCCGCTGCGATCATTGAACAAGGTACAACGGCCGACCAAAGAGTCATTACTGGAACCTTAGCATCACTGTTTGCAGATGCAACCCAAGCCGAAATACAATCGCCCGCGCTCATCATCGTGGGCGATGTGGTTAAACTTCGAAGGGATCTTGCCTGGTTCGAAAACTCTAAGGACTAAAGTTTGTTCTCAATCACCACAAACCAAGGTCGTTGTTCAGTCGGCTGAAGAGTCCCGTTAACATTTAAATCAAGTAAGGTCTTCGATACCGAGTTTCTGACGTTACCTCCGACCACACCCAACTGCGTCGCGGTTTGTTCAACCACGATATCGCAATGTAAGCGGGTATGTTCTTGAAGTACGGCTTCCGGTTCAGATTCGAGGCTCGGCGTAAACCCTCCATGACCGCGAGTCGCGCAAATGAGATCACCAGGCATGGGTTTATAAGTTGATGGCTTGTGTGCCACCAGTCCAGCATAAGACTCATTGCTCTGATCGATAATATGGCGCAAGTACGTCCAATGTGCCTCAGCCGCTGGAAAAGATGATTCTGAAACCCCCGCATTAGTCATCACCCAACTCACGAAGGCAGCGGACCAGGGTTGTCGACAATCGTTGCCATCAAGATTTGGTTTACCGACGGAACGCCAGTAGGTATTAACTCGAGCTGTATAGGGTCCCCCATCATCCTCCCATTTGCCGACATGAGGAATGCTCTCTTCTGAGCCTTTGAGCTTAACTACCTGCCTGCCAAAGTATTGCCATTCACTGAGCGCTAAATCAACGATTTGTTTCCGTGTCGCTGATGTCTGCCATGAGCCATGCTTGCCTGATCCAACCAAAATCGATGTATTTGAATCAGCAGATGTGTCTAAGGGCTTTTTTTTAGAGGTACAAGCTCCTTGAAGCAAAAGACTCGTTAAGACCATGAGTTTAAGAAAAGTATACATATTGCGGCTATCGTGAAGGTCGTTGTGTGTGACTGAACCATGGTCTGTATTGCTGCAATTTTGAGGCCTGATCGGGTGGTGCATGACGTGTGCAGGTTTGAGCTTCTTCCGATGAAGGGGCAGCACCCCAGCGGACCTCAACACAGTCGTTTGGGTTATATCCGATTTCAAACGCTTGCCTTCGATTAAACACATCCGCAAGACTCAGGGCCCAGGAACTACCATCGCTTCTCTGGTAATTGATATGTCGTTCAGAAAGACTTTGTTGAAGCAGTTGCTCTACCTCGTCTTTGGCGTCATTCGGTGATTGACCATTCAACTTAAAAAGCTCAGGATGTATAAGGATCTGATGAGGCAGAGCCAAAATCACCTTGATGGCAATCAGCAATCTCATATCTCTAGAAGGCGTCGCGAAATCTTCCCAAGGACCCATGGCTTCAAAGATACCAGCACCTGATGGCATCGTAATAACCGAGCCTCTGTGTTGATTCATGTAACGTTCACCGGTATCAACAGATACGACACGCGTTTCTAATTGCTCCATCAGAGCCTCCAACATCTGAAGATACGCCTGTGTGGGCGCCAATCCTTCTGGGTTGATGACTTTGCCAACGCGCGCATAAAAAGCCTCATCATCCAGGGATTCCTGTTCCTGAGAATACGGCGCCACCGAACCCTCATTGAGTAGTGCCTTGTTGGTGAGGATCTCAAAATCACCACCCCGATTCAGAATAGGTCTGAACTGCTTAAAACCAGGGCCTGCAGAGGCCAGATTTGCAAATAAGAAGTTACCCTCCCAAAAACGCTTTCTGGCTACTGAGTTATCGGGCTGCGCATCAGCGGCCAGCAAAACCCCGGAAGCGGAGTCGGTTTGTGGTAACCATTTCGCGATGATGAGTGTATGGCCATAGGGATCTGCATAGACGGTACCTGGCCATAGAGCTTCTCGCTCCAAAGGGACTGGGTAAAAATCCGTTCGCTCGGCCTCAAGATCGGTTCTGGCACTCCCTGAGTGGACCACATTCGCAATCTGACGCATTAAACTGGTAAAGGATGCCTGAGAACCAATGCCTCGAGTGAATCGGTCATCGAGTGTCGGTGCTCCGCAATTGGGTGCACGGCCGGAAGTACCCCGGTCACAGGCACGGAATGATACGGGTAATCCAATCTTCCAAGCGAAGTAAGTGCGGAGATAGTAGGGTAGATCGGCACAATCAGGATCTGCAGGTAAGCGATTATCTTCTTGGTTACCTAGATGGCCATGCAAGAAATTACGCTCAGGACTTCGAATAACGGGTTCTAGGGATTTGAAACTGAGATTCTGCTCTATAGGTGCATCAAACAACTCCTCTACCCAGGCAGCATAAAAGGCCTCAACCGGACGGGTCCATCCATGAGACACAGAAACGGTGGATGCATCTGCGATGGAAGCACAGGCGAGTGTTGAACCATGATGCCTCATTTCGATACGATCATTAGAAGACCAACGTTCGAGTTCTGCAGTTAAACTCCAAGGTGGACCTCCTCGTGGATGACTCTTTAAAGAACGCTCAACACCTTGGGCATCAATCAAAACCAATTCGTCAGCATCTCCAGCAGTACTGACCCCTTTGATTTTTATCGGGTCACCGGGCTCAGGTGATCTTGGGGAGACCCAGAGCATCGCCTCATCCGTCACAGAACAGCCCAAAGGACTTTGCGCCCAAGTATTAGCTACAGAAGCGATGCTACCCCATAAGATCAGAACCGTTGTACTAAAGCGCCGTGACATCATATAGGTAACAATATGAAAGAGAATTTACGAAATGAGTTTAGAGTTCCGCGGGTTCATGTAGAACTCTAAGTTCCTTGATCTTTTTTGATTATAATCCACATATGGTTTCAACCGTTCACTGATTACACATCATCGATTTGAACCGTTCGATCGTTTTGTTTTTGTCTCGATGACGTTCCATGTCCGATCCATCCAATCAATCACAACAACTGAAGTCGTCATTTAGCTTTTGCCCCAAATGCTGCAGCCCTGGGCCAACAATACTGAACGACCGACAACTGCTCTGTCCCGCCTGTGGTTTCCAGTATTTTTTTAACTGCGCAGCAGCGACAGGTGCATTTCTTTTTTTTAAAGATCAATTAATCTTAGCGGTGCGCGAGCGAGAGCCCAAAGCCGGCTATCTGGATGTTCCAGGTGGATTTCTGGACTTCAACGAGAGTGCAGAAGAGGGTCTACAAAGAGAAATACAAGAAGAACTGCACCTTCATGTGGCCTCACTTCGTTATTTTATGAGTGCACCTAATGACTACGAGTATGGAGGTGTCCCTTACAAGACTATGGACCTCTTTTTTATCGGCTATCTAGAGAATGTTGAAGGTATCAAGGCCGCGGACGATGTTAGGGACTTTGTGTTTATTTCGCCCGAATCGCTCGATCCTCAAAGATTCGCCTTCGATTCGACGCGAAAAGCATTTCTTTGCTTATTGGCTATGAGGAAAGCCTAAACGGGGAGGGGAAGCGAACGTTCCTTCGGTAACCAAAGCACTTCTTGACTACCGCCTTCACGGGCTAGAACCCTGGCTGCTACGAATAGGAAATCGGAAAGACGATTCACGAATGGTATGACACACTCATGTAAGTGAATTTCTGAATGAGCTGCGATTGCCGTTCTTTCAACCCGTCGGCAAATCGTTCTCGCTAAGTGACACCAAGCGGCTGAGTCACTTCCACCCGGTAGAACAAACTCTTTGAGCGGCGGTAAGGATTCATTCAAATGATCCATCCAAACCTCAAGCCACTCAACATGCGAAGTCGATAGACTACTTCTACCGGGTATCGATAAATCGCCGCCTAAATCAAAGAGGAGATGCTGTACTTCTTTGAAAACGGCTGAAAGTTCAGGTGTTTTTAAGTGGCTCAAAACCCCTCCCACTGCGCTATTGAGCTCATCAACATCACCCATCAACTGAATACGGGCCGACGCTTTGCTTATGCGCGAGCCATCGGCCAGTCCTGTTTCCCCCAAATCACCAGTTCGGGTGTAGATCTGTGTCAGACGGTTACCCATAGTTAGCTCAAAGTTTCATCCGCAATGATGATGCCATCTTCATCCGCATAGAAATAGAGGCCTGTTCTAAAATTAACACCTGAAAAACTGATGAGCTTGTCACGATCACCATGACCTTTTTTCCCACTTTTTAATGGATTTGGATGCAGCGCCCAAATCCCTATTGGTATAGAGGCCAGTTCCAACGTATCTCGTACACACCCGTAAATCAAAATACCTTTCCACCCATTATCGGCAGCTTGTCGAGCGAGTCCGCTACCGAGTAATGCACATCGATGTGAACCGCCGCCATCTACCACCAAAACACCGTCCGTTACCGTCTCCGAAAGAGCGGCTCTGATTAATACATTGTCTTCGAACACCTTCACGGTATGAACAATGCCTTGTACCTTACTGTGACCGCCGAAGCTTTTGTAAACAGGATCTACAATTTGAAGGTGATGACTGTCACCATACTGGTCACACAGATGGGGGGTTGAATACTGCATCCTGACATCTCCAAAAAAAGGCGTTGCATGAACATCTTAGAATATTAAGACACTTACGCCCTCGATACAGTTCCTTTGATTAAGATCTCAATCCAGGTAGCGCGCAATCAATCCTCGTTCACCGCCATCGAGATTAAGCGGGATTTTAACTTCCCAACCGCCGCCGGGTGCCTCAACCATGGGCTGATTATTCCGATCGGTCATACCTTCAAGCACGATATCACGGTTACCCTCAGGAAGAATCAGTTCGAGGCGATCGCCCACAGAGAACTTATTTTTAACCAAAACATCCGCCCATCCTGTCGTCGTATCAACTTCAGTAATTTCACCAACAAACTGCTGTTGATGACTTGATGAATACCCTTGCATGTAATTCTGATAATCATGGGTGTGGTGTCGGACATAAAAGCCATCTGTATAGCCACGTTGAGCCAAGTTTTCCAAGACACCGAGCAGTTTTGGATTGAAATCACGCCCTGAAACAGCATCATCAATGGCCTGACGATAGGTTTGCGCTGTGCGCGCCACATAATAAAAAGACTTGGTCCGTCCTTCAATTTTCAGACTATCAACACCCAAATCGACCAGTTTTTGAATATGCTCAATGGCGCGTAGGTCTTTGGAGTTCATGATGTAGGTCCCATGCTCATCTTCCATGACAGGCATCAGTTCCCCAGGTCGATTTTCTTCTTCAAGAAAATACACCTCGTCAGCCAGCGGATGACGTTCTTGATCGCCACAATCCGTCAGCGCACTATTCAAATCATTCAGGGACAATTTCAATTGACCCGGCACGAAGTCCCCTTCAGGATTTTCCTGTGCAGGTTGAACATCATATTTCCACCGACAGGAATTTGTACAGGTTCCCTGATTAGGGTCTCGATGATTGAAATAACCCGATAAGAGACAACGACCCGAATAGGCAATACAGAGGGCGCCATGGACAAAAACCTCCAATTCCATATCAGGACATTCTTGACGAATCTCACCGATCTCATCGAGTGAGAGTTCACGTGACAAGATGATGCGTTTAATCCCCAACGACTGCCAGAAACGAACCGCGGCATAATTAACAGTATTAGCTTGAACAGAGAGATGAATAGGCATTTCAGGCCAGGCTTCACGCGCTAACATAATGAGACCTGGATCTGCCATGATCAAGGCATCAGGCCCCATAGCAACAATGGGTTCAAGATCACGGATGAACGTCCTTATTTTACGATTATGTGGTAATACGTTGGTCGCAAGGTAAAACGTTTTTCCTTGTCTGTGGGCTTCTTCAATACCGAGCGCTAGGTTACTTTCAAGAAAATCATTATTGCGAACACGCAGACTGTAGCGGGGGAGACCGGCGTAAACTGCATCGGCGCCATAAGCAAAGGCATAGCGCATGTTTTTGAGTGTACCGGCGGGGGAAAGCAGTTCGGGTTTTTTCATGAGCCAGTATGCGTAGTGTTAGAATTGAGCGATTTTACCCTATCTTGACTATTTTTCTCAGGATTTCCACGATTCATGATCGAACGTCCGACATTCAAAACATTGGAAGACTTTGTCGGTAATACGCCATTAGTCCAACTAAAGCGCCTCCCTAAATCCTCCAGTAACATCATTCTCGGGAAACTCGAGGGCAATAATCCAGCTGGCTCAGTAAAAGATCGACCGGCACTGAGCATGATCCGCCGAGCTGAAGAACGTGGCCACATTAAACCAGGTGACCGCCTAATCGAGGCTACCAGCGGTAATACAGGTATCGCACTCGCCATGGCGGCTGCGATGAGAGGCTATAAAATGACCCTTATCATGCCTGAGAATATGAGTTCTGAGCGTCGTGCCTCCATGAAGGCATTTGGAGCTGAAATACTGCTGACGCCCGCTCAAGGGAGCATGGAAGCCGCAATAGATCTCGCGAGGACCATGGAGGCACGAGGTGAAGGTAGAATTCTGGACCAATTCGCCAACGCGGATAACCCGTTAGCGCACTACGAAGGCACTGGCCCTGAAATTTGGCGCGATACAGCGGGCACGGTCACTCATTTCGTGAGCTCTATGGGAACAACCGGAACCATTATGGGAACATCGGCCTATCTCAAAGAAAAAAATCCAGACATCCAGATCATTGGTGTACAACCCGAAGGGACCTCCAAAATACCGGGTATCCGACGTTGGCCCCGAGAATACCTTCCTAAAATCTGTGACTTTGACAAAATTGATCAAATCCTTGATGTGAGTCAGTGTGATGCCGAAGAGACCACTCGGCAGCTCGCTATACAAGAAGGGATCTTTGCAGGTATCTCCTCGGGAGGTGCTCTTCACGCGGCTTTGACACTATCTAAATCCATTCAAGATGCCGTCATTGTGGTCATCATCTGTGATCGTGGCGATCGCTATCTTTCCACGGGTGTATTCCCAGACTAGGTAATGGAATGTCCTTCAAAAAACGAAAAAAAACACTCCCCACAGAACCTGTCCGAACGTTGATTCAATCCTTAACCCACGATGGTCGCGGTGTGACGCGTATTGAAGGAAAACCTGTATTCATCGAGGGTGCGCTACCTGGTGAGGACGTCACATTCCTTTATACCGACATTCGGCGGGATTTTGCCGAAGGAAAGGTTACTGAAATCCACACTGCCTCAGCAGGACGTGTCACACCTCTTTGCGCCAGCTTTGGAGTGTGTGGTGGTTGCAGCTTTCAACATGTCGCGGACAGCGTTCAAATAGGTGAAAAGCAGTCTCTATTAGTCGAACAGCTTGAACGTATTGGAAAATTAAGCGCTATTGATCTTTTTCCTCCCTTGACCGGCCCATCGTGGGGATACCGTCACAAAGCGCGCTTAGGTGTTAAATATGTAGCCAAAAAAGGTCGGGTACTGGTGGGATTCAGGGAACGATCGACCCCTTTTTTAGCTGACATCGATACCTGTCACGTCTTGCATCCAAAGGTTGGACTCCATCTGCGTGATCTTGGCGAACTGATCGCACGTCTGACTATTCGTGATCGATTACCACAAATCGAGGTAGCCGTGGGTGAACATCGTATCTCGATGGTGTTCCGTGTCCTTGAAGACCCAACAACTGAAGACCTTGCCATCCTTAAAGAGGGTGCAATCAAGTTAGGGTTCGACTGCTTTTTACAACGACACGGACCTGATTCGATTGTGGCGTTGCATCCAGAACAACCGGTTCGTCCGACTTACTCCATCCAAGACCATTCGATCGATTTCCAATTCGAACCCACCGACTTCATTCAGGTCAATGCCGAGATCAACCGTAAGATGATCAACCGTGTGATTGATCTACTCGACCTCAAACCTGAGGATAGAGTCCTCGATCTCTTTTGCGGCATTGGCAACTTCACCTTACCCATCGCTCGACATGCGGCTTTTGTGACTGGCATAGAAGGCGGCATTGACGCGGTCAAACGAGCCTATGAGAATGCGGAAGCAAATGGCATCCAAAACATTGAGTTTCACGTAGCCGACCTCACTCAGTCTCTGGAAGGGAAGGGTTGGGCTGACCAATCGTATGACAAAATCCTTATGGACCCATCCAGAGCAGGTGCTGAAGATGTGCTCTCGGCCATTCCACATTGGTCACCATCAAGCATTGTCTATGTCTCTTGCAACCCTTCCACTTTGGCAAGGGATGCTGGAATTCTGGTCACTCAGCATGGCTATAAACTAATTCGCGCGGGCGTGATGGACATGTTTCCTCAAACCGCACACGTTGAATCCATCGCACTGTTTCAACGATGACTCAAGCTAATACTCATTTAGCCGTATCTTCGTGGCTTGCCATATCGGTCAGCGATCAAATGGCCAGACTGATAAGGGATACCGACATCGTTAAAAGTTGGCCTGTATCAACCGCAAAAAACGGGATAGGACAACTCAAAGGCAGCGAATGCACGCCAAGGGGATGGCACTCAATCCGCGCCAAGATCGGTCAAGGAGCCCCTGAAGGGACCGTGTTTAAGGCCAGAAGACCTACGGGAGAATTTCATAACGATGCCCTAGAATTGGCTTATCCCGACCGCGATTGGATCCTAACTCGTATTCTTTGGCTGGGAGGCCTTGAGCCTCATAAAAATCGCTATGGTGAAGTTGATAGCACTTGGCGGTATATTTACATTCATGGAAGCCCCGATGCAGGCGTAACCGGCGTACCCGCATCACATGGTTGTATCCGTCTTAAAAGTTCGGATGTCATCGAACTCTTTGATGTGGTTTCGGTGGGTATGCGGGTCTTAATCGAGCCATAAACTTAATGATGAACATGATCTTTTTTCGCGTAACGGAGTTCTTCTTTTGAAGCCGCATCTTGAACTGGATACGCCTATGACGCCGAGGGAACTGCAAGCCAGTTTATCTCTAGCGGCCATCTACATGCTCCGAATGTTAGGCATGTTTTTAATCCTCCCTGTCTTCTCAATCTTTGCCAGAGAAATCCACGATTCAACTCCGGTTATGGTTGGTTTGGCGATCAGCGCCTACGGGCTCACACAGGCTGTTTTTCAGATACCCTTTGGACTGTGGTCTGATCGATACGGTCGTAAACCCATCATAACTCTGGGCTTGGTGATTTTTGTTTTGGGTAGCGCCGTCGCCGCGCTCTCAGACTCTATCTACGGTATCATTGCAGGTAGAGCCTTACAGGGTGCCGGAGCCGTGGCTGCCGTTGTTATGGCGCTCGCAGCAGATCTCACTCGTGAAGAGCATCGAACGAAGGCCATGGCACTCATCGGTATCAGTATCGGTTTATCCTTCGCAATTTCCATGGTATCGGGACCGATCCTTTCCAACTGGTTCGGATTAAAAGGCCTGTTCTGGGTGATTACTGGTCTTGCCGCTTCAAGCATCTTGGTCCTTCATACCTTAGTTCCAAATCCACCGAAGCGACTTCATCAGCAAACAGCTGCAACCCGAAGAAAAGGTTTTATAAGGGTCTTTAAAGATGGGGATCTCCTAAGGCTGGATCTTGGCATCTTCTCTCTTCATCTCATTTTGACCGCTACGTTCGTCGTCTTACCACTGGTGCTCAGAGATTCACTACAACTTGAAACTCAAATTCATTGGCATATCTACCTACCGGTGTTCGTTCTGGCCATTATCAGTATGGTTCCATTCGTGATCCTGGCTGAAAAGAAGCGGAAGATGAAATCCGTTTTTCTTTCCTTCATTGCCATCATCGCGTTAGCGGATTTTGGGTTTGCTTGGATCAAGGAAAGCTATTGGGCAGTCTTTGGTCTGTTATACGTATTTTTTACAGGATTCAATCTGCTTGAAGCCACGCTACCGTCTATGGTCTCGAAAACAGCGCCCCCGGAACTCAAAGGAACGGCGATGGGTGTCTATTCAACTTCGCAATTCCTTGGAGCGTTCATAGGCGGCACCGGGGGTGGATGGATCTATGGCCAGTGGGGAATAGAGTCCGTATTCATCTACTGTGGTATCACCGCGTTGGTTTGGCTCTTAGTTGCCTCGAGCATGAAACCCCCGCGTCACGTCAGCACCGCCATGATCGGTATTAAAACACTCTCTGATCAGGAATCTCATACACTCACGAAAGCCTTGCACGAGCTACCTGGTATAGCAGATGCGGTCGTTGACTTTGAAGAAGGCGTGATTTACCTGAAGATCGAGAAAGAACATCTTGACCGTGATCGTTTGGAAGATACCCTTAGAGACTATCTGAAAGCTTAAGTTGTTTAGTTATCGACCACGATCAATATGAGTCAACCACTTCGCCTTAATCTTGGCTGCGGAACCCTCATTGTTCTGGTTCTTGTTGTTGCAGTTCTGAGTAAACTCGTTCCGCACGGCAGCCGGACGAAGGACGTTCATCATGGCAAAAGCGAAGAAATGCCGATGAGCACTGGCCAAACTGAACACCTTATTGCACGACCCAGCCTAGCACCTAAGACTTCAGAAAAAAACCCAACGCCCACCAGAGAGACTGCGAATACCATAACCCCCAACCAGGATCTCGGAATTCTGAATATCCTCCAAGGACTTAAAGCTCTGATCAGTAACTTTATAGACTTGGATGCTGAGAAATCGGCGCCAAGCTTAATGGATTCAATCTCCGCAAAAAAGGTGGTGGATAACTACAATTCAATAGAGACTCAAGGGAACACGCAGAATGAAAGCCCAAAGGCCGACTTAAACGCTCTGGCACTGGTTGAAACATCGCAGAAACTTCTCGGCAAGATCAGTCAGTTTGCGGATGGCGACAATGGGAAAAAACGCCAATCACCCGAGAGTGAACAAAAGACAGCGCCCGAGTCTAGTACGGCAGCCCCTCTATCGGGTGAGGTGGTCTTCAACAATCCCTGGGATAACTCTGTTGATCAAGTCAGTCGCTACCTAAAGCGTCACACACATGACGCATCATCACTTGAAATTACGGAGTGGGGAAGGGTCCAACGTATTCCAAACGGGTTTTCAGTCCGGTGTAGTTTCCGGTCCAAAAATGTTCTCGGAAAATCCATCACCCAAAGCAGAAACTTCATTCTCAATGCATCTGGTGAGATCAAGGACATACGGGACTAAAGGACTTTATACCTCTTCTTCCTCTGCTTCTCCCTCTAATAGCGCATCCAGTTCTCCGCTTTGATTCAATCTCGATAGATCGTCGAAACCGCCTACATGCGTAGCACCGATGAAGATCTGTGGTACGGTTCTTCGCTGAGTGAGGTTCATCATCTCCTCGCGTAGATTCGGGTCAGTGTCCACGCGGATCTTTTTAATCTCGGTGACGCCTTTCGATAACAATAAACGTTCAGCCATCAAGCAATAGGGGCAAATGGCCGTGGAGTACATACGAACAGGTTTCATAAAGTCAGAATACTCAGATTGGTGTTAAAGTTTACGCCGCTGCTCAACAGCATGCAGTAAATACGTGGTTATCGCCCCTTGAGGTCTTGAAATGAAAGCAAAATTACAAAAATTATTCGAGTACTTTCTAATCGGTGTCCTAGGTCTGATACCGATCATGATCATCGTTCAGCTGGTTATCTATGTAGAAAGCCTCTTAAGAGGTTTCCTACTCAGCATCTTCGTCCGCTTTGAGAGCATCCTTCTTCCAGGGCTTTTGTTCCTCGCGTCCATAAGTCTTGTGACCTATGTGGGTTACCTTGTTAAGGGTGATAAGGCTTATGTGCTTTATTTTGTTGAGAAAATCCTCAATCGTGTCCCTTTGATTGGTTCGATCTATCGTGTTTCTCAGAAAATCCTGAAATTGTTTGCGACCGACAGTGATACTCAGATTCGTGATGTGGTGTTCATCGAATATCCCAGAAAGGGGCTTTGGGTGCCCGCCTATATTACTAACCGAATCGGTGACAGAGTCGTGGTCTACATACCCACTTCACCCAATCCAACCTCTGGCTTCACCATCATTGTTGAAGAATCTGAGGTTGTGAGCTGCGATATGTCCATTGAAGAAGCATCCTCATTTGTCATCAGTTTAGGGGCTGACCTCAGTAATCCGGGCGAGATCTCAAGACTGTTTGATAAGAAAGGGCCATTGATCAGTCCACCACAGGAATCTTAGAAAGATGACCGGGACTGGTATCTTTTATCCAGTAGCATCATAATTCGGCTCCTGAATCATCTATTACACACATTAAACCATGCGCACATTTCTGATAATTCTTCTTACAACGCTCACCTTGTTCGGGTGCGCCAGAAAGGAAAAGACGGGTCTACACGACGTGTTGCTCGAAAAATTCAAGGACGATCAGGATCTTAAAGATTACAAATTGGATCCAAGCGAAGTAGCCGATTGCGTTGTTGATGAGATTTCAGCCTCACTACCTGGGTTTGCAGGTGACCCAAGGCGTCCTAAATTCTTTGAAGCCTATGCACGGTTCATGAGCGTTAAGTCTCAAGCAGATGCCGAAGCCTCAGTAGCAGAGTTTAAAGACCTATTTGGTTCAACTGAGAATGCAAGAGAGGCGGCTACTACCATCACAGATCACATCATGACCTGTATGGGCAAGGCGATTGAAAAAGCGACGCCGAACGCACCCGACCCAAAACACTGAGGCAACAATCGAACCGTAAAACGGCCGCTTTCACAGCGGCCGTTTTACGTTCATCGCCGTCTCAACACGCACCATCAATGTTCCCACTTTTCTTCTATCTTCACCATTAAGGTGCAGCAATTTCGTGCCTGCAAATCCGCAACATGAATCACACAACACTGATGGCAACGGCTTAGATCTTGCTTGATTCCATGACATAGAATATGTCTGTGGTCATGTATTAGTTATTCAGCTGTTGTCAAACCCGTATCATGAATCCCAATGAAATGTATGAATACCTGGAAAGAATCGCAACGCTCATTCGAACGAGCGTTCGAAAGAAAGGCCTAGAAATGGGCTTACAACCCATACAAATCGAAGCACTCCATTATCTGAGCCGCTGTAATCACTACAGTAATACACCGGTTGCTGTAGCTGAATTTTTAGGGCTCACTAAAGGAACTGTCTCGCAAACGCTCCTTGTACTGGAATCAGCAGGGCTCGTAACCAAAGAAGTAGATCAACGCGATCGAAGAGTGATCCGTATCCGTCTGACCACAAAGGGTGATGATGCACTGGATCAGGTCATTCCCCCCAGTACGCTTAAATCTGCGTTATCGAGCCTACAAGATCATGAGGCGAGATCTATTTCATCAGCGGTTGAGCATCTGATGATTACTTTGCAGGATGGTACTGGTTTCAAGACGTTCGGTGCCTGCAAAACCTGCGTGCACCATCTTAAGAGTCGTGATGGGTTAAGACATTGTGGTCTTACGAGAGAACTTCTAACCAATACCGATGCAGAAAAACTCTGCAGGGAACATCAAATCGCAGCCTGAAGCTGTTTAGCAACAAACAGCCCAGACCCTTAGATCGCGATTTCTAAAGTGCTTGATCTCCGGTTTCACCCGTTCGGATTCGGACAACTTGATCGAGTGAAGTGACGAAAATCTTTCCATCACCAATTTTTCCGGTATTAGCGGCTTTGATAATGACGTCCAGGCTTCTTTCCACCATATCGTCTGAGACAGCAACTTCTATTTTCACTTTAGGCAAGAAATCGACAACATACTCGGCACCACGATATAGCTCAGTATGACCTTTTTGGCGACCAAAGCCTTTCACTTCAGTAACCGTAATACCAGCCAATCCGAGATCGGAAAGGGCTTCTCTTACATCATCCAGTTTGAATGGCTTGATGATAGCAGTGATGAATTTCATGTGTTCTCCCAGTACAGATAGCAGTTTATTTTTTAACCAGACGATTCTGAATAATGTGTTCAACCACAGTTGGATCAGCCAGCGTCGAAATATCGCCTAACTGACTGGTCTCATTGGCCGCAACTTTACGTAATATACGACGCATGATCTTTCCAGAGCGAGTTTTTGGCAATCCGGGCGCCCATTGTATGAGATCTGGCGTCGCTATGGGGCCTATCTCTTTTCTGACCCAATGAATGAGCTCGTTTCTGAGACCATCATCAGGCTCTATGCCGTTCACCAAGGTGACGTATGCATAAACTCCTTGCCCTTTAATATCATGCGGATAGCCTACCACAGCCGCTTCAGCCACATGCGGGTGCAACACCAGTGCGCTCTCGATTTCTGCTGTACCAAGACGATGGCCTGAAACGTTAAGCACGTCATCAACTCGCCCGGTGATCCAATAGTAACCGTCTGCATCTCGGCGAGCACCATCGCCTGTGAAGTATTTACCTGGATAAGCCGAGAAATAGGTATCAAAGAAACGCTGATGATCTCCGAAGATGGAGCGAGCTTGTCCAGGCCACGAACGTGTCAGGGTCAAAACGCCCTCTGACTCACCATGCTGAACCACACCTTCCTGAGAGACAATTTCAGGTACTACACCAAAAAAGGGGCGCGTTGCAGAGCCTGGTTTCAAAGGTATTGCCCCAGGAAGTGGGGTAATGAGAATGCCACCTGTTTCTGTTTGCCACCAGGTGTCGACCACAGGACACAGGGCCTTACCCACATTATGGTAGTACCAAGACCAAGCTTCTGGGTTAATCGGCTCGCCTACAGAACCTAAGATACGCAAGCTAGAGCGCTTTGAACCATTGAGCCAATGATCCCCAACAGCCATCAAACTTCTAATGGCTGTCGGTGCAGTATAGAAAATATTGACCTGATGCTTATCGATGATTTCCCAGAATCGGTCTGGGGCAGGATAACTCGGGACACCTTCAAAAATAAGGGTTGTAGCGCCATTAGCAAGTGGACCATACACACAGTATGAGTGGCCCGTTATCCAGCCTACATCTGCTGTGCACCAATAGACCTCATCCTCATGGTAATCAAATACAAGTTTATGCGTCATGGCGGCATAAACGAGATAACCACCCGTAGTATGGAGTAGCCCTTTAGGTTTGCCAGTTGATCCTGATGTATAGAGAATAAACAGTGGGTCCTCAGCATCCATGACCTCTGGAGGACAGATCGGTGATGCCTTTGCCATAGCTTCGTGGTACCAGACATCTCGCGACGTCCACTCAATCGAATGACCTGAGTGACGCACAACGAAGACTGTGGCCACATCGGGACAATGCTTCAGCGCTTCATCTACATTAGCTTTTAAAGGCAGATGACGCCCACCGCGTACTGTTTCATCGGCACAGACGACATGCTTGGAACCCGAATCCAGAATTCGATCTTGAAGCGATTCGGCGGAAAAACCGCCAAAGATTACGGAATGAACTGCTCCGATACGAGTACAGGCCAACATAGCGATGACGGCTTCGGGCAACATTGGCATGTAGATACACACGCGATCGCCTTTCTTAACGCCTCTGTCTTTAAGACAATTAGCAAATCGACATACTCGATCATAGAGTTCTCGATAGCTCAATAGTGAATGAACATCAGGATGATCACCTTCCCAAATGATCGCAGTTCGATCACCGTGCTGTTCAAGATGTCGATCTAAACAGTTATAACTGACATTCAGCTTCCCCCCCTCATACCAACGAATTTTGGCTTCTGAGTAATCACAGTTCGATACCGTGTGCCAGGGCTCGAACCAGTCAACGAAGTGACCGGCCTGTTCGCCCCAAAAGCCATGAGGATCATCAATAGAGCGTTGATACTCACGTTCGTATTCGGATTGCGTAATATGGGCTGTTTGCGCCACATCGGGCTTGATATCAAATATCGAGGCGGTCATAGAATGTGATGGCAGGATCGTATTAGTTGTACATGAGAGTATAGCGTCAGTTCGATTAATACGTGTAGGTCAAATACTCTTAAGCAACTGATCCTTAGCTTGATTAATCTTGGCCGCCAAATAATCTGATCCGCCACGATCTGGATGCAGTTTTTGAATCAAGCGGCGATGTGCGTCGATGATGTCATCATGTGATGCACCCGGCGACAGCCCTAATATTTCATAAGCCTCTTGATTGCTCGGTATAGGCGACTCGTGATCAGATCGAGTGCTCTGATCGGATTTCCAAACATCACCATACAGACGATCGAGATAGGCAGCTACCAGAGTCGCGGACTCATGATCTTGATGTTCTAGCCAATGGTAAAGCTGAGAAAGTTCCTGGATTGAGAGATCCACTAACTCGCGACCCGCCAAAGGACCTGAGCATACGCGTCCACCAATTTCGCCTGTCTCGTGATTGAGAAACATCGAAACAAAGGGCGTTTCAACATCAGAACGACCCGGGGATCGCGTTTTACCTTCATTCTGTCGTTGATATGACCGATAAAAATGCCGTAAATAAGGAAAATAGCGAACCAGTACCGGAATGATGGCAGGTATGACTCGGGTGAAGGTGGCGATCACAGCACCAATGACGGCACCCAGAACAGGAACAATTCCGCCTAAGCGCCCGGTCATCAGTAACAGTAAGATGACCATAATGCCAAGCCATATCAAGGTTTGCTGAGTAGAACTTAAATGTCTTACGAAGCTGTTCCCAAGAAACTTCCTTAGATAGAACGCTAGCGCAGATAATAAGATCAAAAATATAATTATATTCATGGATGGGGTTCTAACTGCCTTAAGAGCGCAAGCGAGGGTCCGCCAAGTGTTTCAGCTTGAAGCGCAAGGGCTCTGAGACCACCTGTGGCGTATGCAGCAACGGCCATCAACAAGTCGCGCAATTCATCAGCACTCCCTTTTTTGAACGGGTGGTAGGCCCCCTTAGAGAGCTTTGCGAGCTCGATAAAGGTTGTTCGCGCCTCTTCATCCTGTCCTTCTTGGAATAAGAAAATAGGCGTTTTAAGCAAACCAAGTTGGCCAGCCAAATGAGCGAGGAGGTCTATAGGTTCTTCCACCGCATCACCCACAAAGACCAAAGCATGCAAGCGATTATTTCGTGTTGCTCTAAGGGCATAGGACAATACGCGTTCAATCTGGGTTAAACCACCTAAACACTGGACTCCTTCCATGAAGGGGAGCAGCGTTTCGCCGCACTGAGACCAAGGTGAACATATAAAGGTATCGAGCCCTTGGTAGTAACAAATCTGAAGATCCAGCGATTCTGTATCAGAAGCCACTTTAAACATATCGATCTGTAGATGTGTAGCGAGGTCCCACGTAGATTGCCGACTCGCGGTTGCATCTAGTGCGAATATCAACCGAGCTCTGCTGCGAGTCGACCGAACACAGGATTGCTGATTTAGTTTATTCAGAAATTGGCTAACCGCTTTCGAGGTGGCTTGCGAAGGAGCAGTAGGCATGGGGACATCTTGGGGAGGGGTCTGGTAAAGGCCTTCACTTTTAGAGCTCATCTTACTACCCCGCGAGGTAAAGCGTTGAGGAATTCTAGAAGGCTCAGTGTATTCATTCATTGATTATGAACTTTTTACAGAATCTAAGGAACTTTCGCATGCTAACAACGGTCCTAATCGCCAATGGCCCTTTTGGCAGCCATTAGTTTGGTAGCGAACTTTCATCTTGCTCATGGGTTTCGCTCAAGGGACACCAAGCCACAAAAGGATATTGAGTACATGGTTATCGGTTGTTTTATAAAGGGGCAACGTGATAATTTTCGCAGGGGGAGGGTACGTTTGTCCCTCATGACGCTTATTGATCGAGGAGATAAATCAATGTCAGAAGACACAAATGCATCAAACATATTAGTGACGCTCAAATCCAACCCTAAAGTTCTCTATGGCATCGTTGGTGCAATAGCTCTAGGTGGTCTTGCACTTGCATTCAGCGGTGGTGATAATGTTCAAGGTCGTAAGATTGCTGCTGTCAGTGTGGGTCAAACCATCACACTCGAGAATCCTAATGGGGGTTTGTCACATCTTGCAAACGCCCCAGGTATGGTCGGGGTAGCCGATAGCGGAGAAGAAAAGGGTGAACATTCTATTTGTGTCGTACCCGCTGGAAGCAGGGCAACCATAGAAGAAGAACAAGTTGTCATGGTTCCGTTCGTTAAAGTAACGGTTCTCGACGGTGAATGCCAAGGTAAATCTGGCTGGACCAGCAAGATCAACGTTAAAGCTAATTAATATGGGCAGTGACCGGACGCTTCAGCATCCGGTCATGTTCACATCCCTCTCAACAGAGCCATAGGTGCTACCTTGGTGACTGTTCGGACTTTGATTACCGCCATCGAGCCGATAACGAAGGCGCTGGATATAGGAGTCAAAAGCCAAAATTCGACATGAATACGAGGCGAGAGCTCAAAAACCCGCTGGTAGAGGATCCACAATAAGGACTCAGCGACAATACACGACAAAACTCCAGCCAACAAACCCAACATAAAAAACTCCGTCCACTGGGAACTCTTTAACAAGCGTTCACTCGCACCAAGTGCCCTCAAGATAGTATCTTCATGAATGCGTTCATCCATGGTACTGCTGACAGAAGCCAACAGGACAATGACACCAAGAAGCAAGGCCAGAATAAGAAGAAACTGGATCGCCATCGTGACTTCGTTCAAGATATTCTGGAACTGCTGCAGCAGCTTATCGACATCAAGCAATGTAAGGCCTGGGAATGCCTTAATTAACCTCGGTAAAACGGCTTTCTGTTCGGGACTGAGATGGAAACTCGTGAGCCAGGTTCTTGGGAAGGCGCTTAGTTGATCCGATGTGAAAATCATGTAGAAATTGGGTGTCATATTATCCCATTGCACACTCCGAGTACTGGTGACCTTAGTTTCTAATACTTGCCCGCCGATCAAGAAGCTCAATTGATCACCAACATGGAGTCCCAGACCGTCGGCAAGCTTCTTTTCCACCGATACACCTTCTGCGAGCCATTGGCCCTCCAGAACACGATTATCAGAAGGTAGTTCAAGACTCATTGTTAAGCTAAGTTCTCGATTCAGGGCGTTATCCAATTGGCGATCACGCTCAATCAGGCCTTTAAGGTCCTCACCATTTCGCTTAATTAAACGACCCCGAACCACCGGGTACAGCTCACTTCGGTGGATATCCTCAGCCTCTAGGACATGATTGAAACGATCGACATCAGCATCCATGAGATTGAGCACAAATTGATTGGGCGCATCATGGGGTAAGTGCTGCTGCCATTGAGATATGAGTTCCGTTCTAGCGATAAAAATCACCTGCATGGTGACGAGAGTGATAGCGAACGCGGCTAATTGAACAATGCCTAACATGGGTCTACGGGTGAGATGTTTCAAACCCAGGCGAAACCCCAAGTTGGGTATCACGCTGAGTCCACGACTTATGACCAGCAAGCACAAGGAAAGCAAACAGAAGACAGTCACTCCGAGTAAGGTACCTCCAAGAACGATGAACAAGGTTTGAATATTCTGCGTATATCGCCATAGCAAAATCGTAACGGTCAAAAGCGCAACTCCGTAGACCAACCAGGCCGAAAGGGGAGGCGGAGCCAAATCCCTTCTAAGTACCCTGAGCGGCGATAAACGCGTCATGCTTAAAATGGGAGGAAGAGCAAATCCAAAGAGGGTGGTAAGGCCTGTGGCGAGACCTAACAACCAAGCATAAGGGCCGGGTGGCAGAAGACCTGTCGGCAGAAGATCAGCTACCATAAAGACCATCAGAGACTGGAGCGCCCACCCGATTGCAGCGCCTACCATAGAAGAAAATACACCCAATAAGAACAACTGGGCCATGAATAGCCCAATCACCTCATGGCCTTGAAGCCCGAGGGCCTTCAAAACACCGACAAGATCATAATGTCGTTCACTGTAGCGCCGTGCAGACAAGGCGATGGCGACTCCGGCGATCAAAACGACCCCTACACCCGTCATACCCAGAAATTGCTCAGCTCGCTTGATCGTTGCACCGAGTTCAGGTCTATGGTCGTGAATATCATTGACTCGCTGGCCGGGCTGGAGTTGTGGATTCAACCAATCCTTATAAAGCTTCAAAGCCTCACGATCGCCAGCACAGAGGAGGAAATAGCGCACCCGGCTGCCAGGTAAAAGGACATTAGCTGATTGAAGATCGGCTTCATTCACGAGTACTCGTGGAGAAAGACTGAAAAAATCACCACGTTTATCGGGTTCATACAGGATGACCTTAGTCACCTTCAAGGCTTGTTCGCCTAAAGTTAAACGATCACCCACTTTGACCTTGAGCGAGTCCAGCACACTGGATTCAACCCACATTTCGCCGGGGTTAGGAACCTCATGAGTCATGTGCCCCTTATCATCAACAAGATCTCCCACCCTATATTCACCCCTGAGCGGGTAGCCCGCATGCACGGCTTTGATACTGACCAGCAATAATTCATCCGCCTCAACAATCACGCTGGAGAATTCCACCGTATTTGAGGTTTTCAGTCCGTGGTGTTCAGCCCAAGCGTTCCACTCAACTGACAGCGGACGTGGACTGGAAATAGAAAGATCACCGCCCATATATTCAGCTGATCGGTACTCCATCGTGTGCTTCAACCGATCACCCAGCATCCCGACTGAAGTCGTTGCAGTAACAGCCACTACTAACGCAAATATTAATAGGGTGAGTTCACCAGTTCTCAAATCGCGCTGCAGCAATCGTATTGCTTGAATCACATGATTCATGAGGGGTCCTCAGGCTTAGCGGCTAAACATCCTGCCACGAGATGTAAACGGCCGTCACATCTATTAGCTAACTTTTCTTCATGGGTCACTAACACAAGCGTCGTGCCGTTTTCTTGATTCAATTTGAATAAAAGATCGGCAATCAGCGTGCCTGTGTTGTAGTCTAGATTGCCAGTAGGCTCATCGGCAAACAAGACATCGGGGCGCGTGATAAAAGCCCTTGCTAGGGCCACCCTCTGTTGTTCTCCACCCGAAAGCTGATTGGGGAAATGATGTAAACGCTCACTCAGGCCCACATCCATTAGGAATTCTTGAGCTAAAGATTTAGCTTGGGTCACACCTTTAAGTTCAAGCGGAAGGAGCACGTTTTCAAGTGCGCTCATGTGAGGAATCAACTGAAAGGACTGAAAAACAAAGCCAACATGTCGAGCGCGAAGTCGCGCACGGCCATCTTCATTCAATTGGCTTAAATTATGTTCGCCCAACCAAACTGCGCCCGAACTCGCTTGATCGAGTCCAGCCATAATGCCCAACAATGTCGTTTTACCTGAGCCTGAAGAACCGGTAATTGCTACTGTTTGACCCCGAGGAATGGTAAATGAGATGTCGTTAAGAATATCGAGCCGACCGGATGAGGTCTGAACATGTTTAGAGACCCCTTTGACCTGTATCATGACACTCACTGAATCCGTCACCGTGTTATCTCCATGCGATTTATCTTTTTTGTTCTCTTGTATTGTGTGACCAGCCCCCCTTTATCGGCGGGGGAGCGTGAAACCATCATCGTTCTGGGCGATAGTATCAGTGCAGCCTATGGTTTGGATCAGGTCGACGATGGATGGGTCGCTTTACTTCGAAATAAGCTCAAAGAGCGTAACATCGAAGTCATCAATGCCAGTATTTCGGGCGATACCTCTCAAGGTGGGCTTGCTCGTCTCGATCCACTACTATCTGGCTATCATCCTAAAGTTATCGTGATTGAACTCGGCGGAAATGACGGTTTACGTGGCCTAACACCCATGCAAATGAAACATAATCTCACTGAAATCATTCGTCGCGGTCGTAATGCACATGCAGAATCTCTAATTCTTGGGATGAAAATCCCTCCCAACTATGGGAAACGTTATGCCGATCTTTTTGAGCGGGTCTACCAAGAAATTGCCGCTCAAGAACATGTCAGTTTGGTACCATTCCTACTTGAGGGCACCGGCGGCCAAGATCGGTATATGCAACTTGATGGTTTGCACCCCAATAGGGAAGCACAGCCCATCCTTATGGACCTTGTTCTGAAAGCACTGGTTCCTTTATTGGGCAAAAAGAATCAGTCTTAGAAACCTAAACCTTATGTCGTCTATAACTTTTAGGGAGTGTCATGGATACATCGATCAGTGATTTCATTAGCCACGTTCGGAAAGGTGGAACAGTATCTTTTTCTGAGGCCATAGCCATTATTGAGCAACATTACACCTATCTACCTTCGAAATTTGTGAATGGAGTAGGTGCCAGTCAGATCATCAATGAAGCCGGTACCAATGAAGGTTCTTGTAAAATTTTTGCCTTTGCCCTGATGAATGGCCTGACAGATGATGAAACACTCGAATTGTTTGGCGACTATTACCATAAAGATGTCATAGAACACCCAGAAGGTAACGATCATGCCAACATACGCACCTTCATGAAGTTCGGATCCAAAAGCATCATGTATGATCAAATAGCCCTTACCCCGAAGTAGGCCGCTCACTTAGCCGGAACACTCTTTCCCAAACGGACGTTATGGATATCAAACAGTCAATTGCGCTCGATCGCACCAAAACTACGTTGCTTCTTGGTGTCTTCGGTGTGGTTTTCGGAGATATCGCTACAAGCCCGCTTTATGCATTGCGCGTCATCTTTGGTGGCATGAACTCTTTGAATCCGAGTACCGCCAGTGTATTTGGCGTCCTCTCCTTGGTGTTCTGGGCATTACTTATCGTTGTAGGTCTCAAGTATTGCCTTTTAATTATGCGTGCTGACAACAAAGGCGAGGGTGGCATCATGGCGATCATGACCCTCGTTCTCCGCGGGACTCAAGACCGGACCTTACGCCGTAAAATCATCGTCAATATTGGCTTAATTGGTACTGCCCTTTTTTTTGGCGATGCGGCAATTACCCCCGCAATTTCAGTATTGAGTGCCATTGAAGGTCTACGGGTGATCGCACCCTCACTAAAACCACTGGTCATTCCCGTATCCTTATTAGTTCTTTTTGTCCTTTTCCTCCTTCAACGACGCGGCACCACATTTATCGCACGCTTCTTTAGCCCAATCATGATTGTATGGCTCCTCTGTATGGCTCTGCTCGGAGGTCTAAGTATTGCCAAAACCCCGGGTATTTTGTATTCGTTGAATCCGATGTATGCAATCCGGTTTCTATTAGAAGCCAAAACCCAGTCGCTGATCATTCTGGGTGCGGTCGTACTCGTCGTCACTGGCGCAGAAGCGCTCTATGCCGATATGGGTCATTTCGGCCGAAGCCCCATTCGTCGCGCTTGGTTTGGACTGGTCTTTCCGGCCTTACTATTGAATTATTTGGGGCAGGGTGCCTTATTAATGCGTACCCCATCAGCCGCCTCCAATCCTTTTTTCCTTTTGGGACCCGATTGGAGCCAGATCCCGATGTTGATTTTGGCGACGCTTGCGACAATCGTGGCTTCGCAAGCAGTGATTTCCGGGGCATTTTCACTCGCATGGCAAGCGGTTCAACTTGGGTATTTACCTAGGCTCACCATACGCCACACCTCATCAGGCAAATTCGGCCAGATTTACATCCCCTTGGTCAATTGGTTGTTAGCGCTTGCCGTGGCAGGTATTGTCATTGGATTCGGTTCATCCACTCGCTTAGCGTCCGCTTATGGAATAGCTGTTACCGGTACGATGGTAGTCACGACGTTCTTAGCCTTCGGATTACTCAGACGTATGTGGCGCAAGGCACCTTTCGTGATTGCCATTCTGTTTGTGGGCTTTCTGGCGATGGATCTTCTTTTCCTCGCCGCGAATAGCGCTAAACTTTCACAGGGTGGTTGGGTTTCTCTTGCGATTGCCGGGATGTTCTACACCATACTGTCCACTTGGAGAAGAGGGAGAGTCTTGCTGTTAAGACGCCTTCATGCACGCGCCAAACCCTTAGAAACATTACTAAGCGACTTTGAGCAAGCTGAATTCCCAAGAGTTTCGGGAACAGCTATCTATCTAACAGCCAGCCGATTTGGTGCGCCCATCTCGCTACAGCGAAACGTTGAAATTAATAAAGTTTTGCATGAACGCATCATCATTCTTACTGTTGTCACTAAAGATGAACCTTGGATCCCTATGGACGAACGGTTCAAGATCCGTCAGTTTGGCGACGGTATCTACAGGGTTCGTGTCTACTATGGGTATAACCAAGAGCCCAATGTTCCCGATGCGCTCACTCAATGTGCTAAACATGGTCTCGATATCGATCTTGACGATACGACTTTCTTTTTGGCCCGCGAGAATTTAGTCTCAACACCCGGTGAGGGTATGGCGCAATGGCGTGAAAAACTGTTTATCCGAATGGCCGTTAATGCCGTAAGCGCCATGGATTTCTGGCGTATTCCGCCTGCTAGAGTGGTTGAACTCGGACTTATGGTTGAGTTGTAGCATATAGAGCTATAGGCACCTCGTCTCACCTGTGAGACGAAATTTTTGGTAATCAGCCAATACTTCAGCATGATCGAAAACCAAAGGTTCAGGAAGTTTATCCAAGGGTACGATCACTAAATTTTTCGCATCATCAGCCGCGACCGGAAAACCATGCGCTTCCGCCACATAAACTGCTGTCACGGTATGACCACGCGCATCACGCGAAGGATCAGAGTAAATCCCCAGCAAGGCTTTAAGTCTTACATCGAGTCCTATCTCCTCTTTAGCTTCACGAATAGCAGCGTGCTCGATAGTCTCACCCACATCCATAAATCCGCCCGGTATTGCCCAACCAAAAGGCGGGTATAAACGCTCAATCAATACGATGGGACGACCGGGTAGATCAATCAATTCAACAATAGCATCGGCTGCAATCTGGGGCGTAATGGGTCTAGCCATGGTCGGTACCACTGAAAATAGATAAGGTGCGCAATTCTTAGTCTTCGCCTAATAACTAGATTATCAGACGAAACAGGCTGTTAGTGTGATTGAATCTCATTTCGGGATAAAATGGCGCGTTGGCTACCTAAATGATCTGCTATTCGGTAAGCCCAACAGAACAATAATTCGATCATAAAAAAGATAGCTAAAGAAATACGTCATGCATCATTTAGATAACGCATTCAGTACGTCCTATCTCGTTGCTTTCCTGATGGGGATTTTCAGCACCCTACATTGTCTTGGAATGTGTGGCTCGATCATCGGCTCATTGACGCTCAGCCTTAAACGTGAAATCCGCGAAAACAAACGACAGCTGATCCCATTCATTGCCAGCTATAACACTGGAAGAATCACGAGCTACGCCTTGGCAGGGCTCATTGCTGGACTGGCTGAAAGTGTTCTTACTTCTCCTTTCGGAGCAGGTCACGGGCACCGGGTGCTTCAAATCATTTCAGCGCTGGTCATGCTGGGCGCGGGTCTTCACATTGCAGGCTGGTTCCCAAGATTTGCCTATATTGAAAAATTTGGTGGCCATTTCTGGAAAACCATTGAGCCTTACGGACGCCGCTTAATTCCTGTCGAAACTCTGCCACGTGCTTTCATATTTGGGATGATATGGGGCTGGTTACCTTGTGGACTCGTATATACTGCACTGGCCTTATCGGCCACGACCGGCGATGTTGTTCGTAGTGGTCTAACCATGCTCTCATTTGGTTTAGGAACCATGCCTGCCGTCATGAGTGTGGGCATTATGACGTCCTGGATGGTTCGCCTCTCAAGACTCACCACCTTCCGTCAGGTTGCCGGAGTCACCCTCATCATCCTAGCGGTATTGTCAGCATTCCCTGGCTTGAATCCGTTTGTTAGTCACGTTGGGATGTAATCCAGATTATGTTTGAACGGCTTATTGGTGGATCTCCCAACTTCGAAGCAATGCTTCGGAGCGCCCGTATGGTTGCGGCTACGGATGTCACCATCTTGATTGTTGGTGAAACAGGGACAGGCAAAGAAGTGCTTGCTCAGGCACTCAGACATAATAGCCCCCGAGCCGACCGACCGTTCATAACGATCAATTGCGGTGCCTTACCCGAATCACTCGCAGAATCAGAACTTTTTGGGCATAAAAAAGGAGCTTTCACAGGTGCCAATGCAAATCAGGTAGGACGCTTGCAAGCTGCAAACACCGGTACCGTGTTTCTGGATGAAATTGATTCACTCCCTATTTCTATCCAGGCAAAACTATTACGTTTCTTGGAAACAGGTGAAATCCAACCCGTCGGTGAAACAACCACACATAACGTAAATGTCCGCATCATTGCGGCCACCAATGCTAACCTGCAACACCAGATCGAACGCGGTGAGTTTAGGCGGGACCTATATTATCGTCTCAACGTCGTTCCTCTTGAGATTCCACCGCTGCGTGAACGAATTGGTGACGTAGGCACACTCCTCAATCATTTCATTTCCGAGTTTAGTCAATCGCATGGTCTTGCGAAGACAACCTTGAGTAAAAACGCCTTACAACGTCTAACCACCTATCATTGGCCCGGTAATGTTCGGGAACTCAGAAATGTCTGTGAACGACTTTGTATTCTTTTATCCGGTCAAACCATCGACGAAACCCACTTACCGCCTGAGATAATGAGTCGAATGGCTTCTCATAGGCCCGAACTCGAATTACCCAAAGAGGGTATTCGGCTTGAGCAGGTTGAAATTGACCTCATAAGACAAGCTTTAGATCGCACCGATGGGAATCGTAGCCGTGCGGCCAAATTACTGGGCATTTCAAGAGATACGTTGCTCTATCGAATGCAGAAACATAAGATCGTTTGATGACCACTAAATACGGTCATTTTGATTTAAGACCTTGCAGGGTTCAATCTCATCAATTTATAACTAGAACAAGAAGGAGAGATTATGTGCTGGAGTGGAGAAGCATCGGCTGTATTGGCTACGATTGGTTTTGGTACGGCTACATATATTGCCTACAAGGATGAATCTAAGGAACTATGGATTCCATTGACTTATTTTGCCTGTATGGAGCTTTTGCAGGCTGCAACCTATGTGTATATCAACCTATGTGATAGTCCACCCAATCAAATTTTGACTTTCTTTGGCTACATACACATTGCATTTCAACCTTTCTTCGTCAACATGGTTGCAATGTACTTCATCCCAAAGAGCGTCAAGGAAAAAATCAGTACCACGGTCTATACTCTCTGCGCGGTTGGCTCAATTGCCATGTTAGTTAAGATGTACCCCTTTGCATGGGCGGGAGCTTGCGTTGAAGGGCTTGAGGCTTTTTGTGGTACTAAAGCCTGTTCTGTGTCGGGCGATTGGCACATCGCCTGGCAACTCCCTCTCAATGGTATCCAGTTTGATTTTTCTTACCTAGTACCCAATTTTTTCCTAGGCCTTCATGGTCTGGCTTACATACTAGTGGGATTCCTGATGCCATTCCTCTATGGTTCATGGCGTTTTGTGCTGTTTCATATATTCATGGGGCCCATACTTTCAATTATTACCACCCGTAATCCAAATGAATATGCTGCCGTATGGTGTCTCTTTTCGATCGCACTCTGTTTGTCTGTCATTAAAACGCCTATTCGGAAATATCTTCATGTGGCCACTTGGTTCTTCTACCCTACCAAGCGTCATGTCTCGCAAAACTATTAATGCTCACCTGCAAACGGTCTCCACGATCGTTTTGCTGCTGGCATCATTCTCTAAGGGTTGGGTTCAGGCTGAACCTAACCCTACCATACCCTCTACACATATCCATTTCGAAGACACGGCAGACAGTGTCTCCTTGTCGATGCGCCGAAACTCTCAAATTGAAATTGAACTAGACTCCAATCCAACCACAGGCTACCGCTGGCAACTCATGAATCAGGTCAATTCACGGTTAAAACTTGTTGGATCTGGATCAGACTATCATCCAGACACTACAGTGCCAGGCATTGCAGGTCGAGGAGGCAAGGAAGTCTTTACCTTCAGATCCTTAAAGAGAGGAAAGGTAACTCTGGTATTTGGCTATCAACGGCCGTGGGAGACCGATGTCGATCCGATACAACGTAAACGTGCGTCCATAGTGATCAGATAATTTGGCTATATCAGCACGAGACATCAACTTATGGATGTACCATGATGTAGTTGCGAATTACGACAAAACCTCTATCCGAGATATGTAACTCCCCTGTAAAGGGTTCACCAAAACAATAGACTAGGTAGAGATTCAAACCAATGAATAAGGTGACCAGGAAGGTCATAACCGATTGGGCTAAACTAAAACTGATTGAAAAGAAATAGGTGAAGAAAACGGTAATAACAGCCCCGGAAATGAGCGCAACCCACTCAATGGATGGAATAGCTGCCTCGGATTGCTCGATCCTTTCCCTGCGATTTTCCCAAGCCATTAGTATCTCTTCCAATAGGATCGGGAAAACAGCCTTTTGATTTTCTGTTACCGGCTCAACTCGTTTAATTTCTTCCATAAGATTGAACATAATGCCTCCCGCCTTCTGGCTTTGTGTGAATTGAGACATCATGGGCCACTCCTTATCGATCACTTCATTGACATATGCTGAGGTGAGCGCACGAATCTTCACTTTATCCTTTTCTGGGAGCTGTTCTGCCAAGGAATAAACGGCTAGGACTGATTTTGCTTCATCCTTAACCGCAGTGGAAGCACCATGAAAATTATTCATCGCATCGAAGACAACAAGTCCCGAAATGACGGCGTAAAGTGCACCAATAATGGCGAGGTAATAACCTCCGACTTCATGACAGACCTTGAGCTTCTCGCCCCCTACCAGTGTTATAAAAATTCTCTGTATGTAAGCTGCTGAAATAGAGATCAGTACGATAATGATTACTCCGTGCTTATCGAAGTCGAACCCGAAGGAATGCAACATAATTTCTTCTTCCAATTTCATGCCCTGAAAGCCAATAAATATATACTTTACACTGATTCAGTTCCAAGACAGATCCAGGTCGATCATGAATTAAAGGAGAATTTATATGCCTCTTGTGAACATATCGATACTCAAAGGCAAATCGCATGACTATATCCAAGCCATAGCCGATGGCGTCAACTCCGCTGTCATTGAAACCATGGGTTTTCCGTTGGACGATCGTTATCAAATAATCCATCAAGTTGATTCAGAATGCCTGCAGTTTCAAACCCGTGAGGGCGATCGTGTCATGATCCATTTGGTAATGAGAGCAGGCCGTTCAAATAAATCGAAAGAAGCCTTCTATAGACAAGTTGCTGAAAATCTAGCAGCAAACCCGGGCATCCCAGCCGCAAACATTCTGATAACGATCACTGAGAATCACGATATTGACTGGTCTTTCCGTGATGGCCTTGCACAATTTGTTATTTGAAAGCCCCAGACGTCAGGCCATTTGAAGAGAGCTAAATACGTAGGCGGCCAAGAAGTGATGTTTTAACAAAAGTACGGCCGTGATTTAATTCACGTTAGCTTAAACGAAGCCTTTCTGGACATGGGATGTTTGCTCCCATGCCCAGAATCCAAACAAGCTTAGATGAACTTCGCCCCTTTCTTTGCCGCGATACGCATTCTAAGAGCATTCAGCTTGATGAAACCTTCTGCATCTTTTTGGTTGTAAGCGCCTTTATCATCTTCAAACGTCGCGATATTCATGTCGAATAAGCTGTTGGAGGCTGACTGACGACCCACCACGGTGACATTGCCTTTGTACAGCTTCACACGTACGTCACCATTCACGTTGACCTGCGATCCATCGATCATATTCTGCAGGAGGATACGCTCTGGACTCCACCAGTAGCCGTTGTAAACAAGGCTCGCATAACGAGGCATGAGTTCATCTTTAAGATGAGCCACTTCACGGTCCAGCGTTAGAGATTCAATAGCACGATGCGCTCGAAGAATGATGGTACCGCCCGGGGTTTCATAGCAACCACGTGACTTCATACCTACATAACGATTTTCCACGATATCCAATCGTCCGATACCGTTCTGTCCACCCAATTCATTCAGTTGTTTTAAGACTTGCGCTGGGCTTAAGGGTTTTCCGTCAATCGCGACGATATCGCCCGATTTAAAGCTCAGCGTGATATAGGTTGCTTGATCAGGTGCCGCTTCTGGGGACACACTCCAACGCCACATATCTTCTTCAGGCTCTGACCATGGGTCTTCTAAAATGCCGCCTTCATAAGAGATATGCAGCAAGTTAGCATCCATTGAGTAAGGAGAAGCTTTACCACGTTTCATTTCTATAGGAATACTGTGTTTCTCAGCGTAGGCAAGCAGCGTCTCACGTGACGTCAGATCCCACTCACGCCAAGGTGCAATAACCTTAATGTCGGGTTTTAGCGCATAGGCGCCTAACTCGAAACGGACTTGGTCATTGCCTTTACCCGTTGCACCGTGACAAATAGCATCACAGCCGGTTTCGTTCACAATTTCGATCAATCGCTTGGCAATCAGTGGCCGTGCAATCGAGGTACCCAGAAGATATTCACCTTCATAGATCGTATTGGCTCTAAACATTGGGTAGACGAAGTCTCGAGCAAATTCTTCGGTCAGATCATCAATGTAGATCTCTTTAATACCCATGGCCTGCGCTTTGGCACGAGCGGGTTCAACCTCTTCTCCTTGACCAATATCCGCAGTAAAGGTGACCACCTCACAGTGATAGGTGTCACGGAGCCACTGCAGGATGACAGAGGTATCGAGGCCGCCTGAATAGGCGAGAGCAACTTTCTTTACGGTCTGTTGAGACATTGAGTTTTCCAGAAGGGTTGAGTCAATTGTGAGATTATAAGCCGTCCATGTGATTTCTGGCACATTAATACGTAAGAGATTTTGTCTGCCATCAGGCTCGATACCGAATCAACACGATGAACACATCTATGTTTTCTCCATTTCCAAGCCAAGGCCTCTACGCCATAACCCGTGATACCGATGAACCTATCATTACTTTGCTGCAAACAGTGGAACAAGCCATTCAGGGCGGAGCTCGTGTCATTCAATATCGCGTAAAAAAACACCCACATTCGATGACTGAAGTCATGGAACTGCTGAACCTTTGCCGAGTTCACAGGATTCCTTTGATCATTAACGATGATGTTGAACTCGCCTTAGCCATAAAGGCCGATGGGGTACATCTCGGGAGAGAAGATGGCAGTCTACGGCTAGCCCGCGCACGCCTGGGACCTGAGTCCATTGTTGGGGTTTCCTGTTATGACAACATTCAATCAGCTGTGCAGGCTGAGCAGGACGGCGCTAGCTATGTGGCATTTGGGCGTTTTTTTTCATCACTATCGAAGCCATTAGCACCTTTAGCCCGGATCGAAACCTTAAAAGAGGCCCGAGCACGAGTGAACCTACCGATCGTTGCGATCGGGGGTATTACAAAAGAGAATGGAGATCAATTGATCGAAGCCGGAGCTGATCTTTTGGCGGTGATTGAAGGGGTATTTGGAGCCGGTGACCCCAAAACGGCCGCTGAGGGATTTAGACCGCTCTGGAATTCGGGCTGTTGACCGAAACCAGAGCGTCTATAGACAATTAATCCCAGTTGAGGGCGCCGCCCGTTTGATATTCAGTCACTCGAGTTTCAAAGAAATTCTTTTCTTTCTTAAGATCTAGAATTTCGCTCATCCATGGAAATGGATTCTGAGCACCAGGATACTGTTCAGTGAGGCCAATTTGGCTACAACGACGATTGGCGATGTATTTGAGATAGTCCTCAAACATATTGGCATTAAGGCCCAATACGCCACGAGACATGGTGTCATGTGCGTACTGAATCTCGATTTCTACCGCTTCACAAATCAGCTTAGTAATTTCAGCTTGGAATTCAGCCGTCCAGAGGTGCGGATTCTCAATCTTTATCTGATTGATCACGTCGATTCCAAAATTCATGTGCATGGATTCATCGCGAAGAATGTACTGGAACTGCTCGGCGGTTCCGGTCATCTTGTTACGACGGCCCATAGAAAGGATCTGTGTGAAGCCAACGTAAAAGAAAATGCCTTCAAAAATCACGTAAAAGGCGATCAGATCCCGCAATAGACGCTGGTCATTCTCAGGCGTACCCGTGCTGAAATTAGGATCGCCTAACGATTTTGTGAAGGGTAGGGCCCACTCAGCCTTTCGCGCCACAGAGGGAAGTTCACGATACATATTAAAGACTTCACCCTCATCCATACCGAGCGATTCCACCACATACTGATACGCATGTGTATGTAGAGCTTCCTCAAACGATTGACGAAGAAGGTACTGACGGCATTCAGGATTGGTGATATGCCTATAGACTGCAAGCACCAGGTTATTGGCAACCAAAGAATCCGCTGTTGAAAAGAACCCGAGGTTTCTCTTGATGATGATCCTTTCGTCTTCGGTCAAACCATCCGCACTTTTCCAGAGCGCAAGGTCAGCATTCATGCTGATTTCCTGAGGCATCCAGTGATTCGCACAAGCGTCCAGATACTTCTGCCAAGCCCAACGATATTTAAAGGGCACCAGCTGGTTAAGATCGGCACGGCAGTTAATGATTTTCTTATCATCCACCTGGATGCGCTTAGCACCCATTTGAATGGCTTCGAGTCCCGTCGCGCCTTTGACGTCACTTTCGACGACAGCGGAGAGCATAGGCTCTAAGATCGGCAGTGAAGATGTCTGAGCCGTAACAGGAGTCGAAGGCTCTTCAGCTAAATCAAGAAATACATCAGGTGAATGCTTCGTACTTAGAGGTTGAGCGGTTAATCCAGATAGCGGGTCTTCCCAGTTCAGCATGTGCGACGCTCCGGCTAGCATTGAGGTGAGAAAGAGTATGTTCGGGTCATTCACTCATAATGAGGTACTGAAGACCGTTCTTCAACATATTGTGCCAAATCGTACAGGAAATACAACATATAGTGCGAATAATTTTTTTACGTCTCGTTAGATGCTGAAAATTAATCGCCCAACCCTTTCTATAATAGTGGGATATTTGTTTTAGAGCCACCGCAAAACAAGACAACCAACTGATATTACATGCAAAAAAAAGGGGCCATCAGGCCCCGCTTTTTTTAACGTGGGAGATCAGTCGTTCCCATCAGGAACTCATCAACCGATCGAGCACATTGACGACCCTCCCGTATGGCCCAAACCACTAAGGACTGGCCACGCCGCATATCTCCTGCCGTAAAGACGCGATCCACACTGGTACGATAATTATCCGTGTTCGCTTTAACGTTATTTCTTTCGTCAAGTTCAACGCCAAGCTCTTCTAAAAGTCCTGTTTTAACGGGATGAACGAAGCCCATGGCCAGAAGCACCAGATCGGCTTTTAGCGTGAATTCAGAACCAGGAATTCGACTCATCACCCATCGGCCCCCGTCATGCTTCCATTCAACCTTGACACAATTGACCTGAGTCACACGACCATTCTCGCCTTGAAAAGAGACCGTATCTACGCTCCACATCCTGTCGCATCCTTCTTCGTGGGAGCTGGATGTTCTGAGTTTGTTCGGCCAGTTTGGCCAACTTAGCTGTTTATTCTCCTTCTCAGGAGGCTTAGGCATAATTTCAAGCTGAGTGATTGAGGTTGCTCCGTGACGACGCGAGGTACCAATACAATCCGATCCCGTGTCTCCGCCACCAATCACGACCACATCGAGACCAACGGCCGATAAACTGATGGCCTCATCAATTACATCACCCGCATTACGCTTATTTTGCTGAGGTAAAAAGTCCATTGCGAAATGAACCCCTTGAAGATCGCGACCTTCAAGATCTAAGTTCCTAGGTTTTTCTGAGCCACCGGCTAAAACAACGGCATCAAAATCGTCGAGTAATTGCTTGGCTTTAATCTCTTGTCCGACATGCCAATTAGGACGGAACACCACACCTTCGGCTTGCATCTGTGCGATACGGCGGTCGATATGATGTTTTTCAAACTTAAAATCAGGAATACCGTAACGGAGAAGTCCGCCGATACGATCGCTCTTTTCGAACACAACCACTTGGTGTCCTGCGCGTGCCAATTGTTGGGCCGCGGCTAGACCTGCTGGTCCAGAGCCTACAACAGCCACACGTTTGCCCGTTCTGTGGCTGGGGATCTGTGGTTGAATCCAGCCCATTTCCCAACCCTTATCGACAATCGCGCATTCAATCGATTTGATGGTTACAGGTTCATCGGTCAAATTGAGTGTACAGGCGGCTTCACACGGAGCAGGGCAGATACGACCCGTGAATTCAGGGAAGTTATTAGTGCTGTGCAGTACTTCAACCGCTTGCTGCCAATCACCGTGATAAACCAAATCATTCCAGTCTGGAATGATGTTGTTCACCGGGCAACCGTTATGGCAATAGGGGATCCCGCAATCCATACAGCGAGCACCCTGTTGGGTTAACTCTTCAGCTGTAAGGGGGATTACGAATTCTTTGTAATTCTGAACACGGTCTGCAACCAGCGTATAGCGCCTGTCCTGACGCGAGATTTCTATGAAACCCGTAGGCTTGCCCATTCTCGTAAGTCCTCATGAGTGCAGTACTCTGCACGGTTTAAGCATGAATCTGCCTTTTCCGGAGGCCCGTTCAGTGGCCCCAGAAAGGAATCATTAATGTGTGGCCTTGGCCTGTTCCTGTGTCTTCTGCATTCTTTCAAGCGCAAGACGATAATCAACCGGCATTACTTTCACGAAACGAGGTAGATAAATCTCCCAGTTTTCAAGGATTCTCTTAGCCTTTTCGCTGCCTGTATAGCGGCGATGCTTATCAATCAGAAGACGAAGTCTTTGCGCATCGTAACGAGTCATGTCATGCAGCACATCCACTAAACCATGAGCTTCCAAATCACCACCTTGGTGATCGTTACGCTCCAGAATCGCATCTTCAGCCGGTATCGGCTGGAGTTCTACCATTGAGAGGTTGCATCTTCGCTCAAAGTCACCCGTTTCATCGAATACATAGGCTACGCCACCCGACATACCTGCAGCAAAGTTTCGACCCGTTTCACCTAAAACAACCACAACACCACCGGTCATGTATTCGCAGCCATGGTCACCCACGCCTTCAATAACGGCTGTAGCTCCTGAGTTACGGACGGCAAAACGCTCACCACCCACACCACGGAAATAACATTCACCTTGAATCGCCCCATAGAGCACCGTGTTACCCACGATGATATTATTTTCAGCCTCCAAGGGAGATTCGGCCGGAGGGTAGATAGCAATACGACCACCGGATAGGCCTTTGCCCACATAGTCGTTACCTTCACCCGCTAGCTCAAGCGTGACACCCGCCGCAAGGAAAGCTCCAAAACTTTGGCCAGCCGTCCCTTTAAGCTTCACAAAGATCGTGTCATCTGGAAGACCCTTATGACCGAATCGCTTAGCCACCTCACCTGAGAGCATGGCACCTGCCGTACGATTGAAATTTCTGATCTCAGCTTCAATCTGAACCGGCTTCTTGTCATCCAGCGCTGATTTGGCTTGTGCAATTAAAGTGTGATCCAGGGCCTTATCGAGCCCATGATCTTGAATTTCAGTGTTGTAAATCGATACACCCGGAGCAGCAACGGGCTTATAAAGCAGTCGACTGAAATCAATCTTAGAGGCCTTCCAATGCTCAACCGCTTTACGCATGTCCAATCGATCTGACTGACCGATCATTTCTTCGAATTTGCGATAACCCAGTTTCGCCATCAGCTGGCGCACTTCTTCAGCAATAAAGAAGAAGAAATTCACCACATGCTCTGGCTGACCCGTAAATCGTTTTCTTAACTCCGGATCTTGAGTCGCAACGCCGACAGGGCATGTGTTGAGATGGCATTTACGCATCATAATGCAACCTTCAACAATCAAAGGCGCCGTTGCAAAACCGAACTCATCCGCACCGAGGAGCGCACCCATCACCACATCACGTCCCGACCGCATACCGCCATCGGCCTGAACGCAGATTCGGCCGCGCAACTTGTTTAGAACGAGCGTTTGGTGGGTTTCGGCAAGACCAATTTCCCAAGGAAGACCTGCATGTTTAATCGATGTGATTGGGCTTGCACCCGTGCCACCGTCATAACCCGCAATCGTTACATGGTCCGCGTGGGCTTTAGCCACACCCGCAGCAACCGTACCAACACCGACTTCCGAAACCAACTTAACACTGATACGGGCTTCAGGATTTACATTCTTAAGATCGTGAATCAACTGACCCAAATCTTCGATGGAGTAAATATCATGATGCGGAGGCGGTGAGATCAAACCAACACCCGGTGTCGAATGACGGACCTTAGCAATGGTTGCATCCACCTTATGACCCGGTAACTGTCCACCTTCGCCCGGCTTAGCGCCCTGGCTCACCTTAATCTGGATGTCATCGGCGTTGACCAGGTATTCAGTGGTCACACCAAAACGACCTGAAGCCACCTGCTTGATGGCTGAACGCATGGAGTCGCCGTTCGCCAAAGGGGTAAAGCGTTCTGAAAGCTCACCGCCTTCACCCGTATTGGACTTACCGCCAATGCGGTTCATAGCAATCGCTAGAGTGGTATGCGCTTCATACGATATAGAGCCAAACGACATAGCGCCTGTCGCGAAACGTTTTACGATGTCTTTGGCTGATTCAACTTCTTCAAGAGGCACAGCAGGGCGATCAAAATTAAAATCCAAAAGACCGCGAAGAGTCAGTAAACGTTCGTTTTGTTCATTGATCGACTTGGTGTAATCGACATAGGTTTCCCAGTTATTGGTCCTAGTAGCGTGTTGAAGCTTAGAAATCGTCTCGGGCGTCCATACGTGCTCCTCACCTCGAACGCGATAAGCATATTCACCACCGACGTCGAGTGCATTTCGAAATATTGGCGCATTACCGTAAGCTTGACGATGACGTTTTAGGGTTTCCTCGGCAATTTCAGTGAGACCTGCACCATCGGTGGTGCTAGAGGTGCCCGTGAAATATTGCTTTAAGAACTCATCACTGAGACCAATCGCATTGAATACTTGTGCGCTGCAGTAAGACTGGTAGGTTGAGATGCCCATTTTGGACATAATTTTTAAAAGTGCCTTACCAATCGCCTTGATGTAACGCTTATGAAGATCATCTTCGGAGACCTGATCAGGCAGCGTTCTTCTCAAATCAGACAACGTATCAAGAGCCAGATAGGGATTAACCGCTTCAGCGCCATAACCAGCCAGCAAGGCGAAGTGATGAACCTCTCTTGCTTCCCCCGTTTCAATCACAAGACCCACTTCAGTTCGAAGACCTGCATCAATCAAATGATGATGTACAGCTGAGGTAGCCAATAAGGCCGGTATCGCGACATGTTCAGCATCCATTTCACGATCAGAAATGATCAAAATGTTATTGCCATCATGCACGGCACGCTCAGCTTTGCTGCAAAGAACCGTTAAAGCAACTTCCATTCCGGAGGCACCTAAGTCACTGGCATAACAACTACTCAAGGTAACTGTTTTGAAGGCACCATTCGTGCGCGCTTCAATCCGACGAATCTTCTCTAAATCCTTATTGGTGAGGATGGGCTGATGCACTTCGAGTCGCTTGTGCTGACCACCGTGCTTCAACCCCAAAAGATTAGGTCTCGGACCAATATGAGAAACCAGTGACATGACCAATTCTTCTCGAATCGGATCGATAGCTGGGTTTGTAACTTGTGCAAAGCCTTGCTTGAAATAGTCGTATAGCATACGAGAACGATTCGAAAGCACAGCCAACGTGGCATCAGTCCCCATGGACCCAACTGGTTCCTGTCCGGTCAACGCCATAGGCGTGAGGAAGAACTTGATGTCCTCTTGGGTATAGCCGAACGCTTGCTGACGATCCATTAAGGTTTTTGCATCTGGAGCCATTGCCGCAACTTCTGGCGGGAGGTCCTCCAGCTGGATTTGCGTTTCGTTCAACCATTGCTGGTATGGAGCTTTCTCAGCAAGCTCGGCTTTGATCTCAGCATCATCAATGATGCGTCCTTGCTCGATATCGATCAGGAACATCTTACCTGGCTGTAAGCGCCATTTTTTGATGATTTTATGTTCAGGAATGGTCAAAACACCCATTTCCGAAGCCATGACGACATAGTCATCATCCGTAATGAGATACCGAGCGGGACGTAAGCCATTACGATCCAGCGTCGCGCCAATTTGGCGACCATCGGTAAAGGCCACAGCCGCAGGACCGTCCCAAGGCTCCATGACCGCGGAATGGTATTCATAGAACGCACGACGCTTTTCATCCATCAAGGGATTGCCCGCCCAAGCTTCTGGTATGAGCAGCATCATGGCGTGTACGAGTGAATAACCACCCATGACCAATAACTCAAGGGCATTGTCGAAACTCGCAGAGTCGGAATTACCTTCACCAATCAATGGCCAAATCTTATTCAGATCTTCGCCAAGCAGTTCGGATGACATCGAGTGACGGCGCGCCGCCATCCAATTCACATTCCCGCGCAAGGTGTTGATTTCACCATTATGGGCAATCATTCTGAATGGATGAGCCAAATCCCAAGTAGGGAAAGTGTTCGTTGAGAAGCGTTGATGTACCAGCGCCAAAGCCGATACCATCCGATCATCACTCAAGTCGGAATAAAAGACACCGACCTGATCTGCCAACAGCATGCCTTTATATACGAGTGTTCTCGAAGAAAACGATGGGACGTAGAACATCTTGCCATCGCTGAGTCGCAGGTTTAAAACCCGATTCTCGATCTGCTTTCGGATCACAAAGAGCTTACGTTCAAAACCGTCCTGATCTTGGCAAAGCGGACCACGGGCAATAAAGACCTGACGAACGACAGGCTCAATGATCTTGACCGACTCGCCCAGTCCTTCGCTTCGGATAGGCACATCACGCCATCCGAGTAACGTTTGCCCTTCAATCTGAATTAATTCTTCAATAATTTTTTCGCAGGCCGCTTTATGGTCCGGTTGTCTTGGCAGAAACATCATGCCAACACCATAGTGGCCGATTTCCGGAAGCGTTATCCCCAAATTAGCGCATTCTGCTCGAAGAAAGGCATCGGGCAACTGAATCAGGATGCCGGCACCGTCTCCTGCAAGAGGATCGGCACCTACAGCACCACGATGTGTCAGGTTTTCGAGTATTTCAAGACCCTTACGAACAATATCGTGACTCTTTTGACCTTTAATGTGAGCGATGAAGCCCACGCCGCAAGCGTCATGTTCATTACGGGGGTCATAAAGACCCTGCTTGGCGGGAACGGCATTGAAACTCATTATTTACCTCAGTCAGGGACGTAGTGGCTATTCACGAAACACTCCATGGTGTCGGATGCGGCACTAAGCCCATTATTGGAAACATCAACAATTCAGGTCGCGACAGGCCTTCTTGCAACGGTTTGGCACTTGTGCCAGAGCTTATGGAACGTTAAGCAAATGGCCAGAAAATATAAAGAAATTGTCGCTTATTTTCAAGGCTGATTCGAACTAACGATTAAATCAACTATTACCCGTTTGAAACATAAGCCTTGTCCTCTATGGCCTTTCATGCAAGAGACATTCCACAATTCGATCACAGAAAAAAGCGGATAATTGATTTAACTTAACCAGATTGCTCCAGGATGTTGGATAATTCCCTCATAATGAAGGAGAAAACATGAACCATGAACCCTATGACGTCTTGATAGTAGGTGGCGGAATGGTAGGTGCCACGTTAGGCTGCGCGCTAGGTGGTAGCCACATTAAGGTAGCCGTTATCGAAGATGCCATCCCACCCGAATACAGTTCAGATCAACCGCATGACCTGCGCGTTTCAGCCGTGAGCGTTGCCTCCGCCAGCATACTCAAAACAACGGGCGCATGGAAAGGCATCACGTCACGTCGATTCTGCCCCTACCGCCGCATGAGAGTCTGGGAAGAAAAGGGCGATGTTGAATTTAGAAGCGAAGACATCAATGAGCCGGTCCTAGGTCATATCGTTGAAAACCGAATTATCCAGCTAGCAGTCCTTGAACGGCTTAAGGACTTCGATAACATTGACCTCTACTCCTCAGTAAAAACCCAAAAAATCGATTACCGCCCAGAAGGTTCAACCGTCCAGCTTGCTGATGGCCGGGTACTCACTGGCCGTTTACTCGTAGCTGCCGATGGCGGTCTCTCGCAGGTCCGGCAAGCAGCGGGCATGGGCGTAAGTGGATGGGATTACCAACAACATGCCATGGTGCTGACGGTCAAAACTGGCTATGGCCAGCAAGACATCACGTGGCAGCGTTTCACTCCCCATGGCCCTCAAGCGTTCCTACCTCTCTCAGGCCCCAATGGTTCATTAGTCTGGTACAACACACCTGATGAAGTGAAACGCCTTAAATCACTGGATGACGATGCTCTTTTAAGAGAACTTCAATCGACTTTCCCCGATACGCTGGGTGAGATTGAATCCATTATTTCTAAAGGCAGCTTTCCCTTAAAACGTCAGCACGCACTTAAATACGTTAAAGAAGGCATTGCACTGATTGGGGATGCGGCCCACATGATTCATCCTCTTGCGGGACAAGGAGTCAACATAGGACTCCTCGACGCCGCAGCCTTAGCTGAAGTCATACTGGCAGCAGATCAAGAGAAACGTGATATCGGTTCCAAATCAACGCTAGATCAATATGAAGCTATGCGCCGCAACAATAATCTGATCATGATGACGGTGATGGACCTGTTCTTCAGGGCGTTTGGCAACACAAGCGGTCCTGTTAAATTCGTCCGCAACTTAGGGTTGGGCCTAGCAGAGCGAATCAGACCCGCTAAGAATCGAGTCATGCGCTATGCTATGGGTATAGACGGTCCTTTGCCCAGATTGGCCCGAGGTGAAGCCATTATTGGTTGATGCAAGCTATTTTCTATTAATCGTCACTACATTGCTTTTTAGAACGAAGGAGATACACCATGAAACCATCAAGATTAGCGCCTGTTTTTCTGCTATCACTGATGTCGGGTTGTGCAACTTACAGCAACTGGCAACCGGTCGTTGATAGCCAGAACGATAAACATGCAGCGGCCATCCCTCAGGATACCGAACAGTGTAAGGCTATGGCTCAACAGGCAGGATCAGCTGGCACTGAAACCGCCAAGGGCGTCGCCGTCGGGGGTCTTCTTGGAGCAGCAGCCGGTGCGGCTATTGGTGCGGCGGTCGGCTCTCCCGGAACAGGCGCCGCGATCGGTGCAGGTGCTGGAGGTATCGGTGGCGGCAGCTACGAAGGAATCAGCGCCGACGATAACTACAAGCGCGCCTTCATTACCTGTATGCGGGGCCGAGGACACAACGTCATCAACTAGTCCTATCCCAATCGGTCTGACCAGACTTAAATTTGGTCAGACCCCCCATAGTTCGAAAAACCAACGGGTCACGTGACTGATCTTACTCAAGCTTTAAGGCGCAGTGCGCGCCAATATCCGGATCATGCCGCGATCATTACCGATGAGGGCATCATCACTCACCGACAATTCAATGGTTTGTCCGACCAGATTGCAGGCGCATTGGTGGCGCAAGGTATCAGCCCTAAAGATCGAATCGCACTTTATTGCCCCAACGGGCCTGAGTTTCCCATCGTCTACGCAGGGATTCTTAAAGCGGGTGCAACAGTGGTACCGATCAATCTTCTGATCAATACCGATGAAATCTCCTTTATCTTGAAAGATTCTGGTGCACGAGGTCTTTTCTATCATGACTCTCTCCAGACAACAGTCCTGCGCTTAATGGAGGATCACTCTGAGCTTGATCTCTACAGGATCGGTGATGATAGCTCGCTTGGGCCTAACCAAAAAAATAATTTAGAGGGCCTTCTGGCGATGAAGGAACCACCACCTGAAATCAGCCTTCAGCCCGAACACGATCTGGCTGCTATTCTTTATACATCGGGCACCACTGGCTTCCCAAAAGGCGCCATGCTGACCCATCGAAATCTGACATCTAATTGCAAAAGTGTTCATGCGGCCATGCATTGGCGCTCAGGTGCGGATGTTGTGCTAGTCGTTCTGCCCATGTTTCATGCCTTTGCTTCAACAGTAGGGATGCTCACACCACTCACCAATGGCTGCGCCCTAGTGCCCATGACTCGATTCGAGCCAGACACTGTAGCTCATATGATCAACGCTCATCAGGCCACGATCTTCCTTGGTGTTCCGAGCATGTACTCCGTGATGCTTCGACTTAAGGACGATCGTGTTGCACTGCTTAAAAGTCTTAGATTCGCTATCGCAGGCGGTGCTGCGATGCCTGTTTCCGTAATGCATCAATTTCAAACACGTTTCAACATCCGAATTTATGAGGGTGACGGACCGACCGAATGTTCACCAGTAACCTGCGTTAACCCCATCGATGGCATCAGCAAACCTGGCACAGTCGGCCTGCCTGTTCCAGATGTCGAAATGAAAATTGTTGATGACGAAGGCCAGGAATTATCCGACGGCGAGGTAGGTGAAATTGCCGTCCGTGGACCCAATGTCATGAAAGGTTATTGGAATCAGCCTGATGCGACTGCGGCCGTATTCATGGGTGATTGGTTCTTAACAGGTGATCTTGGTACCCGCGATGAGGATGGCTATTTCAGCATCGTTGATCGAAAAAAAGATCTCATCATTGTGAATGGGATGAACGTCTACCCAAGAATGATTGAGGAAGTCCTCTACCAGTTTCCAAACCTTAAAGAAGCGGCTGTAATAGCAGAACCCAGCGAACTACATGGTGAAATCCCTATTGCCTTCGTTGTGCTTGATCCAGTCCCACTTGAACTAGATCGACAATTAAGAACCTTTTGCCGGGAGCACTTAGGGCGTCATCAAGTCCCTAAACGGTTCATCAACGTAGAAGAACTACCTAAGAATGCGGCCGGCAAAATCATGAAACGCGAGCTAAGAAAACAGGGCGAAATCGAACGGGGGATTGTAGGGCTCTAATCGGGAAGATTGCCCCGAGACCAGAAGAGCAGGGGAGCCAACAAGCTATTCCAGAAGCCTCAAGGATTTTGAGTGCTCGACGCTTTATTGAATGCGTTTCACTCCTGCATGGATTAATTATTATTTGTTTTCCCCGAGCGCTCCCGATCTTCAGCCGTCCAGGCCTGCATCCGTTCATCCAAAACTGAATTGAGGTAGTAATCCCCACCAGCCGATCGTTTCGCCAATTGAAGCTGCAAAATTGCCTGCTTAATATTACCTAGCATATGATAGCCCTCGGCATAGTAACGATGCTGCTCAGCTTCGTTACCCAACTTATTATAGGTTTCAGCCATCAACTCATAAACATCGGGCGTAGGTTTGTGATAGCGGGTGTAATCATGGAGTATTTGCCGTGCCTTCGCCGCTTCATTCAGATTTAGGAGGGCTCTTACATAATTAAGGGTCATCGCTTCATTACCCGGGAATCGATGAAAAGCTTCTTCATAGATCTGCACGGATTTTCGATAGTTTTTAGCGTGCATCTCAACATCCGCGAGCGCATTAACGAATTGTGACTGCTGCGGATGGGCCATCACCAGACGCTGCAAGGTGGTTCGAGCCACATCATGATGCCCAAGCTTCGTGGCAGCGAGCGCCAAACCATAATGGTTTACATCCTGCTGGAGCATAGTTCCTCTACCAGCCATAGACTGAAAGTGATGAAACGCTTCCTGGGGCGGAGTGGTCATGACTCGAAGTTTTGCCTTGATAATGAGATAGACCAGCGAATCAGGGTACTGTTTATAGGTAAATTTCTCAGCACGATCACGCGTATCTGAAATACGTGACACCGTAACAGGGTGAGTTAGGAGAAACTCAGGCAAATGATTGCCGGAAAAGCGTGTCGACTGCTGCATTCTTTCGAAGAATGACGGCATCGCTCTGGGATCGAATTCCGACTTGGACATAATCTGCATGCCGACACGGTCAGCTTCAGCTTCATTGTCCCGAGTAAAATTAATTTGATACTGGGTACCAGCAGCCTGCACACCCATCAAAGCCGCTTGGGCCGCCTGAGCCCCGTTGTAGCCACCTTTCGCACCCAAAAGAGCGGCACCCAACATGGCAATGGCTGTCGGTATCGAAAGACGGCTGGCCGCCTGGAATGATTGGAACATGTGCCTTTGCGTTACATGTGAGATTTCGTGTGCGAGCACTGAAGCAAGCTCACTTTCTTCCTCAGAAAGCAAGATCAGCCCAGAATTCACCCCGATATAGCCACCAGGGCCAGCAAAAGCGTTGATCGTGGGTTCAATGACGACAAAAAAAGTAAATTTCTGCGACGGCGTATCACTTGAGATGGTCAACCGGCTACCTAAAGACTGGATGTAATCAGTGATCTCAGGGTCCTGACTGATCTGCATTTGACCAAATAAACTGTGGTAAAACGCCTCGCCTAATTCAGCTTCTTGTTGACCGGTCATCAAAGTTCCGGTTGGATCACCGATATCAGGCAACTCGTTTAAATTGACATCCTTGACCTCGTTGGCGATACCATAATTGAAAGCCAATGATCCATAAGTCATGATGAGAAGTGAGGCAATTAGCCTTTTAAGATTCATCGGTCGATGGTTTCTTGATGTCTTTAAGCCAATAGTGAACTTAGGTATGGCGCCCAAAGAAATGAAATTTGCTATACAGGTACAAGACCTCAGAAGCACAGAAAGTAGCGCAGATACATGCTATCAGTTTATCACTGCCATACTGAATTCTGGCCATGAGGTTGTTAGGATATTTTTTTATTCAGACGGCATTCTCAATGCATTCCCACCACATAGAGGGTCAGCATCTGAACGTTCAATGGCCTGGTCAGCACTGGCAAAACAAGGCGTGGACCTCGTCTTTTGTTCAACCGCTGCAGAAAGACGGGGATTCAAAACCGAAACATCGTCATCACCCAACCATCTACAGCCTTACCCTGGATTTCGACCCGGTGGACTAGGACTTTGGATGGATGCCTTGTTAAAAGCCGATCGAATCATTGTGTTTGGTGCCTGAACCATGGAGCCGCAAAACCCAAAAAAAATACTCTTCATCATCCGCCGCCCAGTGGAACCAGCACTTTTAGCTCTAGAAGCTCTGGATATGATGCTCACAGCCTCTGCATTTGATCAGGTTATCACCGTTCTTTTCCTGAATAGAGGGATCGAACAGCTGCGTTCAAAGGTTGACCAACCGAGCCGCATTTCGAAGCAACTTGTCAGCCTCAATCTTTATGATATCCACCACATTTATGTCGATGAGCATGAGCTTTCGCTTCAAGGGTTAAGCGTTGAAGACCTTACACTGACCGTCAAGGCCTTAAATAAGGATGAACTTAGATTACTCGTAAACAGTCAGGATCACATCATCAACGCCTAATGCCCACACTTCACCTGATTCAATCACTCAAAGGTTATGATGACTGTCTAAGTCTGCTCTCAGCCGATGATGGGCTCCTTTTGATGGAACATCACACCTATGACCATCAAAACATCCAGGATCCAGTGACTTACAGGCCCAAGGTCGTGATTTACGTACTGCCTCCCGCTCGATTTACAGCGGATCACAGTCATTTCCAAACGATTTCCTATCTACAGATGGTAGGACTAACTCTTTCTTACAAGCGAGTGCTGACGTGGGCATGAACTCGATGCTCAAAACAATTGATCAGACCGATGATGGTTTTCTTATCAACAGCGCGGACTGGAATCGGGACATTGCCCGTGAGCTCGCTTCGCAACTTGCCATTACCTTAACGGATCATCATTGGGAACTCATCGATTTCATTAGAGACTATTACCAACAATATGACTATCTCCCCAATAATCGCTTATTCATAAAGGCCGTTCAAAAGGCTTTCGGTGATGAAAAGGGGTGTTCTCGATATTTAAATGGCTTGTTTGATGGCAGCCCTGTTCGCAATGTTTGCTTTATTGGAGGTCTACCAAAACCACCCGGCTGTCTTTAATGGCTTCAAAGCAAGGGACTGTGTTTAGAATCTTTTGTTTGAACCCAAGCTATCCTTGACGTCTTCGACAACTCCTAGTATTTTTACCGGCTATTTATTGATCCGTTATTGAGCATCAATAGGCTTAGAGGCCTTCATACTGGGGTATAGATTAGTGGAGCTGAGTGGCGCTGAAATTGTTGTCCGGTGCTTGAAGGACGAAGGAGTTGAATTCATATTCGGCTATCCTGGCGGTTCTGTGTTGCACATTTACGATGCTATCTTCCAGCAGGACGACGTCAAGCACATCCTAGTCAGACATGAGCAAGGCGCAACCCATGCTGCGGATGGTTACGCGCGTTCAACCGGTAAACCAGGCGTTGTCTTGGTCACCTCGGGCCCGGGTGCGACCAATGCTGTTACAGGCATCGCCACAGCCTACATGGATTCGATTCCACTTGTTGTGATCACAGGTCAGGTACCCACGCCCGTGATTGGCAGTGATGCCTTTCAAGAATGTGACACCATCGGCATCACAAGACCCTGTGTCAAACATAACTTCTTGGTTAAAGACCTATCCAAATTAGCAGAAACCATGAAGAAGGCTTTTTACATTGCCACCAGCGGTCGTCCAGGCCCTGTGGTGGTCGATATACCTAAAGACATCACCGATCCAAAGATTAAAGTTCCTTACGAATATCCTTCCAGTGTTTCGATTCGTTCATACAATCCACACGTAAAAGGACACCGTTGGCAGATCAAAAAGGCTGTTGACCTCATTCTGAGCGCCAAACGCCCTATGGTCTACACAGGTGGTGGCGTAATTCTTGGCGAAGCCTCTGAGGAACTGATTCAGTTTACGCGCCTCCTTGGGTTCCCCATCACCAATACACTCATGGGCCTTGGGTCTTTCCCAGCAACCGACCCCCAGTTCGTGGGCATGTTGGGCATGCACGGAACCTATGAAGCCAATATGGGGATGCACGAGTGTGATGTGCTGATTGCCATTGGTGCGCGGTTTGACGATCGCGTTACAGGCAAGCTCGCACAATTCTGTCCTGACGCTAAAATCATCCATGTAGATGTTGATCCAGCTTCAATATCCAAAACGGTTCGCGTGGATATTCCAATTGTGGGTGAAGTTAAAGCGGTCCTCCTCGACCTGATACAGGCCCTTGAAAGCTCAGAAGAGCGTCCAGACGCTTCAGCCTTGTCTTCTTGGTGGGAGCGTATCGAAAAGTGGCGCTCGGTCGATTGCCTTGGTTTTGACCGTTCAAGCTCACTGATCAAACCGCAATTCGTGGTCGAGCAGCTCTGGGAAGTAACCCGGGGTGAAGCATTTGTGACGTCTGATGTTGGTCAGCATCAGATGTGGGCTGCCCAATATTATCGCTTCAACCAACCGAGACGCTGGATTAATTCCGGCGGCTTAGGCACCATGGGATTTGGCCTACCGGCCGCTATCGGCGTGAAACTCGCTCATCCAGAATCGGATGTAGCCTGTATCACAGGCGAAGCCAGTATTCAGATGTGTATTCAGGAGCTTGCCACCGCACTCCAATACAGAACAGGCGTCAAAGTGGTCAACCTAAACAATGGCTATATGGGCATGGTGCGCCAATGGCAGGAATTCAGCTACGAAAGCCGCTACTCAAGCTCTTATCTCGAAGCCATTCCTGATTTCGTTAAGTTGGCAGAAGCTTATGGGCACATTGGTATTCGTGTCGATAAACCCGCCGATGTTCGTCCAGCGCTTGAAGAAGCCTTCAAACAGAAAACTCGGACCGTATTTTTAGACTTCCTAACCGATCCATCCGAGAATGTGTACCCAATGATTGAAGCCGGTAAAGCTCATAATGAAATGAGACTGGCCCCGGGCGTTACCACCGAGACGGAGTTGTCCTGATGAGGCACATCATATCCATCCTTCTCGAAAATGAAGCCGGCGCATTGTCGCGGGTTGCTGGCCTCTTTAGTGCGCGCGGATACAACATCGAAACCCTGACCGTAGCGCCTACAGAAGATGACTCAATGTCTAGAATGACTTTGGTCACCACGGGCAGTGAAGAAATCGTTGAGCAGATTACGAAACAACTTAATAAGTTGGTTGATGTCATCAAGCTCATTGATATTTCTCAAGCGTCTCACATCGAACGCGAATTGATGCTGGTCAAAGTGAACGCGACGGATCATCTGCGTGAAGAAATTCAACGACTCAGTGAGATCTTCCGCGGCAATATTCTGGATGTTACAAATAACAGTTATGTTATCGAACTGACAGGTGACAAATCCAAGCTTGATGCTTTCCTTCGTGCCATCGACAGCGATCACATCGTTGAAGTTGTTCGTTCCGGTACGACAGGCATCTTGCGAGGAGAACGCGGTTTACATCTCTAACCCGCTTCTCTAACTATTTTTAGCCCATTACACAGAGGAAAACCATGCAGGTTTATTACGACAAAGACGCCGACCTATCCATCATTCGCAGCAAGAAAGTTGCAATTGTTGGATATGGCTCACAAGGCCATGCCCACGCAAACAACCTGAAAGAATCAGGCGTATCTGTGGTCGTTGCCCTGAGACCCGGTTCAGAGTCTGCCATTAAAGCGAAGAACGCTGGCCTCGAAGTTGCGGCTATCGAAGACGCCGTAAAGGCCGCAGACGTCATCATGATCTTGGCTCCTGATGAACATCAAGCGAAGCTTTATAGAGATAAGATTGAACCGAATATCAAGCGCGGAGCGGCTTTGGCTTTCGCTCACGGCTTCAATATTCACTTCGAACAAATTCTGCCACGTGCTGACCTTGACGTGATTATGATCGCACCAAAAGGCCCTGGGCATATGGTCCGCTCTACCTACACACAAGGTGGTGGCGTGCCCAGCTTGATCGCGGTCTATCAAGATGCCTCTGGCCAAGCCAAGGAGATTGCCCTGTCTTACGCTTCAGCCAATGGTGGCGGACGTGCAGGCATCATCGAAACCAATTTCCGTGAAGAAACTGAAACCGATCTATTTGGTGAACAAGCCGTACTTTGCGGTGGGACCACCGCACTGGTACAAGCAGGTTTCGAAACACTAGTTGAAGCAGGCTACGCGCCTGAAATGGCTTACTTCGAGTGTCTTCATGAGCTTAAACTCATTGTTGATCTAATGTATGAAGGCGGTATCGCCAATATGCGTTACTCCATCTCCAACACTGCAGAGTATGGCGATCTGACCCGTGGCCCACGCGTAGTCACAGAAGAAACCAAAAAGGAAATGAAGAAAATCCTTCGTGAAATCCAAAATGGTGAATTCGCTCGTGACTTCATTCTCGAAAATGAAGCCGGTGCAGCTACGCTCAAGGCGAAGCGCCGTTTGGGTCGCGAACATCAAATTGAGCAAGTAGGCGCGAAGCTTCGCGACATGATGCCTTGGATTAAGGCTAACAAGATCGTCGACAAGACCAAGAACTAAGTTCTTCATTTGACGACAACTTGATCGAAAGAAGGGGTGGTCTAGTTCCACCCCTTTTCAATTGTGGACTGTGCTTTTCATAGAACCCTTCTAAGCAGACAAGATTCCGGAAGGTAACATCACTTTAGCGTCCTCGTCTTTCTGTGTTAACTTGGTCTCATCTTCAATCGAACACCCCTGATATGGAACAGAATAAGCCCATTACCAAACGTCGCCGGGGGATTTATCTACTCCCGAATCTTTTCACTACAGCGGCTCTTTTTGCTGGTTTTTACGCCATCACTTCGTCCTTCAATCAGCAATATGATATTGCCGCCATTTCGATCTTTATCGCCATGGTTCTGGATGGTCTGGACGGGCGCGTGGCAAGACTTACCAACACGCAAAGCGCATTCGGTGCTGAGTACGACAGTATGGCCGATATGATTTCCTTTGGGGCAGCCCCCGCACTGGTACTGTACAGCTGGGAGCTCTCCTCTTTAGGTAAATTAGGCTGGGTTGCCGTCTTCGTTCATGCTGCAGGTGCCGCATTGAGATTGGCGCGTTTCAACACTCAAATCGCTACTGCCGATAAACGATATTTTCAGGGACTTCCGAGTCCTGCTGCGGCCGCCATTATTGCAGGCTTCATCTGGGTGGCCACAACGTATTCTTTTGACACTGAATATCTGAGCTATATCGGCGCAGGTCTCTCCATATCAACAGGTCTTTTGATGGTGAGCAATTTCCGTTACTACAGCTTCAAAGACATCGACCTTCGTGGCCGGGTGTCTTTCATTTGGGCTATTCTGATCATGCTTGTCTTTGCATTCATGTTCACCAACCCACCGCTCGTTCTTTTTTCAATCTTTACGCTTTACGCAATATCGGGTTTGGTCCTAACACTTGTTCGACGTCGCAAAATGCGGAGTGAACGAAGAGCTTAAATACTTCAAGCTAATAGAATCGCTATCGATCAAGCCACCCATAATAGCTTGCCTTGAATGGGGGTTTCCGCCGCGTTATAGTTAGGTTAAGGAGCAAGCAGGGTAGACAGAGCGTATCTCTCCATGAAGATCACCGTTGTCTCGATCTTTGGGAAAGCCATTTCCGACTCCAATCGAACGAATTTACATGTGACAAAGTCTATTGATTAGACCATGTCACAAGCTTTAAAGAACCCAACACTTATTCTCGGAACACATCATGAGTGAGAAACTCATCATATTTGATACAACCTTGCGTGACGGCGAACAGAGCCCAGGCGCATCCATGAATCGCGATGAGAAGGTGAGAATCGCGCGTGCCCTTGAAAGGCTTCGTGTTGATGTAATTGAAGCCGGATTCCCAGCTGCAAGTCCAGGCGACTTTGAAGGCGTTCAAGCCGTTGCCCGTGCCGTAAAGGACAGTGTTGTTTGTGGACTAGCTCGTGCTTTAGACAACGATATTGATCAAGCAGGCGAAGCACTCAAAGAAGCCTCAAGGTCACGTATCCACACCTTCATCGCAACCTCACCCATTCACATGCAGCTAAAGCTCAGAATGGAACCAGATCAGGTCATTGAGTACGCGGTAAAAGCGGTTAAGCGTGCTCGTCAATATACCGATAACGTTGAATTCTCGCCTGAAGATGCAGGTCGATCTGAGGAGGATTTTCTCTGTCGTATCCTGGAGGCCGTCATTGATGCCGGAGCGACGACACTCAACATTCCTGATACGGTTGGCTATAGCCTCCCAGACCAATTCGGACAAACCATTCGACGGTTGAGAGAACGCATTCCAAATTCTGACAAAGCCATTTTCTCAGTTCATTGCCATAACGATTTGGGGCTTGCTGTCGCTAACTCCTTATCTGCCGTTCTCAATGGTGCTCGACAAGTTGAGTGTACGATCAACGGCCTTGGTGAACGTGCGGGCAATGCATCGCTCGAAGAAATCGTTATGGCCGTTAAAACCAGGAAGGATGTGTTCCCTTGTCACGTGGACATCGATACTCGTGAAATCGTTCCTTGCTCCAAACTAGTATCCAATATCACAGGCTTTCCCGTACAGCCCAACAAGGCGATTGTTGGCGCTAATGCCTTCGCGCATGAGTCAGGCATTCATCAAGACGGTGTGCTCAAGCATCGTGAAACCTATGAAATCATGAAAGCTGAAGACGTAGGCTGGACAGCGAACCGAATGGTCCTAGGCAAGCATTCGGGAAGAAATGCATTCAAAACCCGTATGCACGAACTCGGGATCGACTTCACTTCTGAAGCCGAGCTTAATGAAGCCTTCTCACGTTTCAAAGATCTCGCAGACAAAAAACACACCATTTTTGATGAAGATCTTCAGGCGCTGATCACTGATGCTGGAGGATCAACAGCCGATGAAAGCATCAAACTTGTGGCTTTAAAAGCCTGCTCTGAAACAGGTGAAATACCTAGCTCTGAAATAACACTCACCATTGATGGTCTCGAAAAGACTTCGAGCGCTCAGGGTGGTGGGGTCGTCGATGCTAGCTTCAAAGCCATTGAAGCGATCGTCAACACCGAATCCCATCTGTTGTTGTACTCAGTAAACAACATAACAACCGGGACCGATGCGCAAGGTGAAGTGACTGTTCGCCTTGAAAAGGGGGGGCGTATTGTGAATGGCCAGGGCGCAGACACCGATATCGTAATCGCATCCGCTAAGGCCTATATCAATGCCGCAAACAAACTTCAGACCCCCCAGCAACGAATGCATCCACAGGCAGGGACGGATGTGTAACTGCAGACACAATCATGCCTGATCGATCTCATGAACTCTTGAAGGCCATGGGCATAGATGTCTGGGAATCCAGAATTCGTCCGCCCTATGGCCCTGAGCCAGCAAAGTCAGAGTTCGAGCCACCCTCCACCGTCGCAGTCGAAGCCGCTTCCAGACTGTCTCAAGACAATGACCTCACTGAGATTTTTGATTGGGGTACCTTAAAAGAGACCGTTACGGGATGTAAACGTTGTGAACTCTCTGGATGCAGAACCCAAACGGTCTTTGGTACAGGTCACCAGAACGCTCGCTGGATGGTCATTGGTGAAGCACCTGGTGAACAGGAAGACATCCAGGGCATCCCTTTTGTAGGCCGAGCAGGCCAACTCCTCAATGAAATGATTTTCGCAGCTGGGTATGAACGTGATCAGGTATACATTGCAAATGTACTGAAATGCCGTCCCCCCAAGAATCGCGATCCCTTGACTGAAGAAGTTGCAGCTTGTGAAGGCTATCTCAAAAATCAATTAGCCTTAGTCAAACCGAAGATCATTCTGGCCGTAGGTCGGATTGCGGCACAAAATCTTTTGAAGACTCAGACACCCATCGGTAAACTCCGAGGCGTCGTCCATGAATACGATGGGGTTCCTCTGGTTGTGACCTATCATCCAGCCTATTTACTGAGGTCACAGACCGAAAAACGCCGTGCTTGGGATGATATCAAATTAGCCCGTAGCACTTATTCAGGTTGAGAAGACTGGGTTTAAGGTATGGATACAATTGCTGACCTCTTCACCAAGATCAAGCGCTGGGTTACCTATGATGCTGAACGTGACTTTTATTACAAACATTTCCCAAGCCTAGTGACGAATGCTGATCTAATTCTCCGTCCTATGGAGCGAGAAGACCTGAAGCGTGTGGCCGAAATTGAGGCTTCTGCTTACGAATTCCCCTGGGAGTATGAAACCTTCCGTGACTGCTTCAAAATAGGTTATCACTGCTGGGTTGGTGAGCGGGCACGTGAAGTCGTTTGCTATGGTATATCCACCATCGGCGCGGGCGAGTCACACGTCCTTAATGTCTGTGTTTCACCACAGTTCCAAGGTAAAGGGTACGGTCGTGTCGTTCTGGTGAAACTGATCGATATTGCAACGCGCTTTCGGACTGAAAGCATGTTCTTAGAAGTACGGCCTTCAAACCCAAAAGCGATCAAGCTATATCGAAGCCTCGGGTTCAATGAAATCGGCATGCGCCCGGGATACTATCCCGCGGCGAATGGCAAACGTGAAGATGCGATTGTGATGGCTAGAATCATTGGCTGATTAAATCTCGATCATTCGAACTCTTGGTGTCACGCCCGTAAGCAGGGTGTAGGGAATGGTGGATGCGTGCTTGGCAATTTCTTCGATGGGTAAGCCTTCACCCCACAACGTTACTTCATCGCCCACCTCAGCCTCAGGGCAATCGGTGAGATCCACCATCATCATATCCATCGAGACCCTTCCAACAATAGGGACCTTGTGGCCACGAATTAGAACGGGCGTTCCTGAATCAGCAAATCTTGGATAGCCATCAGCGTAACCTGCGGCTATAACGCCTAAACGGGTAGGACGCTCACAAGTCCATACACAGCCGTAACCGACTTTGGCACCCACAGCCAGATGTTTTATGCTGATGAGGTGCGTTCTAAGTGTCATGACGGGCTCAAGCCCTTCATCCAGACCCGTACGATCGGCAAAAGGCGAAACACCATAAAGCATCACACCTGGCCGAACCCAGTCAGTGTGGGACTCTTGCCAACCAAGAATACCCGCTGAATTAGGAGCACAACGCTCATGACCTTGGGTGCCAAGATGATTGAAGAAATCCATCTGCCGATCTGTATAGTCATCTTCAATATGATCCGCATTAGCGAAATGAGTCATGATCGGTATGGGTTGATTGATTGCAGGACAAGACTCAAGACGCTTAAGACAGCTTGGGAATTCGTCAGGCATCAACCCCAATCGATGCATGCCCGTATCGACCTTCAACCAGACATGGATCGGGTGCTTTAGCTTTGCGTGCTCAAGCACCTCAATTTGCCAGGGCGAATGCACGACCGGCTCGAGATTAGCACTGACATGAAGCTGAAGTTCCGCAATATTGGCAAATCCTTGCAGAACGATGACCCGTTGTGTGATGCCACCACCACGGAGTGCAAGACCTTCATCCGTGCGAGCTACGGCAAGTGCATCGACGCCTGACAGTGAATTAGCGATGCGAAGCAGACCATGTCCATAACCGTTGGCTTTGATCACAGCCATGATCTTTGCCTTCGGTACCATCGCGCGAATCTTCTCGGCGTTCCTGGTTACCGCTCCAAGATTGATCGTCGCATGCGTGACCCGCGTGGGATCAGTAGCTTTCGCCGGCATATGGGTCGTGAATGAAATTCTCAAATCGAGTGTACTGGCCCAGGAACGTCAATCTTGCCGTACCGATCGGACCATTACGCTGTTTGGCAATGATGATCTCTGCCGTACCCTTTTCATTGCTGTCCTTGTTATAGACCTCATCTCGATAGATGAACACAATAAGATCTGCATCCTGCTCAATTGCACCAGATTCACGAAGATCTGACATCACGGGACGTTTATTGGGCCGCTGCTCAAGACTGCGATTTAGCTGCGAAAGCGCTATAACCGGAACATTCAATTCCTTAGCTAAAGCCTTTAATGATCTGGATATCTCTGAAATCTCATTTACTCGGCTTTCGGATCCAGGGACTTGCATCAATTGTAGGTAGTCGATAACCACCAGACCCAACTTACCATCATTTTCACGAGCCAATCTTCGGCAACGTGCTCTGACGTCGGTTGGTGACATCGCCGGCGTATCATCGATATAGAGTTTAGTGTCCGCCAGGATATTGATGGCCGATGTCATGCGTGGCCACTCATCGTCTTCCAGTTTTCCAGTACGGACACGGTGCTGATCAATTCTTCCAAGAGAGGAAATCATACGCATGGCTAATTGCTCGCCAGGCATTTCCATACTGAACACAGCAACTGGGACCTGCTCCTTAATAGCAACATGTTCGGCGATATTCATGGCGAATGAGGTTTTACCCATCGAAGGACGGCCAGCCACAATAATGAGGTCTGAGGGCTGCATACCCGATGTCATGTCATCGAAGTCGGCGAATCCTGTGCTAGCCCCTGTGATATGGCCTTCTTTATGAAATAGCTGTTCGATTCGATCAATGGCTTGTGCGAGGAGGGGTTTGATAGATTTGAAACCCGTCCCTTTACGGCGATATTGGTCTGCAATATGAAAGACTTTTTGTTCGGCCGTTTCGATCAACTCAATCGTGTCTCGACCTTGAGGATAAAACGCGAGATCGGCAATATCCGAACCTGAGCTAATGAGATTACGCATCACTGACTTTTCACGGATGATTTCTGCATAAGCACTAACATTAGCCGCACTCGGGGTTTCTTTAGCGAGCGTTGCAAGGTAAGCCAAACCACCACACTCTTCGATCCAGCCCAGCTGTTCTAACGTTTCAGATAAGGTAATGACGTCTAAGGGTGATTGTTTTTCGGCCAGCATCTGGATGCCCCTGAAAATCAACTGATGATCTCGACGATAAAAATCCGCTTCAATTAGAAAATCAGCAATCTTATCCCAGGCCATCTTATCGAGCATCAACGCGCCAATCACTGCTTGCTCGGCATTGATTGAATAGGGCGGTATTTTTATCGCCTCAATATTATTGTCGACTTTCTTACGAGGACGTTCGGCCATAGAGGTTCCAATAAAATGAGCGGAAAAGCCTCAGACAGACTTAAGTACGGGCTTCTGAGCGAGCAATTTTTTCAATAATCTTAGTGGTAGAGTAGCCATCTACAAAATTGAGGATTTTTACCTCACCACCGTTAGCCAAAACGTGATCATGGCCCGCGATATGTTCAATGTCGGTGTAGTCACCGCCTTTGACCAAGATATCAGGAAGAATACGACCAATCAGATCTCTTGGGGTATCTTCATTAAAAGGGACCACCCAATCAACGCACTCTAAGGCAGCGAGCATGATCATACGATGATCTAGTGGATTAATCGGCCTCTCAGGCCCTTTTAAACGCTGAACGGACTCATCCGTATTCACCAGAACCACAAGATAATCCCCAAGCTCCTGTGCTCGTTTCAAATAGTCGACATGACCAGGATGAAGAATATCAAAGCAACCATTGGTTGCGACCAGTTTTTTTCCTGCGCGTCGGACAGAGGCCAATACAGGCAAAAGTTCATCGAGAGGAAGAATGCCACGATGAAATGTCGGTGAAGCATGAAGGGCTAGCTGCAATTCTTCCACAGATACGTAAGCTGTCCCGAGCTTACCAACTACAATGCCCGCACCAATGTTGGCGAGACGAGTTGCCTCGGCCAGACTTAATTTGGCAGCAAGTCCAGCCGCAATCAAAGATATAACTGTATCGCCAGCACCGGTAACGTCATACACCTCTTTAGCGTGGGCGGGAAGGTGCAATGGGGGTTCGCCCCGCTGCAATAAAGTCATACCTTCTTCACCACGTGTCACGAGAAGTGCCTCGAGCGCAATTGAATCCATGAGTGCAAGTCCACGTGCGACTAGGTCAGCTTCATCATGACAAGCACCAACAACCGCCTCAAACTCACTACGATTGGGTGTAATCAGGGTCACACCTCTGTACATACTGAAATCAGTGCCCTTGGGATCAACCAAGACGGGTTTACCTTGAGCGCGAGCGCGATCAATCAGAGAAGTAAAATCCTGTATGGTCCCCTTGCCATAATCCGACAGAATCACTACGTCTGAACGAACCAGTTGTTGATCGAATTTGTCGTATAGTTTGTCAGGACTGATGTCCTTAAATCGATCTTCAAAATCCAGCCTAATAAGCTGTTGATGACGGCTCATGACGCGAAGTTTGGTTATCGTAGGCCGAGTAGGGATCTTTTCAACGTGACATTCGACACCAAAGCCTTCCATCAATCCAATCAGACTCGTAGCAGCTTCATCATCGCCTGTATAACCGAGCAAACTTACGGCACTGCCGAGCACTGCGATGTTGAGTGCTACGTTACCCGCACCACCTGCTCGCTCTTCGATTTCACCGACGTGCACCACGGGAACGGGCGCTTCAGGAGAGATTCTGGATGTACCGCCATGCCAGTAGCGGTCAAGCATGAGATCACCCGCGACAAGAACGCGGCTTTTTGAAAAGTCTGGAAGTTGCATGGTTCGATAACGGATTAGAACGTCTAGAGGATACCATAGAGCACAAGCTCAGATAGATACCACCAAGACAAAACTCAAGGCAAAAAAAACCGCTACTACCTCAAAAGGTCAGCAGCGGCTTTTCGGGCTCGGAAGATCAGTCGTCGCGACCAAGAATGCCGAGAATCTGTAAAAGACTGGTAAATAAATTGTAGATCGCGATGTAAAGACTCAAGGTTGCCATGATGTAGTTCGTTTCACCACCATGAATAATTTCACTGGTCTGAAACAAGATCATGCCAGACATCAACAACACAAACATCGAAGATACAGCCAGTGTTAAGCCGGACACCTCAGGCATAAAGATGGCTACAAGGCTTGCTAAGAAAGCGACTAGGATCCCAGCACTCAGCATGCCGCCCATAAAGCCAAAGTCTTTGCGTGAAACCAAAGCATAAGCAGAAAGCCCTAGGAAAGTGATCCCAGTTCCACCAAGCGCGGTCATAACCATTTCAGCACCATTGGCATACATACCAATGTATGCATTCAGGATAGGCCCTAGGGTCGCGCCCATGAAACCTGTGAGTGCGAAGAGAAAAATGAGGCCCGTCGCACTGTTTCTAAATTTAGTTACCAAGAAAAGCAAACCAAAGTAGCCAATCAAAGTGATGCCTACCCCTGGGTAGGGCAGTTCCAAGAACATGGCCGCGCCGGCACAAAACGCACTAAAAATAAGGGTGAGGGAGAGCAGGGCATAGGTGTTTCGTAGCACTCGGTTGGTATCAACCGCACCGAAAACATTATGAGCGGCTCGGGTATTTACTTGACTCATTAAGGATCTCCAAAATTATCGAGACAGTAGTTAGACGAAGAAATCTTAACCTAGTTCGAAATATTATGCTGTTTTGAACTGTTTATATAAAGTCGAATCCAAGCTTGCATTGAGGCAAATCATGTTTTTTTCATCAAGCCTGCTTGATAAAGAAACCATCTACCCTCATATTGATAGATGTTATCAACAAGAGACCTTTGAGACTTATGAATAAATTGACTGCTTTGATCAGTACGATTTGCGTAATAACACTACTCGCTATTTCGAGCTCAGAAGCTATGGCGGCCCGTATGGGCGGCGGAAAGTCTTTCGGAAGCCGTCCGTCCTACAGCACACCCTACCAACGATCTCCGGGTATGGAACCTGGGATGAGCCGGCCATCTAACCCACAACCAGCCTATGGCGCTGCACAGCAACGAAACCAGTCCGTCAGGGACTCGTTGGCACAGCGTGGTGGCATGGCTCGATTCTTAGGCGGCATGGCACTCGGAGGCCTTCTAGGGGCCATGTTCTTTGGTGGTGGTTTCGAGCACATTAATTTCTTCGATATCTTAATCTTTGCTGGAATTGCGTTTCTGCTCTTTAAGTTACTTGCAGCAAGACGAAGTAACCAAAACCCCGTCGCCAGTGCTCAAGGGACTTTCTACAGAGACAGCAGCCCAACCCAGGATCAAACTTTCCGACGCGAATCACAGGGCGAATCAAACCCTGCTGGATTCAATACTGACATTTTAAGCCGCCGAGGGGGCGCCAGCGAAGCCACCACGCCCACACGTAGTCTTGCAATACCACAAGGATTTGATACTGCAGATTTCCTTGAAGGTGCCAAACGGGCCTATGAAATGATGCAGAAAGCTTGGGACGATGGTGATCTTGCTGATCTTAGGGCACTGACTACAGACAAAGTTTTTGGTGAATTGCAAGACCAGATACGTGCTCGTGGGACTACAAGTAACCAAACTGACCTTCTCAAAGTTGAGGCCGAACTTCTGGAAGTTAGAGACATCGGCTCCGATAGAGAGGTGACGGTCCTCTTCGATGTATTGATGCGTGAAAACCCAACGGATCATCCAAATCAAGTCAGAGAGGTTTGGCACTTCACACGATCTAACAATAGCCGCCAGCCTACGTGGTTCCTCGACGGAATCCAGCAGTTGGCTGACTAAGCATTATCAATAAACAGAGACCCGATGGATTCCACCATCGGGCTTTCTGGTCATACAAGAATGCGCACCGATTATGTTACTGAAAGCCTTACATTTGATTTCCATGGTGACTTGGTTCGCAGGGCTGTTTTATCTACCCAGACTGTTCGTGTATCACGCGCTTTCTGACGACAGCGTGAGTAAAGAACGTTTCAAAATCATGGAACGAAAACTCTTCTGGGGTATAACAACGCCCGGAATGATCCTTACACTAATTTTTGGTATCTGGATGCTGACCGATTATGCTTGGGCACTCTATGGCCGAAGTGGTTGGTTACACGCCAAACTGGGTTTGCTGGTATTTCTGGTGATCTACCATGTTCAGTGTGGCCGATGGCTGCTCGATTTCAAACATGACCGTAATTATCACAGCCATGTTTACTATCGCTGGATGAACGAAGTTCCCGTTCTGTTTTTAGTCGCTATCGTTCTGCTGGCTGTTCTGAAACCATTTTAATATCCTGGGCCCATTGCACAGGGTAAGTAACTCAAAATGCTACGGCTAGTCCATACCAGGTCAAAATAGATGGGGATTCGCTATTGATACCCCCACTCACCTGACCAAACATTGACAACCGATCCGTAACGGTCCATATCAACCCACCGCCGATAACAGTCGAACCAACTCCGAATAGATTTCGACTGGGTCCTTGTCCTTCTGCAGGGATAGAAACAGCATTGGTACCGTTGTAATACCCATGAAAGAATCCTGAAAGTTTTTTCTCTATGAGCACTTTACTAAGCGCCCACTGGAATAGAAAATCCCATTGATTTTTATAGACTGAATTTTCGTCGTTACCTACATTTACCCTAGAGCGCATAGGGCCCATACTGATATTTAGGTTCGTGTCCCACGGAAAATCTTTGGAAAACGCAAACTGTACCCCTGGATTGGTGCCACTGTTAGTCGTTGAATTTCCCAGCAACTCGGTATTGATGGATGCTTCAACTGAAAAGGCGGGTAGATAAGGATACTCATCATGCTCATGCCAGATAGAGACCAATGTTGAGAAACTAAGCGGGGAAAAATTAACCCCCGAGCTTCCTGCCTCACCCCAAGCCAAGCCACTTCCATAAACGCGGAGTTCAACCTCGTCAGTCGCACCAATATGTGCCATGAACTGATTATAGTAAGTCCCTGATTTTTCATCATTCTGTCCCGGGGTTCCCGATCTTCCACCTTCATAAGCAAATGGGGTGTACTCGAGATTAATAGTGCCTTGCTGAAGCGTTGACGTATTCGTTGGATACGTGGCCAGCTGAGGACCAGGATCCAGAATATTGGGCTCGGCTAGGGCCCCATACGCCATGAAGGCAAAGAGGAGGACCCTAAATATGAAATAGGCCACTGTTGCCTCAAAAGGTATACATGAACATTGGATTTACAATTGAAGATGTGTGCTTTCACAATGGTACAATCTGCATGAGATTACTACAGTCATCCACCGATAGTGCTGGATTTCTCGTCGAGTTCAAACGATCTGAAGGATATATATGCCCACTTACGATTATCAATGTAAAAACTGTGATCATCCATTTACGGCACTTCATAAAATGAGCGATCCCATTCCAGATTGCCCAGACTGCGGGAGCCACGAAGTCAAAAAACTGCTTTCAGCACCGGCCATACATGGCAAAAGTGTTGCTCCCTCCAGCCAGAGCGTCCCTTCACCGTCTGTTGGCGGTTGTGGGTCCGGCATGTGTGGTCATAAACACTGAAAAGGACTTGTAACGACATCTTTTCGAGTCTGTTACCGGATTGACACCGTAATCCGGTATAATGGTGGGTTTACCACACACCTTCGGGCCATCACCCCCTCATGATCGAAAAGTTACGTAATATCGCCATCATCGCCCACGTTGACCACGGAAAGACAACCCTGGTTGATAAACTACTCCAGCAATCTGGAACCTTCGCCGCTCACGAAAAAGTTGAAGAGCGCGTCATGGACTCGAATGCTCTTGAAAAAGAACGTGGCATCACCATTTTGGCGAAAAACACCGCCATTGACTGGAACGGTTACCACATCAATATCGTTGACACCCCAGGCCATGCCGACTTCGGCGGGGAAGTTGAACGTGTGCTGTCGATGGTTGATTCTGTTTTACTCCTCGTAGACGCGGTTGATGGACCTATGCCACAAACACGATTTGTGACACAAAAAGCCTTCGCACTTGGACTCAAGCCTATCGTCGTTATCAATAAAATAGACCGCCCTGGTGCACGGGCCCATTGGGTTCTTGATCAGACATTCGATCTATTTGATCGTCTCGGCGCGACCGAAGAACAGCTCGATTTTCCTGTCGTTTATGCTTCTGCTCTGAACGGATATGCTGGGGACGATGCAGAAATCCGAAGTGGGAACATGGATCCACTGTTCCAGACCATCATTGACAAGGTTCACCCACCAGAAGTCGATGAGACCGGTGGTTTCCAAATGCAAATCAGTCAGCTTGATTACAACTCATACGTAGGCGTGATCGGTATTGGCAGAATCCAACGCGGCAGCATCAAAACCAATACCCCCGTCGTTGTCGTCAATCGTGATGGCTCACAACGTAATGCACGTATGCTTCAGGTTTTCGGATTTAAGGGCCTCGAACGTGTTGAAGTGCCACAAGCCAATGCCGGCGACATCATTGCCTTCACAGGCATTGATACACTTGAAATCTCTGACACGCTGTGCTCACCCGATGCCATCGAAGCTTTACCACCACTGTCAGTTGATGAACCTACTGTCAGCATGACGTTCCAGGTAAATAACTCTACCTTTGCAGGTAAAGAAGGTAAGTACATCACCTCTCGTCAGATCCGGGAACGTCTCCAGCGCGAATTACTCCATAACGTGGCGCTTCGCGTTGAGGACACTGTGGATCCGGATAAGTTCAAGGTTTCTGGCCGCGGCGAACTCCATCTATCGATTCTGATCGAAAACATGCGTCGTGAAGGTTATGAACTGGGTGTTTCGCGCCCTGAAGTGATCATCAAGGAGATTGATGGAGAACCCTGCGAGCCTTATGAATCAGTCACCATCGAGGTTGAAGAGATCAACCAGGGTTCCATCATGGAAAAGCTGGGTGAACGTAAGGCCGACCTGCTTAATATGGTTCCAGATGGCCAGGGTCGCGTTCGCTTAGAGTATATGATGCCTTCACGTGGCCTGATCGGCTTCCAGACGGAATTCATGACAGCCACTTCAGGTACAGGCCTCCTATATCACGTCTTTGACCACTATGGACCTGTTAAGAAGGGCAACATTGGGCAACGTGTTAATGGCGTTCTGATCTCCATGGTGACCGGTAAGGCGCTTGGGTATGCACTATTCAGCCTACAGGAACGTGGCCGCCTGTTCATTGAGCACGGAACTGAAGTCTACGAAGGCATGATCATTGGGATTCACTCCCGCGATAATGACCTCGTCGTTAATCCAACGAAGGCTAAGCAGCTCACCAACATGCGCGCCTCAGGTTCGGATGAAAATATCCTCCTAACCCCACCCATCAAGATGAGTCTCGAACAGGCTCTCGAATTTATCGACGATGATGAACTGGTCGAAGTAACACCGAAGTCGATCCGTATCCGGAAAAAACTCCTTCTTGAACATGAGCGTAAAAAAGCCAGCCGAGCCTAATGTCCCAACCGTTTGCGTGCGTTATCATTGATAACGCACGACAGAACGGTGAGGCTCCAGTGGCTTCTCGCTTGCTTCAGTTAGCTAGGGACATCCATGAGCTTTTTTGACACACAACACTCTCTTGAAGAGACCGGCCATTTCAAAAGAGACTTAATTGCACTCTGGACCATCCTTTATAAGGAGGTCTACCGGTTCATGCGCATATGGCCGCAGACCGTCCTACCAGCCGCGGTCACCACTTCACTTTACTTTCTTATTTTCGGTTCCCTCATTGGGCAGAGGGTGGGACCCATGCGTGGATTTTCCTACATGGATTACATTGTACCGGGGGTAGCACTGATGAGTGTCATCACTAACTCCTACAGTAATGTCGTTTCGTCCTTCTATTCGAGTAAGTTTCAAAAAAATATTGAAGAGTTACTGACAGCACCTGTACCAAACTGGGTCATCCTAGTTGGATTCGTGGGAGGTGGGATTATTAGAGGTATTGCTGTAGGTGCCGTCGTTACTGGAATCGGTACATTTTTTTCTGACCTCCCTTTTCTGCACCCCTGGATCATTTTGGCGGTGTTTTTCCTGACCTCATCACTGTTCGCGTTGGCAGGTTTTATTAACGCCGTTTTTGCCAATAGTTTCGATGACATCTCGATTATTCCCAACTTCGTTTTAACCCCTTTGGTTTATTTAGGTGGGGTCTTCTACTCGATTGATCTCTTACCAAAGATATGGCGTGATATTTCGCTCTTCAATCCCATACTCTACATGGTGAACGCATTTCGCTATGGTTTCTTGGGCATTACAGACGTCAACATCGACACCGCCCTGATTGTGATTAGTGCATGTGTTGTCTTTTTGGGCTTGAGTGCGCTTTATCTGCTTCACAGAGGCACAGGGCTTAAAAGCTAAACCCAGTCATTTTGGGTTTAAAAAGCGCGTTTAATCTGAATCGATTCGAATCGGTGGGCCTTATCAAGAATCAGGGTGAGATCCGCGCGATTCGGCATTTCTTCGAGGTTATGACGCGTCAGTCGCTCCCAATGCATAATAAATCTCTCGATCTCCTGATCACTCATGATGTGAGTCGCATTTTCAGACGATGTCGCAGCAGCTAATTTATGTTCCTGCAGTGTTCGCCACTCCAATACGCTTTCCATATCCGGAACCTTAAGCATGATCAAGCAGTCGATTTCTCTAAAGAGCTTCGCATAGGGTCCTGCTAACTGTGTATTAGAGTATGTACGCCAGATACCCTCGGGGTCTTCACTGCGCTCTAGCTCATTGATCGGGCGACTCAAAGCCTCTTGGCTTTCTGGAATTGAACCAATACAGCCCCCTTCTAAAATAATGATATCCGGCTTGCCCCGAAATTGAATCCATTGCAGGGTAGGGCGCCGCTCATCACTGGCTTTATCAAAAGATGGGATGCCGGTAAGGGTCGAAAGGACACCCGATTTCAACTTCTGAATGGTGGATAAGCCCAGATCAATGTCATGCGTTCCGGGGACACCTCGAGTCACAAAGAGCGGATGAATCTCATCCGCAAGGGCACTGCGCTCAGCGCGTGTCTTATAGATATCATCAATCGAAAATCCAGTGACTCGCTTACCGTAGACCTGTGTCAAAATTAAAATCATGAAGTCACATAAAGTTGACTTTCCAGAGCCTTGTGCCCCATTAACACCCAATACCAAGGTTTCGCCTTTCTTATATTGGGCATTGACCCAAGCAGCCAATGGAATGTAGATTGTGGCTAATTCCATAGACTTGGTATTAGGGATCTGATGCTCACGCATCAACTCAAGGAAACGGGGTCTTACCGTGTCCCAATGACGGGCAAACAGGGCTTCATTGATCAGGCTCTTAGGCCAAAGATTATGCAAAGTCTTGGAAATCATGGTTAAGTTCAGATGATTTTGTTAGGTGGGGTTTCGCCCCGAAGCCAAGCCTCTGCATTATCAATCACTTTCATACCCATGGCTTCGCGCGTCTCTTCGGTGGCGGACCCAAGGTGCGGCAATAGAACAACATTATCCAACTCTAGAAAGCGTGGATCGAGATGGGGCTCATTTTCATAGACATCCAAACCAGCCGCGCGGATGGTTTTATCACGAAGTGCATTAATCAATGCATTGGAATCGACCACATCACCGCGAGCCGAATTAATCAATATTCCAGACGGTTTCATCATTCTTAGTCGATCGGCGTTGATGATATGACGATTCTCAGGGCTCCCTGGACAATGAAGAGCAACAAAATCGGATTGCTCGAGCACTTCCTCAATGGACCCCAAGGCATGAGCACCGTAATGCCGAATCAGATCAGGTGCTATCGGGCTGCGATTATAGAAGACAATAGGCATGCCAAAACCAAAATGCGCTTTAGTAGCCATCGCCTGTGCAATACGACCAAAACCAATGAGTCCGAGTGTCTTTCCAGTAACCTTAGTGCTTAAAAAGTGCGTCGGATGCCAACCTGTCCATTGATTGGACCGGACCAAACGTTCTCCTTCACCAGCCCGCCTTGCAGCCATCAACATGAGCAACATGGCAATATCAGCAGTGCAGTCCGTTAGTACATCAGGCGTATTGGTAACGGTAATTCCACGCGCTTTAGCAACGCCCATATCAATATGGTTATAGCCAACCCCGAAATTCCCGATCAACTTACAGCTAAGAGGCTCAACATTGAGAACCTCGGCCGAGATCTTGTCAGAAACAGTCGGGAATACAGCATCATAATGCCTCATGGCATCCTGTAGCTCAGCTAAGGACATTGGATGATTATCGGTATTGAGGGTAACGTCGAACAGAGCTTTGAGTCGTGATTCACATGCTTTAGGCCATTGGCGAGTCACAAGAGCCTTTGGTTTACTCATTTGAGAAGATCCTAAGACGTTAGAAAGAGGCATCCTATGCTCAATAAGAGCCCAGGACCGGAATGGCCCAGCCCTGAAGACCAGGCCATCAATCCTTGTCGAATTAAGCTCTAGGAGCTAATGGCGCCGCCGTTTCGCGCCAGTATTCAGAAGCCGCAGCAATACCACTACCAGGCGTGACATTAATTCCGGCATCGCGAAGCGACATCTCAGCACCCACAATAGCACTTGCGAGCATCAGTTCATTCAGATCGCCCAAGTGGCCAATGCGGAACACTTTGCCCAAAACTTCTGAGAGTCCAGCACCTAAGGAAAGGTTATAGCGATTGTAGGCATAGTGCATGACGTCACGCGCATCAAAGCCTTCAGGGACAACAATTGCCGTTACTGAGTTTGAGTGCCACTTTGGATCCTTAGAGCAGGTCTTAAGACCCCAGGCCGCAACGGCACGACGAACACCTTCAGCCAGTCGCGCGTGACGGGCATAAACATTTTCCATACCTTCTTCAAGGAGGAGATCCAGAGACTTCCTGAGACCATGAAGAAGCGGAACACTGGGCGTATAGGGGAAATACCCACCTGGGTTATGGACCGTGTGATCCCAAATATCAAGGAAGGCACGATGACACTTAGCGTGTTCGCGAGCCGCAAGCGCTTTCTGGCTGAATCCTAACAATGCGAGGCCTGCTGGCAACATGAAGCCTTTCTGAGATCCGGCAAGGCCCACGTCAATGCCCCAATCATCCAAACGGAATTCCAGAGAAGCAATGGAACTCACGCCATCCACGAAAAAGAGTGCAGGGTGACTTGAAGCGTCTAGGGCCTTACGAACCCCAGGAAGATCACTCGTGACGCCCGTTGCGGTTTCATTATGGCAAATCAGGACGGCTTTAATTTCATGACTGGTATCAGCCTTAAGACGAGTTTCTAAATGGTCTAGAGGTACACCTTCACCCCATGGAACCTCATAAAATTCAACGTCCATCCCCAAACGCTTCGAAAGATCAATCCACAAGTGACTGAACTGACCAAAACGATAGGTAAGCACCTTATCGCCAGGAGAGAGCGTATTGGTGATAGCAATTTCCCATCCCGCAGTTCCTGTAGCAGGGAAGATAAAGCATTGTCCCTTTTCGGTTTGGAACACTTTCTTGAGATCTTCGAGCAAAGGCTTAACCAATTTAGGGAAACTGGGTGATCGATGATCTTCCGAAGGCACATGCATGGCACTTAAAACGGAATCTGGGATGTTGGTAGGACCAGGGATATACAGATGATTGCGACCAGGCATTATGTGTTCCTAAATTGAAATAACGTAGTGTGAAAAAGGGATTGTCCGAGACCTAGGTCTCAGCACATGAAGGACTTGTAATTCACAATAATGCCACAGCCATCATTTCTGCTTCAAGATGACTGTGAATAATGATTTAAGAACATATTGATTATGCGGGTAGGGAGTCCGAGCTTTATCTGTTTAATGAGCGCTGTTTTGGCGCACGAAATCATCACTGGGCTTCGAGGTGTCTCTGTATATCTTCTTTCGAAAAGCCAATCTTTTTGGCTACGCGATCGGCGTGGCTTACATGTGAAATACCTGGAACAATTTTATAAGTCGGCAGATCATTCGAGAATTCGACTTGCCGAGCCATTCCGACGCCTTTGGCTTCATAGGCTTCCACCAACTCATGATTATGAGTAATCAATAAAGTATTGTTACCCTTCTGATAAAAGCCATCCAGGATGCTCATTGAAATCTCAATCTTTTCCTGATGGGTGGTTCCTTCAGAAAGCTCATCCATAACAACCAATGATCTTGGGGTAGCGGCCATGAAGACTGCCTTGGTCCTTCTAAGCTCTGTTCCGAAACGACCTTCACCATCGTTGAGTTGGCTGATTTCAGGTACCTGGTAGAACATCCGATCCGCAATCGTGAGAGAAGCGGCTTCAGCCGGCACATAGCAACCAATCTGAGCCATGAGCTGTGATTGCACCAGTGTTTTACAAAAAGCCGTCTTTCCCCCGCTGTTTGGACCAGTAACAAGGACCAGACGGGCTTTATTCAACTCAAGGCTATTGCCAACATAAGCCGGATCATCTTTGGCAAGTATAGGATTACGTACCAAAGTCACATCCATCTTATGGTGCTGATCATCCAAAATATTTGGTAGCACCATCGGATGCACAAAGGCTTCCTTGAATCGAATGAAAGACAGCAACTCATCTATTTGGCCCAAGCCATCCAGAGCCTGCTGAACCTCAGAGGAGGTACGAAAAATATTCCTTAAGGGATAAATACAGCCATCCCGATCAAAGTTTCCAACGATAGGAAAGTAGAGCAATGAAAGGGGCATCGCCAGAAACCAAAATATTGGCGACATGGAAGCCACAATTTCGAGGAAAAAAGGCAAGAACTCCAAAGCCAAAAGGAACCCAGCAATGAATAAGGCAATTCCGACGGGCTTAAAGAGAGAGGGCGTAAACTTTAGACCTGGAACTAAGGCACCTTTTTCTTCTTTTGTGACCATGCCTTTTTCAATACGGTAGGCGGGGCCCTTTGCTAGTTTGTAGGCTCTAGAGCCAGCCAACCCTCCGATGTTATCAAGTACGGCCTGCAAATAGACGCTTGAAGTTTTAGGGGCTTTTTCCGCATCGTCGACAAGATTCAGCATGAATCGAGTACCGCTGATGTACTGATCATATCCAAATCCTTCAAATTCAAGTGGGCTCGCCTTTGAACCCAATAGGCCAAGAAAGGTACCAAACAGCAGGTCCTGAAATCCACTCTCATTTGACTTTGCCCTTGCTACCATCTGTACTAGATGAGCCTTGAGAATTGGGTTCGCTTCAATGTCTTTCAATGCGCTCTGTTTTTCTCTTAACAGAACGGTATCGGCCAATGGCCATTTAAGCGACCGATGCAAGGTAGCTTGTCCAACCAAAGTTTCAGCATGATTAAGGCTGGAAAAAAGCTTTTCAACTTCAATGGCTCTATAAGTAGAATCATCTATAACGTCAATGGGCTGCCCATTACTGGGTGGTCGCCCCGAATTTAAGGTGGGTGGTTCTTTTGAGTCAGATTGAAGCAGCGTTGGATAAAACGTTTTTAGTGCATCTCTCATCGTAGACCTTTTTAGTTATTGCTAAACTTAGCTTTGGAAAGACATATGGGTTATAAACGGTGACTTTCTAGCAAAGATTAGGGGCTAGCCAACGTTAAATGTCAGTCAAAAATCGACTTGCATCGCCAAGTAGCCTAAAATTAATCCCATTTTTCCTCCGGGCATCCTATCAGACAAATATCTGACCAAGCCGTTCCCGGACATCCGTTTGTATCAACTGTTTTCTTAGAACTTACCGTAAATGACTAACTCCATGACAGATGTCACAGCACGTTCTGCAACTTCAGCAGTGAAACTTGAGTTAGGCCTTGAAGGCTTCAACTATGCAGATCTCTATAATCCTAATCGATTAAATGACTTAACGATCGCGTTTGATCGAGATGTGAAATCAAAGAACCCTGAGCTTTATCAAGCATTCGCTGATTATCGAGCATCACAAGGCGAAGGATTAGCGCCAGAAGTAATTTCAGACCTTTTGGTCCAGATGGCGCCTTTTGTTGCAGGCTTCGTCGCCAAATTATTCAAAGTTGACGCGCTAAGAGATGCTCAAAAAGCTTCCGTGAGCGCTCAATTCGATACCATTTTTGGTTTCAAGGGTGAGATCGTTGCAAAATCTGCTAGTCGTTTCAAAGGAGAAGACCCAGCTAACTGGGACCTAGAGTCTATAACCGCTCGCTTCAATGCACTGATAGACGCGGCGGCTGATCCAGATGCATTAGCTGTAGACAGAGAAGCGGCTGTGGCGAGTTTAGCGATTCAACTCAAACGCGCTACCGACTCCGAAAGCAGCGCTTTTGGACCTATCTTGCGCGGCCGATTAATGGCCCATACCACCGCACCCGATCATTTTTCGAGCGAACTACAAGGGAGCGATAGCGATCTCTTACAAGGCGTTTATGATCTACTGAGCCGTTGGGTATTCGCGTCCATTCGTATTGAGTCACTACAGATCCAAGTCAAGGATTGGGTCAGCTTTAAAACCCCCGCCAAAACAGACTTTGCTCATCTCGTCCATCACGAGCTTCGTCCTGTGGATGGCTATAATGTTTGGGTTGGTCACGAAGAACACCACAGACGACGCGATGGCTTTGGTTTAACGGATCCTCGTTTCCCTGAGCGCCGTGTGCTCTATGAGGTAGACCATTGCATCTATTGCCATGATCGGGACACCGACTCCTGCTCAAAAGGCATGCGCAATAAGAAGGACGGCTCATTCAAAACCAATCCGCTTGGTGTCACCATCACCGGGTGCCCCCTGGAAGAAAAGATATCCGAGATGCATACCCTCAAAAGGGGAGGCGACAATCTAGGTGCATTGGCTCTCATCACGATTGACAATCCATTATGCCCCGGCACTGGCCACCGTATCTGTAACGACTGCATGAAGGGATGTATCTATCAAAAGACACAACCCGTTAACATTCCGCAGATTGAAACCAACGTCCTAACCGATGTTCTATTCATGCCTTGGGGTTTTGAAATCTACAGTCTTTTAACGCGTTGGAACCCACTCAACGTAAAGCGGCCTTCGGCACTGGATTACAACGGTAAGAATGTACTGGTGGTTGGCATGGGCCCGGCCGGGTATACCCTGGCTCACTATCTTCTGAACGAAGGTTTTGGTGTTGTTGGTATCGATGGACTCAAAATTGAACCGCTGCCCGCCCATTTAACCGGAGATGGGACAAACCCTCCAGAGCCTATTTTCGACTTCCATGAGCTTTATGAAGATCTAGATAAGCGCGTCATGCTCGGATTTGGTGGTGTTGCTGAATATGGTATTACGGTCCGCTGGGACAAGAACTTCCTCAAGGTTATCTACCTTAACTTATTGCGCAGAAACAATTTCAAGATATACGGCGGGATTCGTTTTGGCGGCACACTCACTATCAACGAAGCCTGGGACCTTGGGTTTGATCACATTGCTATTGCTTCAGGTGCAGGTAAGCCGACCCTCATTGATCTTAAGAACAACCTCATCCGTGGAATACGTAAGGCCTCTGACTTGCTCATGGGCTTACAGTTGACCGGTGCCGCGAAGGAATCATCACTTGCGAACTTGCAGGTGCGATTACCCGCAGGCGTCATCGGCGGCGGCCTTACCGCGATCGATACCTGTACGGAAGTTCTCGCTTACTACCCTGTTCAGGTAGAAAAAGTACTGCATCGCTTTGAAAAGCTCTCCGCAATCCACGGAGTAGAGGCACTGCGCGGAATGTATGACCCAGAGGAGTTATCCATACTTGATGAGTTTCTGACACACGGAAAGGCTATTCAGGCTGAACGTGCACGTGCTGAGTCGATGAGTGAAAAGCCAAACTTCATTCCTCTGCTTGAGAGCTGGGGGGGCGTAACGATGTTCTATCGCAAGGGCATTGAAGATGCCCCGGCTTATCGACAAAACGCAGAAGAAATCGAAGAAGCCCTAGCTGAAGGGATCCGGCTCGCACCGGGCATGAACCCACTAGAAGCGATCGAGGATCAATTTGGGCACATCAAAGCCGTTAAATTCGAGAGACTGGAACTCGAAGAAGGTCGATGGAAAAAAGCCGAAGTGCTGGATGTCCCTCTTCGCAGCCTATTTGTTGCAGCGGGAACGTCGCCTAACACCATCTATGAGTCCGAACATCCAGATAGCTTCACCATGGACAACAAGTTCTATCAGCGTTACGAACCACTATGGAACGAAGCGGAACCCAAACTCGAGCTAGTCGCTGATACCACGGTACCTAAAATCGGAAAGCCTGCCCCCTTTACTTCATACCAACGTAATGGTCGTTACATCACTTTCTACGGTGATAACCATCCGGTTTATGCAGGTAACGTGGTGAAAGCTATGGCCAGCGCAAAAGACGGCTACCCATACATCAGCAAGCTGTATGAACAGCATTTCCAAACGCTTGACAAAAAAACCCAGCCTAAGCGGAACGAAGATCTCAAGGCTTTCCAGCATAATTTAGATCAAAATTTCCTAGCTCAAGTAATTGAAATCAACCGTGTAACGCCGACAATTATTGAAGTCATTGTTAGAGCACCATTAGCCGCTAAGCATTTTTTACCCGGTCAATTTTACCGAGTGCAGAATTTCGAGTCCTTGGCACCTGTTATTGAGGGGACGGTCCTTGCTTCCGAAGGTTTGGCATTGACGGGCGCATGGGTTGACAAGGAACAAGGCCTCATTTCTTTGATCGCTCTTGAAATGGGCTCTTCATCACGACTCCTATCTCTCTGGAAACCGGGTGATTCGGTTGTTGTGATGGGCGTCACTGGCGCACCAACCGAGATACATGCAGGACAAACGATCGCGCTGCTAGGCGGCGGTCTCGGTAATGCGGTTCTATTCTCAATTGGTAAGGCGCTCAGAGCAGCAGGCAGCCAAGTCATCTACTTCGCAGGCTACCGGAAACGTGAAGACGTCTTTAAGGTTAAAGACATTGAAGAGGCCTCTGATATCGTTGTCTGGGCAGTAGACCCACTGCCAGGCGCAGAGCCCATTCCAACGCTACGTCCACAAGACAAGAGCTTTGTAGGTAATATTGTAGAAGCTATGGTGGCTTACGCTAAGGGAGAGCTCGGTGAAACCCCGATTCACCTCGACGATGTCGATCATATGGTTGTTATTGGTTCTGACCGGATGATGGATGCGGTTAAATCTGCCCGCTCAGGCGTTCTGAAACCTTTTATCAAACCGCACCACAGCGCGATCGGATCCATTAACTCACCCATGCAGTGCATGATGAAGGGTGTATGTGCGCAATGTCTCTGCAAGCACATTGATCCCGAGACAGGCAAGGAGAGCTTCGTCTATTCCTGTTACAACCAAGACCAAGATCTCGACAAGGTTGATTTCCCCAACCTAAGAGCACGTCTGCGTCAGAACTCTGTGCAGGAGAAGCTTTCTGATCTATGGCTAAACCATCTGGTGTCCACCCAATAAAATGACCGATTAAGGGGCAAGATTCACTTGCCCTTCAGGCCACCCACTCACTGATTTGATTAATAGTCATAAACAGACCATTAATTTTAAATTAATGAATGACAATAACAGAGAAGGTGGTTAATATGGCACGCGTTGGCATTTAAGACTGTTTAATTAGCAGTCGGGTTGTGTTTGGAATAGGCGTTTAGAGAGAACATCTCTGAATCACATATGTCCGGATTTCGACCAAGGTCATATTACTTAAGTAAGACAACAATTCGGTGGCTCGAGAGAGTTACCCGTGGAGACAACATCAAAATGAAAACAAGCAAGATTTCTTCCGTACTCAGCAGTGCAGTTCTGGCCCTGGCCGTTTCTGGTAGTGTTTTCGCCGCTGAAAATGCAGCTGGCGTTGCAGAGCATCTGAGTCTGACCCTAGCAAAAGCCAAGGACGCACAAGCTGCAGCTGCAGCTGGCAATAAAGATCAGTGCCTTGCAGACATTAAAGCGACCAAGCAACACTACAAAGAAATCACTGGTGACGCTGCTGGCAAGCCACTTCAGGACGCTATCAAGAACTTGAAAATTGGTCAGGAAGAATGCGACAAGGGTGAAACTGCAAAGGCAGCAACCACTCTGTCTGGCGTTGTTGATGCAATTGCTAAGATCGAAGCGGCATCTAAGAAATAAGTTTTTACAACTTGTTTCCAAAAAAGCGTGGGTTAACCCACGCTTTTTTTGTCTACCGTTTAGCCATGTATCTCTGAAGGTACTCTTCAAAAGATAGAAGATCTGATACTTCAATTTGTTGTTGCTGCCTGATGGAGGTATCCACTTCATTCCTAAAACTATCGGCTTGACGAGCTGACAAGGGCTGACCTTTCCACTGGACAGCATGCGCTTTTGATAGCTTGATAGCATATTCGCTAAAGGAGAGTTTACTCTCCATCATCTCTCTTAGTACTCGCGCCGATAAGGTGTATTCAGGGTGCGCCAAGGCCTCTCGATGCTTTTCGATACTTTTCGCGTAGAGAGCCCTATCAGACCCATGGTCCAGAATGTTAGCAACCTCCAACATTGCGTCCAAAATCTCTGAAGCCCATTCCTGAACAGACAGTGTTTGGCCATGACGAAGTAGACTGAAATCAGGGGTACGTCCACAACAGGCCGTTGAGAGACTATTACGGTTCGTTTCAGCCTTCTCATCAGCATGAAGCAATGGACTGTCAGTTAAAAGACAGAACAACACAAAGGTCTCAAGGAATCGCAACTCCTCAATGGTCACCCCAGTAGGACTGAAACAGTTGAGATCAAGGGCCCGTAATTCGACATAGCGCACACCGCGCTTCCTTAGGGCAATCGTAGGTCTTTCTCCAGACAGTGCCACCTGCTTAGGTCGAATGGAGCTGTAATACTCATTCTCAATCTGCAGAATGTTGGTACTCAACTGACGATACTCACCGTCTATCCTAAGGCCAATTTCTTCATAGGGCCCATAGGGATGATTCATGGCAGACTCAAGATCCCTGACGTAGTCATCAATATCGTTAAGTGAAATATCTAGACTTGTTTGGTTATCGTTTCTGTAGCCAATGTCACTCATACGAAGGGACGTAGCATGAGGCCGGTAAAGGGTTTCACGGTCTAATTCAGGAAACTTATCCGCCAAGGCTTCACGCCCTGAAAAGAAGGACTTACTGATTGCTGGAGAGTTACCGAACAAATAAATCAGTAACCAACCATAACGATGGACATTCCTAAGAACACCAAAATATCCATCTGATATGTAGCGGGGTAGGGGGGATTGGTTGTTATCTATTTTTTTGAGAACTGGCCAAAGCTTCTCGTTAACCGAATAATTAAAGTGCACACCAGCAATAGACTGCATGGTTCTACCATAGCGATACGCCAAACCTTTACGATAGATATGCTTCATTTTGCCGATATTGGAGTGTCCATATTCTGCGATAGGGATACTCTCATCACCCGAGAGACCAATGGGCATAGAAGTCGCCAGCAAGAGTTCATCGTTCAAATTCGAAAATACGAAGCGGTGTATATCTTCAAGAAAGCCGATGGTATCTTCTACATCTGCAAAAGGAGGCGTTATCAGTTCAATCAGCGCTTCAGAATAATCCGTTGTGATCCATGGATGCGTTAAGGCTGAACCAAAAGCTGCTGGATGAGGGCTCGTAGCAATTACGCCCCGACTATTAAGGCGAAGGCTCTCTTTTTCAAGTCCTTTCAAGCCATCTTTCAGAAGATGGGTCTGTCCATCTGTTAACAGCGCTTGCAGACGTTTGTTATAGCCCATACTCAAAACGAAACCATGGATAAAAAATTAAATAACCCTTCCTTTTAGCGGAAAGGCGTGACTTAGCACATGAAACAGAGGAAGTTGACTTACAGGCACCAGCAAATAGTTGTTCGTTTTACCAACTGAACAATACCCATTTGTTAATATTCATACCTGTCTCAAGATAGCTGTGTCGGACTTCCATATTGCCGTCACCATCCTTGTCGAGCATATAGTAAGAGGGTCCTATTGCAGGGGTGATCTTCAACATGTAGACCTGATTATTGGTTCGGTATTCTTCAATGCTTTCACTACCTCGCCTGATGATCGTTACATCAGGCTCCATAGGTTCACCATTTTTCACTGGTGCAGGCAGCTCAGGTTGATCCTGATCCTGAACAGGTGTTGGGGCGCCATCAGATCCTTCGGCGAAGACTGATCCGCTAAACAGCATCAAAGTTAGAAGCAGTAACCGGGGCATTGATGAGGAAACCATGAAGTGTGTGTACCTTTAATATGATATTACAGTTTCTAACACATATGGATTTGCATGCAGTAAAAAACCTTCAACGTTCTCTAAGACAATTATGCCAACGGGATGACAAACCTATATCATGATCAGCGCGTGACTTTTGCCCCGCCCCAGAAGGATAATGCCCAATCATGGAAGATGAGCAATTATTAAGGTATAGCCGGCAAATACTTCTCCCTCAAATAGACATTGAAGGGCAACAGAAGTTGCTGGGTGCAAACATTTTGATTGTTGGATTAGGCGGCCTGGGTTCACCGGCTGCTATGTATCTAGCAAGCGCAGGTGTTGGGCACCTGATCCTCAATGATTTTGATCGGGTTGATCTGTCCAACCTGCAACGTCAAATCATCCATACAACTCGAACCATAGGCACTCCGAAAACGAACTCAGCTGCAGCGGCAATTCACGCCCTAAATCCAGACACCAGACTCACCCTGATTGACCAGATACTTGAAGAGCCTGAACTGACCTCGACCGTCAAAAATGTAGACCTAGTACTAGACTGTAGCGATAACCTTACTTCCCGATTTAAACTCAATAAAATTTGTGTTGAGCTAAGGACACCTCTCGTGTCGGGTGCCGCCATCCGCTTCGAAGGGCAAGTAGCAGTATTTGACTCAGCAAAACCCTTCAGCCCCTGTTATAACTGCTTGTATCAAATTGATAGCGAACTCGGAGAAAGTTGCGTACGGAGTGGCGTGGCATCACCTGTCCCGGGCATCATCGGAAGCATACAGGCTCTTGAGGCCATCAAATATTTGGTTGGTATCGGTGATTCACTACTCGGCTCTTTACTGCTCTTTGACGGGTTAAGTATGGAATGGCGTAAGATGAAGTTGCACCGAAACCCAGAATGTCCAACCTGCAAAGGAAGATAATTATGGTATTTGCAGTTCGAGTCACAAAGTTGCAAGATAAGCCTATAAGATTGATGCAGGAAACGTTGACATGAATCAAGATCCATCAGGCAACACGACTGAAGGTCATCATCTCCGCCATATTCCCACATCCAAGCGTAATACCTTAATTCTTTTAGGGTCTCTACTGGTCTTGCTCATGTTTTGGGACAGCATTCTAGGGATGCTACTCCATGGACTCCTCTATCTTCTCGAATATCTTGAGCTCTTTGTAGAAGAGACCTTAGAGTTGCTGTTCCACCTAGAAGGGCATATGGCACAAATCTGGACCGCATGGATTGGATTTGCCACCTTTGTTGCACTTCTTGCCTTCGGATACATAGCGGTAAAAAAAGCCTTCATCAAACGATTTCGGTCGAAAGAGTATTTCCGGCTCTGGTTGCGCCGTTGGGCCAAAGAGCATTGGATCTGGCTCGCCGCATTCAGCATTCTTTATCTATTAATCGTCATTTTCCTCTAACAGAGAAATCAAAGACTTGTCTCGAAGTCACAAACCATTTAAAATTCCATCGCTTAACCAGTAGCTTTCGAGTTACTACTCCTTGCTTCACCGTTTAGACGGGAGGCTATTCAACCCATAAGGAGCATTTATGCGTCATTATGAAATTGTATTTATGGTTCACCCCGATCAGAGTGCTCAGGTTCCGGCTATGCTGGACCGTTACCGCACACTGATTGAAACAGCTACCGGACAAATTCACCGTCTGGAAGACTGGGGCCGTCGTCAACTCGCTTACCCAATTAACAAAATCCATAAGGCACATTACGTCCTTATGAATATTGAGTGTGACCAAGCAACTCTCGAAGAGCTCGAAAGTGGATTCCGCTTCAATGATGCCGTCCTGCGTAGCATGACCATTCGTAAAGACAGCGCTGTTACCGAACAGTCATCTATGGCTCGTGAAGGTCAGTCTGATCATGTACATATCCGCGATGACGACAGTGATGACCTGGCCGATACTGAAGTAGCGACTGAGTCTGAAGTCTAAATCTATACACGGAAAGAATATGGGGCTTGCACGGCAAGCTCAGTACGCAATATTTGAGGTTTAAAGATGGCACGTCAATTCAAACGCAAAAAATTCTGCCGTTTCTCATCTGAAACAGGCAATGAAATCGATTACAAAAATCTTGAAATGCTTCAGGAATATATTTCTGAAACCGGCAAGATCGTTCCAAGCCGCATAACCGGAACTAAGGCTAAGTACCAGCGTGAACTCGCAACGGCAATCAAGCGCGCTCGCTTTCTGGCGCTACTGCCATTCTGCGATAGCCACGAATAAGGCCGCTTAACCAGTTACCAAGACTCTCATCATGAATGGTTTAGCTGCATTTATCATGAGAGGAAGGCCGCAGGCCGTTTTGACCATCGCTGCACTCACCCTATTATCGTGGGTGCTGTCACTGTCAGGATTGCTCGCAGCCGCTGCCATTGCACTCCCTACACTGAGAAAAGGAGGAAAGGAAGGTGCCACCATAATCTCGATGGTGCTTCCTGTAATAGCAGTCGTGGGACAGCTAGTAATGGGGGATGCACTTGAAGCTGCAGAGTATTCAGCGGCCATGTGGATCCCGACACTCGTCATCGCTCTCATCCTTCGGGAAAGTGGGCGGTTGGGTTTGGCGCTCCTGAGTGCAGTTGCACTCAGCATGATGATGGTTATTGTGGTGTACGGCTTTTCAGATGACCCATCGGCTATCTGGATTAATCAACTACAACTCGTCATGAAACCCATGCTTGAACAAAGTGCGCCGGGAGTCGATAGCGCTATGGTTCAAAAAACCATGACCTTCTTCTCGCACTATGCGACGGGTGCCATTGCTGCAGGTTCTGTATTAACGGTTATGTGCAGCCTGTTGTTGGCGAGATGGTGGCAAGCCAATCTTTATAACCCAGGAGGCTTTAGGCTTGAATTCCTCGAATTGGGACTTCCTAGCTGGATTGCTTTTGGGGTTTTAGGGTTGGTTGCTCTTGCGACTGTCACATCTGGAGTGATTGCTGAGGTAGCGGTTAATTTAGCCTTACCATTCTTAATGCTCTATTTGATGGTCGGTTTTGCTGTACTTCACTCGGTCTGTGCTGCGACTAAGTCTGGACGGTTTTGGTTAACGGGTATTTATATTGGACTGCTGTTTATTGCCCCTCTGGTGATGATGATCGCACTGGTTGGGTACAGCGATTCTTGGGTTCACTGGCGTAAACGGTTGCTTAAGGCTTAATTCGTTGCGCTAAGAAAAGAAATTTACTGAGGTAATAGTTATGGAAATCATTCTTCTTGAAAAAGTAGCAAATTTGGGCGCCTTGGGCGACAAAGTCAGCGTTCGTTCTGGGTATGGTCGTAATTTTCTGATCCCACAAGGTAAGGCAGTAGTTGCTACACCAGAAAAGATCGAACAATTCGAACAACGCCGCGCTGAACTCGAAAAGAAGGCCGCTGACGAGCTTGCACAAGCTCAAGCACGTTCGACCACTATTTCTGCACTGGAAATTGTGATCGCACACAAAGCCGGCGACGAAGGTCGTCTCTACGGCTCTATCGGCACGAAAGACATTTCAGACGCTGTCACTGCAGCAGGTGTTGCAGTTGAAAAACAGCAAGTTCGCCTTCCAAATGGCACCATCCGTAACATTGGCGAATACGAAATTGGCATTCAGCTACACAGCGATGTCGTCAGCATCCTGAACCTGAAGGTTATTCCAGAGTAAGGACGTATCGTTTAACCCTGGCCTAGGGTCGTAACTTAGGTCAGGGTGAACGAGATCTCGCACGTGCGTCTTCTCTATACAGCACTCTTCTACGCGGCACTCCCTCTCATACTGCTCCGGCTTTTGTGGAAAGGTAGGGCACTGCCAGGGTATCGTTCTCGAATTAGCGAACGTTTTGGCTTTTATACCGATCAAATCGGTCCCATCGACATTTGGTTTCATGCTGTATCCGTAGGAGAATCAGAAGCCTTATTTCCGATAGTAAAATCTCTCCTAGCACGTAAGGCTGACTTAAAGATCCTTGTCACCTCTACAACTCCAACAGGCTCTTCCAGAATCACTTCAGTTCTTGGGGATTCCGTACAACATGTCTACCTTCCATACGATATTCCGTTAGCTATTAAGCGTTTTCTTCGACGCTTTGATCCAAGGATAGGCGTTATCCTTGAAACTGAGATTTGGCCCAACCTTTACCTGACCATGAAGGAGCAGGGCAGGGAGCTTCTGATTATCAACGGCCGTTTGTCTGATAAGTCAATGCGTGGTTATCGCAAGCTCGGCGCACTGGCACGTAGCTGCCTTGAGGCTTTAACTCTAGTTGCGGCTCAAACAAAAGATGACGCACAGCGCTACATTGCAGTTGGCGCGAATCCGAACACGGTCGTAGCGCTTGGTAATGTAAAATTTGATATCGTTTTTGACGAAGCACTACAAGCTGCATCCAGAACCATCCGCCATGAAATTCTCGGAAATCGGTTTACCTGGATCGCTGGCAGCACACATCCTGGCGAAGATGAATTAATCTTGGAATCTTATATCAGCGCGAGACGTCGCGTCATCGGACTGTTACTGGTACTTGCGCCAAGACACCCTGAACGATCTGATGATATCGAACGGTTATGCGAAAGTCGGGGGCTTAGAGTCGCTCGGAGAAGCGAAAAGGGCTCATGTGGCCCTGAAACCGATGTATTCCTTCTGGATACCATTGGCGAACTTAGAACGTTCTACGGTGCTTCTAACATCGCCTTTGTAGCCGGAAGCCTCGTGCCGCATGGCGGACAAAACGTGTTGGAACCTGCCGTTGCAGGGACACCTGTTGTATTTGGGCCCTATGTACATAACTTCCGAGAAATTACTTCGAAACTGTTGGAAGCGGGTGGTGCGATACAAATACAAAACACTCTAGAACTCACCGCTATCGTCGAACAACTTCATAAAGACATCGACTTATCAGAAACAATAAGTCAGAACGCGCGAGACTATGTGGAACGAAACCGGGGCGCCGTACAAAGAATTACTGATCTATTGGTCAGCCAGATAGATAATCCATCATCCAAGTAACCCAGAAAAGATAAGGCACTTCAGATATGACACTTTATTGCGGTATTGTCGGACTTCCAAACGTTGGCAAGTCAACGCTGTTTAATGCGCTAACTAAAGCAGCTATTGCCGCTGAAAACTATCCTTTTTGCACGATTGACCCAAACGTTGGTGTCGTTCCAGTCCCTGATCCAAGACTTGATGCATTAGCTGCGATCGTGAAACCAGAGCGTGTACTCGCTACAGCTATTGAGTTTGTTGACATTGCTGGTTTAGTTGCTGGTGCATCAAAAGGTGAAGGGCTTGGAAACCAGTTTCTAGCTCATATCCGCGAAACTGACGCTATTGCCCACGTCGTTCGTTGCTTCGAAGACGAGGACGTCATTCATGTTGCAGGTAAAATCGATCCTATCTCTGATATCGAAGTCATCAATACCGAACTCAGTCTAGCTGATATGGGAACCGTTGAAAAAGGATTACAGAGAGCAATAAAAGCATCTAAGTCAGGCAATAAAGATGAACTCGCCAAAAAAGATCTGTTTGAGCGGGTATTAGCACATCTTGATACAGGTAAACCCGTAAGATCCATGGACATTACGCCAGAAGAACGACTCTTACTCAGGGAGCTTCATCTTATAACGGCGAAACCTACTATGTTCATTGCCAACGTCCGTGAGGATGGCTTTGACAACAACCCATTCCTAGATCGTGTCAGAGCCTACGCAGAAGAGGACCGGTCTGTTGTGGTTCCCGTATGTGCGGCCTTTGAAGCCGAAATCGCCCAACTCGATGAAGGTGACAAGGAAGAGTTTCTTGCCGAAATCGGCATGGAAGAGCCTGGCCTTAATCGCGTGATACGAGCTGCTTACAAACTCCTTAATCTAGCAACCTACTTTACAGCAGGCGTTAAGGAAGTTCGTGCGTGGACGATTCCTGTAGGCGCCACAGCACCACAGTCAGCAGGTGTCATTCACACGGACTTCGAACGTGGATTCATTCGTGCAGAAGTGATTGCCTATGAGGACTTCATTTCCTTCAAAGGCGAACAGGGCGCTAAAGATGCCGGGAAATGGCGTCTAGAAGGAAAAGAGTATGTGATGCACGATGGTGATGTAGTTCACTTCCGTTTTAACGTCTAAATCAGATCTCGTTTCCCTTGTCATATGGTTAGCATATCGGAACACCAAGCTGTGAACTGTGGGGTCAAAAAGAACAGTATGATCATTAAGGCGGCGAATCCTATCCAGAACTTGGCTTTCTGACGCTTTGATTCATCCGGTGGCAACACTTGAAAGCGACTGGAAGACCATCCAAGATAGATAGCATACATACCCGCGCCCAAGGCTGTCAGTAAGAAAATAACTGACAAGTGATTGATGCCTATCAACCGATCCAACCAATAACAAAAAAGGTATTTAGAAAACGTTTCCATAGGTACTCTCAATATCTAAAACTTTATGAAGTGAAGGTTAGAGCCCTGCTATCGACTTGAGTCAGGGGTTCTCTTTAATGCAAATGACAGCCCTAAAGGTTCGAGTAACTCCTTAGTTCTAGCCACATTCAGAAGACCGAAACCCTCTACATGCATCAATTGATTTCCAGTCAGTGACACTAAATCACGAAGCTTTAGAATCCCTGCGCGCTTAAGTGCTACCAGAGCATCAACATGCAGCCCTAAGGATTCAATTGGCCTACTCAGAACAGCGATCGATCCTGGCTCAGGATTACTGGTCATCATGTCACCATAGAGCAGTAACTCTTCAATGATGGCACTGTATCCTGTGTAAGAATGAACACCAAATCTATCTCTAGATCGAGCCTTCAGTGCTTCAAAGGCGATTGACCCAATAGTCAAGGACAACTCGGTTTTACCTTCGCTTCTGAGTTTTTCCCGACGTCGGCGCTGCGCTTCTCTAAGTTGCTGTTTTCTGTGATCTGAAGCCATAAAAAACCTGATTATAGAAGATTACGAGTCATCCATTTCCGCAGATATAGATATTACCTGTAAACAGTCATTTAGAATAATCTACCGTGACTTCAAGATCTAGAATTATAAAGTTTAGTCAGCGATGATTACTTGGTAGTTCCCCATCTATCACGCTGAATCAACTAACAATTAAGAACAGAATAGGGCACTTTGAAGCATTCTTGGAACAACAAAAAAGGGCCTGAAGGCCCTTATTGCTTGATTAACTATTCTCGGGGCTCATTTGGCAACCCTCTGCCATTTGAAGCCCCGAAAACAGACTGTTTTAACGATCCCAGTAATCCCTTTGCTGAATATGATTCAAGCGTTCCATGGTTTCACGATCAAGGACACGAACGACCTGACGTGTTTCTGGGATAAAAGGCACTATGAGTGCTAGCAAAGCACCCAAGCTTACAGACATTAACAGTAGTTCCATATGCCACCTCGTTCGTAAGCAAAAACACTTACCACACATGTGACGCTCACAGTTTGCAAAAGTTCCTGTCACGACTAAGATTCTAATCATGGTTCTGGTGAATCGGCAATGGTTATTTTTGAACAGCTTATCTTGAGAAGGTAAGCGTCGATGATTGATCTATTGCCGTTATTTACTCATTTAACATAATATACATTATGCGCATATCTATTGGTGTATCAAGAGACTTCATCATAAGTCCTTTGTTAACTATGAGACTTATCGACGCCTGGGGCCTCGTTTATCTGACTGATCAGCATCGGGTCTTCGCTTATGTGCTGGGATTCGTTTCTCAATGATCTTGTCGGGTGTAAGTTCAACAGATTCCATCAATTGAGCCACTATTTCTGGAGGCAATTCCATATAGGTTCTAGCACGCACTCTGGGCGGCAGAGCCACCGAACCAAATCGTACGCGCATCAAACGGCTCACAGTGATATTTTGAGATTCCCAGAGCCTTCTCACAATTCGGTTACGTCCTTCGCGTAAGGTCACATGAAACCAGCGGTTAGCACCTTCACCACCGGCAGCAATGATGGATTCAAATCGGGCAAAACCATCTTCAAGTTCAATCCCTTTTGAAAGTTTATCTAGTACACGCTCATCAATATCACCCAGAACACGAACGGCGTATTCGCGCTCAATTTCTCTGGACGGATGCATCATTCGATTAGCAAGTTCACCGTTATTGGTGACCAACAACAAACCCTGAGTGTTGATATCGAGTCGACCAATGGCGATCCAACGCCCACGCTCAGGTCTAGGTAATTGCGTAAAGATCACTGGACGGCCCTCAGGGTCTCTCCGTGTGACGAGCTCGCCTACAGGCTTGTGATACAGCAGCACCCGAGTCGGATCATCAATTCTCGAATCGAGCTCCATCGGGCGGCCATTCAAGGTGACACGATCACCTGTTTGATAACGTGCACCGAGCACTGCAGTTTGGCTGTTCAATGTCACACGACCTTGTTGAATCCAAACCTCAATCTCACGTCGTGAACCGAGTCCAAGCCTAGCTAGGACCTTCTGTAAGCGCTCTCCAACCTGTTCACCTGCAACAGTCTTTGCCTTATCTATTGACTCAATATTTTGCTTATCTTTCGACATGTTCGAGATCACTCGTTAAATCAGATTGTCCAGCAAGCTGGTTCATCAAACCATCAGACTGACTTTCATCTTCTAATGGATCAGGGGTTTCTTGTATGTCTTGTTGATCTAAAGGTCTGGCCTGGACATCTAAATGCTCTATGAAGTCCTGGAGTGGAGGCAAATCAGAAAGTGAGCCAAGACCGAAGTAATCGAGAAAGATTTTTGTGGTCGAAAAGAGCGCTGGCCTTCCCGGAACTTCTTTATGCCCAACCACTTGGATCCAATCACGCTCTTGCAATGATTTGATAATATTGGAACTGACAGCCACACCACGAATATCCTCAATTTCGCCCCGCGTTGCCGGTTGACGGTAGGCAATGATAGCCAAGGTTTCAAGAAATGCTCGCGAGTATCGCCCCGCCTTATCTTCAAATAAACGTGATAACCAAGGTGAAAATACCTCTTTCACTTGAAGCCGATAACCAGTAGCTACTTTTTTTAGTTCAACTGGGCGCCCTTCCCTTATGCATCGATCCGATAAAGTATTAAGGGCCTTCTCAAATTCATCCCGAGCCGGGAGATCACCCTCTTCAAATAAACTCTCAAATTCTTCTAATGATAGCGGTTTAGCTGCGGACAGCATGGCCGCCTCTAAAATTAAATCTAGTTCCATGGCTATCTGTTAAGTCGCAGTAGTGACCGGTCTAACTTCAAGAGGACCCAAGGGCTCATCCTGAAAGATGTCGATGATTCGCTCTTTGCTCATTTCGAGAATCGCCAGAAAAGAAACAACAACCCCTGCCCTACCCTCACTCAGATCAAATAGTTCGTTGAATGGGAGTGATGCCCTTGATTGAAGGCTGGTCAATATCCTTGTCATACGTTCACGAACAGATAAAGGTTCACGCTGAATGTGATGATGTGCCATTTGATCGGCTCGAGCCAGAATATCTTTAAAAGCCATCAGTACATCTTGTAGGCTAACTTCTGGATAAACTTTATTCACCTTAATTTGGCTCGTATCAACTGTTACTTCATGTACATCACGATCCAGGCGTTTAAGCGTATCAATATCCTGTGCAGCCGCCTTAAATCGCTCATACTCTTGTAAGCGTCGAATCAGTTCAGCCCGAGGATCCTCTTCCTCTTCGATCACCTCCGCGGGTCGAGGCAATAACATGCGAGATTTTATTTCCGTTAGTATGGCTGCCATCAACAAATACTCAGCGGCTAACTCCAGTTTGAGTACTGTCATCATGTCTATATAAGCCACATACTGTCGGGTGATGTCAGCCATAGAAATATCAACAATTGACATACCCTGGCGCCGAATCAGGTATAACAAAAGATCCAAAGGGCCTTCAAAGGCCTCTAGAAAAACCTCCAAGGCATCAGGAGGGATATAGAGATCTTGCGGCAAATCATGAACAGGACTTCCCATGACCAGCGCAATATGATTCGGAACTACCGACACAGTCCCTGCTTCAGGAGAAGACAAACCGAGATCAGGTGCCATCAATACCCAGCTACGGCGAAGAGGATTGATCTCAGCAAAATGATAGGTAAACCCATAAACAGATTGATTATGCCTGTGAACATTAATCCCAACAAAATGAAGAAACCATAAGGCTCAATACGGCTATACGATTGGGCCATGTTATAAGGCAATAACTCAAGCGCTACTCGGCCGCCATCCAAAGGTGGTATGGGCAACAGGTTAAATACAGCCAGTACGATATTAAAGACTATGCCTCTAGAACTCATAAGCGCTAATGGATCTGTATATTGATTCGGTTCCAAAAGGCCCGTTCCACGAGCAAGTAGCGCCCAGAAAAGCGCCATTAGGATATTCGCACCTGGGCCTGCCAAGGCAACCAGAATCATGTCTTTCCTAGGATTATTTAAACGACTAGCCGTAACGGGGACAGGTTTTGCCCAACCAAAAATGAACCCTGAGTTCGTTAACATCAGGACAGCCGGAAGAATAATGGTCCCTAAAAGATCGATATGATGAAGGGGATTAAGGCTCAATCGACCCTGACGCTTAGCCGTATCGTCCCCACATAAATGAGCCACCCAGCCATGCGCAACCTCATGAAAGGTAACAGCGAACAGAATAGGCAGGATACTTGCGATCGCAATTTGTTCTGGTGAGAATTTATCCATTGTGTTTCTTATATGTGATTATTCAAGTGAATGAGCAATGGCTTTGCCTTGTCGTAACACCTCAGGACGATCACCTGTGAAGTCAATGATCGTTGTGGGCTCATAAGGTATGACATCCGCATCGATAATAAGATCCACCTCACGCTCCAGTCGATCTCGTATATCTTCAGGATCTGACATAGCGTCTTCATCACCCGGGAATATGAGTGTTGAACTAAATAGTGGTTCTTGAAGCTCCGTAACGATAGCCTGGGTTATAGGATCAGCTGGGAGTCTAATGCCGATGGACTTCCGCTTCGCGTTTTGAAGGCGCTTGGGCGTTTCTCGTGTTGCAGGGAGAATGAAAGTAAAGGCACCGGGGGTTAGCGACTTGAGGATACGGAAGGTTTCATTATCCATTTTCGCAAAGTTAGATACCTGCGAAATATCGGCACAGATAATCGTAAAATTGTGATTATCATCAAGACGACGAATGCGCCTTATAGACTCGAGACCATTTTTGTTATCAATCGCACAACCAAAGGCATAAGAAGAATCAGTAGGATAGACGATAACACCATTCTCGCGAATGATTTCAGCCGTACGCTTAATTAATCGAGGTTGGGGATCTCTACGATGAATTTGAAAATACTGTGACATTTTCACATTCTACTATAGATTGACCGATCAACCTCTGAGGCAATTTCCATCAGGTTTGGCCCGGTTTTTTGGCCACATTGTCTCTTAGGTAAACGGGTAAGGCATATTCAGCTGGTAGAACCCTTCCCTGTTGATAGTTGACACTGGCCACTCGCGCAATGAATTGAGCATCTGGAAAACGTGCTGGAATGATTTTGAGTAAGCGAGACCCTATGACGCCCGAAAGAATTGTCTCGTACGTTTCCCATCCACTACCCACACCGATACCATTAGAATCGGATGGAAATATGACTGCCTCAGGAGGACAGACCACTTCAGCCCCAGTAAGGGACACACCATGTTCAGATTCACGACGATATACCGCCCAGTACACTTCGCTCATACGCGCATCAATACAGGCATAGACCGTATCAACACCAGACCCCATGGCTGCTAGAGATAATGCTGCAAGTGTGGATACCGGGATTACAGGCAAATCAGCACCAAATGCAACCCCCTGAGCAACACCCGCCGCAATACGAACCCCAGTGAAAGAACCAGGTCCTCGCCCGAATGCTACTGCATCCATCTGGTTGATTGAGTAACCACCCTCAGCAAGCACTTCTTCGATCATGGGGAGAATGAGGTTGTTATGTTCACGTGGAGCTAATTGATAACGCGAAATATTGGCTTCGCCATCGAATATAGCCGCGGAACAAGCTTCTGTTGATGTATCAAGTGCGAGTATTTTCATGACTTATCTATGCTAATTGAGGCATAAAAGAGTTCAACGTCTTTCGAGGTGCGAGTCAGTGGGATGCTGGGTAGGCTATTTAGGAACTGTTTCCCGTAAGGCTTACCTATGATTCTGGGATCGCAGATCATCAATATCCCTCGATCCTCATAATCACGAATCAACCTGCCGACACCCTGTTTTAGCGCAATAATCGCCGATGGGAGCTGATATTGGACAAAAGGATTAAAACCTTTGCTTTTGAGATGATTTAATCGAGCCTCAAGGACAGGATCACTTGGCGATGCGAATGGTAATTTGTCGATAATCACACAGGATAAGGCAGGACCAGGGACATCAACACCCTCCCAAAATGTAGATGTCCCCAACAAAATGCCATTCCCAGAAGACTTAAACGATTCCAACAAACGAGATTTTGGCTGTGTACCTTGAATAAACAAAGGAAAATCAAGATGCTGCCCTAGGCTTTTCGCAGCAAGCGCTAGCGCTGCATGCGAAGTAAAGAGAACAAACGCCCTCCCCTGACTGGCTTTTAGCACTGGAATAATCGCCGTAACAACAGCCCCATTGAAATCTCGGCTACTTGGATCCGGCATACTCTCTGGAAGGTATAGCAGGCTATTGTGAGCGTAATCGAAAGGACTTTCCCAAGAACGGCAAACAGCGTCACTTAGGCCCAACTGCTGCACAAAATGATCAAATTTATTAGCTACTGTCAGCGTTGCCGAGGCGAAGATCCAAGCAGTCTCCCTTGACCGACGGAATTGGGTGAATTCATCCGAAATATCCAGAGGAGTTCGATTAAAGGAGAAGCCCTTTTTTCTTGTTTCAAACCATTTGATATCGTCACCCGAATCATTCGCCAGAAAATCATTCAAACGAATCAAGAGGTCATTCGCGCGTTTTTGACACGCCTCAAGGCTCTTCCCACGAGCCGAATGTTCTATCAGTAATCTAGCGAGATTATACAGCTGCTCAGCAACAGACTGGAGCGCTGAGGTAATGGGTTCCTGGTGGGCAATCGCTTGCCAGGGTTCACGCCTAGAATCATCGCCCATAACGAACCGAAGATCTAAAACGAGACGCTCTAGACGTTCGGCTTCATCCAGAAGTTCAACCACATCAGGTGCCTCTTTAAAACGCGCAATCGCGATGTCATCAGCTAAATCCAAGAGATGACGCGAGGTGAAACTGGAGCCAAGGAACTGAGCGGCCGATTCTAGAAATTGGTGGGCCTCATCGACAATGATGGCATCGGCTTCAGGTAGTAATTCACCAAACCCATCATTACGTAACGTCCAGTCAGCCCATAAAATGTGGTGATTGATAACCAGAACATCCGCTTCACGTGCACGCGATCTAGCTTTGATCAGATAACAGTCAGAATATTGAGGACACTCCTGCCCTAAGCAGTTGTCTTTCGTTGACGTAGCAAAAGACCAATGAGGGCTCGATTCAGGTACCTCATTGGCCTCTGAAATATCACCAGATTGTGTTGTTTTTGACCAACGTCTTATGCCTTCAATGGCATTTAGATCCAAAGGGCCCATCCCTCCCCTTGCACCGAGGTTATTATCGAGCCGATAAAGACAAAGATAATTATTTCGGCCTTTAAGTAAAGCCGTCTTGAATGGACGATTGATGGTCTTGCGAACTACAGGCAGATCTTTAAGAAACAATTGATCCTGAAGCGTTTTTGTAGCGGTCGAAACGATGATTCTTTTACCGGAGAGAACGGCTGGCAAAAGATATGCGAGCGTTTTACCCGTTCCTGTCCCGGCTTCAGCCACCAAAGGTTTCTTAGATTCAATCGCCTCTAATACGTGGGCTGCCATTTCCTGCTGAGCAGGCCGTGGCTTGAAACCAGAAAGATGACTGGAGAGTCCTCCTTCATTACCAAATAACTGATCTAAACTCAAAATCAGTACCTGGCCTTATCCAGAGCTTCATAGGCTCCCTGTATATCTCCCTTCTGGCGTCTCGCCTGTGCGATTAGATCCCAATTGGAACGGATGAGGTCAGTGTTAGATTTTGCTAAAACATTTGACTTTTTTGCTAAATCTTCAGCCAAACCAGGCTGATGCTGACGAAGTCTTACCTTTGCGAGGACATTCCAAAGCTCAGGATTTTTAGGCTGGATCCGGATAGCCCGTTCGAGCGTGGAAGCAGCATCCGCATATTTTGCAGAGTTCATACTGCTTAAAACGTCCGTTTCGAGTGCTAACACAGCGGGTGGAGCCGACATCGAAAACATCTTAACTTCTGGAGGAGGCACATAAGCCTGGGGCATGGGTTCAGCATATGAGGGAGTTACCGGTAAACTAGGATCCGAGGACACATCAGTCCCTGCTTGCATGGGCTCCTTATCCAGCGCAGTCGATGAAACTGGATTTGTGTCATCTGTCCTTGGGTAGGGTGACTTTTCAGGCTCACTATTGGAACTTATTCCCGCAACGTCTGTAGAAGCCATACGCAGCGGAACCTGCGGTAAGGACTCCTCAGGCAATGGCTGGGCAGCCGCATGAGTTGTGATTTGTGTATCTTTTACGCCTGGTTCCGAGCGTTGGGGCTCAGAATAAGGATCACTCAATACCTTCTTGGTTGGACTGGATGAAGCACAAGAGGCCAAAAACGAAATGAGCAGCGCTAAGACAATCAGAAGTCGCATGTTTTCGAGGCCAAGAGTGAGAAAAAAAACAATGTATTTGTCTATTGAATCGGGACCAGCAAGCGACTGAACCACGCGATTTCCAAGTAATAAACAAAGGATACCTAAAATTACCGAATTAGATACGCACAAATCAACAGGAAGGGATTAGAATGTATAGGCTGAGGTCGTATGTTGACCGTAGACCTATATCATAGACAGTTACCCTTTTCGAACTTTTCTCCGACTTGGATGTCTATCCATACGAACAAGCTAATGATTAAAAGTTGGAATTGTTTATAAGGCTATGCTTATGTATATTTCTGGCATGGGTTCCTAATTATTATGGAACATACCCTACTCGGGTTTAGCGATCAAAAGCACCATACCGAAATGACTTATAAAAATCATAATTGAGACCGAGTGAGGGAACAGGATATGCAAAACATGAAAAACGTTAAGAGAAGTTTAATCGGATTTGGGGCTTTACTTCTGAGCGCGATGCCTTTGACTGGCTGGTCTCATGGTGGCGCTAGCGTTGACACCGATCAGTGCCGTGTTCAAATTGGACCACACCTTGTCCATTTTACGATGTACCAACCCCAGTTAACTGGAACAACTGAATACTGCAATGTATTACCTGAACTAGGTGAAGCCACCATCGTATTCGATTACGAAGGTAAGGCCCTTAGAAACATGACCGTAGAATTCGAAATCACCAAAGAGCCCGAAGGAACGCGGGTATTCTATCAAGAGCCTTCTACGCACCCAACGGGTACGTTTAACGCCAAGGTGAATATTACCGAACCTGGCAAGTACCGAACGCACATAAGCCTAGTGAATGAAGGCGTCAAAGGCGACGAGCATATTGCGTTCGTAGCAGGCACCAATCAAACTGGTCTTTCTAGAGCTACGATTTTTGCAATCACCGTACTGCTGATTGCCGGCCTCTACATCTTCTATCTGTCAAACGCTGGTTTCAGAGCGATCGTAGACAAGTTGTTGATGAAGAAAGCCGCTTAAACGTCCATCTTCGGATGGAATCAGACGCCAGTACATAGCCACGGTTGTGTGCTGGCGTTTTGCCACATACTGGTTAGAAAAATGTTTAAAGCACCCTACGCCACAATACTTACAGCACTACTCATCGTTTTCTCGACTACGTCGCAGGCGGTTTTCAAAGCCCCGCCTACGGCCAAGGTAGAATCGGGACAACCGGAACCTTTTTGTAACAGTGGCGTTCCGCCTGAATGGCGACAGGCCCAGGTCGTTGAGGGTGTTCAAATTCAAGAATCAAAATCTTGTAATCCAGATAATCCCAATGATATTGCTGCCTTTGTCAAAGGCACCAATAACATATCCATGAATACCCTCATGGATACGTCCAATCTTGCGGCTGATGCCATCACCATGTCGAACGACCTCGACAAGGACGGTGATCCAGATCACATCGTGATCAAACTAGAAATTATGGAAGTCAACGGCCATTCGCCTGATTTCGCGGGAACAGTAACCAATTTTGATATTGCCCCCGGCATACAACCAACTTTCTGGGTTTTTGCTCCTAAAAGCCGCGACATGTCGACCAAGAGCTTTGCGAGCTCAGAAGCTAACCCACTGTTAAGAATGCCATCTGCCCCTATCCGAGTAGAACAGGGTGACGTGGTATGGCTGGTCGTAGAAAACACTCATTATTTTCCACACTCCATCCATTTACATGGTGTTGACCATCCGTTTATGGATCACAGTGGATCTGGCAATGATGGCGTAGGACAGACCAGTGAGATGGACATCATGCCTGGGCAAACCAAAACTTACGTAATAAGACCCAGACAGCCCGGAACCATGTATTACCACTGCCATGTACAACCGCATACTCATATCGCTATGGGCCTGGCCGGCATGTTCATCATCGAAGAAAATAAACCAAACAATTGGCCACAAGTCTTCAATGTGGGCGCGGGTAAAGTTCGACATCCTTCTGCTGGTGTATTAGAAAAATACAGTCAGGAATATGATCTCCACTATCAATCCGTTGATAAGGAATTGCACGAAATCCCACAGACATTCAACGATGTCCGCTTGATTGCTAAAAAGATGAATCAGGAATATGACGTGACTGATTCACAAGATGATTATTACTTGCTGAATGGCCTGTCATTCCCTTATACCCTCCGGGAGTCCATGATTACGGTTACTCCTAAGGAGAAAGTGAAGCTTAGAGTTCTGAATGGACACAATGAAAACATTGCCCTTCACATACATGGCCACAAAGGAACTGAAACACATTACGATGGCGTAATGCAGAATCCCAGCGCACAAATCACACGAGACGTTTATAACCTCGCACCGGCTCAAAGATTGGATATCGAACTGAATACTACTGATGACGGTCTTCATAGTTATGGGCCAGGATTATGGATGTTTCATGACCATGTTGAGAAGGCCTTCACAACGAACGGAATGGGTGAAGGTGGCAGTATTAGTCTATTAAGCTATAACGAATATGTTGATGAAATTGGCGCTCCAAAAGGGCATGGGATGGATCTGAAGCCGTATTTCACAAAAGAATACTGGCAGAGGAAAATCCCAGTTTGGCAAGACTTTATGGATGACTGGGGAAGTTTGGGTGCGCCCGCAGGAACTATGGAAACACGTCCGGGTGACCCAAATAACCCACTACCGCCACCACCACCTCAATCTCCCAAAGGTTCAGCTCAGGCCAGTAGTTATAGCTCGAATGGAGAAGGCGGAAGCGGCCTGTTCACTGGTTTGTTAGTGGGCGTAGCGGCTTACTTCCTCTATCAGCATCGAGAAAAAGTCATTGCTTTTGTCAAGCAATTACCGTTCTTCGTAAAAGATAAACAGTAAGGGAGCTAACGACCATGACGACGAAATTAGCATTAATTATCCCTTTCCTACTGGGCTTATCTCAGATAGCTCAGGCTGAAAAAGAGCCGCAATATGTCGACCATAACATGTTGATGGATCACGGGGCCGGCCACCTGATGGATATGGATGGCGGAATGATCATGGGTCAGAACAAGAAAGACCTACCACCCGGATGTAGTAGCATCAGTGAAGATGTATCCATCACCGTTCATGCGGGTCATAAATATGCTAGAGATTACCCGGGCACCATGTTTGGGTTTGACCAACATGAATGGCACGTTAAGCCCTGTGCACGTCTAACCGTCAATTTTTATAACGAAGACAATATTCGCCATCAGTGGATGATGCATGGTCTACCTAAATTCATGTATGACAAGGGTATGTTCCATCTGGAAATGACTGGGCCCGCAAAAATTACAGGCACACTGATTTTACCTTCCGAAGATAAGACATATTTGGTCCATTGTGACATCGCCCAGCATATGGAAAAAGGCATGAAAGCCCAACTTATCGTAGGTAAAGGAAGTGTACCTTTCACTAGCATCCCAGGCATTACTGACTTGGCCATCCCGGATAACTACGGCCCAAAAGTTGAAAATAAACCCAGACCACCGGCGCCAACTGCTTTACCAGCGGGAAACTCTGAAACGACGGGCTCGGCTAAATCATTACCAACCAATAATGGCAGCAATAATCAGACCTCATCTGGATTATTCGTCATTGGGTTACTTCTGGGAGCTGTGGGTACACCGTTTGCTGCTTCCTATATTAAGAAACGCTATGCTGATGTTCCCAAAGAAGATATCGTGAAACTACTTCTGAATGATGCCAAGTCATCTCTTGATAAGCTGATCGGGGTCGTCATTACGCTGATACAGAATTTCAAAAACAAAGATAAATAGCGTCTTAACTTTCGTTCACCACAAAACACGAGTCTTTGTACTCGTGTTTTTTTTCGAATCAGCCCTCTATCCACCATGGTGCGAGAGCGCACCATCTTAGTTCAGCCCAAGACTCACGCGCTTCGAAACCCAGCCTAAACGATCGATTCAACACCTATACAAACGAATCGCACAACATTTGATCGTTATTGATGGCGCGCAGATCATTGCGCCTCATAATTGTGCAAATACAAGTGCATATCAGTATGTCTATGATTAAAATGGATATATTTATAAGACTCTACCGACGAACCCGTCATAGATCTTTGCGATTCCTCGAGAGCGCTCTCGATTGAAACATATATACGATCTTCGGCCTATTTTTTGCTAAATCCTCCAAAAAAAATAACAAGTGAGAACATCATGGAAAACATCAGTAAGAGTCAAGACGTTCTATTTATACTTTTAGGCGCCATCATGGTATTGGCCATGCACTCGGGTTTTGCCTTTTTGGAGGTAGGTACCGTTCGCCGAAAAAACCAAGTCAATGCTCTAGTCAAAATCCTTTCAGACTTTGCCGTGTCAACAATAGCGTATTTTTTCATCGGCTATTACCTATCCTATGGGCTTAACTTTTACCAAGGTGCGGGCACTTTTGTAGCCGATAGCGGCTATTCATTAGTCAAATTCTTTTTCCTGCTCACATTTGCAGCAGCGATTCCCGCCATTGTCTCTGGTGGCATTGCGGAAAGAGCTAAGTTTAATCCGCAACTGGCGGCCACATTCCTTCTGGTCGGATTCGTGTACCCTATTTTTGAAGGGATTGCATGGAATAACAATTTTGGGGTTCAGAACTGGCTTGAATCCCAGTTTGGTGCACCTTTTCACGACTTCGCAGGTTCCGTTGTGGTTCACGCTGTCGGTGGGTGGGTCGCATTAGCCGCTGTTTTGATGATGGGTCCAAGACGTGGCCGCTATCATCGTGATGGCGGTATTGCAGCTCACCCACCTTCTAGTATCCCTTTTCTAGCACTCGGTGCTTGGATACTTACGGTCGGTTGGTTTGGATTCAATGTGATGTCGGCTCAAACGCTGAATGCCATTAGTGGCCTAGTAGCTGTGAACTCACTAATGGCCATGGTCGGTGGCACCATTGCTGCCCTTGTGCTCGGCCGCAACGACCCAGGTTTCGTTCATAACGGCCCTTTAGCTGGCTTGGTTGCTGTATGCGCGGGATCAGATGTCATGCATCCTATCGGCGCACTGGCTTTAGGAACCTTAGCAGGCGGATTGTTCGTTTATATGTTTCTCTTGACTCAAAATCGTCTTAAGATTGATGACGTTTTGGGTGTTTGGCCACTTCATGGCTTATGTGGCGCCTTAGGGGGGATCGCAGCAGGCGTTCTAGGATCCACCTCGTTCGGCGGATTAGGAAAGGTATCGTTCTTATCTCAGCTCTTAGGCACGTCTTTAGCGATCATCATAGCTTTACTGGGTGGCTTCATCGTTTATGGAACACTTAAGGTTATTGTCGGCATCAGAATGAACCCCGAAGACGAATACACTGGCGCAGATTTAAGTATTCATAAGATTACCGCCAGCCCCGAGAATGAATCAGGTTGGTAAGCAACTGTGAGCTTTAAAGCGTGCGAAACGTTCATCCCAACGCACGCTTAGAGGGTCTAATCACATCAGCAGAAACTCAGAAGCTGGCCGTATTAATGAGCAGATGTGTCGCGACGCTGGCCACATAACCAAGCAAGATAACGGGTGTCCATTTCATATGAACCTTATAGGTATATGAACCCTGACTCAATCCCAATAAACCGACGCCTGCTGCAGAACCAATAGCTAATAAGCTACCGCCAACACCCGCAGCTAACGTCACTAACAACCATTGACCTTCCGGTAGATTAGGGTCCATGGCAATCACAGCATACATTATCGTGCCGTTGTCGATAATGGCCGACAATAAACCAATCAGGATATTTGCGATTGTTGGATCAAAACCACTGTAGACGTATCTGGATGCCAGACTCATATATCCAATAAAACTTAAGCCACCTAGGCTTAATAAAACCCCATAGAAGTACAACAAGGTATCCCATTCTAAACGAGCCACATTGTGAAATACGTCGAAATAAGCCTTCTGTTCGTCTGATTCTTCTGCTAACTCATGCAGATCATCTAGGGGCGATATGGACGTCTCTTTATTCGTTTTATAGAGATAAAAAAAGTAGAAACTGAGGTAGCTAAGACCAGCCAGCATGCCGGCAGCTGGTGGCATATCAAGGAAAACATCTAGAAATACCGCAGTAAGAATCGTCAGGATAAAAAGGATCAGGATACCCCAGGACCCTCTGGGCATAGGCATGACCTCCTCCATGGGCGGTGCGTCATGTTTAGGTATCCAGAAATGCATGATGGAGGCAGGCACAACAAAATTTACGACAGCAGGCAAGAACAAACTAAAGAAATGCCCAAATGGCACAACGCCTCGCTGCCACACGAGTAAAGTCGTAATGTCACCAAATGGACTAAAAGAACCTCCGGCATTGGTGGCGACAACGATGTTGACACAGGCGATACTAATGAAGCGTTTATTACCACCAGCGATCGACAATACTACAGTACCCATGAGCAAGGCTGTTGTAAGGTTGGTGCAGAATGATGATAGGGCAAATGATAATAAACCCGTAATCCAGAACAACTGTCGATAGCCATAACCACGACTTAGAAGCCATGACCTCAGGTTATCGAATACACCTCTCTGCTCCATGGCATTCAGATACGTCATCGATACCATGATGAAGAGAAATAGCTCACCATAATTTTCAAGACATTTCCGGAAAGCGTTACCCGCTTCTACACCTAAGCCTTCTTTGGAGTAGACATAGCCAATCACGATCCATATTAAACTTGCCGCAAACACCATCGGCTTTGACTTTCTAAGCAGCGTCCAATCTTCAAGCATCGCTAGAGCATATGCAAAAAGAAAAATCCCCACTGTCAGGTACCCCGCCCATGAAGAGGTCAATGACGATTGGAATACCGGAATGACAGCAGCATCAGCAGAACATGGCGTTACGAGTAAGATAGAAAAAAGAAGCAGAACGAATCGAGAATTCATGTTTTTGAATATAACGTGGTCGATATAGTGGGGGTGACTACATGGAGCTATTAGCAAAGCATTGGACTCGATATAAGATCAGGTGTCCAGAGAAAAGCTCACATATCGTTGTTTGTTACTGCTTAATACCTCCTATGAATCTGACATAGGATCAAACTCCGATCATAACAATATGGTCATGATCTTCGGGTACTATTTAACACCGTGAGAAATCCAATACCCACCATCTAAATTAACTATGCACGCGCCAAGTTTTCGCCTAACACGTATTGTCCTAGTGGCTTCTATTTTCCTGATGCCTTTATCTTCGATAGCCGCTAGTCCGAATCACTTCAAACCCCCTGTCTCATCACCCGATTCATGGTACGACAAGGGAAAGGACATCGCAGAGAAGGCCAGTATCCTCCCCATCAATAACCATAGGGCGAAGAATGTACTTTTTTTCGTAGGTGATGGCATGGGGATCTCAACGATCACTGCGTCCCGAATACTGGCAGGTCAACAACCCAATATCATCGGCACAGGAAACGATCGTGTTCCGAGTAGTGGAGAAGAAAACCTGCTTAGCTTCGAATCTCTCCCTTGGCGCGCCTTATCCAAAGTTTATAGTGTTGATCAGCAAACCCCAGACTCTGCCCCCACTATGACCGCTATGGTAACTGGGATAAAAACGATTGGGGACCAAATAGCCGTTGATCAAAACATCCCACATGGCGCAACCTCTGAAGACTGCAAAGTCGATCTAACTGGCCATAAACTCAAGACCATCCTGGAGATCGCCGAAGAAAAAGGAAAGTCCACAGGCCTAGTGAGCACGGCTCGCATTACTCATGCAACACCGGCTGCAAATTATGCGCATACGACCAATAGGGACTGGGAGTCAGACTCAAACCAACCAACTTCAGATTGTGTCATACCCGATATCGCAACTCAGCTCATAGAATTCAACTACGGTAATGGAATTGATGTGCTGTTTGGTGGGGGACGTTCTTATTTCAGACCCAACACCTCAGTCGACCCCGAATACGACAGTAAAAAAGGTAACAGAAAGGACGGTAAAGACCTCATAACCGAATGGCTCAACAAATATAAAGATGGCCATTATGTTTATGATCAAAAAGGATTCTCGGCGCTTGATAACCATAAGGCTCAACACGTTTTAGGGCTATTTGAACCTTCCCATATGCAGTACGAGGTTGACCGTGATCGAAGTGAAAAGGGAGACCCCAGCCTTGCAGATATGACGGAAAAAGCTATTCGAATTCTGAATCAAAATAAAAAAGGCTTTTATCTCCATGTGGAATCGGGCCGTATAGACCACGGCCATCACGCGGGGAATGCGTATCGAGCACTGACTGAAACAATCTCATTATCGGATGCCGTCACTAAGGCCATCAACACGCTGAAGGAACTTGGTGTACTTGAAGATACACTCATTATCGTAACAGCCGACCACAGCCATGTATTCACAATTGCAGGTTATCCAGAGAGGGGTAATAACATCCTTGGGAAGGTAATCTCATTCGACCATCCGATGGAAGGTTACGCTTTAGCCGATGACAACATGCCCTACACAACCTTATCCTATGCAAACGGTCCAGGATTCCATGAACATGCTCCCGCTGATGACGCCCCCTACCCTGCCAATTCGGGACGACAAAATAACCTGAAGGATGTGGACACAACGGATAAGGACTTCCATCAGCAATCCCTTGTACCCTTCACCCCAGGTAATGAGACACATGCAGGAGAAGACGTGGCCATTTTTGCCATGGGACCGAAAGCCCATCTTTTCCATGGGACGCTAGAAAATAACGCAATATTTCATGTGATTTTCAAAGCGTTTGACTTCAAGCCTTAATAATAGAATCTGATGTCTCACTGTTCGACTTACCCTAAAGAATCAGCCATGAGCACGACACGTGCATATTGCTTCTATGTACTCGCCCTACTGGCACCCTTTTTAGGAGGATGTGATTGGATTGGATCTGAGGGGACGACTCGAAGACTACTCGAATCCACTCGCCACATGGATGAGAATACGCCGCTAGTCTGTCAATACAGGGAGACGAATAGCAACGGAAGAGAGGTCAGCATCATAGAGTGGTATTTAATCCGCCAACCCAACCAGATCGAAATCCAGGTAGCAGAGCGCCAAGATACTAGTCTTTGGCTAAGGGATCTAAATCAGTCGATCACTTTCATACGTTTTTTTAAATCGCCAAATCTCGCCATCGAATATAACGACGGTGATCTAAACGCAGCTGGTTTAAAGCAACCCTGGGAAACGTTGTGGAGTCTCGTCGATCCTAATAGCCTCCCCAAAAAGTTCGTTCTGGCACATACCTCCAATGACCACAACCTCCAAATACAGTATTTTGTTACTAAACCGGCTCCTGCTGCTTTGGAAGTTGCTTGGTTACCCAATATAAAACTACCGATCAATATGATCGACAAAACAACTCGGGATGTAACAAGCGAATTACTGCTCTTGTCGTGTAAAGACATCAAAGAGAGTCCGATTGAACCTATGAATGAGACCAAGAGCCAAGCATACCGTCACATAGACTATGTGGACATCGGGGATATGGAGTCCGATCCGGCAATAAAGCTCATCATTCCTCTTCTCAAAAGTGGTAAGACCACGTCCCACTGAGAGACTATGATCCATTGGGCTGTTATGATTGAGTGTGGGTCATCACCCGGTTCTCATTGTATATTTCACTTAATCGAAGGAGTTGTCATGGCTGAGAAAAAAGCACCCCAAGTTTCAGAGGCACCAGTCCCTCAAGAAGAAACGAAGAATCCTCTTCCAAATGGCGTACAAGACGCACTTGAATGGCTCAAAAAAGTCGATGACTTTGAAGTGAAGGGATACAAGAACAAACTCCCACGATGGTCTTTTGTTGTTGCTATCTTGGCCATATTAGCCATCTAGGAGCCCTACTATGCTGTGGTCAGTAGGTGCACTGACCACGGACATCCAGCGAGTACTATAACCGTTTCCGTCATGACAGAACTCTCTGTTGTTCACCTCTCACTTGAACGTGCTGATCAATTGATTTCTTTGGAACGAAGTCTTCTGACACAAAGCAAATTAAGAGAAGATGTTGGACAGTGGATCGTTAAAAACTGTGCTAGGCGTCCCAATCAACATGCCAAGAAGTTGATTATCCATCTTCCTCAAGAACAGATAGCTAAGCTTGGTGACATTCGCCAAGAAATTGAGATTTATTTCCTATCAAGACGGTTGGATGAATTAGCACGAAAGAGAGAAATTACGCATCAAGCATGGGGCAGCGCCATCATTGGCGTCTTGTTTCTAATTGCTGTGCTCTATATTGCAGAACTTCTCGACCAAGTCCCTGGTCATCTAGCTGACATCATGACAGATGGTTTAACCGTACTGGCTTGGGTTGGTCTCTGGCGACTTACCGAGGAAATCGTATATGAGTGGTACCCCATCACACGGCAGATTCGAAGATTCGCGAGTTTATCTAAGCTCGATGTCGCTGTAATGAGCGCGAACGCATACGAATCCAGCTCCACAAAAGTATCGTGATTTGTTACCCCGAAACAGATGGATGGTTATCCACAATTTCTGTGGATAAATCTGTGAATACAGCTGTGGAAAGGCAACGGTATTGGGGCTCTCATTAGAATGCCTAGTTTGACCACCATTACGTAAGTCATTGATTCTTAATAATGGGTAGCGACTACTAACTACTTGGACCCAAAAATCATGTACTTAGATACCATTGTGCATAAGTCAAGCTATATTGTGCATCAACTCTTAACCCTACCCTGAAAAAGTCAAGCACAAAGTGACCTAAAAAAGGTGAATAATTCATTCATCTATCTAAATGAATTCGAGCCTCTGGTTTCAGGCAAATACCATCTCGCTATGCCTTCTTTACAAACTCTGATTTGAGCTTCATCGGACCGAAGCCGTCAATTTTGCAATCAATATCGTGATCCCCTTCGACCAATCGGATACCTTTCACCTTAGTACCCACTTTCAGGACGGAAGATGAGCCCTTAACCTTTAAGTCTTTAATCACTGTTACAGTATCACCATCCTGTAAAATGTTGCCAT
>Ga0164296_1000079_pt1 | contig 118682 bp, 101 predicted proteins | sample GEODES057metaG_FD_113533 | JGI IMG/M metagenome (GOLD analysis project Ga0164296, IMG submission 113533) | Dystrophic lake water microbial communities from Trout Bog Lake, Wisconsin, USA - GEODES057 metaG | ecosystem: Environmental > Aquatic > Freshwater > Lake | place: USA: Trout Bog Lake...
AAAAAAAACAAAGAAAAAAAAAAAAAAAAATAAATTATCAAAAAAATAAAAAAAATTATTTAATTTTAAACCGGTAAAAGAAGAAAAAAAAAATAAAAACTAAAAATTATCATCATTGAAAAAAAATATATCTCTTAAAAAATAGTTGTAAAATAATAAAAAATTGATTTATAAAAAGTTTAATACATATTATATAATAAATTAAATATTATATAATGTCAATGAATAAAACATTTAATGTGCCAAAAAGTACAAATAGTCGTATTTTATCAGAAATTAAAAGTTTAATTAATCACGATATACCTGAAATAATTAAAGATGTAGAAATAAATGATGATAATTATGGCGAACATATAGTATATCTTAAAGGACCAAAAGATACTCCTTATGAAGGTGGTGTTTTTAAGTTATCTATTACAATGCCTCATGATTATCCACATCGTCCACCAATATTAAAATTTTATACACCAGTGTATCATCCAAATATATCATCATGTGGATCTATTTGTATTGATATTTTAAAAGATCAGTGGAGTACTGCTCTTAGATTAAGTTCTGTATTACTTAGTCTTTGTATTTTACTTGCAAATCCAAATCCAAATGATCCTTTAGTTCCAGATATTGCTTATGAATACACAAAGAAAAGAGAACAATATAATATAAAAGCATCAGAATATGTTAAAAAATATGCAAATTAAATAACTTTTTCTATATAAACATCAAAAATACTTTATTTTAATTAATGAAACCGTAAATAAAATATATTTTTTATATAATATAAAATATAATCTCATATTAATATTATAATATGAATATCGGACATTCTAGTAGATTACCTTATGATAATTGTTTTTATAACGATCATTTAAATGAAGAAGTTAGTCCAGGTGATTATAGATTACAACAATACTCAACATATAATTGTGATAATTGTTTTGTTCCTTTTGGCGTAATGAGTGGTTTTAATGGAGCTGGAGTAAGTACTTCTGAAAATTTTGGTCCCGCTATGGCTCAACGCTTAGTAGATGTTGATTCAAATCTTTCAAATAGACATCTCGGTCAATCAAGATGTAGATCTGGTAGAGTAAATACAACTGATGTATCACAATTAAAAAATAAAGATTTACCAGTTTGCAAAACAACTTTATCACCTGAATATACTCATTATACATCAACACCAAAAAATTTTAGAGATGTACAAATAAATAGATTTTATAATCTTAAGAAAAATCCTCAAGAACCAATTTTCTGGGATTTTGCTATTAATACAACACTTGAAGCAAAAGATAATTATAAACCAGTTGGTCCTCGTGTTTTACAACAATCTACAGTATTACCTGTAGAAGATTGTACCAAATCACCATATTCTTTATCATGTCTTGCTGTGCCAGAACGTAATTTATAAAATTTTATTCCAAATTATATATTGTTCAATATATAATAATTATAATGTATGATATAATGTAATTCTTTAATTTAATTAGATATTTCTCTTATTTTTTTTTATAATATAATTGTATATATTATGAATTTTTTAGAAGGAGTACAAATTCTTGGTGAAATTTTTACAGGAAAAAGTAATAATATAAATAACCAACCTAAAAAAGAACTATCATCAAATACATCTATTTATAATTCTAATAGATTAAATAAAGGATTAAAAAGAATGAATGATATGGGTAAAAAAAGAAAAGAATTATCACGCAATCCTGTAAAAACAGGTATTATAAATAAAGTATTACGGCATCCTGGTAGTAATAGACGATCAATTTTAAAAAATAATGATGAAATTGAACATTTTGGAAATGTTGTTTCTGATTCTGAATTTAGCGATGATTCAAGTATAGCTAGTGCTCAATCAACTATATCTGTCTCAAATGATCCAAATTTATTAATTAATCAATCTCAAAAATTATTAGATAATCGTTATCATGAAAGACAATTTCAAAACAAAAATGTTAATGATTCGTTTTTAAACCAATATGAACCAATGAAATATGATATGAAAACAGCACCATCATCTGCAAATGCTGTTCAACGATCTGATTCAGGTGTTGATAGATTACAAACAGAACGTAGTTTAGCAATGCAGGGTGGTTATTCTAATTTTGGCGATGATTTAACACTTGGTGTTGTTCCTGAAAATCAATTAATACATAATAATATGATACCACAGTTTAAATCAAAAACATATGGTTCAAATGTATTAAATGCTGAAAGTAGAAACGCTATATCACAACGTAAAATGGAAACATTTACTGGTAATTTAGCTGATACAAAAATACATAAAACAGAACAAAAACCATTATTTTCACCATTATTAGGTATTACTAATATATATGGTACACCATCTATTACAAATATGGTAGAAGATAGATATATGCCTGGACGTGAACGTAAAAATGAATTACCATTTAGACAAGAAAGAATCACTACTGGTCTTAATTTAGGTTATAATGAAGTAAATAAAAATGGTGATAATTTTAGAGCATTACCAAAAACAATAGATGAAATGAGAACTCTTGATAGACAACAAAAAACATATACATTAACAACGGTTGATGGTATGAAAGGAACTCGTGGTCCAGTTATAGGAGATGTTAAAAAATATAGACCAGAAAGAACTAAATATTGGGGCGATGATCGTTTAGTACCATCACTTGGTTATATTCGTGCACCAGCTATATATGGAGAGGTTAATGCTGCCAATCTTGGAACAATAAATAGAGGTACAACTGATAGAACTATGTTAGGTCCAGCACAAACTGAAGTACAACAAGCAACACCAGATTCAGTACGTGAAAAATATAAAGTAGATTTAAAACAAAATTTTAAACAAGCTGAACCTCGTAATATTATGTTGGTAGAAGGATTACAAGCACGTGAAGATTCTAAAAAATATATACCAGATCCAACACAACGTAGTCAAACACTTGATTATACTGGTCCATTAGGTACATCACAAGTTAGTAAAGGAGTTGCATTTGATATGATTACTAATATATTTGATATGACTAAACGTGCATTAACAGAAGTTGCTGATAGATATGGAGCTGCTACTACAGGAGATTATAAAAAAATGTTAGCAGAAGACTTCACTGATGTAATGGATCCAACACGTAGAAATATTATAGATAAATATGATCGTTATGGTAATGGTATAACTGGTGATTATATTAAACCAAAATATTATGATCCTACTGATGTAACAAAAACAACAATGAGAAATATTCATGATAAAACAGATAGAGCCGGATTTTTAGGTGGTGATAGAGGTGGTAATTATACTGTAGATTTTAAAACAATGACTCCTGATCCAACAATGAGAGATATTCATGATAAAACAGATAGAGCCGGATTTTTAGGTGGTGATAGAGGTGGTAATTATACTGTAGATTTCAAAACAATGACTCCAGATCCAACAATGAGAGATATTCATGATAAAACAGATAGAGCCGGATTTTTAGGTGGTGATAGAGGTGGTAATTATACTGTAGATTTCAAAACAATGACTCCAGATCCAACAATGAGAGATATCCATGATAAGAATGATAGAGCAGGAGTTGCAATGTCTGGTGATAGAGGTGGTAATTATACAGTTGATTTCAAAACAATGACACCTGATCCAACAATGAGAGATATACATGATAAGAATGATAGAGCTGGTGTTGCAATGTCTGGAGAAAGAGGTGGAAATTATACTATTGATTTTAAAACAATGACTCCAGATCCAACAATGAGAGATATACATGATAAGAATGATAGAGCAGGTGTTGCAATGTCTGGAGAAAGAGGTGGAAATTATACTATTGATTTCAAAACAATGACACCTGATTTAACTATGAGAGATATCCATGACAAAACAGATAGAGCAGGTATTATAACTGGAGATAAAGGTAAAGGATATACAATTAATTATATTGATTATACACCAGATCAAACAATGAGAGAAATACATTCAAAACTAGATAGATCAGCTGCTGGAGCAAATGGTGTATATCTTGCTACAAGAACACGAGATGATGCTCTTAATTCACAAGTAAATAAAACACGAGAAGTAATTGCTAAAGGTCGTGCTCCAACTAATTCAAAATATAATAAAGGTCCAACAATGGATTTTACAACAGTTAGCTTATGTGATCCAATACAAATTAAACGTGATTTACTTAGCTCAACAATCGCAATTAATGAGAAATTACCATTTATATTAACACAAACACCAACAGGAAGAATGGTAACAAATACACGTATTAATGAATTTACAGAAAAAGTATTAGAAAAGAATCCATATATAAATAACGTAGTTCATCAATATAATAATTCTAAACGTTGATAAGTAGTCATATCACTATCAATATCAAATTGACGTAATAATTTTTTTTCTATAGATGATAAATTTGTTTTATCTTCTTTCAATAATTCATCAGTATTATTAATTAAATTATATTCAAAGAACATACCAGCTTTTTCTATAATTTTATAAAAATCTTTTTTATTATTTAATCCATATATGTTCATATCAGAATTCATAGAATGTTTTTCAAATTCTATAGGATTTCTTTGTTTATATTGACGTAAATATTTTTTTGTTTCTTCTAATTTATATTTTAGTGATAATTTATTACAACTTGTACATTTCCATTTAATATCACCTAATTCTACCTGAAATCTTTCTCCATGTGTTGCATCTGGTTTTAAATACCACACAAATGATGGTATTCTTGATACATCAATATTTTCTAATTCTATTGTTCTAGATTTTTTATTTAGATTTTTTCTAATTTCTTTATTTTTTCCATCAGTAATTAAATTTTCTATACGATTATCTAAACCAATCTTATTTAAATGTACTAAGGGAACATTATTTTTTTTATTATTATGTAATATATATACTACTTCATGTAAAAATAAAATTTTATTATCTTTTAATGTATATACATTACCATAATTATTGATATTCCAAGTACCATCATATGATTTTATTTTATTATATATTTTTTTATCAAGTACAATTGGAACTATTTCTTTTTTGTATGGTATTTTTATTACTGTATAATTTTTATTACGGAAAGACACATGTGATGTATCCAAATCTGAAAATTTACCCATATAATATAAGTTGATAAAATTTTATGACAAAATAACTTTTCCATACTGTAAATATAACCATAATTCTACTATACAATTATAAATAAATAACATTCCTAATATACTAAATATTACAATTAAATAATAACAATATAATATAAATAGAATAAATGTATAAACTATATATAAAAGACTCGATATATAATGAAACATATAATAACTAGATATAAAAAAAATTGATAAAAAAAACTATCTGATATATCATAGTCATATATAGAGAGTATCACAACGCTTAAAATGTCGTTCACTACTTCTCTCCCCGTTTTCAAGACCTTTGCCGATGCCTACAAGACCAACAATGTTGGTGCCCTTCATATGAAGGATGCCAACTTGTGCGATCTTATCGAGGCACTTGCTTCTTCTCTTTCAGACTTGTCAACTAGTGCAACCACTCTGCCTCCTCAGGTAGAATACAACAAGATTGTAGTTTCTGCTTTGGAAAAGATGCATTTCTTTGAGTTTGTTTCAAAGACTCTTACAGAACTGCATGGGTATGATCGTGAGGTTTTTGCATTCTGCACTGTTCGCTCTCGTCTTGGTGCAATTGTTCATCCTAGTCAGGAAGATTTCCAACAATACAAGGGATTTTACATGTTCAACAGTGTTCTGAATTCAACTGTTGCAGATGTGTTTCAAACTGAACTGATCCGAGGCATTCGTCTCTTTGTATCACAACTCATTTTCCGATTCTTCAAGACATACGATGTTACAGATTGTGATCCTCAACGGGCAACATTTCGCATGAAGAATCATTCTGTGACAAGTGTTCAATTCACAGAATTCCTCGAACTTCTTCTTGTAACATCGAATTATCTTTCTCAGTTCTCTCAGTCACTTGCTGAGTTTGCAACACCATTCAAGAATGCTGCAACAGTTGCCAAGAAGATGCGTGCTGATTTCAAGGTAACACAACAAAAGGAACGCACTGCAACTCTTACAAAGACATTCGCACAACCTCAACAAGAACAGCAATCACAGACACAAAAGCCTGTTCAATTTGTACCAGCACCAATTCCTAAGAAGAATGCTTGGAATGAATGCAAGCAACAACATGTTGAAGTTCCTCGTCAAACTGAAACACTTCCGGCCGAAGCATCTCAAGCTGCACCTCAAGCTCTCCAAACCAATCCCCTTGAACAAGGAAGTGATGTACAGGAGGATCAAGATGTGTCAGTTGATGATTTCATCAAGGTTGTAAAACGCCAACATGCACGACGCCAAGGTGACAACAAGCGCAGCAATGTGCGATTTCAACAAAAGTAAATTTTGTTACATTTATTTATATCTTTTCATATCTTTAATTTAAGTATAAAAATTAATTAATATATTATATTATAATGACAGGAGGATTATTAAGTATATTATCATATGGATCTACTGATTTATTTTTAACTGGGGCACCACAGATTACTTTTTTTAAAGTTGTATATAGACGCCATACAAATTTTTCAATAGAATCAATTGAAGTTGGTTTAAATACGAATGTTAATTTTAATGATGAATATGAAATAACAATTGACAGGACTGGTGATTTAATTGGTAAAACATATCTTAAAATAGCATTACCTGAAGTATATTTTAATAGAACAGAATTAGGTTTATCACTTACTGAAAATACATCACCTGATATAGAATTAAGTAATTATAATAAAGTTTACAATTTTATGTTATATAATATGAATGCTTATCGTGCGAGTTATAAAAATCAATTAGTAAAGAATATTAGTACTACTAAATTTTTAACTGATATAAGTAACAATTATATTGATCAAAACCAACATAAAGCATTAGATGAATATAATAATCTAATAGATACATACAAAAATACTAATTCATATATATATGCATTATTATATAATGCAAATATATATAATATATATCTTAAATATAAGAATACTCCAGATAATAGTGAAACGGTAACTGTATCATTTTTATTTAATTTAGTGGAATCTGCAAAAAATACTTCATTTAAATGTCAACAATATTTTTGGAATGTATATAATACAAAGTTAAATGAATATAACTTGAATATAAAAAATAATTTAAAATTTGCATGGAATCCAAATATAGGTCATAATATAATTGATCATATAGATGTAAGACTTGGTGGTGAACAAATAGATAGGCATTATGGTGATTATTATGAATCACGATATCAGATAAGAAAAAAAAATAATTTAGATAATGTTTATAACCAACTAATAGGAAACTTAGAGGAATTAACAACTTATAATGAAAATCCAAAACCACAATATTATATAACAGTACCTTTAGATTTTTGGTTTAATAAGAACATGGGTTCTGCATTTCCATTAGTTGCTTCACAATATTCAGATTTATCATTTAGAATTAATTTAAAAAATATTAATTTATGTGGATTAATTGAACAAGTTGCTGATCCATCTTATCAAAATACTGTATATTATACATTAGAAGATTTATGGAATGATAAAAATTATAAATTAGAAATAAGTTTATTAGTAGATTATATATTTTTAGATGGAATAGAAAGAAGAAAGTTCGCTCAATCGTCTCATGAATATTTAATTGAGAATATACAAACAGTTACAGAATTAATATCAAGTTATACATCACAAATTAACACATCAAGTTTAACAAATGATTCTATTATAAATAATAGTATACCATATAATGTAAAATTAAACTTAAAACATCCATGTAAACAAATAATATGGAATTTACAAAAAATAGCTTATATAAGTGATAATGGTGGTACAAAAAAAACAATATTTAATAATTATTCATTAGATCCATCAAAAGATATTGATTCGATAGTAGATTGTAATATATTATTAAATGGATATGAAAAATTTAAAAAAAAATTAGGCACTGCTAAATATTTAAATTTAGTACAGAGTTATCAACATAATACAAATATTCCATTATGTGGACTTTATACTTATTCTTTTGCAATATTTCCAGAAGAATTACAACCATCATCTTCATGTAATTTTAGTAGATTTTTAAGTCAAACATTACAATTAGATATTGATGAAAATATGTTTTATTATAAATTATCGGATATAGATCCAACTATTTTAGTAACGGATATTGATAATACTAATTATAATTATACAGATTTACAATTAAATTTATATGCAATAAGTTACAATGTAATTAGAATAAGTGGTGGATTTGCTGCTTTAGCATTTAGTTTTTCTTAAATAATATTTTTCGTTTGATAATAAATATATATAATAAAAAGATATTATATATATATTAATAATAATGACAGGTGGATTATTACAACTTGTTGCAATTGGTATTGATAGTATATTTTTAACATCAAATCCATCAGTAACTTTATTTAAAATTGTTTATAGAAGACATACTAATTTTTCACTAGTTAATAGGACAAAACAGTTATCTACAATTAATGATTTTGGCATTGATGGACAATATATTTTACAAAAAGAAGGTGATAGTATACATAAAATGTTTTTAAACTTTGATATATCTGATTTTGTATTAGAATATCCAAATCCAACATCACATAATATACAAGATACATTAATAAAATATAATGTTTCAGGTATTGATTTATCAGGAAATATAATAGATAATACACAATATATAAATAATATTTTACCGCAAATATTAGATAATGTAGAATATAATGTTAATGAGAACAATAATTATTATTACTATATTCAAAATAATAATGCTCTTTTAACTGGATACGATGGACATAAAAAAGAACTATTAGCAGAATTTAAATATTGTTTAGATAAATTAATAGATTCATATAATGCTGATATAGGTAGTAATGAAAATAATGATATAAATGATAGTGATTATGATTTTATTGAAATGATTGCATTTAAATTTAATAGAATAAGAGATATGATTAGTAATGTAACATACTATAGTGGAAATGATATTAATACAGTTGATAGTATAGGAGAAAATTATTATTATTTAGATAATGGTTACTTCAATGATTTATTTATAATAACTCCTAATTTAAGTAATATATATCAATATGCATATAACAGACATGATAATTCAGAAAATATTGTAAATACAATAAATAATTGGGTTAATGATTACCTTGATAAGTTTTTTAATAATATATTACAAGTTATAAATGTTAAAAATATTTTTTTAACATCAGATAATAATTTACAGAATATTAGATATTATATTTTAAAAATAATTGATTTACAAAATTATTTATATGATACGGTTATATATATTATAAATGGAAATAATCCAAATACATTATCTGAAACTGATTTAATATTAATAAAAAATCAAATTGCAATGTTTAACGATACTATAAATACAATAGATAATATTAATAATATTTTGATAAAAAATACATATATTAAAATACAATATAAAATATTATTTGATTATTTATATGCTAAATTAGATAAGTTATACAATACAATTTTTCCTATGTTTTTTAATACTGATAATACACCAATATATAATAATATAACATCAGAATTAATAAGTATAGCCGAAGATTATAATCAAGACGCAATTAATGAATTGACTTATTCAATGAACTCTATTTATGAAGTATTAACTGTAAGTGTATCATTATTATGTTCATCATATAATATGGTACAGAAATTTTTTTTTACAATATCATCAAAATATGATATTTCATCTTCCACACCACCATATATAATTTTAACTAACATGTTATTTACATATCATGAAGATTTATTAAATGTATCATCAAATAATGAACGAATTTATACTGTAAATGAAATAAATGACATTATGTATAATGAATATTTATCAGAATTAACATATAGTGTTCTAGGATTAAAAATTTATGATAGTAGTTATAATATGATTTTATATGATTCAAGTGGTACAGGTTTAGAGTTTACTATTAGTGATCCCTCTGGTATAGTAATGAGTTATTCTAGTTTATTTGAGAAAATTAATATGATGTATTTATCATTTATTTTAATGTATATTATCGAAGCAAGTATACCTAATAATAAAAATATGGTTGATATATCAAATAATTCTATGGGGAATGTATATAGTCAATCACAATATTATGGATATAAATTAATAGATTATTTTAATGCAATAATAGAATCAAATGATAACCCATTAGTTCCAATATTAAATTTTTCAAATGTAGAAACAGAAACAATTGATTATAAAAAATTAGATACCTACATTACCTTAAATAAATTTTTAACAGATAAAAATATTTTATATAATGAAGATGTTTTTAATGATACATTTATTTATTCTTTAACACAAACACTTAAACAAAATATGTTTGCAAATATACATATATTATATAACTCTATTCTTGATAATATATTAAGTTCAGCTAGACATAATATAACACAAACAACTAGAATAGATCCAACAACAGGTATTGATTATATTTATAAAAATACAAATACAACTGAACTAATAACTGATAATACAGATTACTATAAATTTTCATATTTTAAAACATTTACAAATACGATATCAAATACAAATAAGTTTACACCATTATTTGGTTCAAATATAATAGGTTTAAGTGATAATGTAACAAATATATTTACACCATATCAACAAAATCAAAATATATATTCGGTATATTTCGCAAATGATATATTAAATAATTATAATACATTTAATTTTAATGTATCTAAATATTTTGAGAATACATATTTTACTGATTATTTTAATGATATGACAGTATGGCAAAAATTAATTCTAGGATCGTCACAATCAAGAGGTATATTGCAAAATTTAACATTTGATAGAGATAGTGGTGATATAGTTAATATGTCTTATTATTTTAATGATGTGAGTGGAGTTATAGCAAGAGTAAATGATATAACTGATCCAAATTATATTGATCCCGGACATAATATTTATGATAAATTTATATTGACCCAAGACAATTTAGTGGTAAATAATATGATCATTTTAAATTATATGCCATTACATCTTATAAAAGATTTCGCTGATGAGATATATACTATATTAACATATGAAATTAATAATGATAAAAATACACAAAGTGATAAATATTTTTATAATTTAAGTGAATATATGTATTTATTTGATTTTAGAGATTTGAATGATTATTTAATAAATGATACCTATGGTTCAAGTGTAAATTTTCCAATTTCATCTACCGAAATATATAAATATATTAGAGATAATTTAATTTTTAAATATGATATGTATAAAACAGTTATATTAAATTCTTTATTAAAAATAAATAAGAATTCTGATGCCGTTTATGGTTTACCTGAAAAAAACTTTGAGGATCAAGTGTTTAATGGTAATGTATTTCAATTAGCAGATAGTCAATATTTATATCAATTTGCAAATACATATTTATCAGATGTAGATGTTGCAATTATATCACTAATGCGTCCAGAAAACTTAATAAATATTACAAAAGGTTTTGAGAATGATGTTTCAGTATCTAGTCCAGAATATGATGCATGCGGAAATGTAAAATTAACATATAAGACTAATACAGAATTATATGCACCGATATTAAGAGGTATTGTAGAGAGATATAGAATTAAATTTCTTAAAATAGTAGATGATAATTTTGATGCAAGTGGAAATCCTACAAATATTTCAGGTTCACCAATTGGAGAAAATGGGTTATTACATTTGAAGAATTTTATTAATGGTGTATTAAATAATTATATTAAATTTGATGACATTAATAATATTGATATAGACAATTATTCATATACATCATATAAATCAAATGGTTATTCATATAATTATATTGATTTTACAACTATTGATACAACATTAGATCAAAAAAATAATATAACAATTGGTAATACAAATAATATTAAAATTTATAAACAACAACAATATGACTTTATTCAAGCACCATCATCTATATATTCTTATTTAAATAAATTAATGATACGTGATTATAATAATCTATATAATACTACTTTATTATCGGATACTTATTATGAAAATAGTTTAGGTCAGAATATGAAAAAAATGTATTATTTTATTAAATCACAATTTTTATATTCATCTGGTAATAATTTACCATTTTATCAACAAAAACAAGTACCATATTATTTTAGTTATCGATTTAATACAAATAATATTAATGAATCACAGATAATAAATATATATGATCAAATAAATTTAACATCAATAACTGATCCAAGTATTAATCCAGATAGTGATATTATTAAAATTATAACTAATAATAAAGATAATAATTTTTCAACCTATCCTGTGTATATAAATGGATATGGTTTTGATTATTATTCATTTGGTGATGAAATAAAAATGTTTAAAAATAATACACAATATGAAATAGATGTTATACAACGTGTATTATATCATACAATATATGATCCACAGTTTACAAATATGACTGTACTGGATTATGAATATTTTTTTATTATGTCTTTCTTAGGATATGATATTAGATGCTCAAAAACTTATGACAAAATACAAACAACAAACGACTTTGTGTATAATGTACCACAAAATATACAATATTATTCAAACTTATTACGTTTAAGAAATAAGTATATAAGTAAAGATGATGCTAAAAAATATACTCTTTCAGAAATTATAGATATATTTAATGATTATAATCAAGATGTATCTGGTTATAAGTATTATAGTGATGCTGAAATAACAATAGCTGAAAGAGTCAAACAAAAAATATTAAGTAAATATAAGTTAATATATGATGTTATTGATGGTATATCAACTACAGATTTAACTAAAATGAGTATTACCCAATTTTTACATAGTTTTGGTGGAACGAGTAAAGTTCCATTTGATCTTAAAGAAACAATTAATGGTATGCGTGAAATTAGTTATAATCCATATACTGATATAGTTAATGATAATCCATTATTAACAACTGATTTCTATATATTTAATGATAGTTATGATTTGCAAAATAGTGCTCCATATGAATCATTTTTTAACGAAGCATTAATAATATATGATTCAATAAAGGAAAAAATAATTGATTCTTTATATAATGATCCAAATCAAGTTAATATATTTAATAATTATCAAAACAAAACAGATGTTATTTTATTTATATTCGTATACTTTATTAAATTATCAGAATTATCTTTTTATTATGATACATTAACACCACTGATAACTGAATATAATAACAATATAGATTTATTACTTACCACAAATAAATTAAATTATTATAACAATATAATTAAATTAACACAACAAATTAATCCAATAACAAATAATCAAATAATTAAATTTAAAAAAAACTTACCATATATAGAGAATTTATATAATACACCACAATTTTATTCATATACTGATATAATATACCACGGATCTGAATTAGATATTTTGCTACGAAATATTGTTAATAAAACACCAGTTAAATATTGTTGGGTCTCAGAATTAGGACATTATTTATTAGAAAATATATCATTTTATTTAGATGAGTTATTAATAGATGATACAAATTCAAATTTACGTAGTTTATTAAATAAATTAAAAAATGATTTTGAACATTCTAGAGGTTATAATATGATGATAGGTAATATACCTGAATTAATAAATTATGATACAAATAATAAAGGTAATTTTAAATTATCAATACCTATTGAATTTTATTTTAATAAGGATGCATCTTTATCAATCCCTATGATTAATCTATTATATACAAAAGGTATTATAAAATTCAAATTAAGAAATATAGAAGATTTATTAATTTATGATCAAAATGCTATATTAAAAAAGAAACCTAAAATAAAAACATCTATGAATATACAATACATTTATTTAGAAGAAGAAGAACGTAAACGTGTATCTAGTTCAAAATTAGAATTTTTAATAGAAAGATTTAGATATGGGGGAATATATAATTATAATTATTCACATATAATTGATAGGAAATTAAGAACACAATTAAAAATGGCAGATCCAACTAAATATATTTTATGGCGATTTAAAGTATTATATCCAACTAAAATACAAAATAATTATAAATGGAATAGTAATGGATATAATACTTTTATACCAGAAAAAAATAAAGTAACTATATATGAAAATATAAAAACAATAGATAATATTAAAGTATATTTTAATGGATTAACTAGAGAACAAGGTACTGCTCAATTATTTAATTTAATAAATCCATATGGTAGATTAATGGGTAGTTTAGATAATGATGAATATATTTATATTTTTGCATTATATCCATTGTTATATCAACCATCTGGTACTGCAAATTTATCTAATATTGAAGATATAATAGTAGAATTTGAATTAAATAGTAATTTTATACAATCTATTATTGATAATGGTTTAACAATGCAAATCGAATATTGGAGTTGTACTTATAATGTATTGCGATTTATTAGTGGTATGTGCGCACCTTTATTTTATATATAGATTAATTTTATATATAGATTATTTATCAAACATTATACCACCTAATCCATTTGATATTCTAAGTATATTCATAACTTCAGCATATGATCGAAATAATCCGATATTATTTGTTGATATTATTGGATGAGTATTTATTTTAATTTCTATTTTTTCTACTTTACTCATATTATATGCTCCAGAATGTTGTATTGAATTAGGATCTAAAGAAAAGAAATATGCATTAACTCCAGAAGCTGGTGTATTAACACATTTTTCATATATTTGATTTAATCTAAAATATTTTGAATCTCTATAAGATAATCTTTCTTTACTATTACATATTAATGTTTCATAATATATTAAACTATCATCAAAATCATACATAGGATCACCTACATTTATATTTGAACCAATTGTATCATAACTTCTTTTATGTCTATAAGTTGGTGTATAATTATAATAATCTTTTGCATTATATAAATATTGTTGTTGTGCAACCCATATAATATATTTACATGGATTTTCTATATCTATTAATATTGATTCTGTGGGTCCAACTAAATTATTATATTGGTTATAATACAATTGTTCTATAATATAATCATGTTTCGATTGCACAAATCTTAACCTTTCATCGTCATCTAAAAATATATAATTTATTAATAGAAATGTATCACCTAAATTTAATGAAGATATTTTATTATATTTATGAGTAGCAGGATTTATAATAATTGAATTTGGATTTTGTATAGCAGGTGATGCAGTAGAATTTGATGTTTTTCCATAAATTGTATATTTTAATTTATTTACTATATTTGATGGTATTGGTAATAAATTATTATTTGTTAATAATGTATAAAATAATTTTTTAGAATATGGATCAAAATATGTAAAAAAACCAGCACTAATAACTCCATCAACATTTTGTTCAATATATTCATATTGATTAAAAGTAACTATACTATCAGAACATATTATATAATGTGTAGGTGTAACTAATAATATGTCATTCCAATCTTTCAATGATAAATTTATTTTAACATCGCAATATTCTAAACTTACTAGAGGTAATGCATTTGCACTATTTCTACAAAACCAAAATTGTAATGGAATATAAATTCTATATGAGTCTTTACCATTTGAAAACTCGGTGAGTTCTGGTACATCTCCTATCATTTTTTTAAAAGCACTATCTGTAGCATGTGGATTAAACATTTGATTCCATAATAACATCCATTCCCCATAATGTTTACATATCTGACGTCCATTTATTTCAATGCTAATTGTATCAATAAGAGAATAACCTGGATATCTAGTCCAAGCTACTTTTGTAATATTATCATTTTTAAAAGCATTAATTTGAGGAAGATTAATAACAAGATATGATTTTTCCATTAAATCCCCATTTTTAGATATATTTGCGGATACCTGTGTATTAAAATTAGGTTTTTCAACAAAATTTTGTCTAATTTCCTCTCTAGAAAAATTAGTATGTCTTTTATATACTACTTTAAAATAAGTTATTTGAGGATCACTGGTTAAAAATATATCTTCAATACCATAAGCTACTAATTGTAAAATACTTCCAGTCATAATATTTAATAAGAAACTTAATTTTAAATTTATTTCTACTTAATTTTTTATTTTATATTAAATCATATTTAATTTAATATAATAAATTTAAAGCATTCTTACTCCTTGTGTGTTAATTCCTGAAGCAAGTGAAATTAAAGGAGTAAAAACACCTTTAAGGAGTGTATCCATAAGACCTACAGTATCAGCTGTAGTACGATTGATACATGATTGAAGTGTTGATACTTGTGATGTTAAATTAGAATATGTTGATTTGCTAAGATCATGGATATCGCTGAGTTTTACATTTCTGACAGCTGTATTAAGTTTGAGGAAGGCATATAAGTCTTTAAGATAAGCATCTATCTTAGCATTATTTTTCTTGAGTTGGCTTATAGCAGCTTCAACGCGTTTTTTGTCGGCATCATCGAGATCTTTACCAGCAGCTGCTAATTCATTAAGAATATTTCTATAGAGTTGTTCAAAGTGTTGAACAGTTGAATCACAACCATTGGCACCACCTGTCATATTACCACCACGTTGCATACCAAGGAGACCGAGCCAAGGCATTTGTAAACCAAGATTTACATTGTTTAATCCAAGAGGCATAGATAATGAAGACATAAAGTTTTGAGGAAGTAAGTTAAGTTGTTGAGTAAGATAGTTAACTTGTGTAGAAAGAGCATCAACACGTGTTATCTTTGGTTCAATAAAATAGTTAAGTTTGCTACCAGTCTTTGATGGTAAATCAGATAAAACTGATATAGATTTACTTAATAAAGCGGGGTTGCTGCGGACGATTGACATAATAGTTTTAATGTAATCAAGAAGTTTTTCATTGCTAAAGATAGCTTTTGTTGTTTTAGCTGCTTTATCAGCACCCATTTTAACAGCAAGACGACCTTCGAGATTTGAGAACCAGAGAACATAGGGTTCAATAGCACCATGTTTATCTATTTGAATACCGAATGTTTCAATAAGTCTAATTAATTGTCTAGGGTGTATTTTTTTAATTTCAGTATTAGCAACATCAAACATATCTTTATGTTCATATAATTTAAGACATTTGGATAATTTTGATGAATCACCTGATAAAAGACATTCAAAGATTAAACCTCCAGAGCAATCTTTAACACCTGTTCCAGCACAATTTGATGTAACGGCGGCTTCATATGATTTAGCATCAACGGCTCTACCATTGGAATCAACTAATTCACCATTAGCATTATATGAGTATAAATTTCCAGTAACCATATCATAAACATCATTTGATGCTGCTTGTGCAGATTGTGATGATACGCTAACTTTTTGTGCATACATAAGACCACGAAGGAATTTGCCAGCATTTAAACCATTAGCACCAGTTTCCCAACCATCTAAGGGTAAATTACCTCCAAATTGAATATCTGTTCTTATGGCAGCATTTCTTATTGTAGAATCATATACAAGTTTTAAGTAATCTACGTCTAAGGGTTCATTTTTTTCATTAACTGCATTTGTTGGTAAATATGGTAATGTATGTGAAAAAAGTATTTGAGAATCTGGTTTTTTAAAATCAACTTTCTTTAAATTAAATTTAGTTGGCATAGCAATTAATGTTGGGTCAAGTGAAGTTTGTGTTTTATCATCAGAAACTAAATTTAGAAATTCAGAATAAAATGCACGAGCATCATCTGAAATATTTTTCCAATTTTTATATACTCCTTGAAGTTGAACATTTAGATTATCAATTCTTTGAACAAAAGCACCACCAGGGACATCTATAAGTCTATGTGCGTTAGCAACATCTACAACAAAAAGTATAAACTCATCAGAAATAACATTATCGGGTAAATCAGCTCTAGATTTACCAGTATGAGCTCCAACAGCTGTTACTGTACCATTATAGTTGTTTGCTTTCATGAGTTGATAAATAGGATGGTTTACAATAGTATCAGCAGTATCTCTTGTATTAGGTCCTACTGAATAGGTACCATCGTAATTGAGTGCAACAAATAATCTACCACGTGTATTACCACCAAAAAAAGGGTCAAGTTCTTCGTAAGTTGTTTTGCTAGTTGACATGATCTATATATATTTTATAAGAAAAAAAAATAAAAAAAATTTATATCATAAAAATAATAAAATTTTATATATATATTATATAATGTTTCAAATAAAGCACGTTTTAATTGTTGTCGGAATTATTGTAATTTTATATTTTATATATAAATATAACAAAAAATCATCTAAACATATAGAACAATTAGATAATGTCACAACATCACAATCTCAACAACCTATTTTTGGAGTATATTATACAGAATGGTGTCATTATTCTCAAGATTTCTTAAAACAACTATCATCTGGATTATCCGATGCTATACAAAAAACTGGTGTACAAGTACAACTAGTTGATTGTGATAAGGATTCTGCCACTTGTTCTAAATATAATGTTCAAGGTTTTCCAACATTATTATTACATACTTCTAATGGCACTATTCATTATGATGGACAAAGAGATGAACAATCAATTATAAATTTTATTAAGAGTAATTTATAAATAAATTAATTATAAATAATTATCATAATATTTTTCACCTATTTCTATTAATTTGTCTTTCATTTCTAAATGTTTTAATAAATTATCACTAATATCTTTTGATCCATAAACAGCCCCATATAATCCACCAGCAATTGCTCCAACAGTATCACTATCACCACCATGTAACATTCCATAATATACTAATTTTTCCCATATTCCATTACAATCTAATAATGAATTATATGCCATTATAACAGCTGTTTGACCATTTCCGCCACCCATTGTTGTAAATGGTGTTGACATTATTTCATTTAAATCATATATTATTTTAAATCTACTCAATAAATTAATAGATGTTTTTAAATTTAGGGGTTTTTTAGTTTTTTCATCAAAAAATAAACTAATATATTCTTTCCATACTTTGATACAATTTCTATAATCAAAGTAAATATTATCATTATCAATATCTATATATTTTTTAACTTCTTTTGATTGATATAGTTCTATTAACATAAATGGCCAATCAGTAATATCTACTTTATTTAATGCTAATTTAACAAAATATGCAGTTGCTAAACCACCAAGAAATCCAATAGGCGAATTATGTGTAATTTTACTTGTAATTATAGATACATTTATTAATTTATCTAAATCTTCGTCTTTATGAAAACGTATACCTATAGATAATGTTCTCATTGAACATCCATTACCTCCAGATTTACTATTATATGGTTCTGATCTTTCATCTATCTTATCTGTAAATTTTTCTATAGATTTTATAGTAGTTGAACCATACCCTCTTTCTATATTTGATTTTATTTCTTTTGTTATAAAATTTTGTAATTGTTTCTTTAATTTGTTAATATTATCATCATTAATAGTTTCTTTTATTTTAAGATCTAATACAAATTTTGCAATTTCATAATTTAATAAGGTATCATCTGATATATGCCAACCAGATAAATCTATATTTGTTATACCACCTAATGCGATAAACTCTGATATAATTTCTATTGTAACACGTATATCAGACATATTATAATCATTATAGTTAAATTCCCATATTGCATTTTTAAAACCAATAGTATCACCTAATGCATGTAATAAAAATATAGATTTACATATATCTCTAGTATTTGTCATATAATAATATAATCGATAAAAATAATTAAAAATATATGTACGTTTATTTATACTTAAAAATATAGTAATATAAATTATATTATGAATTCTGATAATAGTGATTTGTTTGAACAAATGGAGGGTAAAAAAATACAACAAGATAAACAAGATAAACAACTATTAAAAGTAGAGAAATATGGTTTTGATTATTATAAAGTTTTAGGCATTGATGATAAAGATACTGATATTGATACAATTAAAAAGAAATATAGAAAGTTATTAGCAAAATATCATCCAGATAAATATAAAGATTCTTCTGATAAAGAAAAAGCAATGAAAAATAAACAATATCAATTAGTTCAAATGGCAGGTAAAGTACTAACTGATCCTGATGCCAAAAAGATGTATGATTTAGAACAAAAAACTATTAAAAGTAAAAATTTTCAATCACAAAAAAATTCTTTTGAAGATTTTATAAAATTACAAGAATCCGGAATAACAGAAGAAAGTAAAAAAAAAGCAACATTAGAATATAAATTAGAGGCTGAAAAACTCAATAAGGCACGTGGTTTCGATCCATCAAAACAAGATGATAAACTCAATAAAGAAGATTTAAAACGTGAAATGGATGATCTTAGAACACGTAGAGATGTAGATATGATTGAATTAAAACAAAAAAATATGTTTGAAGGAAGAAGCTTTAATCCATCTGAATTTAATAAGATATTTGAAAAAGATAAGAAGAAACGAGAAAAAGTAGAAAAAACTAAACGTGAAAAAGGAGAATTAATAAGATTTGGAGAAGAATTTACAGCATTTAATGATAATGGATTAGATAATTTTATTTCAATTGAATCAGATTATTCAAATCCATTTGGATCAGATCAATTTAAAGAAAATACACTTTATGGTAAACTTGAAAATGAAGATTTTAATTTATCTGATATAAGTTCAGGTGAAGAAGAAATAGGTGATATGTATAATTTACACAATGCCAATAGAGATGAAAGTTCAACAAATCGAAGATTAGATGACTTATTAAAAGAAAGAGAATCTCTTAATACATCTCTTAAGAATATTCAAACAGCTGGATTTAAAGATGTAATGGAAGATCAATTTGGTATTTCACGTAATTTTGGTAAAATAATTGGTAAAGATATAACACAAAAAAATAATAAACAACGTCTAGATTCTGATATGGTTAAAATCTATAATAAAATGATTACTCATGATTCTGACTCTGATTCGGATTAAATTCTTTTTTCATAAAATTATAAGCATCTTTAAATATTTTTTTCTTTTCTTTTGTATTTATAACCATATTTGTTATATTTTGTTTATATGATGGTATATTATAAACAATGTTTTTATATATATCTATTGTATAATCTTTTGTGAGAAAATCTCTAACAATATCAAGTATACATGTGATATAATCTTTAATATTATTTACTTCACACATATCTTTATAATCTGTATATAAATTTATACCTATAATATTATTAAAACCAGTTAGATTATTCAAGTTATTTAAATCGATTAAATAATTAATTGGAAAATTATCAATAATACCCCCATCAATATATAATTTATTATTATATTTAACTGGTGGAAATAATAATGGTATAGCTGTTGACATTTGTATTGCTGTAATTAATGGTAATTCAGGATAATTTTCATAAGAAATGTATATTGCTTTTTTATCATTAATACATATAGTACATAGTACTATTTTTTTTTTCGTTAATTTATAAAAATCTAATAAAGTAATATTACTATCAATATTTTTTTTCTTTAGTAAATTATTAAATATTATTTTATAATTTTTACTATCATCAAATGAATACATTGTAAATATATTATCAAATTTAATATCTACTGTTTTTTTAAAATCAAATATTTTACTAAACTTATATATCTCATCAATATTATAACCAATTATTAATAATATTGATATATATGCACCAATAGATGTTCCAACATATAAATTAATATTTTTTAATATTTCAAGCTCTTCTAAATATTTTAAAGCTCCTAATATTTGTATTCCTTTTAATCCACCACCACTTAATATTAATGTATCTTTTTTATTAGTATTACTATATAGTATTGTATTTATTTCATCTTCTATATTTTTAGTAATATTTTTATTCTTTATCATTAAAATAAAATAATACAAAATAATTTAAAAATAAACTTATATACATTTATTTGTTTTACTATCACAATTACCAGATAAACAATCATTATTATTTTTACAAGTGGTTTTGATTACATACTTACATGTTCCAGATGGTGAAGTGTTTTTACCAGAACATGCGAGTGTTCCACCACCACAAGTATTATTATTGTAATATAATGAACGACAACTTTGATTTAATAAAGTAGGATTTTTACATTTCTTTGTTGTATTATCACAATAACCAGATAAACAATCATCATTATTTTTACAAACTTTATCGGTAACATACTTACACTTCAAATCGGCAGTTGCGCAACTTAATCCTGCTGCACCAGTGCAAGAACCAACACCAGAACACCATGCATTTAGTATGTTACCTACATTTTCATGATTATTTAAAAATAATACATAAATACCAATTAATAGTACGATAACAATGACAATCTTATATATATACTTCATTTTATATATAATATGTATATATATTATTTTTATTATATATGTATATATATTATGGAAAATAAATTATTTTCTCAAATGAACATCGAAACATTAATGCCTTCAAATAATCATAATTATAATAGAAATAAAGGTAAAATTGATATAAATATGATTTCAGATGGAGCAAAAATAAATATAGAACCAGATAGAGATTTTGATGCAAACAAATTATTGGATAATATATATGAACGTAGAAGAAAAAAAAGAAATTGGTTAGTAGATATGTATAATAAATGTTGTGGTAAGATTAAAGATGCAGATGATTCTGGATTAACTGATATTATTTTTACTTTACCAGATCTTATATTAGAACATTCATCTTATAAACAATATGAAGCAATTGAATATATTTCTAAAAATTTAAGAGAACAAAAATTAGATACTTATATTATTGATGATAAAAATATATTTATAACATGGAAGTTTTATGAATTGCATCTAGATACAAGTTCATAAAACTCGCCCATGTGAAATTTTATGAATTACATATGGATACACGATTATAAAACTCGCCTTGTGAAATTTTATGAATTACATATGGATACAAGTTCATAAAACTCGCCCATGTGAAATTTTATGAATTACATATGGATACACGATTATAAAACTCGCCCATGTGAAATTTTATGAATTACATATAGTCACGAGATATATTTACTATTTATTATTTCTTAATAATAGATCTAACATAATAATAATAAAAATACCAAATAATATTAATATAAATATTTCTTTTGTATTCATACCATTATTTTTTATATTTTCGAACATTGATTCATCTTTATCCAGACAAGAATTTTTATAATCAATACTATTTATATCATATCCAGTATTAATAAATTTTATTAATTTTTGTTTACAATTAGTACATTTTTTAATGTGATTAAATATATTATCATCATCTTTTGAACATGCATCATAGTCTATAGATTCTACTATTTTATTAAATTTAACATTTTTATTATTATGTAAATAAGAATCTATTGAATTTGAATCAATAAATACAGAATCATTTGAATTATTCGAATAACTTGAAAATTTTGAATCTAAATCAGATAAATCTACTGATATATCATATTTTGATTTATTACTTATTCTATTATTATTACTTATTCTATTATTACTTATTCTATTATTATCATATGATTCAAAATCTGTATTGAAAACACTATCATTATTATTACTATTTATAGATATATTATCTGTATTATTTATACCTTTATTAAAATTTTTATTCATTGGTAAATAACTAAAATTCTGTGAATTAATAACTGCATCAATTCCATTATGCCAATTATTTTCTGTTTTATTAAAATCTTCAGTTACCTTTTTACACAATGATGTCTTTTTATTATTTATTTCTCTAGCTAATTTATCTAGTTTATCAGTTTCATCATAATTAGAATTAGAATTAATATTATAATATTCAGTCATATATAAAATATTATATATTTTAATGCGATAAAATTAATGCGTATTTAAGCATATAATACTTTCTAAATATTAATTTATATAATGACTGAATATAATAGAAATATGACTGAAGAAACAAATATGATGGTTGATTATCTAGCAAATTCAGAAAAATTACATCCAGAAGGTGAAAGATGGAATTATGATAAAAATAATAAAACAGGTAATTTTAATGTTGATGATGAAGTTGATGAAAATTTTAATGGTTATATTACACATAATAATATACCAATAAATAATACTGAAAAACAACAAGATAATGAATATAAAGATGCAAACAATACTTATACTCAAAATAATAATGATAATAGAACTGATAATCCTCAGTCATCTACTAATAAATTTATTGATAATGAATATGAAAACTTATCAGCATTAGAAAAAAGATTACGTCGCCTTGATATTATGAGAGCACTTGGAGAATTAAGAGATCTTGGATGTAAAGTTACAAATTATAACATTGATGATGATTATTATATGATGAAATATGAATTAGATTTACATCGTAGTATAAGAGCAAAGAGAAATTGGTTAGGTTTATATTCACATATGTTAATTGGTGCTGTAAAAGGAGTTGAGTTAATGAATAATAATTTAAATCCTTTTGATTTTTCATTAAAAGGTCTAAGTGATGAAGTTACTGCTGATAAAAATACATATTATGAAATATTAAGTGAAATATATGAATTTCATAACGTTCCTGGTAAAAAAATGAATCCTTGGTTTAGATTAATGGTATCTCTTATTGGTGTCGTTGTTGTTGTTGGTGGTAAAAATAATGCACACAAGTTTATACCAAATAGATCTCAAAAAGTAGAAGATGATGAAGACTTTATTGAAAAATTACGTGCAAAAGCAGCAAAAGATTCACAATCACAAGCATCAAATAGAAATAATCAACCACAGCAACAACAGCAACAACCACAGCAAAAAAATGATTTAGACGAATATATGAATAAACAACACACTAATGCAACACAACGTGCAAAAGATTTAGAAGAATTAAAAAGACAAGAATTACAATATCAAGAATATCAAAAAATGATGGCAGAACAACGAAATAAATTTAATATGATTAAAAATAATTTAGCATTAACAGCTAGTCCATCTGCACGATCACAATCATCAAGATCACCTAATAAAGCTTTGACTGAAAAATCATCAAAGGATACTATGTCAGAGATGTCAAGTTCAACAAGAAAGACAACTGATACGTCACAAAGTGGTGTTTCTCAAATATCTATAAATAACAATTTAGCTAAAAAATTAAATAATCAATTAAAAGCAAAGAAAAAAAGCGAAATATCAATAGATCAAATATCATTTGGTAGAAACTAAAAATCTGCCTGAATTCTTGATATTCATTTCTAAAGAAAATGATTAATAAAAATTGACGCAGCATTTTTGATTTATTCATAAAGCAAAAATCTGCCTGAATTTTTATTCTTCATCTCATTAATGAGATGAAGAATAAAAATTGACAATTTAATACTTAATACACTTAGGGAAATAATAATATTATTATTCAATGTCATCAACTAAACTCGAGAAACGTCGTGGACGTCCACCTAAGAATATGGTAGTAACACAGCCAATACGTACAAAACCAACTAAAAAAGAACCAGAAGAGGAACAACTAGTATTATATTTACCAAATTTCGATGATGAACCATCTGAAAAAAAATCAATGTGTTTAACAAAAGATAATACAGATGATACAGAGAATAAATTTATATCAAGTGAATCTGATTCTGATCATGTTAAATTTAAACATTTAACTGATAAACATGATTCTGAAAGTAATGATTCAAATGATAAAAAGAACTATAATATTAATATTGAAAAATTATTAGATGAATTACATAAAAGAGATGTTATAATTAATACATTAAGAACAAAGATAAAAGATAAAAATATTTTTAATGATAATACAATTACTCTCACAAAAGAAAATAAGAAACATCTTATTAATCTTGGGTTAATAAATATAAATGGTAATAAAATAAATATCTGTGAAAAAACAAATATATCATGTTGGTGGTGTACATATTCTTTTGATACTCAACCACTATTTATTCCAGATCATTATAAAAATAATATATATCATGTTTTTGGTAATTTTTGTAGTTTTGCATGTATGTTAGCATATAATGAAAATATGGATGATTATCGAAAATCAGTACGAACATCGTTAATTAAACAATTATATTGTGAAATATTTAATTGTGATTATATGAATATTAAATCTGCTCCACCAAGAGAAATACTTGAAAAATTCGGTGGACCTATGAATATATCTAAATATAGAGATTCTAATGTTATAGGAACAAAAATAATAAAATTAACAATGCCTCCTGTATTACCATTGATAGTTGATTATGAAGAAGTTGTTATAAATAAAAATTAATCCTTGCTTTTTTCATTTATTATATTTTTTTTGCTTTTTATTTTTTTACTTTCAAGTGATTCTTCTGGTATTTTTTCTAATTTTTCTCTATAATATTCTGGCACTTCACCATTAAAAATATGATGAAATCCTTGTAAATAGGCATCACATAAATCATCACCTTTATTATTATTATTTTCAATAGCAGTTTCTAATAATTTTAATTCATCCTTTTCTAATAAATTACGTACATATATTATTGATAATCCTTTTTCTATATTATAATAATCTCTATCACTTTTAGCGGTTTTAAGTGCTTTATCTGTTGTTTTTTTAGCAACTTTTAATTTATTCAATGGAGATGCAAATTTAACAAATTTTATTTTATCTTCTTGTTTATCTATTATTCCACGAACAACAAAATATGTATATAGTGCAGATGCAATCGTTTTTATTGATGGATTTATAAGTGATGGTTGGTTTTCAATCCATACACCTTCTATACCATCAACAAAATCTTTATTTTCATCTAGTTTTTTAACTAATTCACTAACTAATTCTTGTATTGGTTGTTGTGAACAATTTTGTCCAGTTATTTTTTTGGGTTTAAATTGAGTTAACACTTTCTTTGATAAATTTTCATGTTTATCACACCAAGCCCATTCTGGTTTCATTAAAATACTTATGCTAGATTCAACACCACATTTTACACATTTAAAATCAGTAGTTTTAATAGGTTCTATTTTACATTTAGTACAATGTGCTTTACATACACAAAGTTCTGTCATTTTTTCATCAATTATTTTATTACGTGCTATTTTACCACATTGTTTTTTTGTTCTTAGCATTACTTCACATGTTTCTCTTTTATCAATTAAATTTATAATACCAGTTTTTAATAATTTACATTTATTATCATCTTGTTTCTCTAGCAACGCATATGCCATGTTCTTGACACCAACATCCCATGATATATATCTCATAAGTATAATATATTTATATATGTATAATTATAGTTAAATAAAAAACTATTAATAATTTGTAATAAAAAATTGATTCAAACATTTAGTTATCATTACTTTTTTATTTATTATATATAACTTAATAATAAATAATAAATAAAAAATTGATAATTATATATTTAAGTTATATATGTCAATAATATTAATTATATATGACAAATATTACTGATGCTGATATATTAAAGAATAAAATATTAGATGCCCTTATAATAAAATTATTACCAGATGATGTATCTATTTCAACAATGACAGTATGTTGTGAATTAGATATACAGTTTAATGTTGATAGTATAGCTAAATATATTGATCTTAAAAAAGATAGTATTATAGATATATCTTATGGTAAAGAAGGAGATCCAAAAACAAATAGATCTTTATATCCTAAGAAAAAGAAAAAAAAGAAGGTTGTTATTAAAAAAAAACAGAAACGTGAATTTCATAATCAAATATCTTTGAATGTAATGATAGCATCGAAAGAAGAAAAAGCAGTAAATATTAAATTATTTACTAATGGATCAATACAAATGACTGGTTGTAAATCAGTTACAAATGTTATTGATGTATTAGATAAAATATTTTATGAACTTCGTGTAGTTAAAGCTATTATTGATTTGAAAACAAAAACTATGATGGAAAAACCTTTTGTAAATGATTATTCCAAGTTATATTTAAAATATGTTGATAACATTAAGATTGGTATGATTAATAGTAATTTTTCATATCCTGGTAAAATTGATAGATTAAAGCTTTTTAATATTTTAAATTCTGATAATAAAGATTGTCGTTATGATCCATCAAATCATGCACCTGTAAATATTAAATATAATTGTAAAGGAAAATCTATATCTATATTTGTATTTGAAAAAGGATCTATATTAATAACTGGTGCTAAAAATTGTAAACATATTCTTGAAGGATATGAATTTATCAATAAATATCTTTTGGAAAATCATACTAAAATCGTAAAATCAATTATTGATATTACAAATATTAATACATTGTTAGATAATAATAATTTTGGTAAATATATTAATAATAAATATAATAAAAAACCTCTTACAATTACAGAACGTATCAATAGTCCAATTATTGGTGATAAAAAAAATATACTAGATAATGATAGTGATTTAGATGAGTATTTAGTTGAGTCTGATTTAGATTCTAATTTGGATTTTAATATTGATAATAATGATCTAGATAGTGATGCTGAAATTGATCGTGCAATCCAATTATTAATGAAATAATATTTTTTTACATATATAAAATATATCTACGAACATAAAATGTCTATACACTAATACAGCTGATATAATGCGGTAGAAACTGTTTATTTTGTTAATAATTTATATTATGGTATGTATGAAATGCGAGGAAGAAAACACTATATTAATTAAAACAAAGGGGTATGGATATGGTTATATTGGTGAAGGTGTTGGAATGTGTAGAAGACATCCATTGCCAAAACCAAAAAGTTTGGGACCACAAATGTATACTGGTTTTGATAACAGTATAAATAATACATCAGGATATGCCAGTTTTAGCACTGCTTACAATATTAAATATTGTTCAGGACAATGTAGTTTCAAATATATAAGCAGTGAATTTTCACCAGATGGTTATAGTTATTATGAATGTACAAAGTGTCCTAATAAAATGAAGAAACAACACAATACTAAAATAGAATTACAAGATAAATAAAATATAAATTTTGTTGTTTTATTTTATGTATAACATATTATTTATCTAATTGATATTTCCATAAATACCAAAACACAATGCTTCTATATGATGGCCATAATTTAATCTGTTCCTTAATGTCTTTGTTGTAAAGATTTTTTATTTTTTGATTAACATGTTTGTCGTTAAGGGGGAATAAATTAAAATCTATATAATATTCAATCATAACAGTTTGAACAGTCCAGGTCCCAATACCTTTTATTTTTATTATTTGTTCCATAATGTTGTTATTTTTTATTTTCTCCACAATCGTTTCATTATCAATATTACATAAATTATTATCAATGAATAACTGTGCAAGATTATTAATAGTTTGTTTTTTTTCATTATCAATGTTTAATTTTGCTAAATTTGTTTTTAAAATACACTGTGGAGTAAAATTATAACTTTCCGTTAGTTTGTATAGGTTGCTACGAATTGTTCTTGCTTCTCCAAACCTTATTTTTTGCCCAATAATAACACCTACCATATAACTAAATAAATTTTGTTTATTATTTAGAGATTGTTCGCCATATGCGTGTTGTATTTTATTGTCAACTTCGTCAATAACACGTGCCAATATTGGATCGGTTTCTATTAAATACTGTTTATATTTATTAATGTCCATTAATCTAATATAGAATCATTTTATTATATCACTTTAGTATTTATTAGAATTATTAATAAATTTTGTTTTTTATTGGTTATCATTCTAATGTAATTCAATAAAATCAACTCTAAAGGCATAAATAAAAATTGACACAATATATATTTGAAATATTATGATACTTATATAATTATACTTATGCATATTAACCACTTTAACTTTATTATAGGGGCGCAATGGGGTGATGAAGGGAAGGGAAAAATTAGTGATAAGCTAATTTCAGATTGTGTTGAAAAATTTGGTAGTGATAATGTAGTTGTTGTCGGTATTAACGGTGGTTCTAATGCAGGACATACTGTCAATATTGATGGTGTTCTTCATCATGTACATTATTTTACAACCGGTGCTCTACATAAGAACGTTACATGTTATATGGCATCTGGTAAAGTTATAGAACCTATATCTCTGCAATCTGAATATAATGATTTGAAAAAATACTTTAATGATATTGCTGAAAGAACTTTTATATCAGATAAAACACATATAACAACAATTGGTCATCTTGTAGTGGATGGCGGGGCTGTTGGTACAAACATTGGAACAACCCGAAAAGGAATCGGTCCAACATATTCTACACAAGCATCACGTACAGGAATAAGAATATGCGATGTTATTGATAAATCTGATGACGAAATTAGACAAAAACTAAAACATCTTTATGATAGTATTGGTTTAAACAATTACGATTCAACTACTATTTTATATAGATATAACGACAATGATATAACACGTGATAAATTATATACATTTGATTATGATCTAGATAATATTAAATGGATGTTACAAACATTCAAATTTGTGAATGATATGTATTTCAAACAAAATCTTGATTTTAACAAGTACTATGTTTGTGAACTGTCTAATGGATCAATGTTAAATTTACGTAAAGGTACTTATCCAAATGTAACAAGTTCAGATACCACAATGAATGGTGTTATGTCTTCACTAAATTTAAATATTCATGATATTAGAAAAATATACGATAATATGAATATTATTGGTGTTGTAAAATCATATGTGACACGCGTTGGTTCAGGTAGTATGGTTACGCGTATTAAAGATGATGAAGAACATATTTCCGACATGATCGTAACAAATGGAAAAGAATTTGGTGTTACAACAGGAAGAAAACGTAGACCCGGATGGCTTGATCTTTTTCAACTTAAATACTCATGTTTAATTAATGGTATTACCAAACTAAATATTACACGACTTGATAATTTAAATGGTTGTGATACTGTAAAATTATGTATTGGTTATAAATATAATGATATCCAACTTTCTGAATTTCCAGAAACTGAAGATGTTCTAAACAATTGCGAACCAGTATATACTGAACTTAGTGGTTGGAAAGATTTTGATTTTAAACAAGTTAGTTGTTATAATGATTTACACGATAATGTTAAGAAATATTTACGATTTATTGAAAGTTATCTGGATGTTAAGGTAGGATTCCTTAACACTGGCCAAGAACGAAATGAATTTATTTATATATAGATGAATTATTAATAGATGAATTCTTAAGATAGTCTATTGGAATTGGCACAACAAAATTAAAAGAATTTTTTGCCTGAATTTTATTTGTTGTATTCTTGAGAATGCAACTAATAAAAATTGACGCAAATAGCATCTATAATATATAACTATATATTTAATCATATATAAATATGGTTAAGGTTGATTTTGATATTAAGCTTGATTTTTCAGATGTTCTACTAGTACCAAAAAGATCAGAACTTAATAGCCGCAATGATGTTATTATTGAACGTGAATTTAAATTTAAACATTCTAATTATGTGTGGACTGGTGTTCCTATTATAGTAAGTAATATGGATACAACAGGTACAATTGAAATGGCACGAGTGTTACAAAAATATAAGGTTTTAACTTGTTTACATAAGTTTTATACTGCTGATGATATTCCCGAGGATCTTGATAAAAATTATTATATGATATCAACAGGAACTTCACAAAATGATCTTGAAAATTTAGATATTATAATTCAAAAACATGATCCACATTTTATTTGTATAGATGTTGCAAATGGATATCATAAAAAATTTATAGATACATGTAGATTATTACGTGAAAAATATCCTAATAAAGTACTTGTTGGGGGAAATGTTGTTACACGTGAACTAGTTGAAGAATTAATTATTAATGGTTGTCTTGATATAGTTAAAATTGGCATTGGGAGTGGGTGTTTTTCAGAAAATACTCGCGTTTTAATGGCAAATGGTACATATAAAAATATAAATACTATAGAAGAAGGTGAACAAGTAATAAATATGCATGGTAATCCAGTAACAGTTTTAAAAGTTATGAATCAGGGTATAAAAAATACAATTAAAATAAAAACAAATAACTGGTATAATTACACATCAGTAACACGTGATCATAATTATTGGATTGGAGATTTAAGTACATCCAATAATGATACTATACAATCTACCGGGGTATGTGAGATACTAGATAAAGAATCAAAAACTATTCCAGAAGAATCAAAATATAAATGGAAATCGATAGATGATATTGATACACTTAAAATGTTTCCTTTAATGCCAAAACAAATAAGTTGGAATCTAGAAAATGATTTTCAAATAGATATTGATGAGTTTACTAATGGAAATGGAAACGGATTTGATAGATATTTATCATCATGCTATGACCTTGGATATATTTTTGGAACTTTTTTAGGTGTTAATAATGTAAAAATAGAAAATACTGATAACTCTGAATCTGCATATTGTCATTGGGAATTTGGTTTAAATGAAATTGATATTGTAAATAAATTAAAAGATTCTATTAATAAAATATTAGATTGTGAATGTTGTTCGGTTAATATTAAATCAAATAATGTATATATAGTTTATTGTTATAGTAAATGTTTATCGAAAGTATTATTTGAATTTAATAAATATGATAAAAAAATGTTACCGCATAAATATTATTGTAAAAATATTGATTATATAAAAGGTATATACGATGGTTTGATTGATTCAAATGGATCAATCTATGTAGATGAAACGGGATCTGACAAGAAATCATTAACAAATACAAATATTTATATACATGAACTATATTATTGGTGTTGCATTAATCTAAATATATCTTTTTGTTCAACTAATAACGAAAATACACGCGATAACTTAAAACATTCCTATACAACTAAAACACATACATTAAATAGAGAAACAAAAGACTATATATATTCAACTATAGTAGATAAATGTAATAATTGTGAAGAAGAAACATGGGATATAGAAGTTGATTGTCCTACACATAGTTTTATTGCAAATAATTCTATTGTTCATAATTCGGTGTGTACTACACGTTTGCAAACTGGTGTAGGATTTCCTCAATTTAGTGCTGTTCTTGAATGTGCTGATGCTGCTCATGGAATTGATGGACACATTATCTCTGATGGAGGTATACAAAATGTTGGAGATATATCTAAAGCTTTTGGTGGAGGTGCTGATTTTGTAATGTGTGGAAGTATGTTTGCTGGTCACGATGAGTCTGGTGGTGAATTAGCAACAATAGATAATAAACAATATAAAATATTTTATGGTATGTCATCTTCTACAGCAATGAATAAATATCATGGTGGAGTAGCACATTATAGAAGTGCCGAAGGTAAAACGGTTAAAGTTGTATATAAAGGACCGGTTGAAGAAACAATAAAAAATATATTAGGAGGAGTACGTTCAACAATGACTTATATTGGAGCTAAAAAAATTAAACATATGCCACGAAGTGCAAGTTTTATTAGAGTTAATAATATTGTGAATAAAATATATAATGGTAATGAAGTATAATTATTTTATTTATAATTATTTTATTTATATAAATTAACTATGTTGGAATAAGTTTATTAAATTCTTCTATTTGTTTTTTTGCGAGATCTAACTTATCTCTAATTGATATTTTTCCCGATTTTGTGGTAGACCAACGTTTAGATTCTTGATTGGGGTGTTTTTCTATATTAAACCATTCGCGTGATTTTTCTTTATTGGGACCATAATTTTCAGAATAATATATAACATATTTTGGAAGATCGGACTGTACTAGATTATCAGGTAATGGTTTAGCACAATATTGTCTTTTACACTTATCACGATTACTATTTTGTATTGATTGAGATGCAAAACGTAAATTTTCTTTTCTATTATCTAATTTATTTCTATTTATATGATCAACAGATTGTGTTTGAGATTGCTTTTTATTATATTTCTTACAAATAATCTGATGTAAATAAGTCATAGTATTACCATTACCTGGATAGGTTCTAGTTGATATATAACCAGTTGCTTCATGATAACTCCATGTTGGATATATGTTTTCTTGGGGGTTAACAACTTCTTTTAAATCTTCTTTCGAAAAATATGTAAAAACATTATTATTAAAATACATAATATAAAATTCAGTATCATATTTTTTATCTTTTACTAACCAATATGGATTTTTTAAAGATCCCGAATCACGGCCAAGGGTTACGATGTGGCCAGGATAAGATTTAATAATTTTTAAATTATCTGGTATATTGTAATTTTCCAATGTTTTCCATGCCATTTTAATTCGTTCATTTCTATTTTTATTTGAAGATTCTTTAAATAGAATAATGTTTAGATCGCAAACAGTTATGTTATTTGTTTTGTTATGTGTATCTGATACTTCATTATTTTCTATTTTCTTAATTATTTCTTTTGTTGTTTTCTCAGTTTTAATAGGTATTAAACGCTTTGTTATACGTTCAATTGAATCATATTTTGTAAATGATTCATCATCTGAACCATTTGAAATTGGTGACGTCTGTTTGTTTTTTTGCATTGGTATGGTATTAATTTAGAAAATAAATCCTTGTTTATCACGCAGTTTTAATTTCAATTTTTTTATTAAAATTTAATCTAAAATTTTAATAAAATCTATATATTTTTAAATATCTAATTTTATAAAAAGTACATATGTATAAAATAATACAGTATGACTAGTTGGCATAAGCCAACCCGCCCATTCCGCTCATTATTCTGAAAACATTGTATGAGAAAGCGAAGATCCATAAGAGAGAACCATCACCGCCTTTAACAGCATCAGTGAATTTAAGGTTAAGCATGGTAGTATCGATTCTGGATAAGTTAGCAGTGCCAGAGGGTTGGTGTTGTTCGGGGTTAAGACCGAATGAGTATACAAAGATACCATCAGCGGGGGTACGAGTGTGGTGTTGGTGGGGTTGAACATAGTTGAAGTAATCACCTTTTTGTTCATCAAATCTGTCATGTCCGTTAAGTTGGAGTTTGGCAGAATCAACAACAACACCAGTACCATCGAGTCTAGAACCATAGTTGAATGGTTGGTTAACAACTACATCAGCAGCTGTAGCAGTAGTATCGCGGTTATCAATACCAAGATTACTTACTGGGGCTGAAACATCATCGATTGTGAGTGAGTGGTTAACAGCTGTAACATTTGAAACAACTGCATCACCTGCGGCATTAATAGTAACATCAGCATTAACTTCTACAACCTTTGTGCAAACTGCTGAGAGAGCTGTTGAACCGTTAACATATAATATATTTGATGGACCATTTGCTGATGAATCATTTTGAACAACAAAGTGGAAAACAGTGTTGTTATTTTGTACTGTAACGATGCCTGCAGTTTGAGTAGAAACACCAGAGAGATCTACTGCGGACCAATTAGTGCCAGTTGAAGTAGAAACCATACCAGCAGCAACATGGTTAGCAGCATCAGCAATTACTTGTTCACGTGAAGTTTGGAAATGAGCGAGGTATTCATTACCATCAGCCATGGCATTGGTACGAACAGCCCAGATGAGTTCTTTGCAAGGGTGGTTGAAGTCGAGTTTAACTCTTTGGTTAACACCAGTAACTGATTCAGCACCATTGAATTGGAGTTGTTCAATAAGGTATTCGTGACCAACTTGAGCCATACGACGACGTTCTTCTTGATCAAGGTAGATATAATCTACAAGGATTGATGTATCATTGAGATCAGCACCAGTGTATGATGCAGCGCTTGTCTTGCATACAAGATCGGCGAGTTGTGCAAATTGGATGTTGAAACGAACTTCGTGGTATTGGAGAGCAATAAGGGGGAGAGCAAGACCAGTATTGCGGTTGAACCAGAATTGGAGAGGAACATATAGTTGTGATTGAGCAACTGAAGCAGCAAGAGTTGTGTTTTCAGCAGTATCACCAATCATTTTACCATAACCACGTTCTTGTTCATTGGTATGGGTAAGTTCATACCAAACATCATACCATGTACCCCAGTGTTTATCAACTTGTGAACCACCAACTGTGCATTCAATGTTGTCAATGAGGGCATGACCAACACGTCTGATCCAGCAAACTTGACCATTAGTAGCAGTAAGTCCGGGAAGAGTTGTTTTAAGGTACATACGACCAGCAAGATCACCATTGCGGAGAACTTGGACAGTGTGACGACCACCAAAACGTGATGAGTCAAGGGGTTGTTCTATGCATTCCATAGAGAAGTTAGTGTGTCTGCGATAGACAACTTTAAAGAAAGTAATTTGAGGATTACCTGTTAAGTAAACATCTTGTGCGCCATAAGCGACGAGTTGCATTAAGCCACCTCCCATTTTAATATAATTAATACTTAGAAAAAAATAAATTTTATTTTATTTTTTTTTATAGTAAATTTTAGAAAAAGTACTATATTTTATTTTATTTTATTATTTTAATTATTATTCATAATATCTTTTTTAAAATATATTAGTTTTCTCGTTTTTTGTGTGAAAAAAATAATAATTTTTATTAAATAAAATAAGAGTAATATTTATTTAAAGATCTTAATATATCAACATATTATAGAAATTTTGTAATGGCTTTCAAATACAAACAACAAAGATTGAAAATAGCAAATGAGATAAAAACATTAGATGAACTTCACAATGAAAAAATCAATAAATTTGAAGAAACACAGAGTTTAATTACAATTAAAAAAAGAAAAATTATAAGTTTAAAAAATAAATTAGAAGATCTTGATAAAAATATTGATATTGATCTTATAGATAAAATAAAAAGAAAAATAGATATTTTTGAAAAAGATTTATTATATCTTGAAACATCTTTTGACGAACTTGATTATTTTGAAAGAACAAAAGATATATTAATAGAATATTTTGATAATAAATCAAATGATAATTCTGCAGATATACCAAATGAGATAGAAACAAAAAATATTGATACAGGTCAAGAAGATGATGATGATAAAGATATTTCTGATGATAATGATGAAATTTTATCACGTTTTAATAAATTAAATGATATGAATAATCAACGAATTAAAAAGAAACCACCATCTAAAAAAAGACATCAACCAAAATTACCAGAGAAAAAATCAATTACGCAATTTTTATCTGAAGATAATTCTGGAAATGTTGTTAAAGAACCTATTAAAAAAATGATACATGAAAAGGGTAAACTAAGAGATCAATATTTATCTCTTACTGATACATCTTATTTATGTGATAAAGTTAAACAATCTCCAATTAAAATATGTGATACATGTAATAAAGAATTAACTTTAATTCAATCTGAAGGTATATTATTATGTTGTGATTGTGGTTATGCAATGTCCATAATAATAGAGAGTGAAGTACCATGTCATAAAGATACGCTTAATGAAAAACGTAAATATCCATATAATCCAATAAATCATTTGATAGAAAAAATAAATCAATTTCAAGCAAAACAAACTACTAAAATACCTCTAGAAATATATGATATTGTTAGAAAAGAATTTAAAAAAAACATGATAGAAATGGATGATGTAGATCCAGAACTAATTCAAAAAATATTAAAAAAATATAAATTAGATACATATTATGAACATCATTATTTAATATTTAGTCATATTACTGGAACACCACCACCATCACTTACTCGTGAAGATGAAGAAGATATTAAATTAAAATTTAAAATGATTGAAAAACCATTTAAATTATATAAACCAAAAACAAGAGATAATTATTTAAATTATTCTGTTGTTTTAAATAAAATATTTTTAATAAAAGCAGTAATTGATAATAATCCTCAAATGGCAACTAATGCTAAATATTTTAAATTATTAAAAAGTAGAGATAAATTAAAAAAACAAGATAATATATGGAGAATGATTTGTAAATTTAATAACTGGCCTTTTCATTCATCTTTTTAATTAAATAAAAATATTAATTAAATAAAAATATTAATTAAATTAAATATCAATTAATATATTTAAGAAATAATTATTTATAAATAAATATATAATTATGTCGGCTGATAATACAACACAAACAACATATAAAGAAGATATAGATAAATATACAAAAATAGATAATCTTGATGAAGATCCAGTTGTTGATTCTGGAAAATTCTTCTTAGTATCTTTTATTTCACCTGAAGGAATAATGAACTGTAATACACGTGGTCTTAAAATTCGTACACATAAAAATAAAGTATGTTTTTCATCTCTAGATGAAGCTCGTGCAGCTGCTGATGAGATTAATAAACGTGATAAATATTTCCATGTTTTTGTAGGTGAAACTGGTAAATGGATGGGTTGGGATCCATCACCAGATGATAGAACTAAAGTAGAAGAAGAACAATGGGCTAATAAAGATCAAAATGAAGTTATGCAATCTCTTAGAAAACGTGAAGAACAAAAACTTAACGAACTTAATGCTCTTGTTGGTAAAAAGAAAGATATTATCAATAAAGAAGGTAAAGACCATAAGAAACGTGTTGCAACAGCTATTAAGAAAGCTGCAAAAGGTGAACAAGTTGTCGATGATATTACACCACAAATAGTAAATGAACAAACAGTAAAAGAAGAACAAGAAGAACAACAAAAAGAACAAGTAAAACCACGTAAAGTAACACATGACCCAAGAGCTATTAAAGCACGTCTACGTAAATTAGCAGAAGAAAAGAAAGCAGCAGATAATCAAAAAGAAGTTGATAAATATGTAAAAGATTCAAAACAATTACAAGAATCTGTTAAAGAAACACAAGAAGTTAAAACAAAAGTAGATGATAATATTAAGAAACTAAATGATATTCTTGAGAAAGCAAAAACACAAAATGCAAAAAATTAATTTATTCTAAAATAATATTATAATGATAAACAAAAATATTATTATAATAATCTTACTATTAACAACAGGATTTGTATTCTTATATATAGATCAATACAAAAGATTACAATCACGTGCTTCAGAAAAAGAAGTAATATATCGTTATGTACCACGAACACCATATGATGAATTGCAATCTGAATTATTTCCATCAGATATCTTTGAAACAATGTTTACACAACCATCTCCATGGATTAATTCTATGAATGACTTAGATGCTCGTCGTAGTAAAGCTGTAAATCAGTATTTTATAAGTCAAATCTAAAATTTATAACTCGTATTTGTATTTGTATAATCGTTCGGTTGTTTTTGATGTGCTTTTATAAATTTTTGAGTACTTTGTTTCTTTTTATCTATTATATTTCCATTATCGTCGACTTCTTCTAATTCGACATGAATAGCACTTTTATTTTTTTTAACATCATTACTCCATGCAACAAAATCATAATTAGTATTTCTCTTTCTCCAATCTTTATCATAATTATATTCATGATACATTCTAAATTGTTTACCACCCATCATACATTTTTGATTTGCTAAATCTGGAGCTTTATACCAAAATAAACGTTCTAACGGATTTGATGCTTTTCTTCTATTATCAATAACCATACAACCAAAATCAGCAGTTAAAGCCGAAAATACTTGTCTAAATGAATCAAAATTAGGAAACATACCTGCATAATGATCAAATAACTTTTTTTGATTAGAAATAAAATCTTCTTTTAATAAGAAAATATAATCAAAATTAGATCGTAGTTCTGGTGTAATACCTAAAGGAAATTGCATAGTTAAAATATACATAATTTGATAATGACGCCCATTAAATAATAATTCTAATATAGGAGCATCTCTTACCCATGATTTTTTATCACCAAGACAATCATCCATAATAATAAAAGTACGTACATCTAGGTTTTTACCTTGTTTCTTCTTTGCTTGTTGTTTATCAATCATCTGTGTTTGTCTATCTAAAATTTTTGTGATAATTTTACTTTGATATTGATAATGTATATAAGAATCTGGAAAAAAATCATTATAAAACGAATTCATACGGTCAGTTGGGGCAATTACAATCCCACAAGGTATTGAATTAAAATGCATCATAATTGCTTTAGTAACCCAACTTTTTCCGGAACCTCTTTTGGCAATCATAACAATCGATGGATTTTCAACCATATCTTGTAATTTAAATTGTCTAACTGGTAGATTATCACCACCTCGCATTTGAACATCCATTACACCCATAATAATATATGATGAGAAAATAAATTAAAATTATATAATAATATCTGTAATGACGTCGTTACTATAATCTATGTATTTTATGTAAATTATCAATGCTAAAAAAAATGAAAATACCAAATATTAGACAACTATAAATAACACTATATAACATCCCATATCAGAAATACTTGCTGCTACAATGTCCACACCTAAAACATCTAAAACAACTAAAGCATCTAAAACACCGAAAACACGTGAAATATATCCTTCCACTTTGTATGAACCCGATAGATATATCCCTGATATGTATGCAAAAGATGCGTTTGCGTTTGAAACCACACCGGAGGGCAAACAACTTCGCGAAGCCTTGATTACACGGCTTTTGATTCTCGCATACCGAATGTCAGATGATGAAGCACACGAAATCGCCGAAAAGTCTAGTTTTACAGTAGATGAGTATTATAAGTATACAAAGAGAGAAGATATTGACAGATACTATGTTATGCATTCTCGTGCTCCGCTCACCCACATGCAACAATTGTGTTATGATATTTTCAAAAAGTTTGGCGGGATTGACTATGCCGAAATTGGCTGTCAGACAGCAGGTCAATGGCTTGACGAGTACGTCGCCGGAGCGTCTGATGTAAAAATGGCTCGCCGTATTGTATTGCATGCATACCAACGTTTGTTTGCACGATACACAGCTATTAAAGATCACGGTATAATCTCAACTGATTCGTTTCCAGAATCATCTTTTTCACAATTTTCTGATTTGTTCCATGAGCCATTTCATTGGGAGGAGTTGCGTTTTCTAGGAGAACCGATTGCAGATTAATCTATTAACTGGTCACTTTGTTGCTTGAAAACCGAAATTGTTGTGTCACAATCTTTGTTTATTATTGTATGCGTCTCAATATGCATGCACATAAATGTTATATCAGCAAACATAAAAAAAATGAAAAAAATAAATGTTTGTTTATTTATAGTATTAACTGACAAATACAATACATTTTTAACATTTAATATGGTAATTTACTACTATTCCGGCTACATTGATATGTACTTAACCGACCTTAAAAACCTATTAAAGGAAGTTTACAAAATTACCGAAGCAGAGGCTAGTGAAATTGTATCAATGGCATTTACATTGGATGAAAAGGAAAACAACCAATGGGTGTGTGCATGTTCTTCGTGTTCCCCTTCACTACACGTAGAACAAGAAAAAAAAACAACTGATGAAGAATCACCACCTGACGCAAAGCGTGTTAAAACATCCGATATACAAGATGATGATCTACAGCATGTATTTGGGGTACATCGTCAACTGATTACATATACATGTTTTGACCCACAAACACACATACAATGGCAAAAAAATGTAATGATATCATAACACGTAGTGGATACTTAGAAAAGTATCAAGCACTTCCGCTTAGACCTCACATTGCAAATAGTTTTTGGGGTAGTACACCTGTCGAGTGGTGGACAGACCAACCGGCCAATGTTTGTGCAAAACGAATTCTATGTTTTGCTTTCATGGTTGGCCATTTGAGAATATGTTGTATTGAACCAACACTACCTGCAAGAAACGATATCCTTCCCACAATAGAACCATGTTCAATATGTGGTAGTGCATATCAATGTTCTGACTCTTTTCAGGGGAATGACGTTGATCCATACGGATTATGTATGCCATACTGGGTTCAAGAGTACCATCCACCAAAAATGTACCATCCGACAGAAATGTATGACTAGTGAATCCAAATATATACTTTATTTATGACGGAACATAGATTGGTTTGCTTACATAAAAATTATATAATAATAAAATATTATATATAAAATATGTCAATACAAGAAAGTGCAAACAATAATATAGAAGTTATATCATCAAAGTCATCCGATACTATAAAAATATCACGAACAATAAAAAATAAAATATATTATTATTTATTAGGTGAATTGATAAAAAATCAATATGTATATAGTAAAGCAAGTGAATATTATCGTATTATGAATCTTAAATTTGTAATTCCTAGTTTGCTATTAAGTTCAATATCAAGTATATTAGCTTTTGTATCAACATCATCTTCAATATCATCAAATGAAAAAGATATATATGGATTAACTGTTGGTGTTATTGCATCTGTATCTAGTCTTATCCAATCAATAAATAGTAATCTTGGATTTTCAGCCAGAAATGAATTATTTGAAAAATGTTCAGATGAATATGCAAAGTTAATTATAAAGGTTGAATTTGAAATGTTAGCACCAAATGAAAATCATCAAGAATTTATAAATAGTATCGAAGAACAAATGAATAAAATACAACAAACATGCAAATATTTTCCTCCTCAATTCATAACAGATGATTATTTAAAAAATAAAGATAAAATTAATAAATACGATGAAAGTAATTTAGAAAATATAATTTGAAATAATTATAGATTATCCATAAATAAATCAGGCATGGCAATATTATTTGTAGGAAATACGATACCTCCTACAGGATTTAACATAGTAAATGATTTTGGCGATTCACTAATCTCTTTAACTAATTTATATGTTGGTGCTTGATTATTTTCTAATGGATTTACATTTGGTTGGGTTTTATAATTTATATAACTGAATGCTATTAACCATACTATTACAACAACAATACCTGTTACTAATACTTCATTTATATTATCTTTATTTTTTTTATTTTTCTTTAATTTATTATTTTGTTTTTTTTTCCACATAATATATGTATAAACTATTACACCTGCAACAACAGCAATAAAAGTAGGATTTTTAATAATATTATCCATTTTATAGAATAACTTGATATAATAAATTTTATATTTTTACTATATTTTTGATTCAATTTAACTTTGATTTAATTAAATATCTATTAATTAAACATTGCATTGAAAAACCCTCTTTCATCTAATTTATCTTTAATCATATTAATTTGTTCAATGTCGTCTGATCGTGTTTTATGTTGTTCTATATTTTTATTTTCTTCTTGTGTTATTGCAGGTGGTGGTTGTTGTTGTTGTTGTTGTTGTGGTTGTGGTTGTTGTGGTTGTTGTGGTTGTTGTGGTGGTGATTGCATTCTTCTTTGAGCATTTCTTAATGGTTGATTATTAAAATTATTTAATTTTTGAAAATATTCTTGTTCGTTTACTTCAGAAGTAGCTGAATTATTAACTTGTTGGTTTTCTTCTATATTTATTAATTTGTCAATATCATGTATATTACTTTGTACATTTTGATCAATATTATTTTCTTCTGCAGATATTAATATTTTATTTTCTTTATGTTCATCACTGACTAATACTTTTTTATCATCTTCATCAAAGTAATTTAATTGATCTTCAGCATTATTATTAATCATTGATTTTAATCTATTTATTTTTTCTTCTTCTGTTTCAATAATATAATCATTCTTTAGATACTCTGTAAGTATATCATTCATTGGTATAGATTCTTTAATCGCAATATTGACAGATTTATTTATTATATTTATACATTCTCTTTGATTTTTTTTAATATCTAATGGTTGTAATTGATGCCAAAATAATTCAGGTGAATTATAAAATTGTCTAGCTGATTCAATATATATCCTATGAATAAACATTTTACAATCTATTTTTTCGTGTATTTTTTCATTAACTAATTTACACTGTTTACCAGATGCATTATATGTTAATAATATTATATTACTTTTTAATACTGCTTTTATTAATTTTTCAAAAATATCAGCATGTTTACTAGAATCACGTATTCTTATCATTTCTGATTCTATCATACTTTGATTTAGTAAAGGTATATTTTTTAAAAATTGTTGAAATATTTTAAATACTCCTGGATTTTTAACATTAACATTATCTTTTGACATTTGTATATATTTTTGTTCTTGTTCTAATGATTTATTGTACATTGATTTAATACCTTCATAAATAAGTGGTGAAATTATATGAATAAGAAAATTTGTATATTCTTCTTTTATATCAGCTATATTTCTCTCATAATAATGCATTTATAATAATACAATTTATATTATTATAAACTTTAAATACGCATTTATGATGAGTTGAACATAACAAAATTATTCGGCATTACCTCCTCGTGATCCGATATATTCGTGTTGTTTCTTTGTCATACAAACACAACCAGTATTGTTCCATGCATTATTGCATGAATAGTTATTAGGAACAAATTTATCTTTATTTTTTTCTACCATAACATCTTCTTCAAGTTTAAAAGGTGGGGGATATTGTGGTCCACAGCATGATTTACTACACATATTATAATTAAGTCCCATTGCACCATTATAACCATCATCGAGACGATCTACTTGGCCATAATTAGCAACACTTTCAGTACCCCACGCAGGCATAATTTCATCAGGTAAACCAACAAATTCAGATGCTGCTGTAACTAAACCAGTATGTCTATCATATAATACAGGCGAATGTTGTGGTTCGGGTTGTTTTAATTCAGTGGCATCCATAGAATTATTTGGTTTGTTTGTAATGACTGTATTTTCGGTACCAGTAAGATTTTCATGTTTAAGATTAGTATATAATACATATATTACAACTACTATAACAACTAGAACTGCTCCTTTTTGAACAGTACTAAGTTTATTGAATGATTCTAACATTATAATATTTAATTTATATAAAAATTTTTTTATCGATATTTTTATTATATTTGAAATGAATACAGAAATTTATAAAGATAAGTATTTGAAGTATAAAAAAAAATATATAAGTCTCAAAGAATTAAATAATAAAAAAAATATCAACATACAACAAAAGGGTGGATATGGGTTTAATTCTGGTATTACGAATGGTATTGATTTTAATCTACATAATATAGAGAATGAAAAATATATTGGTATTGATGGAAAATCCAATATAATTTTTGATATTTACGAATCATTATTAGATAAATTATTGATACGTGATGAAACAACACAAATTATAGATTGTGATTTTATTGATAACTTCAATACTAAAATCTTTATTGATTTAGATAATAAATATGGTATAACGTATAGTGATGGAAATTTAAATATTCCATCTTCATGGGCTTATAAATTAATTGAAGGAAGTAAACCTATAGTAACAACAAATAGTTCTATATTTTTGTTAGAAAGTAAAACTGATAAAACTAATAGAAAAGTATTAAAAGTATTCAAAGGTAGTGATCCAAATAAATCCATTAATTATGGAACAACATCACAAGATATTGATAAATATGTTGATGATTATTTATCATTACAAATAACTAAAATATTTAATACAAGTTCAAAGTTTACAAATTTTCAAAGTAAATTTATTACAATGGATGCTACAACGTTTAATGAAGCATTTAATTATAATAAGCTTGATTTAGATAAAGATTTTATACAAACTAATGGTGAACGTGAAATATGTAAGTTATATCTTGCAACTGGTAATAATAACCCTATTAATGATTTAATTATTAATTTAATTTTACAAAAGTTAAGAAAAGAAAAAGTATTACCATATGATAACTTTGTTAAATATTATAATATGTTTATATCAAAGTATAATAATGAATATACATATTTTATATTAATGGATTATCTTGATAACACAGCATATAATTTAATAGAAAAAAATAAAACTATTGATCCTATTCAAATTTTAAATACAATTACATTAATGTGTAATACAATAAAATCAAAGGATTATTTATTTAACCACACAGATATGAAATTAGAGAATGTCTTCTATAAATTGTTTGATACTAAACCCGGAGATAACATACTATCTTTTGATATTACACTTGATGGTAATAAAAAACACATTGCTTACTATCTTGCTGATTTTGATAAATCAAGTATAACTTATCATAATATACGTTTTTATAATAATCAATCAATAATTGGAACTGAAAGTTCATTATATAATAGTTTTCTTACAAATGATATGATGCCAAAGAATGCTAGAATTAGTGATAAATATATATTATATAATATATCACGTAAATCTGGAATTAGTGCATTAACAGCAATTAAGAATATTGAAACAGAACAATTATATATGAGATATTCAATGTTTTCTTATTATACATCATTTGATTATATATCTCTTTTATTATCGATGGGATGTATTATATCATTTGACCGATTAATTGAATTATCTACTTATGCTGATAAATTTATAGTAGATGCAATTACAGTTTTACAAAATTATAATAAATATTCATGGACAGAAACAAAAAACAAAAAATATGATGGTGATTTTGGTTTATTATTATTACCATTTATTTCAAATAATTATAGATCCAAACAAGAAATTAAACTTATAGATTCAAAACCAATTATTAAATTTTTATATACTACAAAAGAATATAATAAATTATGTTTATCCATACCATTTTATGTTAATAAACATGAATATCAAATACAAGCAAATAAAGGATTAATTAAAGGTATTGGGTCAATACTTGCAACAGCTATTGGTAGTACAAACTATATATATAAAATTGATATAGACAAAACACGAAAATTTTATAAAGATATTGATAAATTGACACAAATTGAAAAATATATATTAGATTCTACACAAGGCGCATATACAATAAATTATACAGGTGATAAAATATTAAAGAGTGTTTTCATAGTTAAAACAAATAAATATTCACATGTTAATTCAATATATACATATGATGATTTCTCTGAAGAAAAAGAAATTGTTTTAGATATTTATAATCATTATATGCGTCCTGATATACTAGATCTAGTAGAATTATAAATTTAGTAACTATTTATAAATAGGTAAATATATAGTATCTAAAATCCACTGTTTTTTTTCATTTTGTATTCTTGGCATAAAATCAACATGTAAATCAAAATTATTTAATATATCATTTATTTTATTAATAAGTTTAATGTCTTGTGCTATTTTACTATAAAATTCTTCTGTTGTAAAACTATCACCATATTCTTTAATACCAATATGTTGTATTTGTCTTGATATTTTATTATATTCAATAAATAAAGCATCTTCATCTATAATTATTTTATCTGTACTTAAATTCTTATTTCTGATATTATATAGTCCTTCAGAAGTTATAACAACTGATCCAGATACTTTTCCATCATTATAATGATCTATAAAATGTAATATATCACCTATACTAGGTAATTCATATATTACACCATATTCTGCACGACCACCAGGTTTTGGAGTAGGTGGGTGAGTATGAAACATATATTCATAATTAAACATATCATCTACATTGTTAGGCATAAATATTTCATTATCACCTTTATCAACACGAGTAGTATTTCCAAGTACTACTATTTTTTGTAATCTATTAGAATTAAAATCGAATAGACCTGAATGTTCAGAATATCTAAATACATTTTTATTTTTTAAATCACCATATTTCTGACTATATCCACCGTGTTCTAATAATGCATCTAATATTAATAATTGATTTCTATTTATTTTAATAAATCTCTTGTTTTTATCATCGATAATACGTGATTCTATTTTTAAGATATTATTAAAACGTGAAAAAAATATGAAATCAATAAATTCTTCTGGAGGTTTTATATTATGTTCTTCTATATAATGCGATAAATTATTCTCCCATATATATTTATCTAATTTATATGTACCAGTAGATGATGATTTATTACATAATAAACATTTTTTTTTATTCTCAAATTTTAGAAATTTATTAGATGATAATAAAACTTTTTCTAATATTTTTAATTTATTTGAAAAATCATTCGAATACATCCATTTTTCACCAACATTTGGTACTGGAAATTTTTTACCTTCACTATCTGTTGTTTTATCATTTTTATCAACCCAACTACAAATAAAATATAGTTTTTTATTATTTCTTATAACAACATTCATATATTATATATTGATTTAATTATTATATATTGATTTAATTTTGTCAATTAAAATAAAAAATATTATATTTTCTTTTCTTTTTGTAATAAAACCAATATAGTTATTATTTATACATTTATCATAAATTGAATTATATATATCTTCAATAGATTTAATATTATTTAATTTAATTGAATCATCTATATATTTTTTATTAATTATAATCATTTCTGTTCCTTTTTTAAAATAATTTTTAGATATATCATAGCTTGCAAGTATTTTATAAGTGCACCATATTTTATTAGTTCTTGTTTTTAAAATAATATAATGTTGATCATCATTGTCACTGTAAAATTGTACATTATAGTTATTATTTATATCTGTTTTAAAATATTTATTACATAATTTATTATATTTATCCATAAAATGATATAATAATATAATAAGAATAGATTATAACTATGGATAAAAATAAATTTTTTATGTTAAAAAATAATGTAAATAGTAATAGTGATAATAGTGATGGTGATAGTGATGGTGAATTTATAAAATTTAATAAAATTCAAAATAATCATAAATTTCCAAATATTATTAATAAAAATAAATCATATTATAAGAAAATTGATCATAAAAAAAAAATAAATCATAAAAAAATATTATGTGAAAACTATATAGTTAATAATTACTGTGATCATGGTATAAAATGTTCATATGCTCATTCTTTAAATGAACAAAATATAGATCCATGTCGACAAAATACATTAAATATATTAAATTCAAAAGATGATTTAGGATATATTAATTGGGATGATATTATATATAATAATTTAATGCAAGAATTATTATCATATACTAAATTATGTGATAATTGTATAAATAAAAAATGTACAGGTGGTTATAATTGTAAATACGGATCATGCTTAGAAAAATACTTGATATGTTATGATGATTTAAATTATGGTCATTGTGATAATGAAATATGTAATAAAATACATTTATCAAAAAGAAATCTTAAACCAGTATTAAAAAAAATAAATAATGGATTTACACAACATATTAAACATAATATAGTCGATAATACTGATAATATTTCAAATACATATATTTTAGACTCATTAAGTTATATTATGAGATATTTTAATAATAATAATATTAATGTTAATGATATTAATGATATTAATAATGATAATAACTATATTAGTTCATCAGATGATGAATGTTATAAATCTATATTTATTGATAAGATTGATAATCTTATATTAGACAATGATTTTAACTTAAGTGATAGTGATAAATAAAAATTGAAGCAATATAAACTTATATAAATATTGTTTTATTTATATAAGTTAGTTTAAATAATGGAGATTTATAAAGTAATAAATGATCCTTTATATTGGAAATATAAATATAATCCAAAAACATTAGAGGATCTTGATATAGATTATAATGTAGTAAATAATATAAAAAATTGGTTAAAGAATTTTAATACTAATAAACAAAAAATTAAATCTAGTATTAAAACTGTATCAAAAAAAGATTTTGATATTGATAACATTGATAATATAGATGATGATAAAATAGAGTTAGATGATGATATATTAACAAAAGATAAGATTCAAAATAATCCAAATAAAAGCTGTTTAATGTTAACTGGTAATCATGGTGTTGGTAAAACATCTGTTATTACTACTATATTAAACTCATTGAATTATACAATCTATCAAATTAATTTTAATAAAATAAACTTTTTTAAAAATATAGAAGAATTTCTTCAAAAACCTATTTTTAATAATTCTATTATAGATAAAATTACAAATTCTGAAAATAAAAAAAAAGTAATATTTATTGATAATCTAGAATCTATCTTATCCGTAAATCAAAAAAAATTTTTAATGAAATTAACTAAATATAATGATATGTATTGGGATATACCTATTATTTTTGCATCTAATAATAAACATAATAAATTAATATTTTTCATTAAAAAGTTCTCATATGAAATACATTTACATAATCCATCTCGTGATATTATGGAAAATATATTATGTAAAATAGCATTAAAAGAAAACATTAATATTGGCGATGAAAAAATATTAGATAAATTAATTGATTATGCTGGTTATGATATACGTTCTCTTATAACTAATCTACAATCATTAAAAAATATATATAATGATAAATACATTACTATGGATGATATTAATAATTTTATAATAACATCAAAAATGAAAGATATTGATCCAGATATATTTAATGCAACACATAAATTATTTTTTGGATTTGATAATATAGACAATGTTATAAGATTATTTGAAACTGAGAAAACAGTAATGCCTCTTATGATACAACAACATTATATTGATTATTTAAAAAATAATAATATAGATTATATTAACAAAATATCAAATATATTATCAAAGGGGGATATTGTTGAAAATTATATTTATGATAATAATATTTATGAAATAAGAGATATTCAATCGTTTTATCAATGTATATATCCATCATTTATATTAACAAATAAATTAAATCCAAATAAAATAGATATAAATAAAATAGATAGCAACTTTACATATCCTAAAGATCTTAATAAAACATCTATAAGATATATTAATTATACAAAAAATATATGTCAAGCTGGAAAAACATTTAATAATATGACAATTAATGATTATCTATATTTTAATAAATTATTAAAAAAAATTATTCATACAGAAGATTATAAACTATTTAATGAATATTTATCTGAATATAAAACAAATATATCTACTATAGAATCAGTATTAAAGATTGATAAGATAGATAAAAATAAATTTATTCTTTCAACAAAAATAAAAAACAAAATATTATCAGAATGCGATAACATTGCAAATAAAGTTAAAGATTCTGATAAGAAAAAAAAGAAAAAATAAATTTTAATATAAATTTAATTAAAACGCATTTTTTTATTTTTTAAATATAAAAAAAAATTTGTATAATATAATATATATTAAAATGGATTCTCGTTCAAAGCATTCTAACCAAGAAGAAGAACTCAACTTAGATTACTATTTAAAGTATGATACACCAGTTGAGCAAGTTAGATCTATCCTTAGAAACAAAAAAATGAATGATGATAAAATAGAAGAAACAGTTGCTAAACTTCAAGAAGCTCGTGATCGTGTTCGTAAATATGCTCGCAAATTTATTGATAAAATCGATCAACATTATGGTTTCCACGATGTTCCTACAATAGTTAAGAAAGCTGTTAAATATGCTGAAAAACATGAACTTTCTGGTGCTGAAAAAGATGCCATTATAAATATGGCTATCAGAGGTGATGTAAATAACACTTTCAACCCTCTTAATCAATTACGTTATTCAGAAATGTCTAAATTTATGGGTATTGATGCTCCTGCAGGTCAAGTTCTTAACCTCCAAGCTAAGGATCATCAAACACTTGCTGAAATAGTTAAACTCTATGAATCATCAAGAGTTATCCACAATGATATTAAAAATCAACTTTCACTTTACCGTGATTGCGCCATTGAAGCAGTAACTGCACAATATGATAGAAATCGTGCTAATCTTTCTATCCATATCCACCCTGTTGTTGTTGCTTTATTCCTTCCCAAAGTAGCTGCTATCGAACGTCGTATGCTCTATACAAATATGGGTCGTGTTGTTATTGATAAAGCTACTCCATATATAAATCGCCATGTTCAAACAAGAGAAAATGTTATGAATGGAGAATTAGAAGCTGAATGGCATCTTACTATGGATATAGTTAATGATCCTAACAGTTTAGCATACTTTAGCGATGATACACCAATCACAAATATGCTCAAACGTTTCAAGATCCAAATTGAACTCTGGAAGAACGTATTAAATCTCCGTCAAGGTCGTCTCTATTCACTTGGTGGTTATGATGCTGATGATGGTATCACTGGTTTAGTTCGTGTTCTCTCACAATATGATTGGACATATTTTGATTCCCCTGATATGGCACATGTTCAAGATGAAGGCGCAATCCTCCGCAAATTACTTGCTGTTTTCTCCTTCCGCCCTACATTTGCTCAAGTATCAACTTTAAATCAACGTGCTCTCTTAGGCTATGCTAACTACAATGCTCTTGCAAATACCACTTTCTTACATATCCCTATCGTTAATGTTAGACTTCCTACACTCATGCAACCCCAAACTAATGTTAACATGTCACTCCAACGTGCCCTTGCCCAATCTGACTTTTTCATTGAACATAAAACACTTGTTCCTAAACACCGTTCAGTACTCTTTACTCAAGATGTCTTATTCTTCTATGCTAACAGACGCTACCAAGCAGTTAACGTTGCCAGACTTAACTTCCGTGTTTCATACACATCAATGCCATTCCAAGGCTGGAACATTGGTCAAACTGCAATCAATGACTTACCACTTGACTTCAAATATTCACTCCAACTTGGTCAAACTGATCTTCAACTTAGATCAATCGTAACAGTATATAGACCTCCTCTTTCTGAAAACATTGTTGGTGGTTCATCTGCTGTTGTAATTCCTTCTGCTGGTGGTAATTACAATATTGATGAAAACTTTTACTATAACCCTCTTCTTGCTAATTACATGACTGAAGTTAACAACCAATATGTATCAAATGCTCCTATCTCTCTCATTGCTCGTGATGATAACCGCCCTGATAGATCATCAATTGACAAGATTGGCAGCAAATACGGTACAATCTTCATGTATGCAGCTTAAAACAATAAATTAATTAAAAAAAAATAAATTAATTAAAAAAATAAATTTATAAATTTATTTTTTTTTACATATTAGAAATTATATATTTCATTAATATCTATTATAACAATTTCATACATAAAGCTACTTTGTTTTAATACATATTCTAATTCTAATTTAGGTTCTTTCATCGCATCTTGAATAATAAAATATGTTTTATTTTTATATTTTTCATTACCACTAATTTTATAATTACCTTTATATTCTTTACTAAAATATTCTTCTATTTGTATTAATAATTTTTCATATGTCGGTTTTAAAAATTCTATATGTTTTATTTTAGGTTTGTTTAAAAAATTTAAGCAACACATATATCTATATATATTTATTTTATTAAATTACTTTAAACATATATATTAACGCCATAATGTCGTAAAAAATACTTATATATTTTTAACGCCATACTGTCGTAATAGATGGTAATAATTTTCTTCCTGCATTATTTACATTCATTGGTCTCATCATTGGTTGTAATGGTTGATTTATATCTTTAATATAACCAAAATATTGTTTAATATTTGAAATTATATCTGGAACTACATATGCAACTGTTTGATCATTTAATAATTTAACTTGTCTAACAACTTGACTTTGTAAATTTTTACATTTATCAAGATATATAGCTCTCATAACAATTGTTAAATCTCCTTCATCTTGATCTTCATCTAATTTGTATTGACCTTTTGTACGCGTATAAACTTCTTCTCTTATTTTCTTTTGTATACGTTTCATATTATCGTTTGAAAAAAATAATACTGTAATTGGATTTTTTTCAAAAAATCCTTGTGTTGCTTGTCTAGCACGATCGTAATTATCTGTATTTGATTCTTGATATTTTTCATAATAATTTGTAGCATTATAATTTCCTACTGTATTAGTATTTTGATTTGTATTATTTTTTTGTATAGGTATCATAGAATTAAAGTTGGATGGTATATTTGCTTTATACATAGGTGATGGATTTAATTCTGAATAATTTTGATGAGCATTAGATAAATACCCTGCCATTATATATTATTAAAATAAGATAAAATTATATTAATTTTTAATTTGCTTATTTTTTAGAATTAAATATTTTTGTTTGTACTTCAAATATTTATTATAATAACCACCTACTATAATTTCTTTTTTAACTGGTATAAATTCTGTAAACACATCGTTATTATTTATTGTCACTTCTAAAAATCCATTAATACTTGAACATCCATTCTCTCTATATATTTTATACTTGACTCTATCTTCCTCAAAATTATATTCATCATCTATTTTTTCAGGACATTCGTCTAATTCAGCACCACCTGTTCCAACAACTATTTGATTAATTTGTATTCTATCATTAAATGTTATTATTCCTCTTTGATATAAATGATTATCAGCACATAGATAATAAACATTTTTACCATATAATAATTCAGCATTATTTATAAAGAAATCACCTAATCTTTTTATATAATCTTTTTTGGTTTTATCTTTCTTTTGTTTAATAGTTATAATTGGATGATGACCGATAAATATTAAATTTGTACATTCTTTATTTTTTTCATCCTGAATTAATTTTATAATTTCATCTTCTTGATATTTTATTATTTCTTCTAAATTATCATATGGTTTATCAAATAGTAGAGTAGAACAATATGAATCAATATTCTCTTTGCTATTGAATAAATCATATACAGTTGATTCAAACATAATAATTAAAGTATTTTGTATTCTTTTATGCATTATATTTTTAAAAAATTTAAAATTTCTTTTAGTAAATTCGTCATGTTGTATTTTTAATAATCCACAATTATCTAAATCATTATCTTTATATTTTAATTTATCAAATTCGTGGTTTCCTAATAATATATATGTTTCTATATCTTTAGGTAAACATTCTACACCAGAAATAAAGTTATCATAATTAAATGTTTTCTCTTTTTTACCGTCTTTATCTTTCTTCTTATCTATATCATAGTAGTTATCACCAGCAACTGTTATAAAATTAATTGTATTTTTACTTATATGATCTTTTAATTTTTTCATTACATGAAACATACTATATTCTTCATTACATACGCCTCTATTCCAACATCCATAATGTATAAATTTGTTAATACTCATATATTATATTAAAAATAAAATAAAATTAAAGTTTATTAATAAAAAATAAATACCAATTTATACAAGAATATTATATGTTTCCAATATATTTTCTTCTGTTAAGTTTGATTCACTAACTTTAAAGTTTTGAACAATAGGTTCTGTTAATGAATAATTTGATAAAGTTGTTATTTGTACTTGTTTTTCTATTATTATTTCATTGTCTTTATCAATATATTGTGGATCATTTTGTGCTGTTCTATTTTTTGTTAATACAGTTGCTGTACCATTATTTGTATCTAAATATAATACAAATCTATATAATCCGGTTCCTTCTTCATGTACTAATATTTGACCTTTCTTAAATTCCCGTAAATCATCGCTTCTAATATGAATTATTTCTTGTTCTTTAAGATAAGTACCTATTCTATTATTCATGAATTTTGCCATATATTTAATAAAATATTTTTCTATATCTGTTTCAGTATCTTTATGCATATCACCTAATAATTTTAATATATTATTATCAGGAGGTGTACCACCTTCACTTATAAAATCTTGACCAAAATTATTTGGATCAATACCTGCTTTAAACATTTCTAATAATTTACTATCAATGCTTGTTCCACTTCCAATTGTATTACCAGCATCAAATAATGGACCATCTAATTTATATTCTGGTTTAATTGATGTTGGTTTAACTGTAGATCCTGGAACAACTGCTAAACTAACATCTTTATAATTTGAATCAACTAATAATACATATCCAAAATTTGGTACATAATAATCAATACCATTTATTCTATATTTCCAATAATTAATTACTTGACCTTCTAAAACAAGATCTTTAATAAAAACATTATTTTTAATTGATAAATCCTTTATATATAAATTATGTATTTTCATAACATATAAAGCCGACATAAGTTGAAATATTATACTCTTCCAAACATTTTCTGTATAAAAACCAGTATTTATCATACGTCTTGTATTACCTTCTTGTTGATATGTCTTTGATGCCCATGATGTTAAATTATATGTTGGTGATTCTGTAAGTGATACAATTACTTCACCATTATAATCTTTTAGATCTGCTGGTTTTTGAACTGGTTGTATATTTTGTAATGATTGATCTGTTGATATTTTTTGTATAATATGACCAGGATTTATATTACGTAATCCATTTACAACAGATGTTACAAAATCATTTTGTTTTTTATCCCATACATTTAATGTTGCAGTGGGGTTTAATGGATCCGCATTTGGATCTGGTTTTCCTAAATTTAATAATGTTATTTTATCAAATTCAATACATGAATTTTTACATAAATAATATCCATACATATTTACAAAATTTGGTGATAATTTCTTTTTAATAATATGTTCACGGATATATTCATAGAATGCTATTTCTCTCCATTGTTCATATTCATAAAATTTTGTTTTATCTTGTTTATTTAATAAATAACCACCTAAATTTAATTTATATATTCTTACGTTTATTGCCATTGAATCTTTTGAACATACTGCTTTTCCAAATGGTTCAGCTCGTTTAATTGGATAACATGTACGATAGATTAAAAAGCCATCTGGTAATCCTTTATATGGATTATTTGAAAATTTATTATTTATATTAAATGGATTTAATTCTAAAAATTTAATATGTGATAATAAACTATTTGCAGAATTTCCATCAAGATTTACTTCAGCTCCATCACCTTTTTGAAATAAAATAGTTCTAACATATTGAATTTGTGTAAGTCTTTCACCAACTGTTTTAAATGTAGTTGATACAGATTTTTGTGGAATTACATCTTCATATATCATTTGTAATTGACTATGTTTATCAACTGGTCCATTAGTAGTTATTTCATATACTTTATTATAATTTACAGTCATTGGATACATTGCTCCAAGCATGTTAGATGCATATGGATTAAACATGCTTGACATTTGTGCTGGAAAGAAAGGATTTGTATTTGTGATAGTTGGATACATTGTAAAACTATCTTTTGTATCTGGTTTTGGTTTTGGAGGTTGTTTAACTTGTAAATTTAAATTTACTATTTCTCCTTTCTCTGGACGTGGTTGGTGTGACGCATATTGTTGTTGTTGCTGCTGTTGATGTTGTTGTTTAACATCACCATATCTTTGTGTAAATATTTGTTCTTGTTCAACTGGTTTTCCAGGATTATTCTCATCTATAAACATTGGTATAATTTTTTCACCCCCACCTCTCATTACTTTATCATCATTTTTCAAAAAAAAAACTGATTTGTTAATTTGTATTTTTGAAGTTTTTTTCCACCACCTGTTTGCATTTGTTGAGGTTGCATACCCATAAAATTAGCCATAGGATTATTCATCATTGGTACACCTAGTTGTCCATGCATTTGTCCCATGTTCATCATACCTGGATTCATCATTGCTGGATTCATCATTGCAGGATTCATCATTGATGGATTCATCATTGCAGGGTTCATTGCCATTTCTTGTGGCATTTCTTGTGGCATTTGTTGTGGCATATTCATACCTTGATTCACTAACATTTGTCCTTCTTGTGGCATATATTGTTCTGGCATTTGTTGAGTAGGCATTTGTCCTTCTTGAGGCATTTGATTTTGCATACTATGTACTAAATGTTCTGGGGCAAGATCGAAATAACCATCGGGTAGATTTTCAAGTTTATGATGACCATAAGTACGGTTTTGTTTTTTGCTAGATCTTGATCTTGATTCTTTAGGTGTACTTGATGCACTTGATGCACTTGATGAGCTAGATTTAGATGAACTTGATTTACCTCCAGATTGTGTTATTGATGAAATACTTGTTAAATGAGGATTAATAGAACGATTGTTTGAAATACTATCAGACATATTAAATGATGTTGACGATTCTATTTTTTTTGATTTAGATTTTTTTGATGATTTTTTAGGTTTACCACCGCTCATAGAACTAAAAGATAGAGCATTAGATGCTTCTGATAATTCAGGTAGATTAATTTTTCTACTTCCTTTAATCATTGTACTATAATATTGATTAGATTTTTTATTTTTTATTTTATATAAATTATTTAAAAATCCAGATTCTATATATTTTATACCAGATTCTTTCATTTTAAGTGATGAAACTCTATTTTGATTTATTTCATTTGTATTTTCTATATTATCTATATTAAAATCTTTAAATATATTATTTTTTTTAATAATAGTTAATGCTGTAAATATTATATCTTGATTTTTATTATATTTATCTTGATCAAGTCCTTTAAATTTTTTATAGTCTTCAATTCTATATTTCTCTGGAATAATTTCATTAAAAAAATCAGTAAAATATTTTAATAATTTTTGAGAATTATCTTTTTCATTGTATTTCAAATAAAGATATATTGAATTAATTATATAATGTATATCATAATATGGATTATCGGTATTTAAATTATTAAGTAATATATCATTATTATTATTTTTTATATATTCACCTTGATGATAACTATTATCAAAATCAGTAATTTTAACCTCTATATTATTATTTTTTATTTTATAAGTCATACCACTTATTTTAATAATATCATCTGATTTTTCTTTAAAATATAATCTTATTGAATCTAAATTTAAATTATTATGTCTAAATTTATTAAATCTCTCGGATAATTTTATTAATGTTATAAAGATTTGAAATATTATATTTTTTATATCATATACTGTTATAGTCTCTATATTTTTATCTAGATATTCTTTTAATGTCATCATTTTAAAAAAATGTTCTGTAACTATAACATACATATTATTGTTATCTTTTTCATATAATTTATCAAAATCATCTTGTAATGTTGAAATTATTTTTTCTAATTTATCTTTCTCTATATCAAAACACATAATTGGAAGTAGTATATGATTGAATTTTTCTTCGAATACTACTTCACTACCCATGTACATCATTGCCATATTATATAATTCAGGACGTAATAGATCATTTAAATTATATTTTTTATTTGTGAAACCAATGGCAATAGTATAACTATTACCACTATTTTCTTTTTTATAATGTAGACGATTGTTGTAAATACCCATTTTTTTTATATTTCCTGTAAGCACTTCACTAAAATTAAAATCTTTATCTTTTCTAATATCATCGATAACTATATCTTTTTTATTAATACTATTAATACTATAACATTCATCTGTTTTATTTGCATATATTGATTCATATAAGATTTCTAAACAATAATCAATATTATCATATAAGTTATCACTCATTATATAAATATATTATATATTATTATTTAAAATTTATTTAACATTCTAGTATAAAAAGCTTGCCTGAATTTTATATTTATAAAGCGAAAATCTGCTTGAATTCTTGTTAGACGAATTCTTATGAATGCATCTAATAAAAATTGACGTAACAAAATTTAAAGAATTTTTTGCCTGAATTCTTGATATTCATTTCTAAAGAAACTGATTAATAAAAATTGACGCAGCATTTTTGATTTATTTATAAAGCAAAAATCTGCCTGAATTTTTATTTGATTATTCCTTTAGGAATAATCAAATAAAAATTGACACAAAAACAAACTAATACCTTAAGATACATATATATAATTATATACTACATGTTTCAAATATCTAAACGTTCACTTTCCTATTTTAATTATGTATTCAATAATATACAAGAAGATATCATATTTAAAACACAATCAGAATTTATTAAGGATCAATGTAAAAGTAAAGTAAATCTTGGAATTGGTGTTTATGCTGATAGAAAAGGTATATTACCTCCACCAACATCTCGTTATTTACCATTAAGTGGTGATAATACATTTCTAGAAATATCACTAAGGTTTCTTTTTGGTTTTGATAATATAAAAAATATGTTTAAGTTTCAAACATGTGGTGGTACTGGTGCTTTAAGTTTAGCTCATCAAATTATTTCATCTAAAAATATTCATGACTTAACATATGGTTTTCATATTCCAACATGGGGTAATCATTTTCAAATATTTAAAGGTGATCATATTTATCTTAAAAATAATCAATTAGAATCATCACAACCATATGATGCACTTGTAATACAAACATCATGTCATAATCCAACAGGAAATGATTATACTGACATTGAAAAAAATAATATATTAAATTATGTTGAAAAGAATAATATTGTATTAATTATGGATACAGCTTATTTTGGTTTGAGTGGTAATATTAATGAAGAAAGACAATTTTTACAAAGTGCACTTGTACGTGATATTGATCTTTTTATACCATTATCATATAGTAAAATTGCAGATGTTTATGGTCATCGTACAGGTGTTTTATTTTTTAGACCAAAATCAACAATAAAATTTAAAGATAATGTAACAACTAATACAATTATTGCTAATGTTGAACAGATGATTAGAACAAATATTTCGAATGTACCGAGATATGGTTCTGATTATATAATGAATACTTATTTTTCAGATGATAATAAACAAAATAATTTTATAAATAAAATAAATAATATGGCTGAACGTATAAATACATTTAGATCACAACTTGATAGCGATCTTAATATAAATGGTATTGTTAATAATATTAAAGATGGTCATGGTATGTTTAGTCTTCTACCATTAACACAAAAAGAAATAAAATCGTTACAAGAAAACTTTCATATATATCTTTTACCAAATGGTAGAATTAATATTTGTGGTCTAACTGATAATAATTATGATTATATTATTAATGCAATTATTAAAACTAAAAATATTTAATTATAGTTCAGGTCATTATATCTTTCTATCCTATTTCAGATATAAATCCTCTAAAGTTCTCATTTTATCTTTATTTGGATTTTCACTACCTAATAATTTTATAATATCTATATTATAAGTATTTGATTCTACATTATTTTTTCTAGGTGTTTTTGTTTTATTTCTTGATGATTTTTTAGATTCTTTCTTAGATCCTTTTCTAGATCCTTTCTTACTTGGTGTTTTAAATAAATTATCGTTATCTTTATCAACACTTAATATTTTATTAAAATCATATCTAATACCATTTGTTTGCTGTTGTTTTGGTTCATTTGTTCTAAATTCTTCAAAAAATGGATCTTTTTTTAATAATTCATCTGGTGTAATATATTCATCATTTACGAGAATTCTACCCTTTTCATGAACAACACCATCTGTTTCTTCTCTATATTTTTTAGGTACTACTCTATCAATAAATTGTTTTACTTCTTTTGGAACACAATTATCAGTCAATATTTGTGGAAAAAAACCCTTTCTAATTAAAGTATTAAAAAAATAATGTATATCATAATATCTATTTTGTTCTGGTGTTATATTAATTCTTTTAGTCCATTTTGATGAAACCTTTATATTGTCTACTATACCTGGAATACATGCAAAATCAAAATCCCATAACTTAATTTGATAACCTATATTTGGTACTTTGTATTTTGATCCTACTACTAAATATCTATAATATTCTTTTTTCATACTTATTTTTTGTATTAATATATTATTTGCTTTCATATCATTGTGTCTAAATGCTGGATATTTTGATTGGATTATAGCTAATACAGATAATATTTGAAAGAAAAATACTTTCCAATGTGTTATACTAAAATGTGTATAATTATTTCTAAAATAATCTAATAAATCACCTCTGTTAGCCCATTCACTTATTAATATTGATACTGTTGAACTAAAATCCCCATTATGATATCTTTCTACAAATTCTTTATATCTCTCGTTTTTTTCATCTATTTTATCTAATTTTACTAAATTAACAAATGTATCAATATTTGTATTAAAAGTACCAAATGGTATTATTAAATGCGGTGTTTGCCTTTTAACTATAAAATAACTTAATACTTTTAACATCATTAATTCAGCATTCTCTGGTCTTCTTATATCATTTATACTTCCATATTTTTCTTTTTTAGGATATGCTACTACTTTAACTGCATATTCAAAATTATTATCTTCAGAAATTCCTTTAAAAGTATGTCCAGTAGTTCCACTTTTAATATATTTTAATTTTCCACCTATTTGATTTATTATGTTACTGAAATCAAATAATTTTTTCTTTAATACAACTCTTGTATCATAAGAATCACCACTTTCATTTTCATTTATATTTTTACATACAAAGTTTTCAGTATCTGTTGAATCAAAATTTATAAGTGGTTGTAGATCTTTTCCATCTAATAAATTTTTTATAAATTGAATTCTCATAGGTATAGAATCTTTATCTTCTATATTGTCAATTTTTATATGATCCATATTTTTCTCAAAAATATCACTCATTAAATAATATATATATATATTTACTATAATTTTATTATAAATAAAATAAACGTACAATTAAAATATTTGAAAAAGTAAATAAAAATGCTAATGTGTTAGTGTCATCTTAGACTGTGAGAATTCTATATGATTTATCTTTTCTATCTTTGGTTGTTCTTGAAAAAAAGATTTCTCTTCTTTAGGTGTTTTGACTATGATGAATTCTTCACCATCAATTACAATCACCAGTTCGTTATCAGTGTGTGAAAAGTAGTGAGAGATTTGAGTAGCCATGTTTGTTTCAGTACTTACTGTTCTGACGTATCGTATGTGATATATATCTTTGTTTTTGGAATATATAAACATTTGGTATTTTCATTTTTTTATTATTTTATTAAATCAAAATCTATCATTGGTAGTTCTACCTCACATAACCAATATATATCATTATCATAATTAATCTTATATTCATTTGGAAACATATATCTTGTTCTTATATCTTTGAATTTATCAATATTTACTGATATGTCTTTTAAAATATCATTATAATAATATGGTATAACTGATAATAGTTGTTTATCCATATTTATTGTTTCTTTATATGGTATTTTTATTTCTTTATTATTATTTATCATATCATTTATGTATCTAATTAAATCTGATGCAAATGGTGCATCATCAAAGTAATAACAAAATTGCCACGATGGCATAGATATATCAAAATAATAATTACATATCCATTGTATCATTTCAATATAATTTTTACATATATTATCTATAAAATGATCTTGATTAATTCTTGAATTGAATTTAATCTCATAATATCTAAATTTATAATCTTTTTTTTCTCCTATACCTAATTGTATTAAATCAGTTTTTTCTATATCTTTTAAATTATCTCTATTCCATATATCTCTATCATAATCGATTGTTGCATTACAACGTCTATTTTTGTTTTTATTTTTATATGCTGGTATATCACTAGTATAGAATTCATGTTCATAGTCTCCTATATATTCAAATATCATTTTCAAATTATTCCAATTAATTTTTTTTTTATCATAATTATAAATATATGATTGAGTATATGAATACATTTTACAATATGCTTCTATTAAATATTCAATACCATTAATTCTAATATTTAATGTTGGTATATGTGGTATAAAATCATTTCCTAATAAGAAACATAATATTATAAAATCTTTTGAAAAATCAACACTATTTAGATCTAATTCTAAGTAATCAATATATTCTTCTAATTTATTAATTATATATTCATTATATGTATTAATTACATTTTTGATTGATAGGTAACACAATGGTTCATTAACATCATCTGTAATTGGCTGATTTATATTTTTAAGATGTTGAAGTTCTCTTAATAGAAATATTTCACTATTATTAGTATATGCCGATAATGCTAAAAATATAAGATCTGCATCTAAACCATATATAACATGACGTTTCTTTATTTGTTCTTCATTTTGTTTAATATATCTTATTATTTTATGTTCTCCTTCACCTGGTTCTTTATATGATGAATATATAATGTTAGGTAATCTATTTTTAAATTTTTCAAGTGCATTGTCTAATTTAATCATAAAGTTAGTTCCAGGAGTAATGACTATATTAGACCATTCTGTATTTTTATTAATATTGTATTTTTTATTTAATTGTTCTGTAAATTTTTTATCTATTACTGATTTATATCTTCTCTTACGTTGTTGATTTATTTTAGCAACTGGGGCAACTCCATCAACTGCTATATATATATTGTCTGTTGGTTTTACAAAATCAATAATATACTTAATATATTTTATTATTCTTTTTATCATTAACTCTTCTAGTTTATCAATATCGGTAATATTAGAATAAAGTTTTAATATATCAAAACATTTTGGATGAAATAGACAATTTGCGTCAAAATATAAATTATTGATATCTTTTAAATTATTTATAATAATATTATTATGAACATTGTTTTTCATAAGCCATACAAAAAATCCAGGTACACCCATATATAGTTATTAAATTAATTACTTGTTATTAGATTATTAACTATTATTATTTCAAATTTTATTTTATTTTATTAATTTTTATTTTATTTTATTAATTATTATTATATAAAAATGAGTCAATTTAATAGAGATCTCTATTCATTAACATCTGCTATGTCACCAACTATGTCTTTTGCATTAACTGGTGGTAAAAGTGCTAAATCCAAGAAAACATCCAAGAAAACATCAAAAAAAGGTTCACGTAAACAATCAGGTGGTCGTGGAATGCCCCAATTTATGGTTGATATGATGGCTGTTAAAAAAGAAGTTAAATCTAAACATACTGATATTAAAGATGGTCCCGCACTCTCCAAAGTTGTTAGTGAACAACTCAAATCAAAAGGTTCAGTTGATAAAGCAGTTGAAGCATTAAACAATATGTCATCATCTGAACTTAAATCAAAATTAGATACAGTTAATAGAGAAATCGCTGAAAAACGCGCTTCTAAGAAACAATCACGTCAATCTTCTAAGAAATCTTCTAAGAAATCAAAACAATCACGCGGAATGCCCCAATTTATGGTTGATATGATGGCTGTTAAAAAAGAAGTAAAAGCCAACCATACTGATATTAAAGATGGACCAGCACTATCCAAAGTTGTTAGTGAACAACTTAAATCACAAGGTTCAGTTGATAAAGCAATTAAAGCATTAAATGATATGTCATCATCTGATCTTAAATCAAAATTAGAAAAAGTTAATAGAGAAATTGCAGAAAAACGCGCTTCTAAGAAACAAGCATAATAAATATAAGTTATAATTCACATCCAATTAATTGATCAGTTATTGGTGTAAAATTATGTTGAATTATTTCGGGTGATGCATCGTTGTCTAATTTTTTTTTTTAAAGAATGATAGTTTATATTTGTCAAAGTTTCCAAATAGAAATTTTTTAAAATTTTCATAATATGATTCATCTATTTCACAATTATATCTATATATCATACAATTATCGTATTTTTTATGAAAATCATTAATTATATTTTCATTATATACTTTTATATTTATATCGACTGCAGCCTTAATACTTCTTGAACCATCACATGGTAAAAATCTTCCCTCAGTAATACCTCTATTAATACTTCTTTTATATAATAAATTTACATTTGATGTATATGGATAAACTATTATTGGTATATAACCATACCATTTTAATAAATATAATAAATTATTCACATAATTTATGTCTGCTGTGGCAATTTCAAAAAATATATTTTTATTTAAAAAGGATGCAATAAATATCATTAATTCTGATAAACTATCTGCTCTATTTTTAACATATATAGGATAAATTGTTCTTTTAACTATTTCTGGAATATGACCACGTAATATATCAACATTATTATCGTTATTTAATACAATTTTATTTTCATCAAAATATTCCTTTACTGTTTTTTTTAATTTTTCAATAACAGTAATATTTTCATCCTTTATTATTTTATCATATGTTAATTTATCTACATTTGTATCTATAAATGTACTATAAATGTATTTTTCTTCAAGATTTTCTTCATAATATTTTTTAATAATATGTGCAGACAATTTTCTAGCAAGTGTTTTTCCTGAAGCAGGTGGTCCATATAGGATAACAAAATATTTGTTTTTTGTTTTATTATATTCACCAGAACATTTAAATTTATTATCTAAATAATTCATAAAAGATGAAAAATCAGTTGGATCATATGCTAGTTTATCATTACAACCACCAGTTAATTTAATGTCAATATATTTACATATATCTTTAATTTGTTTAGATTCTATATATTTTTTTTATATTTTTCATATTTATATTTAAATTGATTATCCATAATATTATTATATATAAATAATTTAATTATTTATAATATTCTACCTGTTTCATCCCATACTCTAAATTCATTATCATTTATTATTTCTAAATATTGATATCTTCTATTATGATGTTTTTGTTTATATGTTGTATAATATTTATCAAATGTATCAAATGCTGAACTACTACCATTGTCAACACGCCAAATTTGATCACCACAAGTACCATTAATATCTTTATTTAATAAAAATGATTGTGGTGTATGTCCAATTATCATTTTTTGTGCATTGAATAATTTTAATACTTTAGATATATTATCTTTACATTCTGGATAATCTATTGGCGCATTTGCTGGTAAACTTCCTAATATTCTTGTCCAAAACATAGAATCCTGAGATCTAATAAGATTTGATACACTATTAGTCTGAACTAATCCTAATAACCATTTTTTAATTAATATATTTACATTCTCGACATCCAAATATCCAGTAAATTTTAATTGTTGTACTAAACTATCAATAATACCTGCATGAACAAATAAATTTGATCCTATAATTACTGTTGCATTACGCGTACAACCTAAAAATTTACCATATTCATTACCTGGTTGAAAAGCATGTTTTCTTGCTTCTGCACCATCTTCGAAATCAATATCAGGTACTTTATATTGTTTCAATATATTTGATAATCCTTTAAAAGATACATATTGTACTTCTCCTAATGCATTTAATAATTCATGATTACCTAATAACGATATTACTGCTCCTCCAACTTTTACTGCTTGTTCATGTAGATTAGTAAATAATTTTAATATTTTTAAATCAGAATCTTCATCTTCTTCTGGATTAATTGTCTTTGGATTATCACATGTATAAGATCCATTAGGTCTACATCTGTCAATTTGATCACCAACCTGAACAAGATGTGTATCTCCACCAATCCATTCCATTTCATATTCTATATCTTCTTGTGTTATAGTTTTAGATACAGATATTGATTTTTCATCACTACTTACACTGATATCTACATTTATATTACTTGTTTTAGTACTTGTCTGTCTACTTATTTTTCTATTCTTTTTAGATTTATTTTTTTTAGATTTCTTTATTGGTGTGTCTCGTGTAACTGTTTTTGTTACTGTTCTTGATAGTTTATTTTCTTTAACTATTTTAGCGAGTTTTGCCATTTCTAATAATTTAATAATCATATTATAATCACCGTGAATATCTCCAAAAACAACAATACGTTTAACCTTTTGATATATAAATGGTATAAAAGAATATTTTGAACAATGTGATTTAAATTCATTTTCTTTAAAATCTATTACATTTTGGTTTTCTAACATAAAAATATATATTTACATAAGATTATATTATTAATTATTATTATTATTTTATTATTAATTATTTATATTTATCGACCAATTAGTTGGATGAGGTAGTGGTATTCTATTTTTAACTGATATATTGCCGATATCTAATAATTTGGAATACTGTTCTGACTCATATATATTAAATCCTCTTGTAACTGGATCCTCTAAATATCTTTTAACAACTTGTATTTTAAATTTTTTTGTCATATCTTTATAACCATCATCTTCATGGTGATATTTTATTTTCTTGTCATTTTCTTTTCTAATATTTTCAAAATATTTATCAACATGTTCTTCAGGCTTTCTTATTGATTCATTAAATGTTTTTTCTTTTTTATCAATATATTTCTTAATTAAATCAGTTTGTTTATTTAATATTTGTTCTTGTTCACTAACTATATTTTTTAATTGTTTAATTTCTAAATTATCTATACCTGATATATCTGGTTTTACAATATTTTTTTTTGATTCTAATATTGTTTTATTTAATGTAAATATTTCAACATAAACTGTTAATATTACTACTATTAAAAATATCACAATAATTATATATGTTTTAATTTGCATATAATAATTATATATAAGAAAAATAATAAAAACTAATTATCTAGAATAAGATTTTTTTATAATGGAGTATATGTTATTGAATCTTCATCATATCCAGAATAACCATCTGATGATAATCTTGATCCACATACATCAATAACATCATCAGATGAGGGTTGTGTTAATTGTTGTGTTCTATTATCGGTTTGTAATGAATTTGAATGATCAGCATCGGCATGTGGATGATCAACATCATTTGCAGCAGTTAATTTATTTGTTTCTACTTGTTGTGATGCGGGTTTTTGTAAAGCAGCTCTATCAATAACTGGTTCTTTTGGTAATTCATGTTCTTGTTCTGCTTCTGCTTGAGTAAAATGTTCAGCTCCTCCAATTTTCTTTAAAAGATATGCACCAACAACTACTATAACAGATGTTAATAAAGCAACTTTAACACTTCTTGCTAATAAATAAGCAAGTAAAAATACATATACTAATTTAACAGCATAATTACCAAAAAATTTAACAAGAGATGCATTTAACATAGGAGCAGCAGCAGGAGCATATAAAATTAAAGCAACTAATACAACATTATTAAGATAACTATTTGAAAAAATACCTAATTGTTTTGTAAGAACTCTATCAGTTGTATCAAGTGCTTTATTTGTTAAAGATCTTACAGAACTTACCGATGAACTTAATGTTTCCATTTATATATAATAATATTAGAATTAGTAAAAAATTTGAATTTAAAATTCATAATTTATATTAAAAGTATAATTATTATATAACTTATATGAAATGTCTAAAATATAAAGGTTATTATATTAAAAAATCTAGTCTATCTGAAGAACAGATTACTAAAATCAAACAAGATCTTAAAGTAAAACCAAAGTTAATAGAATTTGGAGAAAAAACTAGTGATACATCGTATAAACTATATAAATCAACTAAAAAATATTTTATTGTTCCAAAATATTATGGATTACAAAACTTTGGGGAAACTGCTTTTAAAGTACCACATGATACACATAATATAAATTTTAATGGAGAACTTCGCGATTATCAAGTTCCTATAGTTAATAAACTACTTGATCATCTTAATAATAAAGGTGGTGGATTATTAAGTGTTCCATGTGGTCGTGGTAAAACTAGTATGGCTATATATATTGCTCATAAATTAGGTGTTAAAACCTTAGTAGTAGTCCATAAAAGTTTTCTACTAAATCAATGGAAAAAACAAATTAAAAGATTTTGTAATATAGATGCTGGTACTATTCGTGGTAAAATAATTGATGTTGAAAATAAAGAAATAGTTGTAGGTATGATTCAAAGTATAAGTATGAAAGATTATGATGATGATGTATTTAATAAATTTGGATTAGTAATTTATGATGAATCACATCATTGTGCATCAAAAGTCTTTTCTCAGGCTTTGATGAAAACATGTTGTAAATATACTCTCGCATTAAGTGCAACCCCATATAGAACGGATGGTTTAATTAAAGTAATGCATTGGTTTCTTGGTGAAACTATATATCGTGAAAAATTACGTATTAATAATCAAGTAGTTTCTAAAATATTTACATTTACAAGTTCTGATGAAAAATTTAAAGAAAAATCTATTCATTATGGACCACAAAAAGGAAAACCAGATATTATTAAAATGATGAAGAATTTATCAGAATTGAATCAAAGAACACAACATCTTATTAATATAATAAATGAAATACGTAAGGATCCTGATAGAAAAATTATTATTCTTAGTAAATATGTAGATCATCTTAAAAGCATGAAAGAAGGTATTGATGAATTAATTAAAAAAGACATAGAAAATGGTAAACTTTTAGATGATGAAATAAAAACAACATTATATATTGGAGCTATGAAACAATGGCAGAGAGAAGAAGCTGAAGCCGATGGTGATATTTTCTTTGCAACAAATGATTTAGCAAGGGAAGGATTGGATATAGAACGACTAAATACTGTTATATTGGCAACTTCACAAAAAGATGTAAATCAGTCTGTTGGACGAGCTATGAGAAAATTATTAGAAAATGGTGATCTAAGACCATTGATTATTGATTATGCTGATAATCTATCATCTTTTAAAAATCATGCGCGTATTCGAAAAACATTCTATAAACAATGTAAATATCTTATTGAAGAATATGTAATTGATGATGATAAAATATTTACTGATGATGCTCAAACAGAAACAACTCTTGCCGAATGTTTGAAAACTGAACCGGTCGAAATACTTGTTGAAAGTGATAAAAAAAATGATGAAAATGAGGATAAAGATCTCCAAACGAAACAAAATGGCAAAGACACTTTTTTATGCTTGGAATCGCAAGGCGATTCGCAACCGAAAAAAATAATTAAATCTGGTAGAATAACAAAACGACTGATATAGTATATTTTTAATGTCTTGTTAGTTTAGAGTCAATACAAAAATTGAATAAACTAACTATTTATATAATTCTACGAGAACCAATATTATAGACAACACAAGTATTCAAAATGGATAATAATCTACACATACCTGATGAAAGAATTACTTGGTATAACTTTATGCATATAATCAGCCAAAATTTAGATGAAGAAACTATGACGCGGTATCTTTTGCGCGATTTGGATAGATCCCAAATAAATCATATATTTTATAAGAATGGAATACTTGCCTATTACAATAACCAGTTCTATAATGATTTGGTTCGCGTCATCTAGATACTTTTTTTAAGTCGTAGATACTTCATTTTATATTTCATATATTATTGAAAAAAAAAATGATATATAATTTATTTAACTTTAAATCTATTAAAATATATAATAACAAATGCAAAATACTTTATGGATTGAGAAATATAGACCAATTAAAGTAGACGATATATTAGTTGATGATACGATTAAAATAGAAATTGATAAAATAGTTAAAAATAAGAATATTCCAAATATGATATTAACTGGTACTCCAGGTATTGGTAAAACAACAACTATTCTTTGTATTGCTAGAAAATTATATGGTAAATATATGGATGATGCAGTGTTAGAACTAAATGCATCTGATGAACGTGGAATTAAATTAATTAATAGTGGTGAGTTAAATACATTTTGTACTCATAAACTACCATATTATGAAAAAGATATTAATAATCATCCTCAACATAAATTAATTATTTTTGATGAAGCTGATAATATGACTGAAAAAGCACTGCCTATAATTAGTATTCTTATGGATAAGTTTCATAATACTACTCGCTTTGTATTTACATGTAATACATCATCAAAAATAATAGAATCTATCCAATCAAGATGTAAAATTATTAGATATATGCGTTTACATGTTGATAAAATAGTTAATAGATTAGAAACTATACTAAATTTAGAAAAAATAAAATATGATAGAAAAGCATTATATGAAATAGCACAATATTCAGCTGGTGATATGAGATATGGTATTAATTTATTGCAATTAGTTGCTGATAGATTTAAAAATATTACCATAAATAATATTCAAATATTATGCGAAACACCATCTAATACTGTAATTGGTGATATTTTAGATATTGTAAAGAAAGATACAAAACAAGCATTAATAAAGGTATATGAATTAAAAGATTCTGGATATAGTGTTAATGATATATTTATTGGATTTTTTAATTTTTTGAAATCTCCAAATATATCAATAGATGATAATTATAAAATGAATATATTACTTATTCTGTCTGATTATATTTATAATATATCGAAGTATTCTGATACCGATATTAATCTTACTAATTTTATTCTGGATATATCTAAATAAAATTGAAAATTTTAATTATATGGCAATCTATATAGTAAATATACATTATTAAATCACCGAACAGACAATGTCTATTAACACTTTTATTAACGCGTGCATCAATGATGACGTAAGTATATTTTCTAGTATTCTTGAAGATAATTCTTTTTCATTAGATTTTATTCAAAATGATAGTATAGTTACTATTAAAAATAAGATGTTCCATCTAAATAACATTACTTGGACTGATATTATTGGTAAATATATTCTATCATCTTTTAATAATAAAAATAAAATTATGAATTATATTATTCAATTAGTCCAAAATCATACCATTAATCTAAATGTTGATTATGATTTATTTCAATTTTCTCTTTTTATGAAAATAGATTGTGATAATGTTTATGGTCTACGACTTATTTATAGTGTTATGAATCAAATAGACTTTGAACTAACTAATCAACAAATTATACAATTACTCGAAAGATGTTTTATGAAATCATCATCAAAGTGTTCAAAGTATTTACAATCATGCTATGACAACATTGATGATATTATCATAGAAATTGATAATGTAAATTCCAGACCAAAGTTTCTATCTTTTCTTGTTCAAACACAAAATAAATCATTTAATATATTTAAGACAACATCTAAATATTGTAAGGTAGCAAATTAAAAATTGAATTAGTATTATCACTAATACTTATATATGTTATTTATATTACTCATCAACATTATCGATAATATGTCTAATAATAGTGATTATTGTGATTATTGTAGCGCGACATGTGGATTTCTAGAAAGTTGTACGACACATTGGTCAAATGGTTGTAAATCTGATGGCTTACCTCAAGATGTGATGTGTATGGAATGTTTTTTTCCACTTCCACTATCTATGGCAATTGTTATAGATGTTTTATTCTGTCCGTTTCAAACGATATATTATATTGGTAAGTGTATTGGTAAGTGTATTGGTAAGTGTACTTGTAAAACTAAAAAAAATAATGTTGATTCATCTGTTATTTCGCAACAACCAACTATTGTTACAAACTCGGAAAATCAACAATAAGAAAACAATATTATAAATTATTATGATGCTAAAAATAGAGAACTTGTTAAATCGTAATGTATGATTTACTTACAAAAAAAGCTGATTTTTTTTATATTTAATTAAATTAATTCTATATCTATATATTAATTCTATACAATGCATGACATATCAAGTTATTTACAAGATTATAAAATTATAAATGATTCAATACATGGGTCAATATGTTTATCTCGATTAGCTACACAAATAGTAGATACTCCAGAATTTCAACGTTTAAGATATATAAAACAACTTTCGACATGTTATTTTGTATTTCCAAATGCTGTACATACACGATTTGAACATAGTATTGGAACATATCATATATGTAAAAAAATGTTATATAACCTTAAGAAAAATTCAAAAAAAGAAGAAATAAATAATATAAAAGATATACCAGAATTACAAAATAGATTTAAATATAAAAATGATACTGATTATCTTGATGATTTTATTATTGAACTTGTTTGTATTGGCGCATTATGTCATGATTTAGGTCATGGTCCATTTAGTCATTTATTTGATGATAACTTTGTTCAGAAAAAAACAAATATTATAGAAGAAAATAAATATCATGAAATCAGATCTTGCAAGTTATTAGAAAAAATTATAAAATCAAATCCATTTCTTGATAATCTATTTTTTGATTCAGAAATAAAATTTATTGCTAATATAATTAATCCAAATCCAAATATTCATAAAAGTTATATATATCAGATTGTATCAAATAGTTTAAATAGTATAGATGTTGATAAATTTGATTATTTAACAAGAGATTCTAAAATGTTAAATATAAATATATCTTTTGATTATATTAGACTTATTAATAATTCAATGGTAATTAATAACACTATATGTTATCCTAAAAAAATAGATTCAGATATAGTTAATATGTTTCAAACACGTCATTATATGCATAAGAAAGTGTATACGCATAAAATAGTTGTTTCAAGTTTATTATTGATAACTGAACTATTAGATATATTGGATAGCATTATTAATTTCTCTGATTCAGTTGACAATTTAGATGAATTTATAAAATATACTGATGATTATATTATTAATTTTGCTAAGTTTATTATCAATAATAAATTAAATATTGATATAGATATAGATAAAATAAATAACTTAGAAAATATATTAAATAAGATTGATAATCATTCTTTTTATACAATGGTTTATTATAACTATATTGATTGTTCAAATACTACTGATAAATTTTATAACTTTAAACAAGATATTTGTGATGATAATGATTTAGTATTATTTGAATCTGTTATTGGTTTTATTAGTGGAAAAAAAAAGAATCCATTAGAATCAGTGTATTTATATCAATCTAAAAATCCTTATCAGAATCTTGAAATACTTACAAATACTAATGTTGAAAGACTATTGCCAAATAAATATCAAGAAAAAATATTAATTATATTCTATAAACATAAAAATAATTTTGAAATAGTTGAAAAACTTAAGAATTTTTTTATCCCTTCATAGTTACATAACAACTATTTATTGTTATTGAATTTAAATTAGATACTATAATACTTTTTAATTTAATATAATCAGCATCTATTATTATATTTGTAATACATGTATTTGACATACCATAGTAAATATCTACATAATAATTTGATTTTGAGTAACTAATATTATCTTTTGATGTATATAAATAAAATCGTATAGGTAATAAATTCATTGCTATAATATCTTCAAAATTTATATCAAAAGATTTATATTTTTTTAATTGTATTGAATTTGATACTAATATATTTAAACTTGTTGCAAATATAAATCTGTTAGTAGTATAATCATTTATATTATGTACACATAATGCTCTATTCGTATCAGTTGTTGGTATAATGGTATTAATACTATTACCAGATGCATCATATAAACCAGTTTTTAAAAATACATCTTGTAGTGTATCTGGATTTATACTTACTACTGGTGAACTAGGTAATATAAATGTAAATAACTTTAATCTATTCTGTTTTTGATTAGATGTATTTCTAAATCTAACTCTAAAATATTGTGCAGTAATAGATAATAAATATGTTTTTGTTCCCTCTGTAATTACAATATTATTTATTGTAACATCTTTAATATCAGATTGTTGAATATTATATTCTGTTGTAAATGCATATGGTTCTTCAATAATATTAGTAAAATCTATTGATATTTTACCTGGTACATCAGTTGAAACCGATACAAGTAAACCAGCACCTGATGTAATTTTTTGTGGTTGTGGACGAAATTCTTGATTTGGATTTAAACCACCTAATTTATTAGTCGAACCAGTTACAAAACCATCGCTATCATAATTACTATGTTGTGATTGCATATATTATATAAGTAATAATTAATTAAGTAATAATTAATTAATATCTTTTAAAATAGGTAATATATATGATTCTAATTCTTTATATTTATTTTTATACATATCAATTGTTATATTATTATTTGTTTCAGCTTCTTCTAGCCAATTATCAAACTCTGATATATTTATATATACTTCATTATATTTTTCTCCTAATTTTATCTTATATTCTGGTGTTTCTATAGTTCGTTTTATTGATGATATATAGTTATCCAAATAATTCTTAGATTCTATCTTTTCTTTTATTAGTTTATCAAATTCTGCATATTTATTTGCTTCATTTATCATTGTATTTATTTGCTCTTTGTTTAATCTATCTTTCCGATTTTCTATAATTATTTTATTTTCTTTTCCAGTTGATTCTTCTTGTGCATGTACACTCATTATACCATTTGCATCAACAGTAAATGTAACTTTTATTCTTGGCATACCTTTTGGTAAAGGTGGTAATCCAGATAATTCAAATGTACCTAATAAATTATTATCTTTTGTTAATTCTCTTTCTCCTTCAAATACTTTTATAGTTACACCTGGTTGATTATCTGTAAATGTAGAAAACACTTCTTCTACTGAATATGGTATTGTTTGATTTCTTTTTATCATTTTAGACATCACACCACCTGCCGTTTCAATTCCCAAACTTAGTGGTGTTACATCTATTAATGTTATTTCACCACATGACATTTTATGATTTGATAAAATTGCTCCTTGTATAGTTGCACCATATGCAACTGCTTCATCTGGATTTATATTTGATCGTATTTTATTTGGAAATTTCTTTTCTAATAAGTCTCTTACAGCTGGTATTCTTGTTGACCCACCTATTAATACTACATCATCTATATCTCTATCTGAAAATTTAGCGTCAATTAATGCTTTTCTAATCGGTTCTAATGTTCTTTCAAATGTTTCTTTACATATTTCTTCAAAAATATTTTTTGTAACTGACATATTTAGATCTTGATTATCATAAAAGTTTTCTACTAATATTGTTGCAACATTAGTATTTGATAATGTTTTTTTTGCATTCTCACATGCTGATTGTAATTTTCTCATTGATTTCATGTTTTGTTTTAATTTATAAAATTCTTCTAAACTATTATTATATTTCTCTACTTTTGTTGTTGTATTTTTAACTTCTTTTTTAATAAATTGTTGTAAACATTTAAGTTCATCTATAGTTTTAACATTATATAAAGTACATAATTGTAATTTATCTTCCTCTGATAATAATCGTGTTTTTAATATATTTTTTTCAACATAAGAAAATAAAACATATTCTTTTAATTTAATATCAAAGTCCTCACCTCCTAAATGTGTATCACCTGCTGTTGATTTTACTTCAAAAACACCATCATCTAATGTTAATATTGTTACATCAAATGTACCCCCTCCTAAATCATATACTAAAATATTTTTTGTATTTTTTTCATTTAGACCATATGCAAGAGCGGCAGCTGTAGGCTCATTTATAATTCTTAAAACTTCTAAACCAGCTATTTTTCCAGCATCTTTTGTTGATTGTCTTTGCGAATCATTAAAATAAGCTGGTACAGTTATAACAGCTTTTGTAACTTGTTTATTTAGATATTTTTCAGCTATTTCTTTTATTTTTTTTAATATCATTGCTGATATTTCTTCTGGATAAAATTCTTTTTCTTCATCTAAATATTCTACTAGTATTTTTGGTTTATTATTCTTATCACTAATAATTTTATAAGTATAATGTTCTAAATCCTTTTGTATAGTTTCATCATTAAAATTTCTACCAATTAATCGTTTTGCATCATAAACAGTATTTCTTGGATTTTGACCAGCCATATTTTTAGCTACTTCTCCAATATATCTTTCTTCACTTGTAAATGATACATAACTTGGAAGAGTTCTATTTCCTTGCTCGTTTGCAATAATTTCTACTTGATTATGTATATATACACCAAAACAACTATATGTTGTACCAAGATCAATTCCTATAACTATATCATCTGTATTAGACATAATACAATAAATGAATAATATTTTAAATAGATTTTAACACAAATAAAAATATTGATATAAATATATATTACTTATATATTATGTTATAGTTATTATATATGAAAACATCTAAATCAGAATTAAATTTATCGAGTTTAAATAAAGATGCTTTTATTATGTCAAAACCAATTAATATATATACATCAAGAAGTGGTATTATTAATAGAAATAATTTAAGTGATCAAAATAATCAAACAAATGATCTATCTTATTCTATGTATTTAGAAAAATCAGAATCTAGTATGTCAGTCTCACCGGATATTACATTGAATTCTATATTCCCAAAGAAAAATGATAAATGGGTTGATTCCAGTTTAGTATATAAATGTCAAGGATGTGCTATTAGTTTTGGATTATTTACTAGAAAACACCATTGTAGAGCATGTGGAGGTGTTTTTTGTAGTTATTGTTGTAATAAATATATTGATATTCCAAGAAACATTATAGATATACCACAAGAAGATAATACTATCAAAGTAACACTTAAAAAATCATTACGATGGTTATATGGAGAAACTAAAGAATTAACTTGTAATAATTGTGATAAAAAAATTAAAGACTTAAAAGATATAGAGTATTTAATAAAAATTTGTGAATATTTAGATTTAAAAACTCTCTATATCATGAAAAAAGTATCTAAAAATTTTAGAATAGCTTCTTTACATGTTTTATCTAAATTTCGAGATATACAATATGGATCACATTTAAAAATATATTCACAATGGGATGATTTTATATTGTGGAATAGTTATCAATATTTATTAATTCATAGTGTATGGTTAACTATAATAATAAAAAATTGTTTATATCATACAATGAAAACAAAAAATGATAATAGATTAAAAATAATTTATGAATCTCTAAATAATTCAAAAAAATATAAATCTCAAAAATGTATGGTATTGTTATGTTCACGTAAATGTACCCATAATTTAGAATTTGATGATATTATTGAAATATTTGATTATATTAAATTTATTATATCAGAAGATGAAAATATTCTAGATTTTGATGTTATTAAATCACTTATATTATTGTTAACTGAAAAATTACTAAGTATTACAAAGTTATATATAATAATTCCAATATTGTCAAATATTTTTATGTTCCTTTTTGATTATGAACAAATAAATCTTGATAAAGTATTTATTAAAAAATTATTTAGTATATTTTTCATAAATGATCATAATAAAGATACTATGATTATGAATTTATTATATGAACATAATTTTCATGAATCTATAAATAAAAATGTTATAGAAGATAATGATAACTTTTTAAATATGATAACAAAATATATTATATCAGTTTATGGTCTTGAATATATTAATGATATTTTAAAAATGAATACATCAATTACTAATATTATTAATGATACAGTTACCGACTTTGATTTTCCATTTACATATCCATTTAATCCATCATATAAAATTATATCAATTATTAATAAACATGTAATTAAAAGTAATACTAAGCCTATATTATTAGAAGTATATATTAAACATAATAAAGATAATATTAAGAAAAATGTAAAATTTATTATTAAAAAAGATAAAAATTTACGAAAAGAACAAATAATAGCATGTTTAATAGATATTTTACAATTAAAGATAAATAAATTTAACTTTGAGTTAATTCCAACATATAAAATAATTATGATAAATAAAGATATTGGATTATTAGAATTTATTGATAATGCTGTAACTTTAAGATCAATAAGTGATAAAGGATTTACATTACAAAATTATATATTAAATCAAAATATGAACAATAAATTAGATATTATTAAAACTAGATTTGTTCATAGTTTAGCAATTTCAAATGCTATTGCTTATATAATAGGTATTGGTGATAGACATCTGGATAATATTATGATTAATACAAATGGACAAATATTTCATATTGATTATGGGTATATTATGGAAAATCCAATAGGTATATTTAATATGCCCGAAATAAAAGTTACAAATGATATTATTGACTTTTTAGGTGGCATAAATAGTCTATACTATGATGAGTTTAAGAAACTTATAGTTAAAATTTATAACTTGTATAGAGCAAATAAAAATATATTATACATATATTTTAAGTATATATGTGATTCTGGATATTTAAATTGGCAAATGGTATCAAATAAATTAGATTCAAAATTAATGATTGGTATGAAATGTAAAGATGTTGAAATAACTCTTATAAATGAAATAGAATCTGGTAATAGTTTTACTGATATGATATCAGATATGTGTCATAGTTATAAACATAAAATGAATAGTTTTATTAGTTAAAATAATTTTTATACTTCTAATAGTTTTGTTTTTGTTTTTACATTAATTTTATCTTTGTTACTATAAATCATTAACATAACATCTTTTTTTGTATTACTCTGTGCTTCATTATCTCCATAATTTTCTTCAAATTCTCTAAAGTTTTCTATTATTTTTGTATTAATTTCTTTATTCTCTTCAAGTTCATCACATTTATTAACCAATAGATTATACTTTCTTGATATTAGTCTATCAAGTGTGTCACTTTTATCTTTTAAAACCCATTCATTGTCTTCATAAACATACATATATTTTGATTTTATATTAGTTATACATATATTGTGATTTCCAGGTGCATCTGCATCAAAGTGTATTTTTTTTATAAATTTTATAAATCCAGGAAAAAATCCATTAAGATATTTTTTATAATCATCTAGAGTTATATGTGACAAGTCTTCTTTTCCATATGAATTTATATTTACTATTAAATTATTGTTATTTATTGTGTTATTATTATTAATAATTTGATTATTTGGTGGTTGTTTTTTCATCATTTTCTCCATCATTTTTTTTAATTCTTTTATTTCTTGGTTTTGTATTTTAATTATATCTTTTTCTTTTAATTTATTAATTTCTTCTATTAAATTATCCTTGTCTTTTAATAGTTTTTTCTTTTCATCGCAAAAATTTTTCATATGACGTTGAGTATTACTTCTAGAAGATAAATTTTTATTACAAAACAAACATTTAGTTTCTGTATTTAAAGATTGTTCTGTTAATGTTTTAATTAAATCATCAATTTTTTTTATTTTTTTATTATAAACACTATTAATATTTTCATCTGTATCGCATGGTTTTTTATTTGTTTTATGTCTATCTAGTAAATATTTATACTTGAAATCCTGACCACATTTTTCACAAGAGTGCATAATAGTTATATTATATATAATATATTCTTATATATTATTTACATTATGAGTAGAAAAATGTAGAAAATAAAATATTAATGTACATATATTCTTATTATTAATATTATTAAAAATAGTCTAATTAAAAAGAGAATATGTATATTATTTATAATATATATATTATAATCATATTTATTAACGTTTTTGTGAATTTAAAAAGGTATATCAATGTAATAAGTATATTTATATATTGATATATATAGTACCCATTTTTATTCTATCAAAATTCATAGTATAACATACAAGGGGGAATTTCAGATTATTTCTGATATTTTTGAAAATAAATTTTTGGCCGACTTTTGTAAAGTCAAATTCCCCCTCGATGTTTTATACTTTGAATATATGTAGAATTATAGCATATAATAGTTCTTTTTAATAATAAAAATATAAAAAATAAGTATTAAAAAGTAAATGAGTAAATATAATCTTTACACTATCAATGGCGTATTAATTCACGTTTTTGTGAATTAAAATTAGTATACACGAATAATAAATGTAATTTAGTCTTCGTATATATAGTATCCATTATTATTCTCTCATAATTCATAGTATAAACATTGAGGGGGATTTTGAAAATATTTTTAATATTTCTGAAAATAAATTTTTGGCCGACTTTTGTAAAGTCAAAATCCCCCTCAATGTTTTATAACTTGAATATATGTAGAATTATCGCATATATTAGTTCTTTTTAATAAGAAAAATATAACAAAATATATTATAAAAGTATATAAGTAAATACAGTATGTATACTAACATTGGCGTATTAATTCACGATTTTGTGAATTAAAAATAGTATACAATGATAATAAATGTAAATTGTCTTATTATATGTAGTACCCATTATTATTCTCTTGTAAATTTATTAATTACGTTGTTGTATTAGTTGTTCTAATATATTCCGCATTTCCCTTATTTCTACAATATGAGCCATTTTATTCTTTTCTTCTAGTAATTTATTTTTGTCATTTATTACGGTTTGTTTTTGACCCAATAAATCCTTTTTAATATCACAATAACTACGTATGTGGCGTGTCATACTACCTTTAGTAGAGAAGTCTTTTTCACAAAATAAACATTGAGTTCCTTTATTTAATGATTTTTTTGTTATTGTTTCAATCAAATCATCAATTTTATTTATTTTTTTATTACATATATTATTAATTTTTTCATCTGTATCACATGGTTTTTTATTTTCTTTATGTCTGTCTAATAAATATTTATATTCAAAGTCCATTCCACACTTATCACAATTATTCTCAAATAATTTAAATAATTTAAATAGTGGGCTGTTTTTATCAATCTTTTTAATTATATTGTTATATTTATTATATTTGTCATCATCATCATCATCATCATTATTATTATTATTATTATCATTATTATTATTATCATTATTATTATTATCATTATTATCATTATCATTATCATTATCATTATCATTATCATTATCATTATCATTATCATTATCATTATCATTATCATTATCATTATCATTATCATTATTATTATTGTTACATATTGTCAAATAATTTGGGACAAAATCAGAAGCTTTCCCGCCATATGATATTAATGTATTCATATTAAAATGCTTTAATACATCATTATGATTTAATCTAAAAAATTCTCTTTTTGGATTTACTCGAATATCTTTTAATTCTTTATGTATTAAAGATTCATATTTATGAGGATTATTTACTTTAATATATGATGTAAGTATAAAATTCTCAGGACATCCTGTAGAGTTTGCTAATTCACATACTCTATTAATTGGAGATCTACATGTAACACCTATTTTTACAATTCCAGGCATACAATTATTTATTGCACAATATACATATCCATAATTCATTATATATATATTCGTTATATAGTAACTATTTCTTAAATAAACTAATAAATAAATTAATCATAAATATGCTTATAGCCATTTTGTGTTTTATGCCAACACGTCATATCCAAATTTTCAATCTTTGTTTTATCAATATTAATAAAATGGTTAAAATATCTACTAAAACCTCCTTGTAGTAACATAATATTCTTGTCTGGAAAATCACGTTTTAATCTTGACGATATTCCTGCACCTCTTACTTCTGAATACATACAATGTACTATAACTTGTTGTAAACTTTCTACATATTTCTTGATTGTAGAATAATTTGTATTTACAATATTAATAGCACCTGGTATATTACCACCTTTATAGTCATCATTGCGGACATCAATTATTTGAATATTTTGATAGTTTGGATTGTTAATATAATCTATCAATGAAACAATAGTAACCGACATATTTTATTAATACTAGATTTAATAAACATTAAATAAATATTATTTATATTCAATTTTTTATAAATCAATTATAAATCAATGGCTAATAATTTTCCATCCGATTTTCTATATATAAAATTAGCATCATGCATATCTAATAATAAATTATCTTCAATTACACCTTTTTCAATTAATAAGTTTTTTATTCGTGTTTTTTCTTTTAATAATATATCTTTTATATTTATATCTAGATTATTTTTTTTTAATTTATCAATATCCATTTTAAGAATATTTTCTAATGTAAAACCATCAATATATTCCATTACAATAACTATATATTGCCCATCTTTAGTTATATAATGACCGTAATATTTTGGACCAACTTCAAGGTCTGATGCTTTTTTATATTTTTCAATACTGTCTAATTTATTTTTTAAATTAAATTTAGTAAGTTTCATTACTTTATAAGCATACTTATTATCCTTTTTATAAATTTTGCCTTCCATACCATGTCCAATTAATTTAAATTCAGGTTGTTCAAAGTTGTTTATTTTTAATTCTTCTTCTAACTCACCACCGTATAATTTTTGTTTAAGTGATGTATATTTATTTTTGTATTTTATATATTTCTGGTAATAATCCATATATAATTTTAATAGATAATATAATAAAAAATGAATTTTTAACTAATTGAGAAACATAGGCATATATACATAATAACAACAAATTAAAATGCAAATCTTCGTCAAAACTCTTACTGGCAAGACAATCACCCTTGAGGTTGAGCCCTCTGATAACATCGATAACGTTAAGGCTAAGATCCAAGACAAGGAGGGCATCCCCACGGATCAACAACGCCTTATCTTTGCAGGAAAGCAACTTGAGGATGGACGTACCCTAAGCGACTACAATATTCAAAAGGAGTCGACTATCCATTTAGTTCTCCGCTTGAGAGGCGGTGTTCATTTTTGAATTTGAAAAATCAAGTAACACAATAAAAGTTATCATCATAAATAATATTTTTTTATCATAATCTCGATAACGCATAATTAATAAGTGTTACAATTACAACATAATATTTTTTTATCATAATCTCGACAATCAAATAAAAATTGATTTATAAATAGCTTAAAAATATATACAATAAATATTTAAATTATAAAAATAACATGACTTCTACTAAACAATCTAAACCAATAAAACTCGAAAATTCACTATTAAGTAAAATAAAACTTAATAAACAAGATAATTCTGATAAATCAATTGATGATTTAGATGATATTTTTGATAATTTTGAAAAAGACAAACCAAAAAAACAAGAAATAGAAGTGAAACAAAAAAATAAGGATAAAGATGAAAACAAGGATGAAGCAGTAGACGAAGATAAAAAGAAATGTAGAAAATGTAATACGATCAAGTTAAAAACATGTTTTTCAAAACACAGTGGGACAGCAGATGGATTAGATAATAGATGTAAAGAATGTGTTAAAGCTGTTAAAACAAAAATAAAAGAACAAAATAAAGAAGAGGATGCAAATTTTAATCCACGTAAGTATATACAAGAAGCTACGGATTATTTAGATAATTTTACACCAGATGAAACACATGAAAATTGGCAAGGTGGAAAAGTAAAAGGAACAATCTTTAATAGAAAAGATGATAAAAAATTTACAGCATCTTTTAATGGTAAACAAAAAAATTTGATACTTACGAAGAGGCACAAGCTTACATTTATCGTAAATGTAAAAAAGCGGGAGAAATAAAAAATAGCTATCGAATTATAACACATAATAATAATAAATATGTTATTATGCAACTATCAAATAATTATATTGGTTTATTTGATTATGCTAAATTAGATTTTTTGAGAAAAATACATGTCGGAATATCAAAATCTTCTACAAATACTAATTCAAAATATTATGCATCATTGACACATGGTATGTATACTAAACTGGCACACAATGTAATAACAGATTTTGACATGGTTGATCATATAAATAGTTATCCACTAGATAATCGAGTAATAAATTTAGCTGAAACTAATTATAAGGACAATAACAAAAAAAGTTCAAATATTTGTTATAAAAAAATAAACTATGATGAAACTAATAAGATATATAAAGGTATTATCAAATGTATTGGATCACCAACCAATAAGTTCAAGAGTGATAAACTAACCAAAGAATTTGATAATAAAAAAGATTTATTAAAATGGTTTCAAGATAGTTGTCTAGAAATAGATAAACATATATATGAATCAGAACAAGTTAATAAACTAATAAAAGAATATGAAGATATAATGATTAAATACGGTGATGGATTCAAATGGTGTGATAATGATGATACAAAGAATTTAGAATATTTGAATCTAGATGAACAACAAGAAAATAAACAAAAAGAAATAATAAAAGAAGATACAAATATGCATGAAGTTAATGATGAGAAACCACGAAAAATAGTTAAAAAAGTTAAACAAGAATCTAGTCCTGAACCAGAACCAGAAGAAAATGATTCAGATTCCGAAAAAGAATCAAGTCGTTTATCAAAAATAGATAAATATAAAAATTTTAAACATATTGATAAACAATTTTCATTAGATGACGATGATTACGATATTGATCTTAAATCAAATACTATCAAACATTTAACATATAAAGATATTGAATATAAATATTGTGGAAAATGTAATAAATGGAATAATATAGATAAATATAATAAGTCTTCTTCATCTATTGATAAACTATATAAATATTGTGATAAGAAATGTGCAGAAAAATATAATAAAAACGTATCAACAGATAAATGGAAAGAAAATAATAAAGATAAAGTAAAAGAATATAATAAACAATATCGAGAACAAAATAGAGATAAACTTTTAGAAAAATCTAGAAAACCACAAGAAGAAAAAGATTCACTTATACATTCTAGACAAACTAAATATTATGAATCATTTGTTGAAAAATGTAATGAACATGAAGGATCAATGGTTAGTGAATCATCAGATTATGAGACAGCGCATTCAAAACTAATGGTGAAATGTAAAAACAACCATCAATTTGGTATAAGTTGGAATAATTGTAAAAATGGAAAATGGTGTCCAAAATGTAGATAATTTATTTAATTTGTTGTTGTAGTTTATATATTTCTGTCAAAGTAATTTGATTTGAAATACAATCTCCAAAATCACTAAAATCATTTTCTATTTTAGGGCGTATAACATTCTCTATAAATTTTGGATTTAATTTATTAGTTGTAACTAATTTTTTTAAATCAATTAGATCAATTAATTGTCCAATTTGTGTTTCATTAAGTACTTTATATTCAACCATATTATTAATACGTGTAATAAGAGTTTCCCAAGTATCTAGATCCATTTATTTATTTAGTTATATAATTTACTGGTTAAGTTATTTAGATTTATATTTTCATTTTTTATTATTATTAAATATAAAGTGTTTTATATTTTTTATCATTATCTTCCATATGATAATCTATAACTGATTTAAAAAAGTCAACAACATCTTGTTTACCATGTTTTTTATTTGATTCTTTTAGATAATATTCAGATATAAACAGTGAAAAATGTGAATCCCATATATCTTTTAATTTATTATCTTTCATAATCTTTGACCATTTTGTAACAAAAGTATTTTGTCGTGTATGATGATTAAAATAAGCTAATTTTTCATCAACTTCTGAACAATTATATATTTTCTTCTTTGTATGATCAGTTACATAAATTCTCATTTCGGTTGAAAATGGTGAAAATGGCTGTAAGTAAATAGTACCATCAAAATATTTATAATCTGTGCCGTCATATGGTAATCTTAATTTTAAATATGATGCTATAGGATTCATAATTTCAGCCCATTCCATTTGATCCTCCATATCTTTCATAATAATATTATCAATATCTGAAACTAAAGCTTTGGTATCATTTTTTTTATCTTTTCTAACAACTGCGATATCTAAATCTCTCATATCGCACATATATAATATATTTGCATTCATTTTCTTGTATCTAAATGCATGTTCATGTGTGAAATATTCTTTATAAATTTTAATATTAGGTAATGGTTGTTCATAAAAAATTTTATGAAAGGGTGATCTATCATATAAATGAAACATATATTGAGGAAACAATCTTGCCATAAAATGAGTATGATATCCAGATGCCGCGCCAACATATAATAATATTACTTTATCTAATTTTGTATATCTAGCAAGAAAAAATAATTCAGCCATGAATAATTTCATTTGTCCTAAATGCATTTTTTGAATTGGATTAATTTTTCTTTCTTCTTCAGCCTTCATATAGAGTATTCTTTCTTTTAATTGTTTAAATTTATAAATAAATTTTGGCATATACTATAATCATATAAAATAAAAATTGATATATATATAAATTGTAATATATCACATTATATTAGTTAACTAATTAGCTAATTAATAATTTACAATGGAACATCAACCTATAATGAATATTGGTATGATTGGTCATGTATCAGACGGCAAATCAACTATTACAAAAGCTCTTACTGGTATAACAACACAAAAACATTCACAAGAAAAACAGAAAAATATTACTATACGTATTGGATATGCAAATGCAAAAATATTAAAATGTACTAATTGTAAAATACCAGAATGTTATTATTCAACACATTCTGGTGATTATAATAACGAATGTCCACGATGTAAAAAGGATTCTATATTAATGAATCATGTTAGTTTTGTAGATTGCCCAGGACACAATATGTTATTAAGTACTATGTTAAATGGTACGAGTGTTATGAATTATACTATATTAGTTGAATCAGTATCAAATCCAGTAATACCAGCACCACAAACACTTGAACATTTTAATTGTATCAAGAATATTGGTATTAGAAATATTGCTACTATTTTAAATAAAATAGATTTAATTAGTAAAGATAAATGTATTGAATTATGTGATACTCTTAATGATTTTCTAAAACAAAATAATTGTACTAGTAATATAATTCCGATGTCTGCTACTCTAGGATTAAATTTAGATATATTATGTATGATTTTAGCACATTTACCAAAACCAGATAGTACAACAAGTATATTAAAAATGCCTATTATAAGATCATTTAATATAAATAAACCAGGTACACGAATAGAAGATTTAGAAGGTGGTGTAATTGGAGGTAGTATTATATCAGGATCTGTAAACATAAAAGATAATCTATATCTATTACCTGGTATGATAATTGATAATGATGATCAAATATGTTTTAAACCACTAACATGTAAAGTATTATCTATTAATTCAGAAAAAAATAATTTAACAACTGCTATTTCAGGAGGTCTTATTGGTATTAAATTAGATATAGATCCTGGATTATCGGTTGATGATAAATTAGTAGGTAATGTATTAACTAATGAAATTAATGGAGTTGTAACAAATAACTTTGAAGCTGAAATTAAATTTTCTGAAAAGATACAAATCAATAGATCATATATTTTTAATATTAATTCAAATAATATAAATGGCAAAATAACATCCATAAATAATAATATTATTAATATAAAACTTGATAATTACCAATATATTAATAATGATGATATTATTACAATTTCTATGTCATTTAATAATTCTATAAATTTACAAGGTTATTGTGTTTTTAATAAGACATTGAAATATAATGAAATTTGTAGAATATAATTTTTTATTTATATATACTTATATATAATGAGTATATATTCTATATCTAAGAAAGGAGTAAGAGATCAAAATGAAGATGCAGAAACAATATTTATAAATAGTAATAATACAAACAATCAGTATTCAAAAGTAAATTTATATGGTATATATGATGGTCATGGTGGTAAATATGTATCACACTATTTATCAAAAAATTTACCAAAATATTTTATAAACAAAGAAGTTCAATATCCATTAAGTGGTCGATATATTAGAAACTGCTTTAAAACAGTACAAAGCGATCTTGAAAAAAATCATACAGATGCAGCAGATTATTGTGGATCGACATGTTTAATAATAGCTGATTATATATATGAGAAAAGAAGATTTTTAGATGTAATGAATTTGGGTGATTGTAGATGTATAGTTGCACGTGATAATAAAGCAAATGTTATAACTAAAGATCATAAACCTGATTGGCCAGATGAAAGAGATCGTATTAAAAAAATGGGAGGGGAAATTTATTATGATGGTTATGATTGGCGTATTGGTGATTTATCGGTTAGTAGATCTTTTGGTGATTTAGATAATAAACCATATATATCATGTATACCTGATGTATTTAGATATAAATTAAATAGTAAAGATCAGTTTTTAATTTTAGGATGTGATGGTTTATGGGATGTTATGAGTAATCAAGAAGTTGTTAATTTTATAATCCAAAATTGTTATGATCTTGAAAAAAATAGAATAAATAAAAAAATAAATATTGCACGTATAATAGCAGAAACAGCTATAAAAAAAGGATCAACTGATAATGTTAGCGTTATAGTCGTATTTTTTTAATATATCTATTCATCATCAGATACTTCCATCATTACCAATTTACTTTCAATATCTTCAATTAAAGAAGGTATTTTTATTGTTTTTTCTTCTTCAATTGGTTCCCATTTAGATGTATCATTATTAAATTTGCATTTCATAAGTAATGATTTTTTATCTTCAAATAAATTTTTAATGCTATGCGACATGTTAATACCTTTAATATGTGCAATACCAACATATACTTTTCTCAATAATGTTTTTTTATCAATTATTTCTTTTTCAACAGCATATAATTTATACACATCTGGTTTACCTGTTGTCTTCATATCAAAAATTCCAAATATATCTGTATTAGAATCATTAAAATATCTATACTTCTTATCTGATCTATCCTTTTGTTCTATATCTGATTTATTTTCTCTTTCTTGTTCTCTTTCTTTATGTATATTTTTATATTCCATGTCATTATTTCTTGGTTGTGTATTTAATTTTACATATTTATTTTCATTTGATTTATTATTAAAGTTAGATTGATTATCACTATTTGATTGTTGTAGATTAAAAATTAATTTAGTTTCTGAGACTTCTGGATAAAAACATATACCGCGATATTTAAATTTTGTAGATTTTTTCATAACTTTATCAACAAAATTATCAAATTTATCTAAAGGAAAGAGAGTATTTACTTCTAATTGTAAATTATTTGATACTAAATCTTTATCATAGTTTGATCGTAAATATTCAACTACATTTAAAAACTTTATATTAATTTTATCTTTTGACATATCTTTTCCACAAAATTTATAAACATCAGATATTACATAAGTATCATCTTTGTTATCATTACCTTTTATAAGAATACCTTCAAATATGGTACCGTTATATATTTGATCATCAAGTGATAAATTTACTAATTTTAATTTAACTTTAGAATAATCTATTTTAGAGAAGTTATAACTAAGTGTTTGTCTATCTACAGTAAAAGAATAAAATTTATTTTGAACTTTGGTAAAAACTAATAAAGAATTATTTCCATAAAAATTAAATGTTACAAAATATTTATTTCTCAAAAGTTTTTGTAAATCATTTTCATATGTTAACATTTCATATCTAAATTTTGATAAATCCATTTCGGCATAAATTCTTCCAACAAGTTGTTTTGTTAATTTATCATCGATTGTTATTTGACTGGTACTTTGAGTATGATACATATAATATATATTATGATAGTATATCCATAAATCATTTAGTATTTAATAATCAATTTTTTATTAAATCTATTTTTTATTAAATCTATTTTTTATTAAATCTATTTTTTATTAAATCTATTTTTTATTAAATCTATTTTTTATTTTATAAGGCAGCAGGTGAATCATGTCCACATTCAACGCCTGTTACTTTGCCAAAAAAAAATCCACCGTTGCTAACAGTGTCATTATCATATTCAAATCTATTAACAACTACGCGACCATCTTTAACTTCATTATGTTGCATACCAATTATATCTACATTTGAACTTTTATAATTTGTGGCACTTACCATATCATAAACATCTGATACTTTAAGACCTTTTGAATTTTTTTCTGCTAATTTTTGGAGATTAATTTCATCTACTGGATCAGACCCATGTGAAGAAACATTTGTATAATTTCTAAAATCAAAGAATGATGATCTATAAGCATTTCTTTCTTCATCTGATGTAATTTGTTCAATTGGTTTTTCCATTCTTGAATAATCTTTATATTCTTTTATGAATTTATCAACAGTTTCAAAATCAGCTTGTCTATCAAACCCATCTATATCAACAGCTGATTTGAATTTTGTTTGTACTGATTCATTATCTGGTATATGTTCAGGTTGTACAACTTTTAATTCTTGTTCTGATTGGGTTTTGATATTAGTAACATTTTCACTACCATCAAAATTTTCTCTCTTGTAAAGTAAATATAATATAGCAATAACTAAGAGTACAATTATTAAATTTTCAACGGTTTTTTGTTCCATATTTTAATATAAATAGTAAAGATATTTTTATTTTTTATATTATTATTATTATATGAATAATAAATTAATAGTGATATTATTTATTATTACTTTATTAATATGTTTAATAATAATTTATTACACACATCTATTCTATAATAATAAAGATAAATGGAAAATACGTAGTAGTTGTGAATATATAGTTCCTAGTACAATAACAGATATTATTAATGAAACTGATGTTTTTTTTAAAACTTTATATATGCCATGTACTTACGATGACATAGAAAAGGAATATACTAATTTTGATACTAATAGAAATGGAATATATTTTTTAATTGATAGTACTGATATAATGGTTGCTAAAGAATTTCTTTATAATTATGTTAGTTCGTTCTATAATAAAAATAAATTATTAACGTTGATGCCACAATCTTGGATATTACAAACTAGTAAAAAACAATTTATTGATGAATACGATCCAAATAAAATATATATCATAAAAAAAAATGTTCAAAGACAAAATGGTTTAAATATTTTTAATAACAAAGATGATATACTAAAAGAAATAGAAGAAAGTTCTAAAAATACATATCCAAATGTAATTATACAGGAATTATTACAAGATCCATATTTAATTGATGGTAGAAAAATAAATTTAAGAGTATATGTTCTAGTTACTAAACAAAAAGATATTTCGCATGTATATGTATATAATGATGGTTTTATGTATTATACATCTGAAAAATTTAAACAAAATTCTATAGATCCAAAAGTTAATATTACAACTGGTTATATTGATAGATCAGTATATGAAAAGAATCCATTAACCCACAAAGATTTTAGAGAATATCTTATTAAGACACATGATAAATATACATCAGAATTAGTGTTTAATAATATTAATAATTTATTAAAAGATGTATTTATTGTTTTCTTATCACATATTGGGAATGGTAAAAAATTATATAATAATCTTAAATTTCAATTATTTGGTGTTGATGTTGCAATTGATAACACATATGGAGCAAAGATTATGGAAATTAATAAAGGGCCTGATCTGGGTGCAAAAGATACAAGAGATTCTGAATTAAAACATAATTTAGTACGTAATATATTTAATACAGTTGGGTTATGTAAATTAAACATAGAAAATCAGTTTATAGAGATCATATAAAAATTATTTATGAAAAAACTAAAGAAGATGCTTCATCTACAGCAGTTTTATTTCGTTCTGTTGAAAATCTCAACATATTATTTTCCATTGTCATAAAATCATTATCATAACCATAAGGATGATCCATCATTATTGGTTTATCATTTTCAAATCTATTTTTAATACCATTATACATTTCTCTATCATTTTCATCAGGTTTATATAAATTATCATATAATCTATCATCTGTTATTATTCTATCTAGTTCACTTGATTCTTGAGCATTAACTATATTATTTATTACATTATCTAAATCATGATGATTACTAGTTTCATGTAATTCTAATGTGGTTTGTGTAGGATCATCTAATGCTTTTGATGGATCAAATTTTTCAGTAATTTCAGTTTTATGTGTCATATATCTATAAATCATAAAAGTAACAAATAAAACTATAATTATAATAGGTATAATATTCTGTTGAACATATTTTTTATAAAAATCTTTAATAGATGTTGATAAAGTAGATGTAGTTTTAGTAGGTGAATCAATGATAACTCTATTATTAAGATTATTTAATACTTCTGAATTTATTAAATTCGGATTAGTATTAGAAAAAAAATCATTTTTCGGACTTTCCATATAATATATAATTTTATTATATTTTTATTATATTTTATATAAAGTGTTAAATAAATATTAAATAATATGTTAACTAAGAATATAATATAATATTTTATGAGTAAAAATATATTTATAACAAATTATGAACTAATAAATAAAATTGGTTCTGGATCTTTTGGTGAAGTATATATTGTTAAAAATGCTATCGATAAAAAATTATATGCTGCTAAAATAGAAGAATCTACAGATAAAAATAGATTGAAAAGTGAATATAATATTTATAAAAAAATAAATAAATACAATAATATAGAAGGTATACCTAAAGTATATAATTATATTCAAACTGATACAAAATATAATATTATGATTATGGAATTACTAGGACCATGTCTTGATTCTGTGTTTGATAACTATGATAGAAAGTTTAGTTTAAGTACTATATTTAAATTATCACTTGATATGTTTTCTCTTATTGAGCAGTTCCATAAGCGTGGTTTCATTCATAGAGATATAAAACCAGGTAATTTTATTTTTAATTATGGTAAACCGTTAACTACTTTACATATAACTGATTTCGGATTGTCAAAACCATATATTATAGATGGAGAACACATTGAAGCAAAATATGACAGATCATTAATAGGTACAGCTCGTTACTGTAGTCAAAATATTCATTGGGGATTTGAGCCATCGCGTCGTGATGATTTAGAATCAATATGTTATGTTTTAATATATTTGTTTAAAGGAGTTTTACCATGGCAAGGATTAAAGAAAGATAAAAATAAAACACAAGTACAAAAAATAGGAGATAAAAAAAATACAATATCAACTGAACTATTATGTAAAGATATGCCAATATGTTATCAAGAAATATTAGATTATGTTAAAAAATTAAAATTTGAAGAGAAACCAGATTATAAATATATTAATGAATTATTAAATGCTGATATTAAAAGACTAAAGATTAACCCTATGTATGAATTTTTTTAAATTCAAGTATTTTTGTTTATATTTCAAGTACTTTTTATGAAAAATTAAATCGGTATCTATCACAATAGTTGAAAATTTAGTATTATCTAATGGTATTTGACATATTAGTTCTGGTGTAAATTTTTGTAAATCATACTTATTATCTTCTAATAATTTGTATACATTTTTTTTAAATTCCTCTAAATTATTTTTACATGTAATAGTTGTTTCTGATATTTTACCATATTTCCAACCTGTATTTACATATAATAATGGTAATATTTGTGATCTTGATAAAATTTCATTACTTTGTTTATAACTAAATACCATATCAGTAAATTTTTCAAATTCCATATAAACTATAATATCATTATTTGGAATTTCATCACGTATCATATCATCTAACATATGTTTTTTAAATTCTTGATCATCTTTTGCAACTTTGAATGAAAAATATATACCATATTCCATAGCATCGTGACCTTTTAATAAATGTTCAATAAATAAATCAAGTTGTTTCTCTAACATATATTCAATACGATATGGTTCAATACCTGTTTCTTTAATTTTTTCAATATATTTTTGTTCTTGTTCATTTAAAATATTTTCAGCAATCTTACAAATTTCATCGAGTTCATTTGGTTCAAAATGAGTAAAATGTATTTTTTTTAAATATGGTGATTGATAATCAAAAAGTAAGAAACGATATATATTTGCTTTAGTTCGTTCTTTTTCTGGATACTTTTCCAAAAATTCATTTTTAATATCAATAATAATAATTTTTAAAAACTCAATAGTATTTCTATCAGACGAAGTATAAAGTTTATACATTTCATAGTTATAAAAAATTTTTGGTATTAAATCTATATTTAATAATCTATTATTAACCTTACTATTTTTTCTAGTATATACATATAATTTATTATTTTCCATATATTATGTAATATGAAAAATATATATTAAATTATATTTTTTAATTTCAAATATTTTTGTTTATATTTTAAATATTTTTTTCGATATATATCACTATTAAAAACATCAATAAAATTAAAATATTGATAATCTAATGGTATTTGACATACTAGTTATGCTGCGAATATATTAAAATTTGGATCCTGTGTATATAAAGCATTATAAATTTGTTTTATAAATAAATCAGGATCTTCCATTATAATTGAATAATAAGATATTTTACCATAATCCCATCCTGGATTTGCATATAATAAATAAGATTCTGGTAAATAATGTTTATATTGTGATACTATATTTACAAATTCTGTAAGTTCCATATAATATATTAAATTTTCTTTATTATTTATATCACTACTTACTCTTCTAATAAAATCTTGTTCATCAAATGCCACTTTAAGAGAGAAATATAAACCATATTCCATTCCTGGATGTCCTTTAAGTAGATGTTCTATAAACATATTTATCGCATTATCATCTGTACTATCTTCCATTATTTTATCAGCCAAAACACTAATATTATGTTTATCTATATCTGTTAAATAATTAAAATCTAGTTTTGTTAGAAATTCTGATTTATAATCAAATAACAAATATTCATATATATTACTTTTATTTAATTCTTTATCTGGGAACTTTAATTTAAAATTTCTTTTAATATCATCTTGTATATGTGATAATAATTCCGTTGCATTTAAAAATTCAGGATCATAATCATCTTTTACAGTATTTAACTTATAAATTAAATCACTTCCAAATATTTTAGGTATTAATTCTGTATTTGATTCTCTATAAATATTTCTTGTAGTGTATACATATATTTTATGACTCATATATTATATAAATATATTAAAAAAATGAATATTATAAATACTATAGTCTAAAGTATATAATCTATTATTACACACAATACTAATATGGATTATATTTATGATTACTCTGATACAGATAGTGATAGTGATAGTGATCTAAATGATATTTCAGATAATAATGTTATTATTCCAGAAATTAGTCATATTGTTATTCCAAATATTACAATAAATGATGAAACAATACAAATTATGACACAAAATAGTTAGTAATTGATTTTATTTTATCTTATTTTTCTCTTTGTTTCTTTATTAATAAAATAAAATTTGATAAATCAACAATTTAATGTATTGAACATATATTATTATAAATAAAAAATGTTAACACCAGATGAAATAACTAAAAAATTATTATCATACCAAGTGGCTCATGTATATCAGTTAATGGAAAGTCTTAATTTAAAAAATAGAGTAGTAGATGCATCAGATACTGGAACAGGAAAAACATATTGTGCAATAGCAACATGTGCACTATTAAAATTAACACCATTTATAGTATGTCCCAAATCAGTAATATCTACTTGGGTTAATGTATGTAAAGAATTTGGTATAAAATATTTAGGAATATCAAATTATGAAATGTTAAAATCTGGAAATTAATATACTGAAAATTATGAAAAGGTTGTGTGTCCATATATTGATATAGAGATAATTAAAACAACCGATAAAGATAACACAACGACTACAAAGAACTACAATTTTTATCTTCCAAATGATACTCTAGTAATTTTTGATGAAGCACATCGTTGTAAAAATTGGTCAAGTCAAACAAGTTTATTATTATTGGCAATGAATAAATGTGAATGTAAAATAATGATGTTATCTGCAACACTTACTGATAAAATACAATGTTTTAAGCCATTCGGTATTATATTAGGATTTTATAAAAACACAGATGGATTTAAAATTTGGATAAAATCAAATGAAATCAAGAATAAAATAAAATATAAAAATATTAATGATAGTGATCAAATTAAACTCGATATAATACATAATAATATATTTCCAATGTATGGTTCTAGATTAAAAATTGCTGAATTAGGTAATTTATTCCCAGTTAATAATATCTGTGCTAATGCATATTTTTTAGAAGACCATGATAAAGTAGATGCACTCTATAAAGAGATTAATGCAGAGATAGAAGATTTGAATAAATTAATTGATAAATCAGAAAAAATTGCATTAATCATACGTAATAGAATGAAAATAGAAATGTTAAAGGTAACATTATTTATGGATTTAGCACAAGAAGGTATTGATTCTGGTTATTCAGTTGCTATATTTGTAAATTATATTGCAACATTGGAATATTTATGCCATCATATGCAAGTTGATTGTATAATAAAAGGAGGTCAAACCATACAAGAACGTGAAAGCATGGTTAATGATTTTCAATCAAATAATAAGAAAGTTATAATTATAATGCAACAAGCTGGTGGTGTAGGTATATCACTACACGATATTCACAGTGGTCATCCAAGAATGTCAATCATATCACCTTCATGGTCTGGTCAAGAAATGAGACAAACACTTGGGCGAATTCATCGTGCTGGAGCAAAAACACCAGCAATACAAAAAATAGTATATGTTGCTAAAACATACGAAGAACATCTATGCGAATTAATACAAACAAAAATAAGAACAATAGACGCAATAAATGATGGTAATCTAGATGAATATGAATTTAGTACTGTTGAATTGGAAGAAGATAAAACTGCAAAAGTAAATAAAGATAATAATAATGATGATCATAAACCAAAAAAAATATATAAACCACGAAACAAAAAAGAGAAATAAAAAAGAGTAAAAATCAAAAAATTTTCAAATATATTTTATATAGAATATGGATTACAAGACTAAATATTTAAAATATAAATATAAATATATACAATTACTTAATTTAATAGGTGGTACAGAAGAGCGTACAAAGAAGATATTTATGGCACATCTAAAACATGAAGATATAAATATTAAAAATAGGTTCATTAAATCATTAGAAAATGATAGTGAATTACTTGGTATAGAATACAATAGTGAAAGTAAAGAATTTAATGTTTCACAAGATGAATTATTTGACAGAGTATATACTTATATTAATTCTAGGCTTGATAAAAAATATATGTTGCATGATTATACAATAATTAATTGGTATTGTAATAATAATTTTGATGGTGATAATGTTGGTATATCAACTCTTCAAAATATTGATCGATTTAATAACAATATAAATTATTATTATTATTTAAAAGAAAATTTAAAATCTGTTATTGGTAAATTAGAGTTACTTGACAAAGATGAAATTGTAGAAAATTTATTGATTGAACTTGAACAATATGGTTATGGTGAAGAATCTATAGAAAAATTAAAAACAAAATTATCACAACCATTTAATATTCCAAAAATTTCAGAATTAAATAGTTTAAGAGAATTAGAAGACTACATATATCAAAATGTAGATATATTACAACTAATAAATATTGTTCAGAATAAAAAAATAGAAGATGATGCATATTGGAGAAATATAGAAAAATATGGAAAATCAAAAGATGCTTTACTCTTTGAAACACACAAAGTACTAGTATATCATCCAAAAACTGAATTACAATCAAAGTATTATGGTAAAAATACAAAATGGTGTACAACATCAAAAAAGAATTGTCAATTTGCACATTATAATAAATCTGGTCCACTATATATAATACAATCAAAGACAGATAAATATGATAAATATCAAATATTTAACCGCGAATATGCAGATTCAAAAGATGAACCAGTAACTTTAACATATATTAAGAATCATTTCGAAGATGAAGAGCTAAATAGATGGATTACCAGTATTGTAGAGCGTGATTATAAAAATCAATATAATAAAGATAGAAAACGATTTGAATTAGTTGAAGAATATGGTGAAGAAAGAAGAATAATATATATTACAAAAGAACATATTGAATTATTAACAAGTGCATTTGATATAGAAGAATTATTTATTAGAACAAATGATATATTTAGAGATCTATTAGATATTCAATATTTTAATAAGCCGGTTGGATTATATTTTGGAAGTGGTTTTGATTTTGATAACGATAAAATAAATAAACTAAAACAGCTAAAAATAAAAAATAAAATAAAATACATATGTGTTCATGAATCTATACGAAGTGTACTATTTAGAGATATAGAAGATTTTACTTACTTTTTATCACAATCACAAATATCAGGTTATAGTGATTTTAACCCGATTATTAAAGAAAAATAATAGTAAAGCTCTAGAGTTGTGCGTCATTCTCGATATTGACAACTATATCTTACCAACGACGGTATTTAGATTTAGACTTAAAGTAATCTATAATCGCAAATATTATAGAAATTGCACATGCTCCTCCAATAACACCACCAATAATCTTTCCAGCAACCGCTGCTTTTTTATTATCAGATATTATTCTATTATAATCTGGTTGATTCATACATCTATTACCATAACATATATAACCATTGCAACTAACATCACATGATTCACCAATTTGTGGCATAGCACAAACGTTATTAGCACATTTTAAGTTAGCGCATTCATAACCTGTAGTACATGTATGACCAAGTTCATATGATTTACGACATATATTATTTTTACATTCACTATCGTTACAAGCATGTCTACAATATTCACCTACGTTTGGTTTTCTACAAATACCTTTATCACATAAACCATTTAAACAATAATTATTATTAACACATTTTTGGCCATCCGCTAATGATGAAGGATGGTAGTGTTCTCTCTTATTATATAAAATAAAAAGTATGACTAATAATACTAATCCTGCTATAATAATCTTATTCATTTATATAATTAATTTATAAAAATAAATTAAATAAATATTTTTATAAATTAAAAATCTTCAGTACTTTCAAAATTCCATCCTTCATTGTCTTCATTATGAGCGCCTTGATATGCATCAACACGTGTTTCAAAAAAGTTATCTTTTGAATTTATACCAATCAATTCCATAAATGGAAATGGATTTTTTGTATTAAAAAGTTTGTCATATCCATACATAACAAGTAATCTATCTGCAACATAACGAATATAATCAGACATCATATTTACATTCATTCCGATCATAGCAATTTGTATTCCATCATGGTGAAATTGATCAACTAATTCAACAGCTTCAGTAATCATTGCTTTAACTTCTTCGTATGGAATTCTATTAACAATGAACGAATACATTGCAGCATCAGAATTAGTATGCATTCCTTCATCTCTAGAAATTAATTTATTTGATTTAACAAGTCCAGACATAAAAAGTTTATTCTTTCCTTTCATTAATTTTAACCAAAATATAGATGCAAATGCACCACTAAAAAATACTCCTTCAACAATACCTGCTGCAAAGATTGCATATCCAATATGGCTTTTATTATAAATCCATCTAAAAGCCCAATCTTTCATATTTTTAATAGAATTGATATTTTTTATTGCATTGAATAAATATTTTCTTTCTTCCATATCTTCTACTATATTGTTCAACATATTTGAATATACTTCACCGTGAATATTTTCCATCATATATTGGAATCCTAACATGATACGTACTTCAGCAACTTTTATTTCATTCATAAATCGTTCGCCAATATTAAAATTAACTATACCATCACTAGCCGCAAAGAATGCAAGAATCATTTTAATAAACTGTTTCTCACTATCTTCAAGAGTCATAAAATCTTTTTTATCATTACTAAAATCTACTTCTTCTGCCTTCCAGAAACTATCTTCTTGTTTTTTATATAGATCCCAAATTACTTGAAATTGGGGTTCAATTGGGAGCGTGGTAAGCCGAAAGTATTTATCATCACATAGAGGTTCTACCATTATAATATATTATTCTATATTATAATGTTTAATATTTATATGATTAAATGTCAATTTTTATTAGATGCATTCTCAAGAATGCATCTAATAAAAATTCAGGCACAGTTTTTTTAATTTAAATATATATCTTGTGCGCCATATGCGACAAGTTGCATCAAGCGTCTGCATTCATATTTTTCAGTATACGGATTACATCGTCCATATTTAAAAATATATGTTTCAGTGTTTCCATATGCATCATACTTAGTAAGTTCACCATGACGGTCATTGTCAACATAATTACATATTATATTTATTTTTCCATTATCATAATATTCTTTATATTTGCCTTCTTTTTTATCATTAACGTAATTATATACTTTTTTTAATTTCCCATTATCATAATATTCTCTACATTCGCCATTGTATTTATCATTAACATAATTACCAATTTCTGCTATTTCTCCATTTCCATAATATCGTTTATATTCACCTTCTTTTTTATCATTAACGTAATTATACAAATGTTTTACATCAAAAAAATAACTTATCACTTGACCTTCTTTTTTTCCATCAACATAATGTGTTAAATCTGTTAATTTTCCATGAAAGTAGTGTTTATGTACGCCGTGGACTTTTGATTTTACGAGATTATATTCATCCTGAATTATGCCATCTTCATCCCAACGCCGTATTAATCCAGTATAACCATCTGGAAAAATGGTTAGATCCAAATAATTCAGAGTTGCTTGTTCTTCATGTTTATATAAATATGTAAATACATCATCTTCATCATTTGTATCTTCTTCATTTTCTTCATCATCATCATAATAGTCATCATCATCATAATAGTCATCATCATCTTTATAATAATCATAGTTTTTTTCGGATTCATATTTTTGAAGTATTTCAAAGTTATCAATTTTATTTATATATTCATTTGTGACAATGTCTTTAATATATAATAAATTAAAATCATTCGTTTTATATCGCATGTATTCTGTATCACAATTTGCTTTACGTATTACACTTGCATTATCTGTGTCAACTGTAAATAAATATTTTTTCTTATATTTAATAAAATACAACATACTACAAATAGTATACTTATATAGTTTTTACTCTTAAGTCTATATACAAAGGGTTATTTACTTTTTATATTTTTTTCATAAAAAAATAAATTTAAAAATATATAAAAAAAAGTTGATTCTTTAATATACTCAAATAATGACCGATCTATATATTCAACCATTAAAAGAAAGAACACATATGTCGAAGTATTTTGATTTTATTAATGCTCAGGTTACCATAACCCCTGAATATGTTAATAATTTTATTCAGAGGATAGCATATACAAATAATCTTAAAAAAGTAAATACAGAAGAATTAAAAGATAAAATATTATTAGGATTACATGGATCAGTAAGTTTGAATGATTTTTATAACTTTGTAGCAGATTCTGCTGTTGTAAATACAAGTATTCATCCCGAATATAATAAATTTGCCTCGAAAGTACTTATTGAAAGATTGCATATGATGACATATGATGATATATTAATTGTATCGGATATATTATATAACAATCTTGACAATAAAGGTGAACATTTTCCATTACTTGCTGATAAATATTATGACATTGTAAAACAAAATTATCAATTAATTAATAATAAATTAGATTTTTCAAAAGATTATGATCTTGATTATTTTGGTCTTAGAACAATGGAACGATCATATTTAATGAGATTGCGTACATATAAAAAAGTAAATAAAAAAATTATAAAAGAAGATATTATCATAGAAAGACCACAACATCTCTTTATGCGTGTTGCTCTGTTCATTCATATGGATGATATAAATGCAGCATTTGAATCATATGAACTTTTGAGTAATAAATATTTTACACATGCAACTCCAACATTATTTAATGCTGGAACACCTAGACCACAGATGTCATCATGTTATCTATTAGCATGTGAAGATTCTATGCATTCAATAACAGAAACAACATCAGATATTATGCAAATTTCTAAATGGGCAGGTGGTATTGGAGTACATTTAAGTGGTGTTCGTGGTGATGGATCTATAATAAGAGGTACAAATGGTTTATCTGAAGGTATTATTCCACTATGTAGTGGTTTTAATTGGGTTTCTAAATATGTCAATCAGGGAGGAAAAAGAAATGGATCTATTGCTGTATACTTAGAACCACATCATCCAGATATTTTTGAATTTTGTGAACTTAGAATGAATACGGGTTCTGAAGAAAAAAGATGTCGTGATTTATTTTTAGCATTATGGATCCCAGATCTATTTATGAAACGCGTTGAAAAAGACGAAATGTGGTCATTAATGTGTCCAGATCAATGTCCAAATCTTAATAAAGTTCATAGTGATGAATATGAAAAACTTTATACACAATATGAACAAGAAGGTAAATATGTAACACAAGTAAAAGCGCGAAAATTATTTAAACATATTTTAACGTGTCAATCAGAAACAGGTTTTCCATATATGTTATATAAAGATCATGCTAATAGAAAATCAAATCAACAACATCTTGGAACTATTAGATCATCTAATTTATGTGTTTCTGGTGATACACATATATTAACAAAAGAAGGACAATTTCCTATAAAAGATTATATGAATAAAAATATAGATATTTGGAATGGAAGTGAATGGAGTAAAGTTGTTGTTAAAAAAACTGGTACAGATAAAGAACTAGTGAGAGTATCATTATCTAATGGTTCACATCTCGACTGCACACCTGAACACAAATTTTATATTCAAGAATCATATTCGAATACTGATGTAAAGGAAATAGCAGCAAAGGATTTACAACCGGGTAATAAATTAATAGAATGGAATCTTCCAACAGATGTTGTATGCAAAACGACAGAATTTAAATATCCATATACACATGGATTTTTTTGTGGCGATGATACCACAGTATATAATTATTCAAATATAACACCAAATGTGTTGTGTCTATATGGTGACAAAAAATTACTCATTGATTATATAGATAAAACATTTTATTCAGAAAATAATAATGGTATTCACATATCTTTACCTAAAGATCTCGAACCAAAATTTAAAATACCATTGAACAATAATAGAGATACCCAATTAAGATGGCTAGAAGGATTTTTTGATGCGGTGGGAACTATTTGCCGAAATGGGTCAGATGAGAGTTTGCAAGCATGTAATATTGAAAAAGATTTTTTGATTGAGATGCGATTAATGTTACAGACTCTTGGCGTTGAGACCAGTGTAACAATGGTAGAAACGATGATTGATGAAAAAGACAGTACACAATTATATGATTGTAAACCCTTATGGAGAATCTTAATAGGCGCGAATGAGTTATATAAATTAGCACTCATGGGTTTTTCACCTAAAAGACTTAAATTTATTACACGAGAACAACAAAGAGAATGTAAACAATTTGTCGAGGTAACATCTATTACCAATTTATCGTCTAGACAAGATACTTATTGTTTTACTGAACCATTAAAACACATGGGTATGTTTAATGGCGTATTAACTGGACAATGTGCCGAAATAATTGAATATTCAGATGATAATGAAACAGCAGTTTGTAATCTAGTATCTATATGTTTACCTAAATATATTACTAATAATAAAGAATATGATTTTGAAAAATTAATATATGTAACACGTGTTGCTGTTAGAAATTTAAATAAAGTAATTGATTTGAATTTTTATCCTACTGGAAAAACAAAATATTCTAACAACAAACATCGTCCAATTGGTATTGGTATACAAGGTTTAAGTGATGTATATAACTTTATGGGTTATGCATGGGATTCACCTGAAGCAGAATTATTAAATAAGAAGATATTTGAAACTATATATTATGCAGCAGTAGATGAATCTAAAGAACTTGCTAAAAAATATGGACCATATGAAACTTTTAAAGGATCTCCTTTTTCAGAAGGAAAGCTCCAATATCATTTATGGGGATTAGAAAATAAAGATTTACTCATGGGTTTTGATTGGGATAAATTATGCGAAGAAGTTAAAACATATGGTACAAGAAACAGTTTATTAACAGCATTAATGCCAACTGCATCAACTGCCCAAATAATGGGTAATTATGAAGGATTTGAACCATATCTTACTAATATATTTGTTAGAACAACTCTAGCAGGTGAATTTGTTGTTATTAATGAAAATTTAGTTAAAGATCTCGAAGAAATAAATCTATGGAATGAAGATATGAGAAAATTAATTATTATATATAATGGATCAATTCAACATATTGATAGTATACCACAACCAATTAAGGATAGATATAAAACAGCATTTGAATTAAAATTAAAATCAATTATTAAACAATCTATCGAGCGTGGACCATTCATAGATCAAAGTCAAAGTATGAATTTATTCCAAGCAAAACCAAATTTTACAGTATTATATTCAGCTCATAAATATGCTTGGGAGAATGGTTTAAAGACAGGTATGTATTATTTACGTACAAGTCCAGCAGTTAATCCGATTAATTTTGGTATTGATATTGATGATCTTAAAAGATTAACTGGTATGAATTCAGTAGATGAATTAATAGAACATTCAATTTCAGATGCAAATATAATTAAAAAGAGAAAACGTGAACCAAGTGATTCTGATAAATTAAACAATGAAGAAGTAGAAGTAGAGAAACCTAAACCAGTGATGTGTAAATATACACCTGGTAGATCAGCAGAAGGTTGTTTTGTATGTAGTAGTTAATTTATAATAATTTATAATTTATAATTTTCTTTATATTTAAGATATTTTTCTTTATAATCCATATTATATATGGAAAATATATTAAACTTATTTAATGATAATAATTTTGAAGATATAATTAAAGTAAAAGATTTTAATATATTTAGAATAAACGGTAACAATTTATTACATTTATCTGCAATACGTGGAAATAAAAAAAGTATTGATTACTTTTTAGATAATAAATTATTTAATTATAATGATACAAATGATAATGGATCTAATATAATTCATTTATTATTTGAATATGGATGGGATGAATTAGCTAATAAATATTATACTATTTATCCTGATTTGTTATATACATTCGATAGCACTTTATATGTACCTATGTTTTATTGTATAGAAAGATTCGATACATTTATAAGATGTTTTAATTTTATAAAAAAGAATAATAAAGAAGATATTATAAATGATGTATCTGTATCAAATGATAATATTGTATTAAAATTAATAGATTTATCAAAGAATAAAAAAGAAGATATATATTATAAATATATTGTTGATAATATAGATATAATCAATTTTGCAAAACCTAAATTAATGCCAGTTTTAATATATTGTATTTTTAATAATAAAAATTTATTGGCAGAATATTTTATAAAAAATAATAAAGGTATTAATAATAGAAATAACATTGGATTATTACCAATACATATGGCGTGTAGTAAAAATAATATAGAAATAGTAGAATTATTAATGGACAAAGATGTAGATATAAATTATGGAGGGATTGATAATGAATATTTACCAATAAATATAGCAATAAATCACGATTATTTAGATTTATTAGATATATTAGTAAAATATGTTAAGATATATTCAGTAATTGATAAATATCGTAATACTTATTTACATTATATAGCCGACAAATTATCAATATATGCTGAGAATAATAAAAAAGATCAAGAAAATAGATTAAAAAAATATATAAAAATATTTATTAAAAATAGTGATATAGATATAAAAAACAATGATGGTATTACACCTAGACAAATTATTAAATATTACATTAAATTAAAGTCAAAATCAAAGAATAAAGATTCTGAAATAAAAAATATCAATAGTACTATTGATTCTATAGATAATAATAATATAATAAGTGATGTTGATATTATAAAAACAAAAACAAAATATAATAGTGGTTTATTTAATTCAGATATAATACATAATATGTTATATTGTATGTATTTATTAAATAAATATGATAATTTGGCAATACCATATCAAGAATATAATAAAGATGAATATACTAAAACAATGCAAGATTTAGTTATGCAAAATTTAAACTACAATAAATATTATTCGATAATAATCAATATATTGACAAATGGTATGTTATACTTATATACATTAATGCCATCTATAATTATTTGGAAAGACAAAGATTTAAATTTTATTCACAAGGATTTATTTAATATAATCGATAAAATATATAAAAATAAAACAAAAAGATTTATATTAATTAAAGTAACATTTGTTGTTAGCGAATCGTTTACTCATGCAAATGTGATATTAATAGATACATATGATAAATCAGTAAGAAGATTTGAACCATATGGAGTTTCAAATGTTGATAATGAAAAAGATTTAGATGAATATATAGAAGATAAAATGAAAAAAATTTTTGATAATGTAACTTATTATAAACCTGGTGATTATTTAGATATAGCTAAATTTCAAGCTGTTAGTAATGATGCCCAACCAGCATTTAAAAAAACTGGTGATCCGGCTGGATATTGTTTAGCATGGTGTTTTTGGTATATAGAACTAAAATTAAATAATAATAATTTATCAGAATTAGATTTAATAACAAATGCAACTAAAAAAATATCACATTATTATAAAAACACAGATAATCCATATTTATATTTTATTAGGGATTATGCTAGAAATTTAAACAATCAGAAAGACAAAATATTAAAAAAAATAAAAATAAATAAAAATGAATATTATGATTTAAGTTATAAAGTTGATAATTTGAGAAAGATATTTAATTATATGAATAAATATTTTTCTTAAAGATTATTTTTATACATTAGATATAATAGTATCTATTAAAGATTTCTTTAATCTATTAATATCAATTGACATATAATTTTTTACAAAGAATGTTGCAAAAATAAATTCGGTCATACCAATAAATATTAATGCAACTACATTATATTTTAATAATTTAATCCAAAAAGCTTTTTCTGTTAATCCTTCTCTATTTAATTTTTTAGAAATAATAATAATTAAAAATAAACCAATTATTATTCCTACACTAATCACAGTGAATGCTTTTTTTAATACTTTATTATTATTTTCTATTACTTTTTTATCTTCTTCACTCGTATTATTATTCTTATTCTTATTAATATTTTTATTTATATCAAGTACTTTTTTAAAAAAACCTGTAATTTCAGGATATAATATTTTTCCTGAAGTAAATAAATCGCTAACTAATAAACTAATTTGTTGTTCTATTACTTTACGTTCAATATATGAGCCATATGTAAAAAAGAATATACCTATAAATACAGATATTAAAATAATATGTAATATAACATTTGATGCATCAAATGCAGTAATCATAAAATATATAATATAGAATGATATTTTATATTATATATTTTAATAATCTATTTTTATATTCTATTTTTTTATATTCTATTTTTATATTATATATGGATATTCAATGTCAGACAAATAAATCTATAATTGTCTTCGGGACAAATATTTATTTACATATTGTTATTTTATTTACTATATTAGCTGGATTATTTATGTTTGTTATTACTAAAATAGAAACTAAAGAATTAATGAATGAACTTAAAAATATGATTAATAATCCAATTATTAAAAATCTTAATAAATTAAAACCTAATGAAAAAGAAATGATAGAGTCAGTATTAAATGATATAAATATTAATAGAATTGGTGAATTATATAACAATGAAAGTAATGAAAGAAAACTAAATAATGAAGGTATATTTAAATCATTAAAGATTATTATTATATTATTAATAACAGCATTAATATTTGTTATAGTTATTAATAAATTATTATGTAATAAATTACCATTAAAACATATGTTTACTGAAAATATAGTTATTTTTACCGGTGTTGGTATTGTTGAATTCTTGTTCTTCAAACATATTATATTAAAATACGTTCCAGTAGAACCATCTTATATTCAACGTTATTTTTTAGAAACAGTTAAAAAATCATTATAAAAACTATCTTTTATCAGGATCAAATAAAGTATATAAATAGTACTTTACAGCCACTGATAAAACTATCTTTTATCAGGATCAACATACTCCATTCCAAGAATATCAAATATTTTTTTTTCTGAATCTACTTTAATAATTTTATTATTTTCATCATATAAACCATATTCATTTAAAGTATAATTTTGAGATATTGCATTTAATCTCATATTTCTATTAAAATCTTTTGACCCAGTAAAATACAATATTGCGGAATAATATGATTCTAAAGGTATTAATCTAATATCTATACGGCGAGGTTTACTACCATTCCATTCAAAAATACCCATATATTTTGTTTTAACATCTGTACGTGTTAATGATTCTATTATAAATTTTTTATCTATTAATTTTTTAACAACTTGATCTAAATAATTGATTTTTGTTTTTTGATCTATTGTTTTATAATCTTGGTGTATTATTATTAAATCAACGTCACCCGATGTTGGTTTTAATCGTCTATATGATCCACAAATTGTACCAAAATAATTTATATCTATTTCTAATAATGTATTTAGTATAAATTCATGTAATTGTTCTATATCTTTTCGTGGTATATTTGTATCTAATTTATTAATATATTTTAAGCCTATTTTAATATTTTCTGGTAGATCTATTTGACCATTATTCACTTTATCTATTAATTCTTTTATAGATGTAATTCGATGTTCTTTGAATAATTTATATGCAGTATTTCTACCAATTCCATAAATTTCTTCTAATTCTTCAATCATTTTTAAATATTTTTTATCATCTTCTGTTATTTTTATTTCGGATAATTTTCCAGTAGTAATTATTTCTTTTATTCTATTTATTGTACCCTCTCCAACTCCTTTTATTTTACTAATATCTTTTAGATCATCTAGATTAATTATATCTTTATTATATTTTTCTATAGCTTTTAAAGCAGTTGTTATTGATTTCAATCTATATTGATTAATTAGTTTTATCTTACCACTTGTATTATCTATATCAAACATTATTTGTGTTATTAATTTTTTAAACTCATCTATTATTTTATATTTTTCTATATTTGTTGTTGACATATATAATAAAAGTTGAAAAATAATGTATTAATATATATTAATATTAACTAAATTACTATTAACTAAATTAATATATATAATATTATTATGGAAAGAGATACAAGAGGTTTATCTGGTTTATATAACTTAGGTAATACATGTTATATGAATGCAACTATTCAGTGTTTATTTGCAACAGATACATTAAATTGCTATTTAAAAGGACGTAAATTTAAAAATGATTTAAAGAATGGAATAATAAATTTGGAAGTTGAAAAAAACAGAGATATATTAAAATTAAATCCTCATATATCTATAGAGGAATTAAAAGAATATATTAAAACTAAAAAATATATATTAAAACTATCTTTTAAAAATAGTGTAACATATTCAATGTATAAAGTTTTTATAATGATGTGGAATATTAATTGTGTTGTAAAACCTAAAACATTAAAAGATGCTATTGGATTATATTGTCCAAAATTTAATAATTTCAATCAACATGATAGTGAAGAATTTATATATAGCATATTAGATAGATTACATGAAGAAACTAAGACAAGTATAAATATTAAAAATTATAAAGTATCAAGTGAAGTAGCTGATTATTATAATAAGAGACGAACGTTATTAAAAAAAATAAAATTAACAGAATCAGATATAGAAAAAAATAATTATGTAAGTGAATTAAATGACTTATTTGTTAATAATTATAATTTCGAAGTTATTGTTAAATCTATTGAGTATTGGAAAAATTATTTAAAAGAAAACCATTCTGTTATATCAACAATATTTTCTGGATTATATATGTCTGAAATTAAATGTGTTTCTTGTAACAATTTAAATATAAATTTTGAAGTATTTAATATTTTAGAAATACCATTATGTGATGATAATAATAATAATTTTAATACACTAGAAGAATGTATATCTCATTTTTGTCAAGAAGAAAGCGTAGAAAATTATAATTGTGATAATTGTAAAATAAAAGATACAATAGCAAAAAAAAAATTAACTATTTTTCAATTGCCACAAAAATTAATAATACAATTAAAACGATTCACAACAAGAAATAATAATAATACAATAATGAGATTTATGGGGAATAGTAAGAATGACTCATTAATAAAATTTCCAATAACCAATTTAGATCTTTCAATTGCTCAAAGTTCAATAAAACCATTGACAACTAAATATAATCTTTATGGTATTGTAAATCATTCTGGTAATTTAAATGGTGGTCATTATACAGCATATTGTAAAAATTTATTAGATAAAAACTGGTATGATTTTAACGATTCATCTGTATCATATGTTAATAATACTAATGAGTTAATTGATTCAAGCGCGTATATATTATTTTATGAGAGGTAGTTAATTATTTAATTATTTTATGTATATCATTACAACTCCAAATAGCACCTTCAATCCAACCTTGTTTCTTTGATAGCATTTCACCAATAACATACATATTATCTCGAGGATTTGATAATTTTCTTATAACATCTTTTACAGATAATCCATTAGGTTTATAATAATGTATACCATTATCCCAAAATATAATTTTAATATCATCAATTATAATTTCGGTATCAAATATCTTTTTTATTTCTTTTTTTATTTTATTTATTAAGATATTTTGTTTATTTAAATATTTTTTCCAATATAATGCATTATTATTATCTGAATATGATATCATTAAAATCTTATCAGAAATAATTACAATTTTATGTAACTTACTATTGATAATACTATATCTATCTATATTTAGATTGTGACCATTATTATGATACGTATATATTCTAATAAATGGTATATAACCAATATAATTATTATAATTTATTTTTAATATTTTAGATTGTTTTAATATATTTGATAAAGAATTTATAGTAACAGCAAATATAATATTTTTTGTATATAAGTTATTATTAATTATGTAAATTTTTTTATCGTTATCATAATAAATATTTGTAACTGTATAATTTTTTCTTATTGTATTATATTTTGTAATATATAGTATCAATTTATTTATTAATTCACTCCAATCTATATATAAAGCAGTATAAGTAGATGGAATGTGATCAGTAATAGGATAATATTTAATATATGATTCAATTGATGAATCAAAATAATCTGTAAATTCTGTATAAGTTGAATACAAAGTAAAGAAATCATTATCAAAATATTTAATAATAAAATCTTTTACTGTTATATCATAACCTTTATTTTCTTTATTATATATTGTTTTATATTTATTTTTTATTTGAGTTATCATATGTTTTAAATTTATATGTTTATCAAACAATGATACTTTACTTTTAACTATATCATATTTAATTTTTAATATTTTTAATAATTGTAATAAATTTTTATTATGTAATGCACCGATACCAGCACCTGCTTTTATAGTAACACCATGAAATTTATCTTGTATAGCTCTTCCACCAAAATAATCTTCTTTTTCCAATAATAAAGTTTTATTATTTTTAGTTAATAATAGATTCATATATAAACCAGCAATACCACCTCCAATAATTATATAATCATACATATAATTAATATTTATATTTTTTTTATCAAGTATAGCAAAAGTTATATTTATTTATAGTTTATGAAGCTGTAATAATTTATCTTCTAATAATTTTACTCTATCATTTAAATGTTCTATTTGTGTTTTTAATTCCAATACATTTGAACTATTTAAATTTCCTCCTTTCTGTTCAGTTTTATTTAATAATAATTCATTATAGTTATTATCTTTATTTAATTTAAAATCATAAATATTATTACTATTAATATCAATTATACTAAAACTATTACATGATATATTTTTATTTTTTAATTCTTTATAACATTTACCAGCCCCATGCATTATAGATGTAGATTCATATACCTTATTGCTTTGATATGGTTTTATTAGTCTATACATATTTTTTGCAGTATTCATTCTATATATTAATGTGTTAAAAAAAATTGATTTAGTAACAATTACAAATCAATTAATATAATAAGTCAATTAATATAATACATATATTACTATATTATGACTGATATTCATAGTGACCATAGTGATAATGATAAAAAGGAAATACAATTTCAAATATTGGATTGGGTTGAATTTAATATAGAAGATATATTAACAAATGATCATGAGAATAGTGATGATGAACAAGAACCCACTACTCTTGATAAATTTGGATTAAGATTATTTGGATTAACACCTGAAAATAAAACTATATGTTGTACAGTTACAGATTATTATCCATATTTCTATATTAAATTGGATAAAGGTATGGAAAACAATATAAGATACATTATAGATAAAATATCAGAAAGAGTTTATCCAAAAGAATGTGTTACTGGGCTCAAAGGATTTAAACTTGTCAAAAAATATGATTTTTCTGAATTCTCTAACTTTACTAAATTTAATTTTATTCGTTTAGATTTTTATAATTATAGTGCTATGTCAGCTTATGCTAGAACACTAAAAAAGAAGATATTTATTAAGAATAAAAAAATTAAATTTAAAGCATATGAATCTAATTTATTACCATTCTTACGTTTAATGCATATTAGAAAACTTAATTCTGTTGGTTGGGTAAAAATACAAAAATATGATATAATACCAGCTAAAACAACAACTGAAATTAATATTCAATGTAAATGGACTAGTCTTAATCCGGTTGATGAACTTAAAAATCAGAATTTTACTATAATGTCTTTTGATATTGAATGTGTAAGTGCTGATGGATCTTTTCCAAATCCTGAACGAGAAACAGATCGCGTGATTCAAATAGGTGTAACAATGTCAAGATATGGTGAAGATGAGTGTTATTATAAACATATCATAACTCTTGGAAGTTGTGATCCATTAGATGGTATTATAGTTGAATCGTATAAAACCGAAAAAGAAGTTTTACTTGCATTTTCAAAATTAGTTAGAAAAATAGATCCAGATATTATTACTGGTTATAACATTAATGGTTTTGATTTTAATTATTTAAATGAAAGAGCAAAATTACTAAATATTGCACCTCAATTTGCAAGATTATCAAGAATAAAAAATGAAGTATCTGAATTTGTTATTAAAGATTTATCTTCATCAGCTCTTGGTGAAAATAAATTAAAATATTTTGATATGAAAGGACGTATTATTTTTGATTTGATGAAAGTAATTCAAAGAGATCATAAACTACCTAGTTATAAATTAGATGAAGTTGTATCTAACTTTATTCGTGAAAAAATAAAAGATATTACTCACAAGAATAATATATCTGTTATTCATACTGAAAAAGTAAATGGTATTTATAAAGATCAATTTATAAGAATATTATATAATGATGGTATGACAGAAAATAAACATATGGATGGAAGAAAATTTAAAGTTTTAGATTTAACATCAGATACTATTACTGTTGAAGGTATTATAGATACTGAAGAAATATTAAATAAAGGATATAAAGTTTTTTGGTGTAATGCAAAAGATGATATTGGTCCAAATGATATTTTTAGAATGCAAGATGAAGGATCATATGAACGATCTATAATTGCAAAATATTGTATTCAAGATTGTGCTTTGTGTAATAAATTAATAGCTAAATTACAAATTCTAACAAATAATATTGGTATGGCTAATGTATGTCATGTTCCATTACAATTTATCTTTTCACGTGGTCAAGGAATTAAAATTTTTAGTCTAGTAGCAAAAAAATGTAGAGATGAGGATCATTTAATTCCAACTCTCAAAGTAAAACCTAAACCAGAAGATAAAAAAGATAATATAGAAAAAACAACAGCAGCAATTGAAAATGCTATTAATAATAAATATCAGAAATATGAAGATGATGACGATGATGATGATGGTGATGATAATTTAGGTTATGAAGGAGCTACAGTATTTGAACCAGTTACTGGAGTACATTATAATCCTATTTATGTTTTAGATTTTTCAAGTCTATATCCATCAGCAATGATTATGAGAAACTTATCACATGAAATGTATGTTAATGATGAAAGTTATAATAATCTCAAAGGGTATATATATCATGATATAGAATATAAAAATGCTGACAATACTATAACAAAGTGTAGATTTGCTGAAAAGGATGATGGATCAAAAGGAATTATTCCACAAATTTTACAAGAATTACTTGGTGCTCGTAAAAAATATAAGAAAGAGATGGAAGAATTAAAACTTAAAAAAGGTGATCCTTTCAGAATATCAGTTCTGGATGGCCTACAACTGGCTTATAAAGTAACTGCTAACTCGTTATACGGACAAACCGGTGCCCCAACGAGTCCTATATTTAAAAAACAGATTGCTGCATCAACAACAGCTACAGGAAGAGAAATGTTACAATTTTCAAAACATTTCAATGAAAAGATGTATTTAAAGATGATAAATTTATCTCTTTCAGGAGAATATGATGAATATATAAAATATGCAAAAAGTATTTATGAATATTATCCTACTTCTGTTAAACTAGATGAAACTACAACTGTTCATATATGTTCAGTAGAAAAGAAAAAAATACCCGATAAACGATTTATATGTAATGAAATAGAATATAAAGATGAAAGTGATAAAGTAAGAAAAGAGAATAATATTAAATTTTTCAATAAATATAGAAATATATTAGAATGTTTTAATGTAGATAATTCAGATGACTATGAAGAACTATTAGAAACTATATCTAAATTGAATTATTCAGAGAGATACGATATATTAGATAGTATAAAGAAATATAAAAATAAAACTAATAAAGTAGACATTAATACAAATAAACTTAAAAAAATATTTGATAAAGATGATAATATTAAAAATACATTTTACAATGATTTCTTTTGGATCATTGAGAATTTTGGATATAAAGATAAAGATGAATTATTTGATAAATTTTATAATACTATGAGATATTTATTAAAAGACAAAGAATTAAAACCAGAAGGTATTTATGGTGATACAGATTCAGTATTTATTGCACCACATATTATAAATAAAATAACAGGTGGAGAATTAAAGGATAAAGAAGGATTAAGAATATCCATAATATTGGGTATATGGGCGTCAATTATGATAACAACTATATTACAACCACCTATGGCACAAGCTTATGAGAAAGTATTATGGCCATTTATTATTTTAACTAAAAAACGTTATGTAGGAAATCTATATGAAAAAGATCCAGAGAAATATTACCAAAAGAGTATGGGTATTGTATTAAAACGTCGTGATAATGCACCGGTAGTAAAAATAGTATGCGGTAATATTATTGATCAAATAGTTAATAAAAGAAATTCAAAGGGAGCGGTTCAGATAACACAACAATTACTTAATAAAATTATTACTGGTAAGATGCCATTAGAAAAATTTATTATAACTAAAACTCTTAAATTTTCATATGCTGATAGAACACGAATTGTTCATGCTGTACTTGCGGATCGTATGGCAGAACGTGATCCAGGTAATAAACCAGAATCAAATGATCGTATACCATATGTATACTTTGAAGTAGAAGATGAAAAGAATATTAAATTACAAGGTGATAGAGTTGAACATCCAGATTATCTTGTTAAAAATAAACTTAAAATAGATTATCTGTTTTATATTACTAATCAAATTATGAAACCATGTATGCAATTTTTAGAACTTATTGTAGAAAATCCTGAAAAGATATTTAATGATTATATTATTAGAGAACAAAATCGCAAAAATTGTAAAGCACCAATTGAATATTATTTTCAAGGAAATAACAAAATATCAACAGATGAATTTACTGATATTTTAGATAAGGAATATACTATGGATCGTGATGATAAAATTATATCTAGAAAAAAATCAAGTAATAAATCATCTGATAATGAAAACAAACCTAAAAAAATTATTAAAAAGAAGATAATAAAGCGTATTATTAAAACTACTAAACAACTAGAACACGATAAAGAAGAAAAACAAAATAAATTAAATAATAAAATAAAAGAACTTGATTCATTATTTAATTTATCAGATTAAATAAAAAAGTTATTTTTTTATCTAAATCTACGTTTTGTAAGATTATGTCTAAGATAATTTGTATCAGAGCTATATAAATCACCATGTTCTGAACTATAAAATTGTTTAGCATTTATATAATTACCTTCACTCATAGTTGAAGAAAGATATACATTAGATCTTCCTAATGTTCCTGCTTTATCACTTAGATATGATGAACTTGAAGATGATGATGAAACAGATGATGAACTAGATGAACCGGATGATGAACTAGAATCAGATGAATATGAACTTGATGTAGATGATGCTGATTTTTTACGATTTGATTTATCTTTTAATCTACTAATTCTACTTTCAACGTTTTCAGATTCAGATTCAGATATTGTTGTACTTGAAGATTTATCAATATCATCAGAATCAGATTCAGTGGTAGTAGTAGTGGTGGTAGTAGTAGTTGTACTATTAGTACTATTATTACCACCTTTTTGAGTATTTTTATTCCATGCATTTCCTAATATATTGCTATAATCAAGTGGTTTTTTTTCTGAAAATACATCTAATAATGTAGATGTTGAATTTTCTAAATTACCTCCAAATTGATTATCAACAGCTTGTAATAAATTATTTAATGCACTTTGTGAAAAAGTAGAGTTTGATGAACTTGTTTGTAATTCACCTCCAGTAAGTAATTGAGATGTTGCAGAAAAGGTATTTGCATTTATTGCTGATGTTGCAGAAAATGCATTGGTTTCCATTGGTGATGTTGCTGTTAAAAATCTATCAGTTAAACCACCTTTTTGAGAACTAGAAGTAGCTGAAAGAGTTAATTGTTCATTAGGCATAAAAGTAGAAGTAGCATCAGTTAAACCACCAGCAAGTACTTTATCATCACCGCAACCACATCCTCCACCATTTAATATGTTATTTTCACCACAACCACAACCACCACCATGATGCATAATTAAATTTTTTAATACTGATAATTCACTATCAGCAGCAGTAGAGTATAAATGTCCACCATTAATTATATTTTGATTTTTTTGTTTAATTTGTTGTGTTTCATATTGAATATAACGGTTTCGTTTAGGATATTTATTAAGACCACCTCCATTTTGTATACAATCCATAATTGATGCTTCAGATACTGTATTAACTAAATCATTATGTTTAAAATTTATGGTGTTGTTGTTTTCTTGTGGTTTCATTAATTTATATAAATCAACATATCCACCTCTTTGGGATCGTGTATTTACACTAGAACTAGTATTTCCCATAATATATAAATTCTCTAGAAAATAAAATTTTTTATATAAATATTAATAATATGAGACTTATATATTTAATATTTATACTATTTATAGTTTTTATAATATTTTATAAATTAAACAATATTAATATGACATATATACAATCAGATATTGATCATGAGTACTACTTAGTACGCGATGTAGCTGATAAAAAAATGGCATGTAACATGTTAGCATTGATAAAAAAAAACATTAACATATTAATTAATGAATTATATTCTAAAAAAGATAATGAATATAAAGATTATAATCAATATATTAACAGATTAGAAAGTAGAATTATGAATACAATTATTTCAGAGAACAGTGGTAGAGGTAAAGAAACAAGTTATAGTGTAAATAAAGGTTATGAATTGGTTTTATGTTTAAGATCAAAAAAGAATTGGAATACTTTTCATGATCCTAATTTAATAACTTATGTTGTATTACATGAATTATCGCATATAGCATCACCAACATATGAACCAGAATATAATAATCATGGACCAGTATTTAAAAAAATATTTTCTTTTTTGACAATAGTAGCAATATCTAAAGGTTTATATCAAAAAATAGATTTTAAAAATAGTGCAGAAGAATATTGTGGAATATATATTACAGATTCTATAGTATAATTGACGACAATTAAAATGACAAAAACTCAAGAGCAAAGAATCAATAGTAAATTCTTTCCTGTATAATAAATATTTATAGAGCAAAGAATCATTAGTAAATTCTTTCCTGTATAATAAATATTTATAGAGCAAAGAATCATTAGTAAATTCTTTCCTGTATAATAAAT